>Ga0214921_10000327_pt1 | contig 92078 bp, 81 predicted proteins | sample LL1505_MetaG_FD_177992 | JGI IMG/M metagenome (GOLD analysis project Ga0214921, IMG submission 177992) | Freshwater microbial communities from Lake Lanier, Atlanta, Georgia, United States - LL-1505 | ecosystem: Environmental > Aquatic > Freshwater > Lake | place: USA: Georgia | collected... | reverse complement strand
GAAAGACGAATCCATGGACGAATCGAAAGACGAATCCATGGACGAATCCAGGGACGGGGCGGACGTGAACGTCAAATCCGCGACCTCGCTCATCGAAAATGAACCCGTGGAAAGGCTTGAAGGCATGTCCAACGAAAGCGCGGACATTCCGGCGCCGATATCAATGGAACCGAAAAATGAACCAGACGGACGCGCCATCGCCCGCGGACCCCAGCTATTGGCCGACGCCAGGGCCTGGGCCATGATTGCCTGCACTTCGAGGCTGGTGTTCGCCTTGAACGACCCCAGGTCACTTGCCGTGTCATCCACTTCCGTTCCCGTGAGTTTCTCGACAATACCTGGCTGCTTGCCCGATGTTTTCGCCAGCGCCAGGGTCTGCTGCATGTATCCGGCGATACCGTCGGCGGCGATCGCGCCCTTGAGTTGCGTCAAACTTGACTCAACGCGCTTCGGGTCGGCGCCAAGGGCACTCAGGACCTGCGCGCGCTGGGCCGGGCCGCCCCCGTCGACACCGAGTGCCAGCGCCTGGGTGATCAGATCCGGACTGAAACCAAGTTCGCGCAGAACGCTGGAAGGCTTCACATCCTCGCCCATGTAACTGGAAAGATCTTGCTCCATCAACGCGTCGGTGATGAACCGGCTTGAAGCCATCAGTTGCGGAAGTTCCTCGATCGCGTTGCCCGGCAAGGATCCCTGGATGAATTGCAGCGCAGGTGGCTGCGCGCCCGGGTTTTGCTTAACGAGCTGGCGCAGGATGTGGTTCATGACCGGCTTCTGGCCGTTCCCTGAAGATGGATTGTCACCCTGAACCTTGGACTTCTTTGTTTCGGATGCTGATTTTGCGGTGCCCGGTTCAGCGGCCTGTGCCGAATCCGATTCAGATTCCTCGCGGGTCGATGAGGACCTTGAAGAATTTGAGGATGAATTACGGGACGAAGACTGGGCCTTGGAAGGCGATTTTGACGTGTCGTTGTCATCATCACGCATGTGCGAGTCAAATTCGCGCGACGGTTTCTCCTCGCCGGTTCTCTGGCCCGATGCCGCGCCCGGGGTCACGCCAGATGAGTCAGAGGAGACTCCAATGGCCGGTGCCATCGCGGTGTTCATGGAAGAAGCCGTAGACGAAGAATTCGTTTTGTTCGAAATCACTTTCGAGCCTCCGACCACTTGATGAACTTGCGTATTTCCTCGAGCGCCTCATCCGGACGATCAATCGTCAATTCATGGCCCGCACCCTCGATCCCGACCATTCGCGCGCGCGGAATCAACTTCGCGATCAACTCACTGTTGGCGTAGGGAACAAACTGGTCGCCCTTGCCATACATCACGAGGGTAGGCGCCTTGATCGCCGACAAATCACCGCGCACCCTGAACCTTGACGCGGCAAGGATTTGCTTCACGATCAACGCCGGCGAAACTTTCATCGACTGGTCGATCTTCAACCACTCGCGCGCGACTTTCTTCCGCAGATCAACGGACGCCTCAGGTCCCAGCAACAGCCTCGCGAGGTCATCGTAAATCGCTGGCCCCAGAGCGACAGCGCGCAGGAGAAGCAACCAGGCCGGCAACGTCAATCGTGGATGACCACTGCCAGCGATGCTCGAGTTGATGATCACCAGCGACGATGTCCGGGCAGGGTGCTTGAGCCCCATCGCCATCGACACCATCCCGCCCAGGGAAACGCCAAGAACATGCGACTGGTCGATCCCAACGGCGTCCATGACACGCACCACATCGTCCGCGAGGTCATAGATCGTATCCAGCGGTGACATGTCCCGCGTCGATTTGCCAAGGCCACGCGCATCGATTGAGATCGTCCTGAAATGCCTCGCAGCGAACTTGTCAAAACCAAGCCAGTGCTTGATATTGCGACCAAGCCCGCGCAGCATCACGAGATCCGGCCCCTCGCCGTGAACCTCGTAATGTATGTCCGGCAATCGTTTGCGTGAACGAACCACGTGCGGCTCCTGATGATGAATCAAGTATAACCCGTACGGAGGTCGTAGATCGCCCACCAGGCAAAGGTTTCCCGGTCGCGCGGGGGACGTGCGAAATCACCGGGAAAAAATTGCCGGGTCGATTATTTCCCGGTCATTAGTGGTTGGCCGGACTTCTTCAATCCGGCTTCATCCTCGATCTTCTGGACGACGGATTCCAGCTTCCGGAATTTGTCCTGAAGCGCCTCGAGTTTTTTCTCGAGAGACTGGACCTTTGAATCCTCCGGTTTGCGGATCTGGTCAAGGATGCGCTCAACTTCGACGCGTTCCTGCAGGGGCAATGACGGCCTCAGCCCGTCCAGCGCCTTGGCAGACTCGGCGACAGCGCCAGCCCCAATCCCGCGATAGGCGCCCTGCCGGACCGTCAACAAATCGTCGCGCAACAGCGCCGCCAGTTCACCGGCAATGCGGGATTGCAGGGGCTTGATCGCATATCGACTCAGCCCGCCAATGGCCTGCGCGGCTGCCGGCACGGCACGGAAGGAAACCTTGCCGGACTTCAGGCGGTTGAGGCACGCGTGCACCGCGTCATCCGACCTGAACTCCGCGAGCGCACGGAAAACAGCGGACTCAACAAATCCGTGACGATCCAGACACGAAAATTCCCTCTCCACGGCAGGCATCAACGCTGGCTCGCGCTGCGCGCCCAGGCACTCGATCAACGCGCCGCGGCAAAGAGGCGGCAGCGCCTCTTTCAGGCGCGCCTGGACGACATCGACCACTTGTGCGTCGCGGAATCCGCGGGCCGCGTTCGCCAACGCGTGCAAAACGCGTGAATCGGTCTCACGCCGCATCCAAGCAACGATCGCGTCGAGGCTCGCGCCCGTGTTCGAGTCCGCGAATAATCCCGCGACTTCGCACCGCACGGTCCAGTGAGGCTCTCGTACCATCGCGTCACCAACTGCGCTGATGTTGGCACCGCGGCCAGTCTTGATCAGTTCACTCGCGGCCAACATGCGCCCGATCACATCGCGCGCGCCGGTCAGCTGGGCCTTGAGCAAATCATCGCCCGGATTGAACTCCAGTTTGAACAACGCCCGGCACTTCGGGTCGAACCGGACTTGATCCGGACGCTGCGGCATGGCAACCACAAAATCATGGTGTTCGCGATCAATGGTCACGGCGACCGAGTGATCCACTCCACCAACCGTCCAACCGATGTCCGTCTCAAAATAAAAAGGCTTCGGAGCCGTCGTGACACCGGATTTTTCCCCGCCCGCCGCGCACTGCTTCTGTTCGACCGTGAATGTCCCTGCTTTGGTTTTTTCGTCCCAGTTGAAGGAAACCTTCAGGTCCGGATATCCGTCGCCCAGGATCCACTGGTCGAAGAACTTGACCAGGGAACGGCCCGAGTGATACTCGAGCTTGCGCCTGAAATCGTCCGTCTCGACGACGCGTCCGCGGTATGTCCTGACATAATCCTGCACGGCGCCCCAGAAAATCTGGTCACCCAGCATTCCCCGCAGCATGTGCAACCGGCACGCGCCGCCCGGATACAGGTGGCGGTCATACATCTGCCAAGACGACTTGAAACGCCGCGTCACGATCGGGCGCCGGTATTTCTCGTCTGCCTCTGAGAAATAGGCCTGCGCATTGCGCCAGAAATCGGCCAGGGAGTCGTCCTTGCCGTACCGGTCCTCCAGCCAGCACTGCTCCATGTAGGTGGCCCAGGACTCTTTCAGCCACGCGTGGGCAAAATCCCGGCACACGACGCTGTCGCCAAAAAAACTGTGCGCCATTTCGTGGATGTTCACCTGGTCGATGAACCACGCCCATTCACGCCCGTGGGCCTCGTCGGCGACGAAAATATCACTCCAACTGACGAGCGAGATGTTTTCCATCGCGCCGCCAAACGCGGGCAACGCGAACTGGTAGTACTTCGGAAAGGGGAACGGACTGTCGAGCTTCGCGGTGATCCAGCGCAGCATGTCCCTGGTCCTTCCGAAGGAACGATTGAGATCGGCGACCTCATGGGGCGCGGTCGTGAAACTGGCGACCGGGATGCCGTCAAAATCACCGTCATCGGCCTTGATGAACTCCCCGATCGCGAAACAGACGAGATAACTGGGGCAAGGCTGCTCAAGGCGCCAGTGCGCGGTCTTGGTGTTGTCGCCGTGCTCCTTCTCGCCGACAAGGGTCCCGTTGGCCAGGATGGTGAATCTCTTCTCGGCGGTCAGATGAAAGTCGAGGGTCGTCCGGACGTGCGGCAAGTCAACGCACGGCAACCAGTAGCGCGCGCGTTCCGTCTCGTGATCCGTGGCTGCGTAACTGGGCTGGATCCTTGACGGTTCTTTCTCCTTGTCCGGCCCCGGGTTCATGAAGAAGAGCCCCGTCACCGGATCCTGGACGCGGTAGACGACCTCGACCCGGCGTTTCTCCCCGAGGGTCAGGGGCTTGGCCCAACGCAGGTTGATTTTCTCGCCGTCATGACGCCATGAAAGTTCGTGCCCGTCGGGATCCTTGACCACCACATCAAGGAATGACACGGCGTCCAGAGTCAGGCGATCGGCCCCGGCAGCGCGGGCGGTCGCCGTGATCGTCACGACCCCGGACGCCGCGCGTCCGGTCACGTCCACCTTGAGGTCGATGTCCATGTGGACCGGCTCGATCTGCTGGTCAGGCGGGTACTGGTCCTCGGCGCCGGGGCCGCTGAATGGTTCCAGGGGACTCAGTCGATGCAGGCGGTTGAGGCACATTTTTGGTCTCCGCTTCCTGGCAGATGGAACGTCGTGGTCGTATCACCCCAAAAATAATGCCATGGATGCTGCGATTAACAGCAAGTTTCCGTTGACAATAAGGGGTCTCAACACGATAAAGGGGGGCTCGTTCGGGCAAAGGCCGATTTAACCGGCACCGGTGAATCGCCAATTGCCATCAGAATGAGTTCCGTTCGTTTGGATTTTTTCCTGTTTATCTAATGTTTCTCTAGGGTTAGCGACATGTACGCAGTTATCAAAACAAGCGGTCATCAATTCAGGGTTCAAAAAGGCGACCAGATTCGCGTCAACCGCCTCGGCGGCAAAGTTGGCGAGAAAGTCTCCTTCGACGAAGTCCTTCTCGTCGGCGGTTCTAACGTCGCTGTTGGCGCACCGACAGTGAAAAGTGCCCGCGTTGAAGGCGTGATCAAGGAACATACGCACAACGAGAAGGTCACGATCTTCAAGTATCTGCGTCGCAAGAACTACAAGCGCACCCGCGGCCACAAGCAGGCCGTCACGGTCGTTGAAATCAACACCATTACCGGCGCCTGATATCCATCCGGTGAACCCCTGAGGATCACCGCGACGAACAGGTGCTGTTGAGGAGTCGTCATGGCACATAAAAAAGCAGGCGGCAGTAGCCGCAACGGTCGTGATTCCAACCCGCAATACCGCGGAATCAAAGTTTACGGTGGCGAGTCAGTCGTTGCCGGAAACATCATCGTGCGTCAAGTCGGCAGCACGTTCCATGCTGGCACCAATGTTGGATGCGGCAAGGACTACACGCTGTTCGCGATGGCTGACGGTGTCGTAAAGTTCGAGCGTCTTGGTAAAAACCGCCAGAAGGTTTCCGTTTACCCGGCTCAGGCCTGAACGGAATTCCTGATTCTGGACGTTTGAAGACCGCAGGCTGCTGTTCGCAGCGCTTGCGGTTTTCGTTTCTCAGGGATCCATGAAATTTGTCGATTCAACAGAGATTTTCGTAAGGGCCGGGGATGGCGGTTCGGGCATGGTCAGTTTCAAGACCGCCCGCAACAAGCCAAAACTGGGTTGCGATGGCGGTGACGGTGGCAACGGCGGCAACGTCGTCCTGGTCGGAAATCGACAACTGAATACCCTGAGCAGCCTGAGGTACAAAAAACAGTACCAGGCAGGCCATGGCGAGCGTGGCGGAACCAACAACTGCACGGGCGCCAATGGTGAGGACCTCATCATTCCGGTACCCCTTGGTACCCAAGTCTTTGACGATGAGTCCGGCAAGATGACCGGCGAAGTTCTCGGCCACTTCCAAAAACTCGTCGTCGCAAAAGGCGGCGAGCGTGGACTCGGCAACCAGAGATTCCTGACATCAACCCATCAGGCACCCGAAGAATTCACGGAAGGCACCTCAGGCGAGGTCGCCCATCTGCGCCTCGAACTGAAACTCGTGGCCGACGTTGGACTCGCGGGGTTCCCCAACGCCGGAAAGTCCACGCTCCTGAGCGTTGTCAGTTCAGCCAAACCGAAAATCGCGGACTATCCATTCACCACCCTCGTCCCGAATCTTGGCGTGGTGGAGTTGAAAGATCGCGGCGAGTTCTCGGGCGAGTCCTTTGTGATGGCAGACGTGCCGGGACTCATCGAAGGCGCCGCGGAAGGCAAGGGTCTGGGTCACGCTTTCCTGCGTCATCTTGAGCGCACCCAGCTGGTGGCCTACCTGGTCACGGCTGTAAACGACGAAGGTGTCACTCCGGCACAAGCATTCAAGACCTTGCGCGCCGAACTTGCCACATACAGCAAGGAACTGGCCGACAAGCCCGTCTGCGTCGTCCTCAGCAAGACCGACCTGATCGAGGCGGAGGACCGCGCGGCAGAGATCCGCAAACTCGCGGCACCACTGAAAAAAAAGGGCTTCGACGTCCTGGCGATATCCTCCGTCGAGAATTCCGGGATCGATGATCTCAAGAGATACCTCTACGAACGCGTGATGGCGTACAAGGCTGAACAAGCCGCGGACAATCCAGTGCCCCTGGCGCTCGACCATTCCGCCACGGGCAAACTCACGCGGCGCTGGCTGGACATCCCCGGTGTCCGCCTTGAGTTGACCGCGCAGGAATCCCGCGAAGTCGCCGCAATGCAACGGCCGGACCTCAAGAAACTTCTCGCCAGCCGTTAAAGACGCGCGCCAATGATCAAGAACAACGAATCAATTCCGTCGCGTCAGGCCCCGTCCCTCGTCATGTTCGGCGGGACATTTGATCCTCCGCACACTGGCCATGCCGCCTGTTTGAACGCGCTGGTGCAACAGTTTCCGACATCGAAAATCTTCGTGATCCCCGCGGCAGATCCACCCCCGACGAACAAATCCAAAAAGTCCCCGTGGCTGTCTTTTGGGCAGCGCCTGGAATTGTGCCGCGCGATGGTGGCGGACTGCGGCCTGACGGACGAGGTCGAGGTCAGTTGTATCGAGGGATCGCTGCCCAAACCCAATTACACCGTGAATACGTTGAAGGCTCTGCTCGCCCATGCGTCAGAAAACCCCAGTGGTTCACTGGTCGCGATCCTTCTGGGAGCAGACCAGTTCGCGAGTTTCGACACCTGGCGCGATCCAGAGCTGATCATCCGCATGGCCGACCTGATCCTCGTGGCAAGGCCCGGCAAGGCGTTTGAATGGCCACCCGGGAAAATCGCCCGCCAGGCAAGACTCTGGACCCTCGATGTCCGCACGCCACCGGCCTCCAGCACCGAAATCCGCAAGGCGATCCGGGAAGGCACGCCCGTTCCGGCCGGATGGTTGCAACCAGGTGTCATTTCCCGTATGCAGCAACTGACCGGCAAGACCATAAAGGTTTCACCCGGGGAAACCGACGAGCCGTTAAAGAGAGGCAAAAAATGAAAGCAAACGACATCGCTACCGAAGCCGCGAAAGCCGCCGTTGAGAAAAAGGCCACAAGATTGACCGCGCTCGACCTGCGCGGCCTGTCTGACATGTGCGATGTCCAGTTCATCTGCTCTGGCGAGAACGAACGCCAGACCAAGGCCATCGCTGATTCCATCACGGGCCATATCAAGCAAAAAAGCGGCATCAACCCGCTCGCGGTCGAAGGCATGCAGACTGGATCCTGGATTCTGATCGACTATGGGTCTGTGATCATTCATGTTTTCATGAACGAATACCGCGACTACTACGCCCTGGAATCCCTCTGGCCGACCGCGAAAGCCATCTCGCTGCCGGGAGCCTGAGGGTCTCGCGTGCGCATCGTCCTTCAAAAGCAAGGCAAGGTCGTACTGCCCGGCATCCGCGACCTGTGCCAGATGTACGAAACTCGCCTCCGGCGGTTCCACGATATTGAATCCATTGAACAAAAGGGCGGGGCGTCAGCCAAGCCACCTAAACCCGGAACCCTGACCATCGCCCTCGACGAAAAAGGCGCGCAGTGGAGTTCCCGCGAACTCGCCGCCAAAATCCAGGGTTGGGCGGACGACCCCCGCGTCAAGGCCGTCCGGTTCGTCATCGGTGACGCCCATGGCCTTTCCCAGGACGTCCGGGATACGGCCGATTTCACTTGGGCCTTGTCCCCGTTGACCTTGCAGGGTGATCTGGCCTGGCTGGTCCTGTGGGAACAGGTCTACCGGGCCGTTACCCTGAACAAGGGCATCCCGTATCACCACGAGTAAAACCTCGACCAAAAAATCAGGCAAAAAACGGGATGGAGTTTTGCACTTTTTGGGCTAAAACTTCACCCCATGACAACGGACAAGACCCAACTGCCGCAAGGGCTCACGCCCATGCTGCAACAATATTTCCAGCTCAAGTCACAGGCTGACGGAGCCATCCTCTTTTTCCGGATGGGGGACTTTTACGAAATCTTCGGACCCGATGCCGAGGAAATCGCCCCGAAGATGGACGTGGTGCTGACCAGTCGCGAGCGCGGCGACTCCGAGCGCATGCCGTTCTGTGGCGTGCCTCATCACAGTGTCAAGGGCTACCTGCTCAAACTCTTGAAGCAAGGGTACAAGGTCGCCATCGCGGAACAACTCGAGGATCCGGCCCAGACTAAAGGCCTCGTCGAGCGCGGCATCGTGCGCATTTTGACTCCCGGCTGCGTGGACGAACTCGAGGGACTCGAGGCGACTGCGACAAACCACGTACTCGCCGTCTACGAATGCCCCGAACGTAAGGCCTGGGCCGCGCTGGTGATCGAGCTTTCGACCGGGGAACTGCGCCTTGGCCCGGCGAAGCCGGCGGACCTGGGGCGACTGGTACAAGTCTTCAAACCAAAGGAAATCTGGGCGCGCGCGTTCCAGCACGAGACCCTGCGGTCCATGATTCCGCCCGCGGCAGATGACTTCCAGCCCTTGCTTGAATCCCTGCCGGAAACGCCGCTGCGAGACAAAAACCTTGTCCGTGAGATCCTGAACTCTTCCCTCGGGTGCGCGTCCATCGATCATTTTCCGTGCGGAAAAATTCCGGCCGGCGAGGAATTGCTGGCATCTGCCCTGCAACGATTGCGCAACCTGAGCGCGAATACGACCCATTTCCGTACCGTCAAACCAATCTTCGACCCGGACCATATGGTGCTCGGCCCGACGGCGGTCCGCGATCTTGAGCTTTTTGAAACCGCGTTGCGCCGCCAACAGGACGGCAGCCTCGCTCGAACCATCGACCGGACGTTGACGCCGATGGGCTCGCGCCGCATGCGTGAACTTTTGGCGAAACCTCTGGTGAACAGGGATCAACTCAATTCGCGCCTCGACGTCGTCGAATTCCTGGCAGGCCTGGGCGATGACTGCCTGGCGAAACTGCGCGACGCCATGCGCAAGACGTCAGACCTGACGCGCCTGACCACCAGGATCATGGCCCGCTCGGCACATCCTGCTGAACTCGCGATGGTGCGTCAGACACTGTTCAACGCGCTGGCCCTCGCGAGTCGCGTCCGTGAATTCCCGGCCAAAGATTCCAAGGCAAAGTTGTTGCGGGACCTGACCAGGGACCTCGACGCCGCGGCAGGGGTCGCAAGGACTCTTGATGGCGCGCTCGTCGATCAACCCGCCGCGACCGGTTCAGGATCTGGCGTTTTCCGCGAGGGCTGGGACGCCGGGTTGGACCGCTGCAACGCCCTCGCGCACGGCGGCGAGGACCAGGTCGCCGCCTACGAGCAAAAACTCCGTGGCGAGACTGGCATTGGCAGCCTGAAAATCAAATCGCACAAGACGTTTGGCCTCGTGATCGAGATCACGCGCGCCAACGCGGGGAAAGTCCCGCAAAACTTCACGCGCCGACAGACCATGGTGAATTGCGAGAGGTTCTCCACGCCAGAGCTGGACAAGCTCAGCCACGACTTGATCGCCGCGCAGGACGCGGCCATCGCGCGCGAGTGCGAACTGTACGCGGACTTGTTGGAAAGGATCTCGAGTCATCGTGACGCGCTTTATGCCTGTGCCGACGCGCTGGCCGAGGCCGACGTCTGGCAATCCTTCGCGTGGCTCGCCCTCAAAGAGAACTATTGCCGGCCAGTGACGATGAAAAAGGCTTCCCGGGCGGAAAATCCGCGCATCAAGCTCATGGCGGCGCGCCATCCTGTTGTCGAGAAGAGCGTCGGCCGTCACGGATTCGTTGCCAACGACATCGAGATGAGCGGCAAGATCCGTCAGCTGCTGATCACCGGGCCGAACATGGCCGGCAAGTCGACCATCATGCGGCAGACGGCCATCTGCGCCATCTTGCACCAGGCCGGTTGCTTTGTGCCGGCAGTTTCCGCCGAATTGCCGGTGTTCGACCGGGTATTTACGCGGGTTGGCGCGTCGGACGACTTGTCCCGCGGACTTTCCACATTCATGGTCGAAATGACCGAGGCGGCCGAGATCCTGCGCGAGTCCACGGGTGACAGCCTTGTCATCCTGGACGAGGTCGGCCGGGGAACTTCGACGTCCGACGGACTGGCTATCGCTGGGGCGATCCTTGACGAGATTGCCTCAACCAACCGGTCTTGGACGCTTTTCGCGACCCACTACCACGAGCTGGTCGCAACGTCGGCCCATTTGGACAGCGTGCGCGCGGTCCAGACAGAAGTCCTCCGGCAGGGGTCAACGGTTACTTTCACGCACCGGCTGATTCCCGGCGCCAGTGGCAGTTCGTATGGAATCGAAGTTGCACGTCTGGCCGGCGTTCCGGACCCGGTCTTGGACAGGGCACGCGCGGCACTTCGCGCGGAAGTTCCGGCATCCTCCAGGGCACCTTCCGCGACGCAAGTTCCGCATGATGGGCCAGTAGCGGAAAGACACCCCGTCCTCGACCGCATCGAGACGGCGAGGATCAACCGGATGACGCCTCTGCAGGCTCTCAACTTTCTGGCTGACTTGCAGTCTGATCTGCAGCCCGGTTTCACGAAAGGGCGTTGCGCAGGCCTGTTTGAAAAGGTTTAATGTTGTAAAACCGGCGGCTTAAGATGCCGTCGCAACAATCTCTGGTGGGCCAGAACTTGTTCAAGGAACTCTTAAAAAAAGTGATTTCCGGCAAAGAGCAGGAATCATCCGGCAAGAAGTCAAAAGTCCGTCAAGACAAGGTCAAGGAAGGTCGGAGCATGGCAAAAGCAAAACCGAAATCGGCCGCAGGCAAGTCAAAGGTGAAACCCGCCCCGACAAAGAAGCCCGCGACCAAATCCAAGCCATCAACAACTGTGACGGCCAAGGCGGCTACGCCCAAAACCGTGACCAAGGAATCCCCGCGTTCCAAACCTGTCGCCAATACCCCTGCGCCAAAGGCTCCCGTCGCCAAGACTCCCGTCAAACCAGTGCTAAAAACGGACGCCAAGGCGCCGGTCAAAGCACCAGTAAAGGCGCCGGCGAAAACTCCAGCAACCAAGTCCCCTGCGGTCGCGGTGTCCCCGAAGTCTACCATGGGAAAGGTCGCGCCCTTGACTTCCAAGGCCGCGCCCAAGCCAACGCCGACGATCATGAAATCGCCGGCTAAAGCGGCGCACGATGAAGATGAAGCGCCAACCAGTCCGAAGCGAATGGGAATATCGACGGACATCTTCAGCGAAGAGGAATTGACTCAATTCCGTAACATGCTGAACGAAGAAAAGCGTAAGATCCTGGCCAAGGCCAAAATGGCGACGGCCAGCGGGAATATCGCCCTGGAAAAAGACGAGATGTATGACGAAGTCGATCTCGCTTCCGCGACGGTCGAGCAAAACCTGACCCTTCGTCTTTTGGACCGTGACCGTAAACTTCTCGCTGAAATCGATCACGCGATCGACAAGATCGACACCGGCGACTACGGCTTCTGTGAAGGCACGGGAGAAGTCATCCCGAAGCGTCGTCTCGAGCTTCGCCCGTGGACCCGCCACAGCGTCAAGTACAAGGAACAACTTGAGCGCATGAAAAAGTCAGGCCGCGGCGTCGCGGACGAAGACGAGACCTTTTAACGTCTTAGCAACCGCTCGGGGCAGTGATGCCCGGAGTGGACGAAGCCAGACGCTGGAAATCGCTGCAAAGGGAAGTGTTCCCGGTCGATTCGATCTGCGTCTTGAGGGCCGTGACCGCCGTGCTGATGAACTGGCCCTTGAGTGCTTGGGTCTGCTTCGCGTTTTCGCTGGAACCCGAAATGGAACCTGCGGTTTGCTTCAACGCCGTCATCGACGAAGAAATGGCGCCAGAAATGTCCTTCGTCTTCGAGCTCATCGCTGCGAAAGCCTGACTCGCCGAATTCATGGCTGACAGGGTGGCGCTGAGCTGCGAAACCCCGGAACCAGTTCCCGTATCAGGGAAAACGGTATCAATCCCGGAAATCAAATCCGTCGTCGCGTCGACCATGTTTGCCGGCTGGCTGGCAAAATTTGTTGACTGGTATTTGGTGACCCGCCCCTGCAAGTTCGACACGCCCGCCGTGGCGCTGACGCCTGTGGAGTAGTTCAGCGTTTTCTGGAAGGCGAGTGCCTCCGCGATATGGGAAAAGGCCCAAATCAGGTGGATGCTGCCTTTTCTCTTGCCGCTTCTGCGGGATGATGCGGGACACGTCGTGGTGCTGTCACGCGGATCGTCCGCGTCGCGGACGCTGTCCTCGATAAATCCACACAACCAGGACGGCACGCGATTCATGTACGAGAGAAACGGGATTGAATCCCTCAATGAATCGGTCACGGCCACGGGTTTGACCAGAGGATAGTTGGCGTAGAAAGTCCGTCCGTAACTTGTCGAATCCGTGTAATCGTCTGAAAGTGAGCTGATATCACCGTCCGTCAGATCGACGAGATCGCTCATCTTGTCGAGGGTCGATGTCACCGTTCCCCCTGCCGCAGCCATTTCCATGGCCGGCTGGGCACCAGTCCCGGCGGAGTCACGGGCGATTGCGTCCGCCACGAGATCCAGGTCGACCTCCCAGTGACCCGTCAGTTTTTCCTCGACGTCAACCAGAGCCGAGCTGCTGGATCCGAGGGAGATCAACTTCTTGATCAGTGAGAATGAGTCCATGCCGCCCTGAGCCAGGCTGACGTAACCAAGAATGATCGCCCCGTGCTCATTCTGGCCGTCTTGCTTCATAGCTTTCTCGGCAAACTTGGCGGCATCGCCAAATGAGCCCCGGTCATAGGCCGCGCGGGCACGCACCAGCAAACTGTCCACGCCATCATCATCGGCAAAGATCTGCATCAGGTTGGTGTCAGGTCCGCAGGAAACTGTCCCGCCGGCGACGAAAGCCGCACACAAAAAAACTGACAGATGCGCGCGCAATGACTTGCCTGAATCCCGCATGGCGAATCCCCACCAGGTTGGTTCTAGAGGATATTTCCGTGTTCAACGAACGTTCTTGAGAGATTGTACCAGCGAAAGGGCAAGTAACTAAACGTCGTCCCAGTCGTAGGTCAGTTCCCGGCCTGAATCCGGTTCCAGGTGGTGCGCGGCGACCTTGCGCTTGCCGAGTCCGTCAAATTCGACCACAGCCTTGACGTGCCCGAATTCGTCAATAATTTGCTCAATGATTCCAGACCCATAGGTCGGGTGAGTGACGCGGTCACCAACCGCTGGTGCGTAGGCAGGGGCATGACCGCGTCCGCGCCCCTGAGGTTGGTCGTCGTCGAAGTCATCCTCATCATGATCGTGACGCCAGGCGTCAACCACTGCCTTGTGATTGACATCATTGGCCATCAAATCCCGCGGGATCTCCTTCAGAAACCGGGACGGCATGTTGGCCATGGTGTTGTTGAACACACGGCGGCGGAATGCGCTCGACAAGGATAGTTTCTTGCGTGCGCGCGTCATGCCCACATAAAAGAGGCGACGCTCCTCCTCCAGATCAGCCTCGTCCTCGGTGGAACTGCCGTAAGGCAGGAGCCCGTCCTCGACCCCGACGATGTAAACACGGTCGAATTCGAGACCTTTCGCGCTGTGCAACGTCATGAGACTTACACCTTGCGCGTTCTCATCTTCCGTCGTGACCAGGGTCACCGACTGCAACCAGTCGGACAGGGCATCGAGACCCTTCTTTGAACCCTCTTCCTCGAACACCGCCAGGGCTCCGGCCAAATCATGGACGTTCTCAAGCTTGTCGACCACCTTGTCGGGGAACTTGTTCTCAAGCCACGTCCGGTAACCGGTCAACTTGACGAGGGCCTCGACAAAGTTAGCCAGTCCGCCGGATTTCAGTTCGGCCTTCAACTCGTCGAGAAGTTCCGCGAAAGCGCGGTACTTGGGACCTACACGAGGAACGTTCTCATCCGCCAGTTGCCGCAAGGTCGCCAGCATTGGCTTGCCGCGCGTGTTGGCCTCACGGGCCAGCTGGTCCACCGCCGTGTCCCCGATCCCGCGCGCCGGAACATTCACCACCCGGCGTAAACTGACGTCATCGGCGGGATTGGCGAGAAGGCGCATATACGCCATCAGGTCCTTGATCTCGGCGCGATCGTAAAAGCGCAGGGCGCCATAGACACGGTAAGGGATCCGGTCTCGGCGCAGGGCTTCTTCCAGCGGGCGCGACTGGCTGTTGGTCCGGTAGAAAATGGCCACTTCCCGCAATGGGAAAGTGTTGACCTCGTCCAGGATAGACCGTGCCACGGCCCAGGCCTCGACCTCCTCGTCGGCCTCGATCCGGAACTGGATCGGCTCGCCGCGGTCGTTGGCTGTCCACAGGCGTTTCGCGGCACGTTTTGTATTGTTCGCGATGACGGCGCTGGCGCCATCGACGATCGTGCTGGAAGACCGGTAATTTTGCTCGAGCTTCAGGACTTTGGCATCAGCATAAGTACTGTTGAAGTCCAGGATGTTCGCCGGCGTCGCGCCGCGCCAACTGTAGATCGACTGGTCGTCGTCACCGACCACGCACAGGTTGCGATGCGCGGCAGCAATGAGTGTCAGGAGCTCGTTCTGGGTCTTGTTTGTGTCCTGATACTCATCAACCAGGACGTAACGGTACTTTTGTTGCATGGCCACACGGACGCGCGCGTTGTTGCGCATCAGGAGCAGCATGTTCATCAGCAAGTCATCAAAATCCATCGCGTTCGATGCCGCGAGCTTCTCCTGGTACCGTTTGTACACGTTGAGCGCGCCGGGTGGCATCGACTTGCCGTAGATCCGGTTGATCGTCTCGCGCTCGTGCGGAAACAGTGCCTCCGTCTTGACATCATGCAGGAAAGCGCGGAAATCACCGACCGTGAGGTTCTTGTCCAGCTTGATGTCGAATTCCTTGAGCACCGCCTTGAGAGCCGAGACCGTGTCACTGTCGTCGTAAATCGTGAAATCGGACGTGAATCCCGCCTCGTCCGCGAATTCGCGCAACCAGCGCGCGCACGCGGAGTGGAAAGTCGAGATCAAGGCCCGCGAACCAAACGGGGTCAGCGCCTCAACGCGCCCCCGCATCTCGCCCGCCGCCTTGTTGGTAAACGTCACCGCCAGGATATGCCACGGTGGAACGCCGCTCTCAATCAGGTGGGCAATGCGCCGCGTGATCACACGAGTCTTGCCGGAACCGGCTCCGGCGAAAATGACCATCGGACCGTCGACGTGAGACGCCGCCTCGCGCTGGATGGGACAGAGTCCCTCCAGGCAAGCCTCGCGCGCGTCGTCCCGTCCCCGGATTCCACCGGGGCGCAGCACGTCAAAAAGATCCGGTTTTTCCGCCATCATTCATTCAACAGTTACTGACTTGGCCAGGTTTCTTGGTTGGTCCACATCCGTTCCACGCATATCGGCCGCGTAATACGCGAGCAGTTGCAGCGGAATGACCGACAGGATCGCCTGCAAGTGGTCGTCGTCAACCTGCGGACACGGAATGTAGTGCTCACAGATCGAACGGAACCGGTCATCCTCGAGATCGCCAACCCCGATGATGCGCCCTTGACGCGCACGCACTTCCTCGATGTTGGAAATCATCTTTTCGTACTGGCTGTCACGCGGCGCGATGGAGACGACAGGCATGTGCCGGTCGACCAGGGCGATGGGTCCGTGCTTGAGTTCTCCTCCGGCATAACCTTCCGCGTGGATGTACGAAATTTCCTTCAACTTCAGCGCCCCCTCCGTCGCTACCGGGAAACTGGCGCCACGACCGATGAACAGCATGTTCTGCGACTCATAGATCTTGTGCGAGATTTCCTCGATCACTCCCGCGGCATTCACCGCACGGTCCACTAATGACGGAAGGCGCCGCATGGCGTCAAATGACTTTTCGAGTCGCGCGTGTGCCTGTGGACCCATGCGCCCGAGTTTTTCGCCAATAGCCAGCGACAGGATGTAGAAACTCAGCACCATCGCGGTGAACGCCTTGGTCGACGCGACGCCGACCTCCGGCCCGGCCTCCATGTAGAGCACCGCGTTGGACGCCCTGGGAATCGACGAGAACCTGACGTTACACACACTCATCACCTGGCAACCGCGCTCTGCCGCGTGCTTGACGCAGGCCAGGGTATCCGCCGTCTCGCCGGATTGGGACACCGCGATAAGCAGCGTCGACGAATCAATGCACGGGTTCCGGTACCTGAATTCACTAGCCAACTCCACATTGGCCGGCAGCCTCGCGAATTCCTCGATCATGTAGCGACCGATCTGCCCCGCGTAGTGGGCCGTCCCGCAAGCCACGATCGCCACATTCTTCACGCGCCCGAGATCCAGGGCGTCAATTCCGGTTTCCTTGTCGACAAACGAGTTTGACTTCAGGTCAACCAGTCGGCTCAGCATGCTCGATATCACTGCCGGCTGCTCATGGATTTCCTTCAACATGTAATGTTTGAAGCCCTGTTTGTCGGCACTCGCGGCCGACCAGTTCAGGACTTGCGGATCGCGACGGACCGGTTTGCCGGAGAAATCCCATACGTCGATGGAGTCTGCCGTGAGACAGGCAAATTCCCCGTCCATCATAAACACCGCGCGATTCGTGTGGGGCAACAGGGCCAGCGCGTCGCTGCCGAAGAAATTCTCTCCATTGCCCGCGCCAAGTACGACCGGGCTGCCTTGCTTCACAACATATATCTTCCCCGGGTCGCGCGCGTGGATGATCCCGAGGGCATAGGCACCGCGCAGGTGCTTGACCGTCTCCATGATGGCGGTTTTCAGGTCACCAGTCCGGTCCAGTTCCGCATGCAACTGGTGCAGCACGACTTCCGTGTCGGTGTCGCTCTTGAATTCGACGCCGGACTTGATCAACTGCTCTTTCAATTCGCGATAATTCTCGATGATGCCGTTGTGGATGATGACGAGGTCGCCGTGCAGGTGTGGATGGGCGTTACGCGCCGTGGGGGCGCCATGGGTTGCCCAACGGGTGTGGCCCATGCCCATGGTCGCCCCGCCCGGCAACTCCACAAGGCGTGGCTCGAGATGCACGAGCTTGCCTTCGGCCTTCACGAGATCGATCTTGCCATGGTTCAAAACGGCGACCCCGGCGGAATCGTATCCACGGTACTCAAGACGCTTGAGTCCGTCGAAGATCAAGCGCGCGCAAGGTTTCGAACCAACATAACCAATGACACCGCACATACGAGTGTTCCTGTCAGAATGAGAATTACTGGATCACGCTCAACGGCGGTATGTACTCGCCGGGATTGACGACATAATGACGCACGACAGAACCAGCGCCGATCACAGCGCCATCACCCACCTCCACATCGTCGAGGGTCACGTTCGGGCCGATCTTGCACCCGCGCCCGACCAACGTGCGTCCCTCCATGCTCACTCCCTGACCGATTTCTGAATCCGGTCCGACTTTGCAGTCCGCCTCGACGTGGCAACTGTCAGGGTTGTGGAAGGTGACCCCGGACCTCATCATGTCCTCGATCAGCCTTCGCACGAGCACCCTTTCAACGGCAGCCAGTTGGCTGCGGTCATTGACACCGAGAAAATCGCGCCACTCAAGGCACTCATGCACGCAAACCCGCAAACCCGATTTGACCGCAAGGCCAAGGCAGTCGGTCAGGTAGTACTCGCCCTGGCTGTTCTCCGGACGCAAGTCACCCAGCATCCTGAAGAGGACGGCCGCCTTCGCAAAGATCACGCCAGAATTGCAGACGTTGATCTGGCGTTGCTCCGGGGACGCGTCGCGCTCCTCGACAATCGCCGCGAACGTGCCCTGGGAGGAGGTGACGATCCTGCCGTAACCCTTGGGATCCGGCACCCGCATGGCCAGCACACCGAGATCGGCCGACTCCTTGCGGCAGTGGTCGACAAACCGGGCCAGCCCGGTACCAGAGATCGCCGGCGTGTCACCCGCGCAGATAATGACCTCATCCGCATGCAACTGGTGTCCTGAAACCGCTTCACCCTCGAGCAACTCCGCGTCGGTAAACCCCGGTTTGTTGACGCCCTTCAGGGCCGGCCACGCGGAGGCTGCCGCGTCGCCTGTCCCGCGCGCGGATTTCTGGACGCAAAAGACCGCCGAGGGAAAGCGACGCCATTCGTCACGACCGGCTGCGGCCATCGCGGGGCTGATGACCACGACTTGATGATCGACTCCGGCGGCCTTGAGGCTGCGGACAACCCAGTCCAGCATGGGCAAGCCCGCGGCCCTGTGCAGGACCTTGGGCAAATCACTTTTCATTCGCGTGCCTTTGCCCGCGGCCAATACAATTCCAGCGATGGACGGTTTTCCAGTCATGGCCCGAAAGGTATCGCGACGGGCGCGCCCCGGCAACGCCGCAATTTGACTGGGGCCGAGGCATCTGGCAAAAATCCAAGGAGAATTCTGGGGACACATGGGGTCGTCGGCACGAAACCGGGCGGGCCCCCCCTACGCAAACCGAAAGGGAGCTCTTCTTGGGCATCATCGAGAAATTCAAGGCTTGGCGTCAGAGCCAGCGCGAAGGGAAGATCTCCCGCGCGGCAAAAACCGCGAAAAACCCAAAGGCGATCCGGGAAGACCGCTGGGCCGCTCTGGAAGTTCTGGTGGATGCGGATGATCCCGCCCATTCCGTTCCCGCTCTGCTCCAGCGGTTCGAGTTCAGCCTCGAAAACGGCATCGCGGACGCCAAGGAGAAGGAACTCGCCGTCAGCGGAATCACCAAATTCGGCGACAAGGCCGTTCCCATGGTGATGGAACACCTGGTCACCACGACCCGCATCGCCTGGCCGATCAAAATCCTGCGCGCCCTGGGCAGTGAGCCCCTGGTCCTGGATGGTTTGAAAAAAGCGCTCAACTTTGGCGAGACAACTTTCGACCAGGCGCAAACAGACAAAAACTATGATCTTCTCTGCCACTTGATTGAGCACAGGCTGGGCTCATTCGCGCGTGACTTGCGGCGATTCCTCGAGGACCCTGATGAACGCGTCCGGTTTGCCGCCGCAGAGGTCATGATTGAACAGGACGATCCTGGGCTGGTACCGATGCTCGAGGGTTTCTTGATGGATCCGACGGTCGAGAATATTCGGATCCGGCAGGCTGTCCTGCGGGCCTTCGTGGAACGTCAATGGACCCTGACCCAACCCGAGCGCATTCCAAACGGCGAGGTCATTCCCGGCGTGTACGTCACCGGGGCCAAGACTCTGGCGGTCCGGGGGCAACACTCGTGACCATCAATGGCGACCATTTCACGCCCGTGTCGCCAGGATCCATTTGCCAGGTCGAGATTCCAGTGACTGATGTCGAGGCGTCGGTCCGCTTCTACGAACACGTCTTCGGATGGCGCAGGTCCCCGGCGGAGATCCAGGAATACATTGTCCTGGAAGCCCCAGGTGCCGGTCCTGACGGACGTTCCGACATCGGAATCAGCCTCATCCCGGGTGCCGCGCCGAACACCCGGAACGGACACGCGCACACGGTCATCTATTTCAAAGTTGCCGATCCGGCAGAAATCGCGAGACGGGCGGAGACGTTCGGCGGCAGCCGGCGATTCGGGCCGCGCAAGATTCCGTCCTACGGTGAGATCTGGCGTATCACCGACCCCGACGGGAACCAGTTCGGCCTGTTCAAGTGACGCCTGCCATCAGATGACTCTACGCGGAATGTCCGGATTCAATCGCGCGAGCAATTCGTAGTGAATGGTATCCGCCCAAGACGCGACTTCGGCGGCAGAGATGGATTCCGCGCCGTCCTCGCCAATCAATGTTGCCTTCGCGCCGACTTTCGCGGACGGGACATCCGTCACATCAATCATGGTCATGTTCATGCACACGCGGCCAACGACATGGCATCTCGCTCCATTCACGAGGACATAGGCGGAACTGCCGCTGGCGGCCCGCGGAAAGCCCTCGAAATATCCAACCGGGATCACCGCGATCCGCATCTTGCGGGACGCCCGGAAAGTGCACCCGTAACCGACATACTGGCCAGCCTCGACGTCAATCACCGACGTCAGCGGCGCATGCCACTCGAGCACTGGCGCGAGCCCGTCGACATCGCCTGACTCGTTGAGAAAGCTGAGTCGCGTCGCCTGCGAGGGCCACTGGCCGTACATGCTGATCCCGATTCGGTGCAGATCCATGACACTCTCCGGCAAAATCAACGTCGAAGCGCTCGATGCCGCGTGAAACAGAGGTTTAAGCCCACGTCCAACGAAGGCCATGCGTGCCTGGTCGAATTTTTTCAACTGCAGCGCCGCATAATTGTGCTCAAGCACGTCTTCGACGTTCGCGAAGTGGGTGCAAACTCCAGCGACAATTTCAGGGCGCCCGGCCACGCGGGCCGCGATTTCACCGGCGCTGGCGGGGGCAAATCCCTGCCGCGACATCCCGGTGTCAAATTCGATATGCGTCCGGACAACAGATTTTGCGGCGAGAACAGATTCCAGCGCCTCGTGGGTGCCCACGAAAACGTCCGCGTCCACGGCCGCGGCCATCGCGACCTGATCTGGCGTGAATGGACCACACACAAGAACGCGCCCCTTGAATCCCAGGTCACGCAGCTGCCTGGCCTCTTCCAGATAGTTGACGCAAAGCCACGCCGGGTTGAGCGGGGCCAGGGCTTGCCACGTTTCATTCAAGCCGTGGCCGTACGCGTTTGACTTGACGACGGGGGCAAGCCTCTCGCGGCCGATACGGGCCTCGAAGAACCGGTAGTTGCGACGCAACGCGCTGGCATCAATGGTGATTTCACAAAGCATCGCTGTCATCTTGTCACAGCGCGGAAGTGATCTGCAAGCGCAGTGGGCGCCCGTGCGCTACGGTTGGCGCTGGCTTGCCAGAAATGCCGGCGGAACGCAGGGCCATCCGGCCATCGTCGCTGGCGCTGCGGGCCGTAAATGCGAACCAGCCTTGCGGCAGCGATTTACCAGACGCGGCCGCCGGACTGTCCGCCGTCAAGACAACACCGGAAATGTCGCCGGAATTCCCCCGGGCCAGCGACAGCTGACCGAGGCGGTATTTTTGGATCTCCCCTGGGGAAATCACGCGAACGTCGAGCGAGGGAATGGCGATTTCTCCTGAGATCCACGGCAACCGCGCGACATTTTCGCTGCGGGTCACGCAGGGGGCGTTGATGTACCGGGCCATGGCGACGGCCACGGCCCGGCCGCCACGATCGGGCACGATGGCAAGGCCGACGGGGACCTCATAACAACGGTGTTTGAAACTCACGACGCGGCGACCCGCGTCGAGGCTGTCGATCCCGCGAAGTTGCAAGACGCCTAATTTTCGCAAATCCCCGACTTTCCTGGGCATCACACGATACGTGGATTTTCGCGACAAACCACCGACGCGAACAACTGCTCTCGTCGACGCGGCTGGCAGAGCCTCGCCGGTGGATTCCTGCCTGCCACAAGTCGCCGCGACCCGGCGCGGGGCCATCTTGAATCCGATGGCCGCCACCTGGAAAGCCATGGGACTACGGCGCGCGGGATCCGGGGTGACGAGCATTCCGGCGGGCATGACCCCGCAGGGGACGTCGACGCTCAGCGCGGTTCCTTTTCCGGTCCCGGGACCGTTCACGGAAGTCGCATTCAGTTCCGTCACCCGGATCGCGTCCAGGTCACCACGCAGGGGTTCGATGAGTTTCCAGGCGGTAGTATCCAAAAACGGCAGCTCGAAATAGCGACGCTCAGGCAAGCGCGCGCACGCCGCCAGAGGACGCGTCACCATGGCGGCGACCTGGAGTTTCCGACCGCGGTCCACAAGGACTGCGCCGAGTGGAGTCGCGCCGCAAGGCACCTCAAACGCGGCGGTCACCACATGGCCATCGGTCGTGTCGGAATAGAACAACTCGGCCAGCGGCAGGATCTGCCAACGGGTTCGCGGAAACTGATCCGCAGCCAGGGGCGGGGCGGGGGAAAGCCAGGTCAAGACGACCCCAAGCACGGGGGCAAAGCCAGTCATGGAGCGGGATACGAACTTGCTGCGAGCGAAAAAATGAAGCAAAAGGATTGCCTCCGGAGCTGGCAAATTTGCTTAAAAAATCATCAAAGTTCGCTGGTTTTTATTAGAATTTTATTAAAAATTCAATGTTTATATGATTCCGGATCCAAATTGGATGGTTGCGCACGGTCCCCCAGTTTGATAACACTGCATGACTTTTTTGAGGAACAGGGACCGCAAGTTCGGAACCTGCTGAATTCATAGTAGAAAATCGAGAGTCCCATGAAACGTACTTTTCAACCGCACAACACCCGTCGTCTGAGAACCCATGGCTTCCGCGCTCGCATGGAAACCCCGGGCGGTCGCAACGTCCTCCGCTCCCGTCGCGCCAAAGGCCGCAAGCGCGTCGCTGTGACGGCTTACAAGAAGTAATTTTGTCGCTCCAGGCTGGTTCATTTCCCAAAACACGGCGACTCCTGACCAAAACTGACTTTGACCGGACTTTCGATCAAGGCAGCAAGGTTGTTTCGAGGCTGCTCGTCGTGATCGCTGCAAAAACGCCTGTAAGTGACTCCGCCTCTACTTCTTCCGACGAGAACCCCGACCACACCAAAGCCCGGTCACCCGATCGCATTGGTCTGGTTGTCTCGCGCAAGGTCGGCAACTCAGTTGTCCGCAACAGGGTCAAGAGGCTGCTCCGCGAAAGCTTCCGCAAGTCGGAAGGTCGTGGGCTTGATGTGGTGGTGATTGCGCGGCCGGCTGCGGCCTCGGCGAGTTTCGGGGAAGTGGAAACGGATCTGGGGCTTGCGATCTCGAAACTACGCGGCAGGCACTTCCCGGGAAAAGAAACGTGATCAATTTTGCGATCAAATTTGCCCTGAAGTCCTCTTTGAAGATCTACAAGACGGTCGTTTCGCCCGCGATCACCATGTTCGCGGGACCGCGCTGTCGCTTTTTCCCTACTTGTTCGGACTACGCGACTGAATGCGTCGAGAAGTATCCATTAACTATCGCGATCTCTAAAACATCCGGACGCCTGATGCGCTGTCATCCTTGGCATCCCGGGGGAGTTGACCTGCCATGAACCAGATGTTGCCTGATGATCCCTCACGGGAAGCCGACCGCACGCGCTCACTGATGGCAATTGTCCTTTGTGTGCTGCTCTACGTCGGGTACACGGAGTACATGCGGGCGAAGTACCCGGATTACATGAAGTCGCGGGAGACGCAGGGCGAAACCGCACCAGCAGGAAGCCCATCGTCAGGCCAGGTCGCGGCGACGCAACCGGCAGGGCAGACGGGCGCCACCGCGCAAATCGCCGGATCGGCGCCGGCGGGAGCCCAGGCGGCCGCGGCAGCAACGGTCGTGAAATCGATCGATCCGTCGCAACTTGTTTTCGAGACCGATGATTTCAAGGTGACATTGGACCAGACCCGGTCAGCCATCGCATCCGTCCGCCTCAAAAAGTTTTCGGACCGCCTCGGCGAAGGAGGACAGCCTGTCGAGGTCCTCGACAGTCCGCTCGTCGTCCAGGGCGTGGCAGGCGTCACCAGCGGCAACAACCCGCAAATCCAGTCGGGCGTGTGGTCTGCCAACCGTTCAGGCAACAAAGTGACGTTCTCTCGTGAGGACGGCAATTGGCGGTTGGAACAGGAATTCGAGCAACGCCCCGACAACTATAACCTCGCCGCGAGGGTCAGGTTCACCAACATCTCGGCACAGCCACAGTCCCTGACTGGCGGCACCCTGTTGTCACAAACGATTTCAACCACCGTTGCCGGCGCCAGCAGTTTTTTGCCTGGCAGCCCGACGGAAAAGCCGCGCATCGTCGCCCACGTCCGGGACTCGGACGAGTTCGTGTTCACGGAAAAATTCTGCAGCGATGGCGGATCAAAAGAGCTGTCTGCCAACAATCAGGAAGTTCGTTTCATCGGATTTGACCGCCATTACTTCCTGGCCGCCTTCATGCCGGCCACGACCAAGACGAACCTCGCGACCTGGGTTGGCGGGGAACAGCCGGCCTCAAAAACCCACTGTCCGGTATCGATCCTGCTGAAGCAGGACTTCGGCGCCGTGAACCCGGGCGCCACGGTCTCGATGGACCTCGACGGTTTCATCGGCCCCAAGGTTTCCGAGTACATGAAGAAACGCAGTGTTTACTTGCCGGACACGCTTGACCGCGGCTGGTTCGACGCGCTGGCGGAACCATTGCTCCTTGCCATCAAGGGTTTTGAGAGCGTTCTGAAGAACTACGGTCTGGCGATCATTTTGCTCACGGTGTTGTTGAAGGTCTTGTTCTATCCGCTGACGAAGAAGGCGGCCGAGTCCGCGCACAAGATGAAAAAGTTCAACCCCGAGATGCAACGCATTCGTGAGCGTTACAAGGACGACCCGCGCACGCAGCAGCAAGAAGTCATGCGATTCATGGCCGCGCACAAACTGAACCCGATGCAAGGCTGCCTCCCGATCCTGCCGCAGATCCCGGTGTTCCTGGCGTTCTACCGCGTACTGTCCTCGGCAATTGAGCTGCGCCACGCGGCTTTCTTTGGATGGATCCAGGATCTTTCCGTCGCGGATCCGTATTTCGTGACGCCGTTGCTTCTCGGCGGGGGAATGTTCCTTCAACAGAAGCTGACGCCGATGGCTGGAATGGACAAGACCCAGGAGAAGGTCATGTTGGCCATGCCGCTCGTCTTTACTGTAATGATGTTGACCCTCCCAGCGGGGATGGTCTTGTACATGCTGGCAAACACCGTCATGTCAATCGCGCAACAACAATGGCTGAATCGCAAACTGACGCGCGAGTTGGCGTGACCGGGACGCGCGGCCTCAACCGGGGCTGACGTTTGCCGGATCACAATAAAACTGGAGGAAGTATCAGGAAATGAACGCAACGAAACAAAGGGTATCCACGTCGGGCAAGACACTGGACCTTGCCATCGTAAAGGCCGCTGTAGCCCTGGGTGTCGACCAGAATCAGGTTGGTTACGAAGTCATCAAGGAATCCAAGGGCGGCATCATGAAGCTCTTCGGGTTCGGCCAGGTCGAGATTTCCGCGTGGATCAAAGGCCATGGCGGACGCGGCGGCCGTGACGGCCGTCAGGAAGCAGGCCACGAGGCCCGCGGTGATGGCAGTCGCCGCCGCGGAGGCCGTAACCGCGGTCGTGGTCGGGGTCGTGACCAGGGACGTGATGAGTCCAGGGAACATCATGACGGCGCGGGAGAGCGTTCCGGGACCCAGTCGCAGGAACGTGCCGGTGCCTCTTCGCAGGGTGAAGGTCGCCGCGGCAATGAAGGCCGTTCGCGTCAGGGTCGCCGTTCGGACGCTGATCGCGGAGAAAACCGTGAACGAGCCCCACGCGCGGAACGCGCGCCGCGCGAACCAGTCGCGCCTCTTGAGCCGGCCCAGTTGGATAGCGTGATGGAGGAACTCCGCGAGTTCTGCGCGGAGATTTGTTCCCGGATCACCGGGACACCCGTGGAAGTGAAAGCCTCGCTGCAAGGCGATCGCCTGCGCATGGACATCAACAGCGACGCCATCAGCCAGATGCTGTCCGAGAACAGCAAACTCGCGGAAGCCCTTGAGCACCTGCTGCGCAAGAAGCCACGCCATTTGAAGCAGGAGCTGCCGTTCCGCGTATTCATCGACGCCGGCAACAGCCGCCGCGGACGCGAGGAGGAGCTCGCGGCTGTCGCCAGGGAAATGGCCGAGAAAGTCGTAGAGACCCAGCGCCCCGTCGTCTTGAATTACCAGAGTTCTTACGACCGCAGGATCATCCACACGACACTGGAGAGCGACGAGCGCGTCTTCACCAAGTCGATCGGTTCGGGCTCGAATCGCAAGCTCATGGTCCTGCCGGCCCGTGACAAGCGCATGTCCGACAGCGAGGCCCTCTCGGCGGCTGATTCCGAAGAGAACCTTGACCGTTAATCATCCCCAAAAAGCATCCCGGGACTCGATTGTCGCCCTGTCCACGCCATCTGGCGCGGGCGGGGTGGCCATCATCCGGATGTCCGGCCCGGACGCCATCGTCAGGGCAGCGGCCGTGGTGGGCCGCAAGTCTCCCCCGCGCGACCGCCGCGCCTGTGTCGCGAGCATCAAAGATCCTGGCAGTGGCGAGATCATCGACCGCGCGTTGGTCCTGGCGTTTCGCGCGCCCCATTCATTCACCGGCGAAAATGTCGTCGAGATCCAATGCCACGGTGGACCGTACATCGTTCAACGGATCTTGAAGGCATGCCTTGAATCCGGGTTCCGCGCGGCGGATCCCGGTGAATTCACGCGTCGCGCTGTCTCGAACGGCAGGATGGACCTGACGGAGGCAGAAGGCCTGCGTGAATTGATCCAGGCACAAACTGAACAAGAATGGCGTGCGGGAAAACAATTACATGACGGGCGATTGAAGAACGCGACGATCCAGCTGCGCCAGAAGTTGATCGAATCCCTGGCGTGGTTGGAGGCCCGCATTGATTTCCCTGACGAGGGGGACACCGCGGGCGTCTCGCTGACCCATGTGAAATCACGAATCGAGACTGTGCGAGATGCCCTCGGCAGGCTGGCATCGACCTACGCAAGTGGACGCGTCAGCGCGGACGGACTTCGGGTTTGTTTGCTGGGCGCGCCAAACGCCGGCAAATCATCGCTCATGAATTCAATGCTGGGACACGAACGCGCGATCGTCTCGGACATCCCGGGAACGACCCGCGATTACATCGAGGAAAAATGCCTCGTGAACGGACGACTATTGCGGTTGATCGACATGGCCGGCATCCGCGAGACGGGGGATCTTGTCGAGCAACTCGGCGTGCAGCGCGCGAAAGACCTCGCGCGCCAGTCCGACATCTTGCTGCTGGTCACGACCAGCGAAACTGCTGAAAACGATCTGGCTTCCATCGGCGCCTGGGTACGGTCAGAGGGACTGCCGGATCCCGTTATGGTGGTCACCAAGATTGACCTGGCGGGGACCAGCTTGATCGCGGCCCAGTCCGCGGCAACCACGGACCGGGGCGGGCTTGGTATATCCAACGTGACAGGAGAAGGCCTCGACGCCTTGCGGGCAAGGCTCGCGACCGAGGTTGACCAGAGAATCGGCAACCTGCCTGAGCAAGACGCGTGGCTGACCAACGCGCGTCACCTGGCGTGCGTTGAGCGTGCCACGACCCACCTCGATTCTGTCGCGGGGCGCATCGGAAAATCAGCAGGCGACGAAGACGAGATCCTTGCGTTCGAACTTCACCAGGCAACCCGTGAACTGGGCCTCCTGATCGGTGAGGTTTACGCGGACGATGTGCTCGACGTGGTGTTCAGTTCTTTCTGCATCGGCAAATAGCCGGGTGAATTGTCCAGACAATGAATCAGCCAGTGGTCGTTCAGGGCGTGCTGCAGGTAAATGCAAGCAAGGGGCGGCACCATGGACAGCGCCGCCGCGGTGACCGGCCGGGTTGAGGTGTAACCATCCTGCTCTTCCATCGCCCGGATCAAGCAGGCCAGATCCCACGTCGCCTTCACGTGGAAACCAGGAATCCAGGCCATCCACGGATGCTTCACATGCCTGTTCACCGCGGTGTCGTGGTCCATGTGCCAGACAACTTCCCGCATGGCCCCGAGCAGCCATCCCGTGTAATAGACTCCACAACTCAAGACACTCAGCACAGCGGGCACGACAGGGTTGCGAAGATCGCCAAGACGGGCTTTCGCGCGTTGGGACAACCAGACGATACGGGGAGGCTGCGGCGCGGTGGAAACACCCACGTTGCCTTGGGGATTCTGGATGGCTGACTCGACGCGAGGAGATATCTCCGTCGCTTTTTCCGGAGCGTAACCGGACCATGTGACCGGAGCGCTCAGGGCGGACGGGTTCACACCAGTCACCGCGAGAGCGCGCATGATGTCGTCATCCGACGCGGATTCGGCCGGCACTGCGGGGACCCCGACTTCATTGGACAAAACGGAAAGGGTGTCAGCGAGCTTCGTCGACAGTTGACTCGACACCAACCACAGTCCGGCAAAATCATTCGCGTCGTACCACTGCGCGAATCCGCGCCGGGAGACGAACTTGCGGCCACTGGTGGCGCCTTGCCTGTTTACGTGGTCAATGGCGGGCGGGGCAAATACGGCGTCCGCGCTGAGCGGACCTTCAACGCCGCCCGCGCCATCGCAGACGTACCAATCCTGCGTCCAGTCATCTGGCCAGCCAGTTTTGGCGATGTCGGATGATGTATCCAAAGGATTCTCCCCGTATGATTATAGCAGGGCCGGGATGAATTTCGCTGCCATGGCTTTTGCATGGCGATGCTGCATGGCAATCAAGGGAAATTATTCAATATGACCAACTTGGAATTGGGATTTCCGGATATGAGCATTTCCATCTTCAAGGAACAACTTAAAAGCCGCCAGTTCCCCGTCGAATGGCCCGGACATTTCCTCGCCAGTGGCTGGCACCGCAGCGGCAAGATGGAGGATACCGGGGAAAGGCGCAGATCGGCGAATCCCGGCACCGGCGAAATCCTGGTCGCCACCACCACGGAGCGGGAAGCGAAATCATCGCTTGATACCGCGATCGAACAGGCGAATCACGCGCGCCTCGCGATGCGCGCGCTGCCGGTTGATGTGCGCATGGACGAATTACGCGCGATCCGCCGGGCACTGGGCGATCATTCTCACGAGGCACTCCTCGCGCTGAGGATGGAATGTGGGCTGACACCTGCCGAGGCGGACATGGATTTGTCCGCCGCGCTGAGACACTTCGACCATGTCCTCGAGCATCCACAGCAGATTGAAAGCGCGTTGCTGGCACCGGCGCGCCTTGGCATTCACGGACCTGGATCACGCGAGGATTACGCGATGCTGCCAGTCGGCATCGTGCTCGGCTACTTGCCGTTCTCGAGTCCGATCGCAACGTTCGCGACGCAGGTCACCGGAGCCTTTCTTGCTGGCTGCCCCCTCATCGCGATGCCGGGACCGCACTCGTCCTTGATCGGGATCCTTCTAGGGCACATTGCCGCGGGCTTGAGCCTGACCCGCGGTTCACTCCAGGTCGTCTTCGGCAACTTCGAGGTGCTGCGTCACGCGCTGCTGAACAAGAAAATCGCGGCCGTCTTGTATACGGGATCGCGCGAGCATTGCGAACGGATCCGCGCGGAAAGCAGGGTCGTCATCGAACGGCAACTCGTCCTGCAAAGCGGCGGGAAAAACGCGGTGATGGTGCACGAGTCCGCCGATGTGTCCGCGGCTGTTCGCGCCACGTTGGCGGGTGCCTTGCGCGCCGCCGGGCAAATGTGCACATCGACCAGCCGTGTTTTTGTCCACCGTTCCCTCAGCGCCATGTTCTGCGGGGCGATCGAGGATTCCGTCACGCGCCTCAAGATCGGGCGGACGGACTTGCCGGCACAGGACCGTATGAGTGGCACGGACATTCTGCCGGGGCAGGGGTCACCGCACATGGGCCCGCTCTATGGCGGCAAGGCGGTCGACAAGTTCCTGCGATTCCAGACCATGGCCCGGCGCGAGGCAAAAAAGAGCCTCGCCACGGGCAAGAAGATTCCGGAGTTCCGCGAGGGAAATTTCGTGATGCCCGGGATCCACTTGATGAAGCAGTTCGACGCGTCCAGTTCTTACCAGTCCAACGTCGTATTCGCGCCCGACATCGCCATCCACGAATACGATCAGGTCAATGACACGATCGAGGCGGTGAACGCGACCGACGCGGCTTTTGTCCTGTCGTTTTTCGGGGATCCCGCGGTCATCCAGGAATGGCGTCATCATCTGCTGCCACCCAATGTCGTCTTGAACGGACCGACCACGGAATACGAGGCAAACCTGCCCCTCGCGGGTCGCCTGCAAAGCGGCCATCACCGGTTTCACGGCACGGCGCTCGCGCTGTATTTGAGCTATCCGCAGGTCATCTTGCGTCAATGCCAGGCGCTCGACGCCTTTACCGGCTGTTATTGAGTCCTTGGCCGGCGGCACGGCAAACGGTACAAAACCCATGGTGACACAATTGTGAACACGTGAGGATTTTGGCCATGAGCACTGACGTCGCAAAAAATCTTGTCGAATCGGCCCTCGAGAGGGCCCGGTACTGGGCTACATCACAAGCATTTGATTCCTCGACACGTCAGGAAGTCCAGGGCCTGATTGATACAGGTAATGAAGGCGAGATCGTCAACCGGTTCTACCGTGACCTTGAATTCGGCACGGGCGGCATGCGCGGGATCCTCGGAGCCGGCAGTTGCAGGATGAACATCTACAACATCCGCAAGGCCACCACCGCGCTCGCGATGTACTTGAAGGATTTTCACGCGAAAGATCCCGTGAGGGAACTCTCTGTCGCGATCGCCTTTGACTCGCGCAACCGCAGCCAGGAATTCGCGCGGGCCGCGGCCGAGGTCCTGGCGGCGAATGGCATCAAAGCCCTCATCACGCGCGAACTCAGGCCCACGCCCATGCTGTCGTTCATGACGAGGCATTTCCGTTGCACCGCGGGAATTTGCATCACCGCGAGTCACAATCCGCCCGAATACAATGGATACAAGGTCTACTGGCAAACCGGCGGCCAGTTGGTCCCACCGCACGACGAGGAGATCGTCCGGCGCTATGGCGCGATCAAGGGATACGAGAGCCTGAAACACATGGATTACGCCGAGGCGAAGAACAGGGGGCTCATTCGTGAGGTCGGCGGAGATCTCGATGAGGTTTACTTCGCGAAGATCGCGGGGCTGATGTTGCACGCGAAAGACCTCGGAGTTACGGAACGAAGCCGCTTCAAGATCGTCTACACGCCGCTGCATGGCACGGGACTGTTTCCCGTGACCGAATGCCTGAAGAGATTCGGGTTCAGTAACGTCATGATCCCGCCGGAACAGCGCGAGCCCGATGGACGATTCCCCACCGTCAAATACCCGAATCCCGAAGAGCCGGAAGCCATGGGCATGGCGATCAACCTGGCGCGCCAGACGCAGGCGGATCTGGTGCTGGGAACGGATCCAGACACTGACCGGATCGGGATTGTCGTTCGAGAAGGTCAGGACTACGTGGTTTTCAACGGCAACCAGATTGGCTGCCTGCTGACGGAATTTGTGCTGGAAGGACTCGCGGCCAGCCAACGCATGCCGGTGAATCCACTGGTCATAAAGACTGTGGTTACAACCGACTTGCAAGCCGACATCGCGCGCCATTACGGTGCCCGTTGCGAGGAGACCCTGACCGGATTCAAGTGGATCTGCGAACGCATTGAATCGTACGAGAACGGGACTCTTCAGCCGCGAAGGAATTACGTGTGCGGCGGCGAGGAAAGTTACGGCTTCCTGATGGATCACTTCGTCAGGGACAAGGACGCCGTTGCCGCGTGCTGTATCGCGGCCGAGATGGTGTGCTGGTACAAGAGCCAGGGCCTGACCATGTCCCAGGTGCTGGACCGTTTGTTCATCCGTCACGGACTCTATCAGGAAGGCCTGCACACGATCACTCTGCCGGGCCAGACGGGTGAGGCCCGCATCAAGGCCATGATGGCTGGACTTCGCCAGGATCCGCCGCTCAAGTTGGCTGGCAGTAACGTCAAAATCATCAGGGATTATGAGGAAGGTCGGGAACTTGCGGTCGATGCCTCGGGACCAAAAGAAACCGGCAAACTCACCCTGCCAAAGTCCGACGTGCTACAATTTGAGCTGGACGATGGATCCAAGGTCAGTGTCCGTCCGTCCGGAACCGAGCCAAAAATCAAATTTTATGTTTCGGTCCGGGATGAACGGGCGAAGGGTTGCGCTGAGAGCGACTTGCCGGCGCTGAAAATGGCGGCCGCAGCGCGTCTCAACGAGATCCAGCAGACGTTCGTGGATCTGGCCAGCAAGTAAGCGGCAGTGAATTAACGGCCATGAATTAGCGTCCAGGACGGCCAACGTTGGAAGGCGATCGACGATGATCAAGCGCGCCCTGAAGGCATTCACGGCTCAATACTTCGTGACGTTCGCCACGATGGCACTTTCAGTCGCCTGGGCGGGAGATGGGCTCGCGGCAACCAGTGGCGAGTACCAACGCGCCAGTGAAGGGACCGAGGTCGTCCTGCGGAAGACTTACCCCAAAAAAGCCAGAATCGAGATCGAGGGGACGGGCGGCCTGATCCTCAATCAGTCCTACATCAACTCACTGCTGTTTGGGGCCGGCGCGAATTACTTCTGGTCGGAAGAGTGGGGACTTGGCGTCGAGGCGATGGTGGCCTCCAACTCAGACAAGCCAGAGCGCAAGTGCCTTGAGTCTTTTTACAACGACCCTGAAAATGTCGTCGGGGCGGAATGCGGAGACGGTAGCGATCTCACAGGGCGCGCCAACTTCGGGCCAGCCTATGTCCCGATCCGGCAGACTGACATGATCCTTGGCGCCCACGCGATCTGGAATCCGGTTTATGGCAAGCAGATCATACTTCTTCGCGCGGTGTCACACTTTGACCTCTACGTTCTTGCCGGCGGTGGACTCGCGATATCCACAAACTGGCCTCAGCAAACCAGGTTGAAAGGCACCGACCGCGCCAGCCGCGGAACGTTCAACATGGACACCACCGTCACGACAGGAAATCCAGGAGCGGCCACATCGGAGACCGGACTGTACGGTGTCAATGGACGCCCGGACGCGGAATCGCTGACGTCAATCCAGGGAACCTTCGCGGTTGGCCAGAAATACCACTTCACGAAAAACCTTCATGCACGCCTGGAACTACGCAACTACCTGTTGCTCGGGACCAGATCGGGCTTTGACAACTTCTTCGCGCTGACGGGTGGGCTGGGCTTCCGGTTCTGAGACGGGAGCGGGGAAGAGAGGATCCTTCGGCCCTTCGGGCCTCAGGATGACGACTGCCCGTCACTCTCAGGATGACGACTGCCCGTCATCCTGAGCCGAAGGCGAAGGATCTCAACGACGTAACTATCTGGTTGTCCGCTGCCTGATGATCGTCAAGACCTTGTCGAGATCCTTGGGCGTCACGCCGATTTTAACAAGTCCACCCGCGTCGATGACGATGGCTTCTTTTTTCAATGGCCTCATAAAATCCAGATGATACCAGATCCGTTGCAGGTCGATGCCCCAGACACGCCATTTGCCGGTGATTGTTGTCAGTCGCTTTCTTTTGGCGGAACGGATTTCCGTCCAGGCGATCTTGCGTGAGCGCCCGGACGGAAAATAGAAATTACGGATGACGAGACCATCAGAACCGCAGGCGACAATCGAGTCGTCGTAGAACCACTTTGGTTTCGCGCCCAAAAATCACCTGCCTGTCTTAAATTCAGAATGGAATGTCATCGAGGGTTGGATCGTACGCGCCACCAGCGCCCGGCTGGCTGCCGCTCACTTCAGACTGACCACCCTGGCTGGTTGATGGAGCAACACCCATTTCACCGCGCTCACGCGACTGCGAGCCGCCGGCGCCGCCAAGGAATTGCACGTTCTGCGCCACGATCTCGGTGGTGTAGCGTTTCTGTCCGTTCTTGTCTTCCCACGAACGGGTTTGTAACTTGCCTTCGACAAACACGGTGCGTCCCTTGGCAAGATACTTGGCGCAGTTCTCAGCCTGCTTGTTCCACACCACAACACGGTGCCACTCGGTCACTTCCTGACGCTGGCCATCCGCGCCCGGGCGGTAGTCAGTGGTGGCGACACTCAGGGTCGCGACCGCAACCTGGTTTGGGGTATAGCGGAGCTCAGGGTCTTGACCGAGGTTGCCGATGATCAGGACGCGGTTCAGGGATGCCATTTGTCACTTCCTCCAGAAACAGGTGGCTCAAGGCTTTCGTTCCACTGGGATAACCGCAAAGATTCACCCCCGTCAAAAGCAAATTTATGGTTTGCCGAAAATGTCATGCCATGACATCCTCGCCGCATGTCAAATATCCGTAAAACCAGCATGTTCGCCGCGATCATGTCGCTCGCTACCTTGATTGCGGGAGTCATCTCTGGAACGGCCGCTTGCAAACGCGAGGAGTCCTTTCCGCCGCTCGGCAACAGTCTGGCAAGCCCCGTCGACGTGGCAACGGCCCCCGGAGAAAGTTACTTCTACATCTTGAGCGCGGACTTCGACCGCACCTACAACGCCGGATCGATTCTGGTGGTCGATACGGACGGGAACAAAGTAACCGCCCTCCCCGTTCCCAGACTGGGCCGGAACATTTCCATTGCCGGCAATGACATGCTGGTCACGTTTGACGCCGATGGCACCAGCCGTGCGGCTGAAGCCATCCTGTACGACGTCTCCAATCCTGGATCCCCGCGGGAAGTGACGCGCATCGACCTGCCGTGCAGCCCGCTGAATACTGTGATGAGTCCCGGTTACCAGCACTTCGCGATCGCCTGCGACAACGCGGGTGACGCCGGGGGCCTCCTGATCGGGACCCTCGCCGACGACCGCGCCCAGAGCAGCGTCAAACTCGTCCGTTCTTACGGAACCGCACGCCGGGCCATGCACCTCGATCCGTTCAATGAGTTGCTGTTCGCATTCCCGACTGATTTCGCGGCACAAACTTGGATGGACCTGGACCTTGATGACGCATTGACCTACGCGGCAGACGGAACTGAAACCAGCGTTCCGAACGAAATTCCGGACGAGTACGAACGCACCCGTCGTGCCCGGTCCAATTTGAACCAGCGTCACATCTACCAGTTCATCGTGTACGATCTGGCCGCGGAACGAGCCGCCTCGCCAGAGCCCTTTCCATTCCGCGACTCGAAAACGACAGAAGTCGGGAACGAGTTCCGCTGGACTTACTTCAATCCAGACGGTTTCTCTGGCGTGGCTGATTCCGATGCTGGTTTGACGTCGACTACGGCGACCAGACGCTATTACAGAACCAACTTCTTTGGCGCCGCCCCGGACCCTGACGACGGAGCCGCCTTCTACCTGAGCCATCGCGGCCATGTCGACTCGGTGACCGGATTGGGTTCCCCTCAGGCAAACGATGTGTTGAGGGTGGCCATCACTGGAAACCCGAGGGTTGGGACTGACGGGAAAGTTCCATTCACGAGCACGTACTTGAAGTTCGAGCGAGTTTACGGTCGGGGCGCCGAGGACCACACCAAGGGCCTGCACTATCCGGGCGACATTGAAGTCCGCCGGGTCAATGGCGAAAAGATGCTTTTTGTCAACCATTTCAGGGACTTGGTAAATTGGACTCGGTCTCAAGTTTACTTTGGCGTCGCCGCCAAATCCCTTGGTCGCGACTACTGGAGCGCCGAGGTCGGCAGTGCGGACCCGTACAACTCATTCTTCCAGATTGCCGCGACATCGACCGGCCGGGCGGCTGTGTGCTCCTTCTACGGCAACAAGGTTATTCTGTTTGATGTTCTGCCCGGGACTGCTATAAACGAACGATTGATCATTCAATAATCGTTGTGGCAGTGACCTATGCACCTAAAACGAATCACCGTTCAGGGCTTCAAGTCCTTTGCTGACAAAATCAGCCTGACTTTCGACCGTGGTATCACGGGGGTCGTCGGCCCGAACGGGTCAGGAAAAAGCAACATCATCGATGCCGTCCGTTGGGTCATGGGCGAGCAAAATGCCAAGAACCTGCGCGGTGAAAAAGCCACAGACATCATTTTTGCTGGATCCGAACGCCGCAAAATGATGTCTATGGCGGAAGTCTCGCTGACTTTCGACAACACCGAGGGCGCCAGCATATGCCCCCCGGAATACCGTCACGAGACTGAGATCACGCTCACCCGCCGGCTATACGCGGACGGCCAGCGGGAATACCTGATCAACCGCAAGCCCTGCCGCCTCAAGGACATCGTCGGATTTTTCGCGATGACCGGCCTCGGTGGCCGAAGTTACTCGATGATCCAGCAAGGTCAAGTCGACCGGATCCTCAACGCGAAACCGGAAGACGTTCGAGAGATCCTCGAGGAAGCTGCCGGGACTCTCCTCTACAAGCAGCGCAAGATTGAGGCCCAAAAACGACTTGAGGCGACCAATCTCAACTTGTCGCGCGTGACGGACATCCTGACAGAGATCGAACGCCAAAAGACCAGCCTCGAGGAACAAGTCCAGAAGGCGCAAAAGTGGCAGGAGATGAGCACCAGGTTGCGTGACGAGGAACTCTTGCTCCTCGCGCATAATTTCACCCTGTTCAAGAACAAGCTTGACGAAGCCCAGACGGCGCTCGCCGAGCAGACAACCAAGGAAGCCGAATTCCTCGCCGCGGTTTCACAATATGAAGCCCGCTATGAGGAACTTCAGCATCAGTTGGCCGAGGCCGACCCCGAACTGGCGGCCGTCGTTGAACAGATCTCGTCCATCCGTGAGGAGATCGCCCGGGCCGAATCCGCGGTTGGCAATGCGCAAACACGCATGGAGAGCGGCGCGAACCGCCTGCGTGACATCAGCCGCGAGATCGAGGAAGACTCCGCCAACTTGAAAGTCATCGAAGCCCAGGTGGACGGCGCCGCGTCTGAACTCTCCGCCGCTGAGAAATCAGCGACAGGACTCCGCCGCCAGCTTGAGGACTTCCAGAACGAAGTCGATACGGTCGATGAGTCCGCCCAGGTCTTCCGCGCCAAGATCGAGGAAGGCGAGGACGAGATCCGCAACCTGACCCGCCTGATCGACAGCAACAAGGTCCGCGCCGAGAGCGCCCAGCGCGAGATCGCGCGGGTGGAAAAATTGCTCGAAGGCGAGAAGATCCGGCGTCAGAACCTGCAGGACGATGTCGCGCAGGCGCTCGCGTGTTTTGAGTCGGCGCGTGAGAAGGCGGCAGGCCAACAAGAAGGCCTCGACGTGGAGATCCGGGAAAAACACGCGCGCGAGGCGGCCGTCGCGGCCCGTTACGCGCAAATGAAGCAAGCCGGCATCACTCGCGATACGCTGCGCGAAAAGTACCATGAGTCACGCGCGCGGCTGGCCTCGCTGCTGGAACTCGACGAGCAGGGCGCAACCGACGCGGCTTCGTCGCTGCAAAAACTCTTTGACACCGGCACAGTTGAACGCAATCAAGTCCCCGGTCTGTTCGCGGAGCAGATTGCGTGGAACGCCAATTCGCAGGAACTTCCCAGACCGGCCGCCCAGGCATTTGAACGCTGGTCGGAACGCGTCGTCATCACCGGCGTGGATGGCCTGAACCAGGTTGTCCGCGCGGCGTCCAAGGCTGAAGTGACGCCGCTGCCCGTGACCCTCTTGAGTCGCTCGGTATCGCTGCGTTCTGACAACGACTTCGGGACCCAAGTACAGTCGTGGGCAGATCATTTTGACGCCGTCCCGATGACGGAATTCCTGCGCATTGATTCCAAGCAGGAACTTGACGCTTCCGCGCGCGGAGGCCTTGAGGCACTTCTCTCGCGCCTCTACTTCGTCCCGGCCCTGGCGATGGACGACGCCGCGTTGAAAGGCATGCCAAAGGGCGTGATCGCTTTCACTGCGCAGGGCCTTTGCATCACGGGCGAGGACGATTTCCTCGTCAGTGGACGGGGCGGCGCCAGTGTCCTGAGCCGCAAGTCAGAACAGGAAGCCCTGGCAAAGATCCTGAAAGAAATCGAGGCCGATCTGGCCCGGGCGCAGTCCGCCATTGATGAACTTGAGCTTCGCATAAATGAAGACCGGGCTGTCGTTACCGAGATTGATGGACGCCTGCAGCAGCAGAATGCCAGTGTCCTTGCCATCATGTCCGAACTCCAGTCCGCACAGCAGGTCGCGACACACAAGCAAGAGCTGCTCGCCTCACAAGAACAGACGATGGCGGACCTCGAACGCCAGGACGCCCAGTTCCGCGAGGAATTGGCCAACCTGGAATCATCCCGGACGTCCCTTGAGGAAGAGTTGCGCAACGGCGAACGTGAATTGGCCAATATTCGCGAAGAAGCCTCTGGCCTTGAAGAACGCCGCGAGGAAGTCTTCCGCCAGAACCAGCAAAGGCAAGTCGACTTGGCCAAGTCCGAGTCCCGGGCGACAGCCCTGCGTCAGAGCTTTACCCACGCGCACGCGCAACAGGAACTCCTGCAAAACAAACTGAGCCGCCGCTATGAAGAGCAGGCCGCGTTGCAAAGTGACATCGAGTCGGCGAAAAACCTGCTTGACCACTCGCAAAACCGTATTGAGGGATTGATCGGGCAGCGCGCCACACTGGACGAGACCGTGGCCGCCAAGCGCGAGGCGCAGGCCGGCATCCACGAGGAACTGCGCGTGATCGATTCCCGCCTCAAGGAGTGTCGGGACCACCAGGCCAGGGTCCAGAAGAGCCTCTCCGACAAGAATGTGCAGATCGAGCGCGCGACCATGGCCATCAGCAGCGTCACTGCGCAGTCGCAGGAAAAATACCAGATTGACATCGCGACATACGAATTCACTTACGAAGCGGAATTCGATGCCGACAAGGCCGCGCGCGGCGTCGGCAGCCTTCGCGGCCGCATCGACTCCCTTGGTCCGATCAACATGATGGCCCTTCAGGAGTTCGAGGAACTGACAACAAGGGAAACCTTCATCAAGACGCAGCAAGACGAGATCAATTCCAGTATCGCGTTGCTGAGTGAGGCCATCGGCGAGATCGAAGTCTCCTCCAAGGACAAGTTCCTGGCGACGTTCCAGATCATCAATCGCGAATTCGGCCAGCTGTTCCCGATCCTGTTCCCGAACGGGGAAGGGCATCTTGAATTGACCAACCCCGAAGACCCGCTGAACGGCGGCGTCGAGATCATGGTTCGCCTGCCGGGCAAGAAACAGCAGAGCATGAACCTGTTCTCGGGTGGCGAAAAGGCACTGACGGCCATCTCGCTGATCTTCGCGTTGTTGAAAACAAAGCCGACTCCGTTCTGCTTCCTTGACGAAGTGGACGCGCCTCTCGACGAAGCTAACGTCGGTCGTTACAACCGCGTCCTTGATGCGTTGTCGGACCAGTTCCAGTTCATCATCATCACCCACAACCGCCGTACGATGGAGGTCCTGGACACCCTCTACGGTGTCACGATGCAGGAGCCCGGTGTCTCGAGCATCGTCGGTGTGGACATGAAGAAAGACCTTCCAGTCCACTTGAGGAAAGCATTCAAGGAAGAGCCAAAGAAGGACACGGCCAAAATCGAAGGTGCCACCGCCGCGCTGCCACAGACTGAGTCAGTGGCTGACTTCGACACGGACGTTCCGGTTCCCGTCGAGGTCCTCGACGGCGCCCGGACCATCGAAGGCGGCAGCGCGAAGTAGCCCCGGCAATTGGCAGCGCGACCGGATTCCTCAGTCAATGGTGAAAAGCACCTGTTTGCCCTGATTCCCGGTCTCGTGCAGGAGAGGATAAGGACCAACGATTCTCCTGAGCCGGCGTGGAGGGGATTTCTCAAACTGGAATTCGACCCGCGGGATGAACAAGCGGATAAACCAGTTCCGGGCCTCCATGACGTAGATGTCTTCGCTTTCCTTCGACGCGTCCCGGTCGAACCGAAGCCTGAAACCATATGAATCGGCCTTTGATGGTATGTAGAGCTCGACGGGGACGTATTCGCCTTTGGCGAGGGTCGCCTGGTTCTTCTCGATCCAGCGGTCGAGAAGCTTGCCGAACGCCGCGCCGTGTTTCCATTTTGTCTCGACTATCTTCTCGTGGTTTTCCCCCGGATCGCGGGTCCGAATCCTGACCTTTTCCCCTGCCGCCTCAACTGAAACCAGTTCTCCCGATACGAAGTTCTCAAACTGATAGGCACTGACCTCAAGGTTGGCAGGATCGAAAGTCGTGACATCGCGCTGGACAGTCTCGCCACGGGCGTTCTTGTAAGTGGTCTCACGTGTTTGTTTGCCGCCGGGTCCGGTTCTGGTTTCCTCGTCCGCCGATCCCCAAACTTTCCTGCGGATCCCGCCATCGATGTCCTGGATGGTGATCTTCCGGACCTCGATGGGACCGCAAAGCACGCGGCTGCCATGGAAAAAGAGGGCAAACCACAGAATGATCCTGGCAAGAGTCACTTGACGCCTCCGGTGAAAAAGCAGAATTCCATAGTAGCCGGGGGAGGCCAAAAATGCGTCAAGTCTCAGCGATTATCATCTCAAGCGCGATCGGTTCCACTTTGACCCTCACCGTGGCGACGACTTTCCTGTCCAAGTCATTCGCGAACCCGCCAGAGTCGGTTGTCCGGCAGATGCTGGAGAACGGCGAGTGCAAGGTCGAGGTTGGGTTCCCCGAATATACGGTCAATAACCGCTGCTTGTTGGACAAAGTGATGGTTGGCACCTATTCGGGCAATCTCTACTGCGCAACACTGACCGTGACATGCGGTCAAAGCGGTCAGAATCCGTCAGACTTTTGACGCACCCGTCGGGACTCCCCTGAATCCGCCCTGTCCATCTTATTGGACGAAAGAACACTTATTTGACCTTTGAACATTTCCCGCGCATGCGCGGAGTGAGTTTTTTCTTTGAAAAACCAGCCTCGACGGGTTGACTTGGAAGAGAATTAAACGTCTAATTTTAAAAGCATCTTTGAAATCGAAGTTGGCCTATTGGAATTCATTGACCTACTCAGGGGAGTTGTCCATGACAGAGTTAACAGCTGCGCAGTTTTCGTTGGTTTACAATGTTTTCTCGTTCACGATCGCCAGCATGGGAGCCGCATTCATTTTCTTCCTCGCTGCCCGCTCGCAAGTCGCCCCGAAGTATCGCGGCGCGCTTCTGATCTCGTCGTTGGTCGTCGCGATCGCCTGCTACCACTACTTCCGAATCTTCAATAGCTGGAACGAAGCCTTCACAATGAACGGCAACATGTACATGCCGTCTGGCAAGCCGTTCAACGACGCGTACCGTTATGTTGACTGGCTCCTCACGGTGCCCCTGCTCCTCGTCGAACTCGTTGCCGTCCTCGCCCTGCCCAAGAACCAGCGCGAAGGCCTCTTTGGCAAGCTCGCCATCGCGGCATTCCTGATGATCATCCTCGGTTACCCGGGGGAAGTTGCGACGGACAACACCACTCGCGCAGTTTGGGGCACCCTGTCCTCAATCCCGTTCGCTTACATCCTCATGGTCCTCTGGGGTAAACTCGGCCATGCGATTGAGAGCCAGCCGGGCGAAGCCAAGGTCTACTTGACCAACATCCGCCTCCTCCTCCTCCTGACCTGGGGCTTCTACCCGATCACCTACATGCTGCCGATGTTCGGCGTTAACCCGCAGTCGGCTGTTATCGGCGTTCAGGTCGGCTACGCGATCGCTGACGTTCTGGCCAAGGCATTCTACGGCGTCATGATCTACTGGATCGCCCGCGCCAAGTCAGAGGCTGAAGGCTTCACCGCCGCAGCGCACTGATTCCGGGATCCGAGTATCCTCAACGAGACCGCCCCGCTCACAAAGCGGGGCGGTTTTTTTTAGTGATGTTGCCAAGCAAGAACGACTTCATGACCGGCGCGTGGGCCGCCGTCAGGGCGCCAATCGAGAGAAATAGAACCTGCCAGGCGCGATTCGGATCGCCCCATGCCGTGAAGCCCACGATCCCGAGGAAAATCCCGGTCCAACTGGCGACCGTGTAACGGATCGCCTTGCGCGCGAAAGAGGCGGAAGTCCAACCTTTCACCGCCCGCTGTGCGATGATGGAATCCCACGCGTGCCAGAAGGCGAAGAAACAAAAAAATCCCGGCAGCAGCGGCAGGATGGCGATGCAAGTGCCGAGGAACACGGTGGCAGGGAATCCACTGACAGGCCTCCCGACGACCTTGCGTTCGTATCGATCAAGCATCATGGAACAAGCCAGCGCCATCGCGAACAGGATGCCACCAGCCGTCCGGGCACTCCCATCAGAGATGAAATCGACTGGCAAAGGTTCGCGCAGGATCATCTGGACCACGGGCAGGGCCTCATACCAATGCATGAGGACACCAAACAGCGCCGCAAACAGGCCCCAGATCCAGGCAAGGACACGCACATTGGGACTGCCTGCCGAGAACCGGATCAACCGGATCCACTGCGCCTCGCCAAAATGATCTGCCGACTGAAAAAGAAAAAAGGTCAGCGCCAGAGGAGGAAACAAGTACCACCCGGCCAGGAACAGGACCATCGATCCCAGGTAGCGCGCGTAAAAGATCAACGGCCTTCCTGCTGACTCGGGATCGAGAAGATGATCCAGGCTGCCGTGCCCGATGCCCGCGGTCAGCAGTCCTATAAGAGGTATCAACCAGACGGCAGCCCCGCCAATGGTCAGATGCAAGACAATCGTCGCGCAGGCCGCGAAGAAAAAAGGATACAAAACAACAAGGCTCGACAGGAAGGGTGCCCACGGCAGGCGATAAAAGATGCGGATTTCGCCCGGGAAATGGGATTTCTCGTCCAGGAAGGAGAAGATTTCCTCCGGCGCATTCCGCGAGAACAACACCGGAAAAATCCTTGAGATCATCCCCCCGTTGGCCTCGATGATGCGTAACAGCAAAGCGTCATAGACTTGGAACCGATACTTGGAATACGAGGAGGCCGGGCGACTGCGCGTAGCCTGATTGAAAAGAGCCTCCATGTTCCGTTGAAAGGAATATCCGGTGCTCGGTTTGACCATGCCGCCGGCACCGCCGATGACATCGATCACTGAACCCGGCCCCGAGGCCGGAAACGCCGGTTCCGTGGAGACACTCATCGGGATCGCGCCGGACTCAACCGACAAGATTTTAAACGCCGGCAGTTCCAGACGACTCGCGATGTAATGCCGCAGGATCTCTTCACATGCCCCGTCCGCCATACGATTGGGGGAGAAGACCGTGAATTCCACAAGTGCCCGCCGTCGCGAGAAGGGCAAAATGTACACAAACCGGACGTCGCCATCCTGGGGCACACGAAAATCCATCAAATCGACGACGTCGGGATCAAAGTAGTCGGACATCGTCTCGATCTCAAAACCCAGGAAATACTGGAGAACCTCTGGATTGCCCCGGGTGACGGAACTGAGGACGCGGGAGGCCGTGACGCGTTGACCCGAAGCCAGGCTGATCGAGGCGCGACCTTCGCGCGCGGACCCGGCGAAAGACTCTGTGATTCCCACGACTGCGTCGACCATGCGGACAAAGCGCTTGTCCGCGCGCAATCGGGCATCGATATGGGCGAAAATCCTCTCCCCCGGGATTCGCTCGTAGCAATAAGGATCAAACGGCTTTTCGACAACATCCAAACCGTCGGGGGATACGATCCGGAAACGATCCCACCGGTTCTCAACGCATACCGAGTATCGATGCGGCAGGGACGCCTTCAAACGCCACGCAGCAAATGTTTTGCGCCTGAGGGCATCTGGTTCCGGGTCGATGATGGCGACACGCAGATCACGGGAAGGATCATTCGCAAGGGCATCCGCAAGGATATCCGCGCGCATCAGGCCGGCAAGTCCGCCACCCACAATTGCCACATCATAGTGATTCAAGTCCCTGACCATTCGACAACCCTGTTTTTCCATTGATAGGCGCCCGACTTTGCCGTGCGCAGAGCGACGAGGCTAGCCCGGTTGAGGAGCATCAAACCAACTGGATGCCAAATCAAGTCACGCAATGGCATGCAGAAAATCCGCGCGGCAAGGGTACGCGTCAGTAACAAGGCGGCAATTCCATACGCCGCCAGATCCGCACGACAGAAAAACCCCCACAAGGGAAACAGGAAGACAACGTTCACTACCACGAGCAAGAACGTGAACACGCGCGGACTCCCGCCGCCGAGCGCGACCAGGTTCTTGGAAAATCCAGACAGCATCGCGGGCCAGTCTGGATACATCCCGGCGCGGATGTCGCGCGCGGCGATCAATGGACGGATTCCACGGCCCGTCTTTTGGTGAATGGCGCGCGCCAGGGCGACATCCTCAAGTGGCGTCGCCCCAAGTTGCGAGTGGCCGCCTGCGGCGAAATAATCTGCCGAACGCACCGCAAGCCATTGGCCGTTGGCGATCTGCATCGACGGGACCGGAGAACGCCAGGAATAAAAAAGAGGTACTGACGCGAGGATTGGCAAATGCATGATCCATGGGATCACCAGGCGCTCCCGCCAACCTGCGCAGGCCTGCGCAGGCAGGGCCGTGACCCCGGCACAGCGGCTGGCGAGCAACCAACTGACGGTGAGACTGATTGTTCGCGGAGAAACGGTGACATCAGCGTCACAAAAAATCAGGATTTCCGCACCGGATTGGCTGGCAATCCGGGCGAGCTGGTCGCAGGCATGGGCCTTGCCAGAGAGCCCCGACGATGGCGACCACAACGCGCCCCTTACGACACGAGCCGGGAAGGGTGCTCCAGCCACCAAAGAGGACGCCACGTCGACCGAATCATCCGCGGAATCATCGTCCAGAATGATGAGTTCCGTGCCGGGGTAGTCAGACGCGAGAATCGAAGGCAAATGCCGTCGCAAATTGACCGATTCCTGACGGACTGGAATCAGGACGCTGACCCTTGGCATCCGGGATCCCGTCAGGGGCGGAGCCTTGTCAAGGCGCGCGGCAAATTGATGATTCAAAACGACCATCACGGCAAAAGCACAAAGTGCGCCGAGCGAAATCCACGCCAAGGCATCGAGCATCTGCGCCGCCAAAGTCATGGCCGCGCCTCCAACATTTCACGCGTCCGCCAGAAACTGACGTGATCGAGCAACCTCGTCACTTCAGACTCAAGGGATTGGGCGGAGATCATCGTTGAGAGGCTGTCTACCGGCGACCCGGCGTGAATGAATGCAACGGGTCGCTGAGCCGTCATGGGTTCGATATGGAGGGCCACGGGAACACACTGGACCCTACCAGCCAATCGCGCGAGGATTTCAATGCCACGTTTGAATCCCAGGGGTCGATGCCCTTGGGGACGGATGGCCCCCTGCGGAAAATAGGTCAAAGTCCTGTATGGATGGATGTCGATGAGACTCCTGAACTGGTGGAAGGCCCGCCGCACACTCGCGGGATTGCCGGGATCCATGCCAAAGCAACCGACATTGCGCAGGACCGGGAACTTGCGCAGTTCACTCTCGAGCATCAGGGAGTAAATTCCCGACCCCGGGCGCAACATTCGCTGGACCTCAAAACAAAAAAAGCCATCCCACCAGCTGATGTGATTCGGGACAAGAATCACCGGCAACGCAGGATTGAGAGAATGTTCGCAGGCTGAGAGGTCAAAGTGCAGTTTCGCGAACGCGCCGCGAAACTTGGCGGCCAGGTAGCGGTCCCAAAACCAACGAACGGCCGGGCTATGACGCGGAAGCACGGGGCAGGATCCCGGTGAGTAAAGTCCCGCGACGCGCGGCATAAATACAACATCCGGCGATGACGAACGACGTGAGCAGGACCGGGGTCCACGCTGAACCGGCTACGGACAATCCAACCGGCAAGAACAAATTGAGCAAATAAAAGCGCGCCGGCCAGGCGATATCAAAACGCTGGCTTTCGTCACGCAGGCGCAGGACCTCGAAACCCGAAAAGATCAGAACTCCGGTAAGAAGCCAACCCAGCAGGTTGCGGATCGCGACACCAGCGAAGAATACGCCAGCGTCCTCCCAGATCCAGTATGGAGTCAACTGGCTCATGGCGGGCTCGAGCGTGAAATCCCAGGCGATCAAAAGGACGGCGGCCAAGCCGACGCGTTGGGCCGAACGGGTCCATGGACTTGTCGGTCCCCGAAAGATATTGCGGCTGGCAGGACCCAAAATACGCAAAGCCAACAAGTAACAGCACAAGGACATGCAAAACCAGCTGACGGGGATCAAGAGGGGTACCTTGCCGGCAATCTGCCATCCAAGAAGACCTGTGTACGAGTATTTTCCAAAAGGAATCCCGAAACTGGTACCACCAAATTCCATCAAGAAGCTGATGATGAAGGCTGTCGCGAAGTACGCGATCCACCGCCAGCCCATGGCGCGGTGGCAGGCCCGCGCACACAACCAGAATCCGATCAGGATCTGGATACGCGCGAAAAGTGGATAAGAGACCGCGTAGATTGGCGGTGACCAAGGGTAGCGCGCCAGCAGTTCAGGATGTAGCGTAAAAGTCGCGTACCCGAAAATAGACACGGCATTGATAAGAAATAGTGCCCACATGATGAAAACAGCATACCAACTGAGTCGCACGGAACAAGTAAAAACCGGTCGCGAGCCGGACTATGCAGGACCCTTTTTTTCCGCGAGCATCATTTGTGCGTGGATGATCAGCATCTGGTTCGGGTTTTTCCATGTGCGAACGGGCGTGATCCCCGATTCCCCGGGGGCCATCGGCTTGATCCTGTGGCTCCAGTTTCTTTTTTGCGGTCTGTTCATCGTCTCGCACGACGCTTGCCACGGCACGGCTTGCGCCTCGAATCCGCGACTGAACCAGTGGCTGGGGCGGATCGCGGCGGGCCTCTATGCCGCTTTTGACTTTGACCGCCTGGTACCGGAGCATCATGCGCACCACATCCGCGTTGCCGGCGCAGGTGATCCGGACTTCCATGATGGTACTGAACGGGGCGCGAATTTTTTCCGGTGGGGAATCCGTTTTTTCACCTATTATGTGCGCCTGCGCCAGATCCTGGTCATGATGGCCGTGGCCCAGGTGTTCTTCCATGTCCTCAGAATTCCCGATCGGAATGTCATCCAATTCTGGGTTCTTCCGGCCTTGTTGAGTGGAGTCCAGTTGTTTGTGTTCGGAACCTGGCTGCCTCACCGGTCCAGCAGTCGCAAGCCTTTCCCGGACCACCACCATGCGCGTGACTCGAATTTCCCATGGTGGCTTTCGCTGCTCACTTGCTGGCATTTCGGGTATCATCACACCCATCATTTGTATCCAGGCGTGCCGTGGTTCCGGCTGCCGTTCAAGAGGAGGCTTGCGAATGAAACCGCTCACTACGACGGCAACAAGAATTTTTTTCCGTGAGTCGCGCCTTGAAATGGCCGTGATCTGGACCCTTGCGGGGGCTGTTTTTGGCACCGCTTTCGGGGTGCTGGCTGCCTTGTTTCAAGGCGGACCCGGGGTTGTTCAGGGGATCCAGGAAACCTGGTGGTGGTTCGCGGTCGCGGGATGCTTAACGGGTTTGGTCGGCAGCAAGCCCGCGACCGAAGAGCCTGTGAAGCCAGTGGCCTGACTTGACGCGCAGCAGCGTCGTTACGGCAAAGATCAAGGCGACCAGTTTCTCTGGCATCAACACGATGGTGCGTTGGCGGAAGGCAGCCGTGGGATTTTTTTCCGCCGCGCGCAACAACTTCACTCCAATCCGCTGATAAATTTTTCCGGCGGCCGCGATCGCGAAGGCCACGCGCCATGGCAACCAGGCGGTGCCACGCAGGCCCTCCTCATAAAGGGTCTCGGCCCTGGCCAGCAGAATCCTGACAGCGTCATGGGCATGCTCTGGTTCTGCCGCAAGCCGCGCGGGGGCAACTTCCGGCAATAAATCCGCCGGAACGTAAATCCGGCCCATTCGCGCGTCGGCCTGAATATCCCGTGCGATGTTCGTGAGCTGCATGGCCGTTCCCAGCGCCGCGGCATGGGGCGGCGCATGGACTGGATGCGCGCCCAGCAGCGGACACATCATGAGCCCGACCACACCTGCCACGCGAAAACAATAAACTTCCAGGTCAGAAAGGGTTGCGTAGCGCCGGTTTTCAACATCCATACGCAATCCCGCGATGAATTCGGCGCGATGCCAATCTTTGACCCAGTCGGGGGCCTTAAGGTGCCGCGGGGTGGCAGCAGGATCCTCAAGTTCAGCCAGCCGCTGTTTCGCGACGACGAGATCCGGCGCCTCATCAATGGCATCGTCACAATTCCGGCACCATTGATAGAGTTGATACGCGGCAAAGCGGCATGAGCGTGGCAGAAAGATCGAGGCCAGGGCAAAACTCTTTGAGCCCTGGCGGATGGCTTCCTCCGGGGTCAGGTCAACCTGGCTGCGCGGAAAGGCTTCCACCTTCAACTCCAGATTCAACTTCTGCTTGCTGGCGCATGTTGACCGGGACATGACCGGACCTGAGGTCGTCGATCAGCAGCGTTGCCGTGGCTTTGGCTGAGTTGACCACGCCCGGCACACCGGCACCTGGATGGGTTCCGGCGCCCGCGAAATACATGCCCTTCAGGTTACTGTCCCGGTTGTGGGCGCGGAAAAACGCGCTTTGCCAAAGGACGGGCTCCGCGGAGAACGCGGCACCAAGGTGCGCGTTCAGTTCGGTCTTGAAATCCTGCGGCGTGAAAATCCTCTTGGTAACGATGTGCTTGCGTAAATCCGGGGCGTAACGTTTCTCGATGTATTCGAGGATTCTTTCCGCGTAAGCCGGACCTTCCTTCTCCCAGTCGACCTTGAGGTTATCCGTGTGCGGGACTGGAGACAGGACGTAAAAGGCCTCCGATCCATTCGGGGCCATGCCCGGATCGGAACGTGTCGGCGCGTGCAAGTACAGCGAGAAATCATCCGGGATCTTGTCGACCTTGCCGAAAATTTTCTTCAGCAGCCCGCGGTACGATTTGCCGAACAGGATATTGTGATGGGCAAGGTGTGGATACTGTCGGTTCGTGCCGAAGTAGATCAAAAACAGCGACATGCTCTGCGACTGGGCGAGAATGCGCCGGCGCGATGCGTCCACCTCACTGGACGAACGCAAAAGGCGATCGTAACTGTGAACGATATCCGCGTTGGAAACCACCGCGTCACAGGCCCAGACACCCGATGCCGTCCGGATCCCGGTCACGCGACCATCGGCTGTCTGGATTTCCTCGACCGGGGATGACAGGCGAATGGATCCACCAAGATCCTCGAACAGACGGACCATCGCTGATACGAGAGCGCCAGTGCCACCGCGCGGAAAGAACACGCCCCAGTTGCGCTCGAGATAGTGGATCAACGTGTAAATCGAGGACGTCTTGTACGGATTTCCCCCGACAAGCAGCGTGTGGAAGCTGAACGCCTGGCGTAGCTCCCGGTCCTTGATGAATCTCGCCACCGTCTTGAAGACTGACCGGTGCGCGCTCAACCGCAAAAGCTGCGGCGCCACGCGGATCATGCTCCACCAGTTCAGAAACGGTACGTGAGCCAGCTTGGTGTAACCTTCGTCAAAAACTTCTTTGGAATACTCAAGAAAAGCCCTGTAACCCTCGACGTCCTTGGGGGACTTGGCCTGGATCTGGGCAAAAGTTTTTTCCGGGTCGTTGCAATAATCAAACGTGAAGCCATTTTCCCAGAACAGCCGGTAAAACGGTGTGACCGGCATGAGATCGACGTAATCTTCCATGCGTTTGCCGGCGCCTTCGAAGAGTTCGCGCAGGCATTCCGGTGCCGTGATGACCGTCGGGCCCGCATCGAACACAAATCCCTGGTCGCGGTAGACGTAAGCCCTGCCACCGGGCTGGTCCCGTTTCTCAAACAAAACGACCTGATGGCCCGCGGTCTGCAACCGGATCGCCGCCGCAAGGCCGCCGAATCCACTCCCGATCACCGCGATCCTGGCTGATTTATTTTTTTTCTCAGACATAGGCTTCCATCACTTTCCGCGCGATTTTTTCTACAAAACCAGTCCCGGTCTTGCCGGCAAAACCAGACACTCCGTCAAGGCAACGCCCCATTTCTCCGCGCGCACGGCGGACGGCCTCATCAACCACGGGGTGAGCGGCCAACTTTTCGCGTCCCGGCAGGCCACCAGATCCGGATATGAGTTTCCTGAATTCCTCGTACTCATGCGCTGACAACGTATCCGCCGCAACCGCCCAGACCCATGACGGCCTCGAGAACGGACTCAACGAAGAGGATGTCGCGCGTACCTCGCCGATGTCATTGAACATCTGCAGCACTGTACCAAATGTTTCCCCGAACTGCGCCAACCTCGACCTGGTCTCCGCGTCCGCGTCGGCGGCGATAGCGCCAAACTCGCAACACATGCCCATCAAGGCACCGGTTTTCATCGCGATCGCAGCCATTGAAACCGGGCGGGCACGATCCTTGGCAACTGCGGTCATGTCAAACCCGAGGTCAAGGGCCTGGCCGTAGTGGGCGCGGATCATCGTGTCGTGATAGACGCGGTAGACCTCAACCTCGACCGCGGCGGACAAATTCTGCTGGCGGATCAACTCTCCTGGCCAGAAGTAGAGCCAGTTTGCCGCGTTGATCGCCAAAGGCTCGCCAATCTGAACGTGCAACGCGGGCAGGCCCCGGCGCTTATCGCTGGCATCTTGAATGTCATCAATGATCAAGGACCCGGCATGGATGACCTCTACAACCTGCGAAAGGCATCCCGCGAGGGATTTCTGGGCAGGCGATGGTGAAGTCCCGCCGCAGGCCATGTCCAACGCGGCGTGAACGATCTGGGCACGTATTTGTTTCGACGAGCGGCCCAGGAATTCGCGCAAGGGATCAAGAATGGTTACGCGCAAGTCATCGCCACAATCGATTCCGTCCGACCCCGTGGTCAGCGGCGGAAGGTCGCCTGCGCGCGGCAACCCGTTTGCAATTTCTTGAGAGATTTCCACCCCAAGGATGGTAGTGGAGGCCGCCATCATCATCAATGGATTAGTTGCTGATCAGGTTCCGAAAATCAGATCCTGGTAAACCTTGACCATCAAACCACCCTCGACAAATGGACTTTCACGCTCCTGGTCGTAGCCAAGGCTGACAAACGGAAGGAAAATGAAAATGCCGGCCGCCGCGGTAGCCCGGTAACTGGTGACTTTTCCTTTTTTCCAGTGAGCCGCGGCCTCGAGCCACATTGATCCCATGTAGAACAAACCGAAGGCAGGACCGGCGTAAAATTCCCCTGAGTGAAGATTCGCGACCCCCGAGACGACGCCAAGCCCCAGGACCGCGTCAGTATTGCTGCCGTATAGCAGCGCAGCTTCAGGACCAAACCGCCCAACCCCGTCGGATCTTGCGGCGCCTGAGATGCCCGGAACGAGCATGAACTTGTTAGCCGGGGCGGCGCTGGCCGCCGTGGAAACAAGGGTGGAAACCAGGGTCGAAACCAACAAGGTCAGCCAAAACGCGAAAATCCGGACATCAATGGAAAGCAGGCCTGGTCGTTTCATGATCTCCTCGCGATCGTGACTAGAGAGGCTAAAGTGGTTTGTACGGCTGGAAAAACTGGTTCAAGCCGAGGGATATCCCGGATGTGGAAATCTGGCTTGACCGGCCCCACGCATAGTCGAGACGGAAAACGAGGCGATGGACTTTCGGGATGCTGACGCGTACCCCTCCACCCGCGGAGCGGAACAGGTCTTGCCTCGCGTCATCGAAGTCACTGCCGGCAATTCCGGCATCCGAGAAAACAACACCGGCGATCTTCATCCAACGGGTGGCGAGAGCCTCCTGCCTGAGTTCGAAGTTCCCGTACGCGGCAAAGGTTCCGTAGCGAATACCGTCAGGAAATCCACGCACGGAATCAAAGCCGCCAAGGTGAAAAACGTTTGAGACGACAGCACTGCCCGCGTTCTGCGCGTAACCGTGGATCGCCAGGTTCCAGGAATCGAACGGCCGGTGAAATGAGAAAAATTCCGCCTCGGAATACCGGGACAGGCCGGGATCCTCAACACCGCTGCTGCGGGAGTAGCCAGTCTTGAGCAGGACGCGCTGTCCCTGCAGCAATTGATCCTCGACCCCCATGTTGTCAAAGACAACACTGCCAAGGACGCGCTGCGTCGATGCCTCGTCAGATCCGGCATCGACGGAAGGCTTGCGGTCCTGCCGGAACAAAGCCTCGACTCCTGCCTGGAATATCCTTGGATCCAGGGGATCGTCATCGGGAAGAAGGGGCACGAGGTGGTACAGGCGAATATAACGACTGTCGAATCCCAGTGAGCCAGTCTTTTTTCCATGGGAATCGTAGTAATCCCGGCGCCGGGTGTCTTTCCAGATTTCCACGCCAGCAGAGCTTTTTCCTCGTCCGGCGCGCGGCAACTTGACCCACAAAGTATACCCGGGTTCAGAGTCACCGTACTTTTTTGCCTCGGCTCCGACGGTAACGAGGCGACCGAAGGCATGGGTGTCATAGGCACCGAGGACGAGAAGGGGAGTGCCGCCACCGTATGCTCCGCGGATCACGGGGATCGTCGTCCACTTTTCATCAAGTTCGATGACCAGGTTCGAGGACTTGTCGTCGACGTGAACCTTCACATCGATAAAGATGTCTGCCGTCATCAGTTTGCGATGGATGCGGGTAAGGTCAGAATCCGGCAGGTCCGCCGGGAATTCGATCCCGATGTAATTTCTAAGCCATTCAAGGTTGGTGCGACGCGCGCCGTGGACTTCAAGGCCTCTGACTTGATGAGTCGCCGCACTGGCGACGGATTTCGCAGTCAGCATACAAAATACGACAATCAGCCACACGGCGCATGGTCCACGCATTGAGGGCCAGCGGGTCAAAGGAAGGGGTCCTGATTGACGAGGAATCGCGTCACGTATTCCTTGACTCCGTCTTCCAGGGATGTAAACGGCCTGGTGTAACCACCTTCCTCGCGCAGACGCACAAGATTGGCTTCCGTGAAATATTGATACTGGTTCTTCAGGTCCTCCGGCATGTCGATCCACTCAAACCTGGCGTCATGCTTGCCCATCGCGGAAAACACGGCACGACCAAGGTCGGCAAAGGACCGGGCGGTGCCGCTGCCAACGTTGTAGATCCCGGATTTTGCGCCCTCGGGCGCACGCAGGAAATGTTGCATCACATCCACGACGTCCTTGACCCAAACAAAGTCCCGGCGCTGGTCACCGTGAGCGATGCCTTCCTTGTAAGACCTGAAGAGCTTGAGCGTGCCGCGGTCCCGGACCTGGGGAAAGGCATGGAAGACCACGCTGGCCTGACCGCCCTTGTGGTATTCCTGAGGCCCGTAGACGTTGAAGAACTTGAGTCCGGCCCAAAACGGCGGCTTTTCCCGTTGCTTCAGGACCCACTGGTCAAAAAGGTGTTTGCTGTATCCGTACGGGTTGATTGGCCGCAGCTTGTGGATAATCTGGGGATCGTCGCTGTAGCCATGCTCCCCCATGCCGTAAGTGGCTGCCGAGGACGCGTACACGAACGGGATCCTCTCGCGAGAGGCGAACTGAAATAACTCAGCGGAATAATTGAAATTATTCTTTACAAGAAAATCAACGTCCTTCTCGGTTGTGGTCGAGCACGCGCCCATATGGACGATGGCCTCGATGGCCGAAGAACGGGTCTTCGTGTTCAGCCAGTCGAGCAACTCGTCCTTGTGAAGGGCGTAAGTCATGCGCCGTTTGGACAGGTTGCGCCATTTGTGACCGGTTCCGAACTCATCAGCAACCAGGATGTCGTGGAGGCCTTCTTCGTTGAGTTTCCACACAAAGGCACTGCCAATGAAGCCTGCGCCACCGGTTACAATGATCATGCGGATCCCTCCAGACAGGCTGATTTCCGTTTATCAATTCATACAATTCTACTAGAGTCCTCGCCATATGTTTGGACTCGGAATATCGGAAATCATTGTCATTATGATCGCTGCCCTGATCTTCGTCGGGCCAAAGCAGCTGCCTGATTTCATCCGCTCGGCGGGCAAGATGTTTGTCCAGGTTCGCCGGGCCGCGAACGAAGTGAAATCCACCGTTGATGGAGTTTTACAGGAAGCCGAGACTGAACTCCGCAAGGAGGCTGAATCCATCGAGATTGCGGTCGACAAGAAGACCATCACGGAAAGCGTTTCAACCATTCCGGCAGAACTCGGTGTCTCGAGCCAAGTCCATCAACCTGGCCCCACTTCGTCTTTGACCACGGATCGCCGCGCTGGATTCGAATCCGCGAATCTTGACCTGCCGACGGCAGAGTCAGCCACGTCCACACCTGCCGACACCAAGTGATCGACACCGATGTCAGTTGCGAATGGATTTCATCGCGCGCCTGACGGACTTCACTGCGAAGGCGTACGCCTCGCCGAAATCGCGCGCCGGGCCGGAACTCCCACCTATGTTTACTCTCTCGAGGTGATTGACCGGCAACTGGAACGAATGGCGAAAGCGTTCGCGGGGATCAACCTCCACCCCTGTTATGCCGCCAAGGCGAACAACAATCCGGACATCCTCCGCCTCATCGCGCGACGCGACGACCTGCCATGGGGGATCGACGCGGTATCGAAGGGCGAACTCATGGCGGGACTCGCCGCCGGTTTCAAACCAGCGGCCATGATTTTCTCGGGCGTCGGTAAACAAGCTCACGAACTGGAATTCGCGATCTCCCACGACATTGTGTTGAATGTCGAGAGCCTGTTCGAGCTGGAAGACATCATAGCCATCGCAAAAAATCTCGGACGGCGCGCGCGCATCGGATTCAGGTTCAATCCGGATGTGGATGCCGGGACACACCCGAAAATCACAACCGGTACCAAACGAAACAAATTCGGCCTGCCAAGGGCGGCACTGGATGAGTTGTTGAGCCGGATCAAGCAGGAGTCCCGCGCGGTCAGACTGTGCGGCGTCTCTACGCACATTGGCAGCCAGATCCGCGATCTTGAAGCTTGGGGCGATTCGGCGCACCAGATAGTCGCGCTGGCCGGAACACTCATCGAAAATCACAACCACGACATTGAATTTATCGATTTCGGCGGTGGATTTCCCGTCCGTTACGATGGCGATCAAGATCCCCCGGCGATTGAGGACTTTGCCGAAATCATCCGGAGCGCGCTGGAAAGCGCGATGGTCGACGCGGTCAAGAAGTTGCTGGTTGTCATCGAGCCCGGGCGCTGGGTTGTCGCCGAGAGTGGCGGACTACTGACGCGCGTGATTGGCGTGAAGGATCGTTTCATTGTTGTCGACGCGTCGATGACCGAGCTCATCCGCCCGGCGCTTTACGACGCGCGTCACGAGATCCTTTTTGATCTCGAAGCGGACCACGCCAAAATCGCGAAACGGAGTCCGATCCAATACGACATCGTAGGCCCGGTCTGTGAATCCAGCGACGTCCTGGCGCGAGACGTCGCGCCAGGATTTGAGCCGAAAAAAAACCAACTTGCCGTGATTTTGCAAGCTGGTGCTTATGGCTTCTCGATGGCTTCGACCTACAACCTCAGGCCGTTACCGCCAGAGATCGTCGTCAGGGGATCAACCTTTAATTCTTGCCCCAAGTCCTGATCTTCTTGACGAGACCCTCGATCTCATCTTTCGAAAGAACAGCGCCCCAAGCCGGCATGGAGCCACTGAGGCCATAGGCGGTGCCGCCTTTTTCAATAACACCGTAGATGTGCGCGTCGTCAACCTTGGCCTGCCATACCTTGTCGTGGAAATTGCGCGGCTTCGGATTCAATCCACCGGCGGCTGCCCCGTTGCCTTTACCATCCTCGGCGTGACAACTGGAACACAACGTCGCGTACTTGGCAAAAACAGGATCAGCTTCCGCTACGCCAGCGCCCTTAGGCGGCAGCTCGCCTTTCATCGTCAACTTCTGCGCCGGTCGGTGAGCGATTTCACGCTCGGTCCGGGTTTGCTTCCAAAAACGACGCGGGTCGTATTGTTCCATGCAACCGGTTGCAAGGATCAATAGACAGGCCAACATGCTGACTGCTGAGAATTTTGAATGCATATAAAGCGCCCCTCGAAAGGATCTCGGAATTTTGTTTTATCCTATTAGTCCTGATGGTCCAAATACAATGTTCGGCATGCGTAAGATTTGCACAGAAAGTCATTCCCCCCTAACTTCAAAAGCTTCCAGGGAAAAGTGCGCCAACGATCCGGCACTCCGCCATTTTTTTGGCGTCGCGGCACCCCGGTCCTTTGACGCTCGTGTCAAAATTATGGAGCTCGACGTCCGCGAGTTCCTTCAAACAAGGCATTCCGCATGGCGACACCGTGTCAAATCCCTGACCCGCCGGTTGGCACGCGATTTGAATATGAGCCACTGATTCCCCAGATCCAAGCCAATCGAACGCGTTACTGCGGAAAATTTGCGCATCAATGCGCCCACGGGATGAGCCATGTCTGAAAAAAAAGAAGAAAAAAAGGCCGCGGAAAAAGGCAAGGAGGCCGCCGCGGCGACCCCTGAGGACGAAGCCAAAAAGAAGAAAAAGAAACTCATGATCATGGCCATCGGAGGCGTGGTTGGAGTGGCTGCCATTGGCGGTGGCGCGATGATGTTCCTCGGCAAGAAGAAGGCCGATCCTGCCGCCGCGGCAACCGCTGACGCCAAGGGAGGGGAAAAGAAGCCAGAGGGCGGAGATCACGGTGGCGATGAGAAAAAGGCGGATGCCGGAGACCACGGTAGTGATCACGGCGGCGAGAAAAAAGCCGAGGGCGGGGACAAGAAAACTGAAGGCGGGGATCACGGCGGAGAAAAAAAGGGTGACACCGCAGGAGGCGATGTTGCCTCTGACTTCGGCCAGACGTACGCGTTCGCCCCGTTCAATATCAACCTGGGCAACCCGATGGACAATCACTACGCCCGGATGGAAGTCACGGTGGAATTTTTCGGTGGCTCGGACCAGGAAGGCGAGATCAAGAAAAGGTTGCCGCAACTTCGTGACGCGATCGTGTCTGTCGCCAGCAAGAAATCCCGCGAATTCCTTCTTGGGCCGGACGGCAAGGACCAGCTCCGCCTGGAGATCAAAAATCGCCTGAACCAGTACATGAACCGCAAGATCGAGAACGTTTACATCACCGACATCTTGATTGAGTAGGACGGCAGAATGAACCAGGTACTGTCACAAAGCGAAGTTGACGCGCTGCTGTCCGCGGTGTCGGACAACCGACCGGCGGGAAGCGAGACCGGCGGCAGCCCGGCCGAGGGCAAGGGCGGCATCATGGGTTACGACCTGGCCAACCAGGACAGGATCATCCGCGGCCGAATGCCGACGCTGGATATCATCCATGACCGGTTCATCCGCCTGTTCCGCGTGACTCTGTCCAACTCCCTGCGCAAGATGGCGAACCTGAGCGTAAACTCCACCGGACCGTTGAAGTTCGGTGAGTTCATGAACTCCCTGCCGCTGCCTTCATGCTTGAATATCCTGCGCCTCGAGCCCCTGCGCGGCGCCGCGGTGATGGTCATCGAATCGAAACTGCTTTACGCGCTCGTTGACAGCCTTTTCGGCGGGAATGACGTGCCTTACACAAAGATTGAAGGCAAGGACTTCACCCCGATCGAGATCAAGATCGCGCGTCGCATCGTCATGGCGGCGATTGAGGACCTCGAGAAGGCCTGGGAGCCAGTTTATCCGCTGAAAATTGGCTACAGCCGGACCGAGATCAACCCACAATTTGTCGCCGTCGTGCCGCCATCTGATGTGGTCATTGCCACCACTTTCGATATCGAGCTGGAGAAAGTCTCGGGCACTGTCAAGATCGTGATCCCCTATTCAACCCTCGAGCCGATCAAGTCCAAGCTCTCTGTCGGTTTCCAAAGCGAGCAGCTCGAAGTCGATTTCATCTGGATCAACCGCATCAAGGAAAAAATCATGGGCACTTCGGCGAACGTCATCGTTCGCCTTGGCGACGCCGACATCAGCGTCAAGGATCTCATGCAGCTCGAGCCTGGAGATATCATCCAGCTGAGCAACGACGCCACCATGCCACTTGACGTACTGGTCGAGGGCATACCGAAGTTCCGCGGTGTACCGGGCCTGCTCAAGGGAAGCAGGGCAATCAAGATCACCGAATCGCTTATTGAAATGTGACGAACAGGAAGGCCAGGGAGGGTCATCATGGCAGACGGAAACGCAGCAGAAAGTGCAACAACCACGCAGGAATTCGACGACGCGCTGAAGGACGGCGGAGAAGGCCTCGATGGCGCGGGGCGACTCGCGCGCACTGATTTCTCGAAACTCAAGATGATCCTTGACGTTCCGCTCAAGGTCTCCGTGGAACTTGGCCGGACCAAGATGTTGATCAACGATCTCCTGCAACTTGGCCAGGGCTCCGTGATTGAGTTGGACAAGATCGCCGGGGAACCCATGGAAATCCTGATCAACGACAAGCTAGTCGCCATGGGCGAGGTTGTTGTCGTCAATGAGAAGTTCGGCGTCCGCCTGACCGATGTTGTGTCTCAATTCGGACTTAACGACCTCCAGCCCGCTAAAGAGGCATGATCCATGAAACCCCTCGTTCGGACCACTCTTGGAACCACCCTGGTGACTACCATGATGCTTGCCGCGTTTACGCCGGCCTTCGCGGTAGTTGATTCGTCGTCTGGCACGGCGATCGTCAAGATTGAGGGCGAATCGGACAAGGCGGTGTCAATTGTCACGGTCGCTTTGAGTGGCAGGCCAGATTGGTCGAAAGAAGAAAATGGATCCATACCGGTCGTAGAAGATCACGGCACGTTCATTCAAGTGCTGTTGCCGCAGACAGTGGTCCCGTCACCGGGCAATTTCCTTGATGCAAACAGTCCGTTCATCACGAAAATCGCAGCTTTTCAGGTGCCAAACGCGAAGTCCGGCCAGCCGACAGACGCCGCGGTCAGGTTGTTCCTGAACCGCGACGCGGCCATCGTGAGAAAAGCGACCGTCGCCGAGATCCTCGCCGACCGCGTCGTCGTGACGCTCGATCACAAGAAACTCGAATCCGCGATCGCGGCCAGCGGTCAGATCATGTCACCTGCCAGCCGCGAGACCCCGGAGACAGGTATGAGCCCGGAGTCTAAGGAACCGGGCAAGGCCCTCGCCCCAGCGGACCTCGTCAAGGCAGAGGTTGCGCAAGGCACCGATCCGATTGAAGAACCAGCATCCAGTGATTCGCGCCAAGGATCCATTTCAGCGAAATCCGGATGGACAAGAGTCGGCGCGAAAGTACCGGATCTTTCGGGAAAACTCGCCGTCGCCAGCGGATTTTCCCTGTTCATGCTCGCCCTGTTGGGGATTGTCTACAAGTGGCGTCGCATCAATCCATTCAATCCGAAGTTCGAGGACACCGGCGCGGTCAGGACATCCAGCATTTCGCGGTTCAAGAACATCATCAAGCACCGGGTGCCACAGAGCGAGGACGGTGACGACTTCGCGCGCGACACGGTCCGCATGACCATGAAAACCATATCCACCATGCACGTTGGTCCGAGGCAAAAACTGGCCCTCGTCCAGGTCGGATCCGAGACAGTGCTGCTTTCGATTTCCCCGACGGGTGTCCAGTTCCTGACCAATGTTGGCAGCCAGTCAAACCGGTCGCAACCAGTCCAGATGATGCAGATGCCAACAGCGACCATGGAACAGATTGCCGCGCCATCACCAAGAAGTTTCGAGGAACGCGTCGCGGAGCGCGACGTCGATCAACTTGAGGAAGTCCAGACGTCCCGGCCGCGCGTCAAGCCCGCCAGTCGCCAGGGAGCCACGATATCGAAAAAGGTCCGCGTGGCCATTACCGACAACGGTATTTCCAACCTGGAAACCGGGGCGGAAGCCACGGCAGAATCCCGGCCTGCCGGAAAGGCCTCGGAGAAACCATCTGACGACATCACGAGGCTGATCCGTGAAAAACTGCGGAACCTTCCAGTCATCTGACTGGACGAGAAACTGGCTTTCACCTGGCTGCAAGGTCGCCCTCGTGGTGCTTGCGGCCCTCGTCGTTGGCAGTAGTATCGCGCAAGCCGCCGATACCTCCATGCCATCGCTGAGTATCAGTCTCGCCCAGAAAGACGATCCGGACGGGATGGTTCCGGCCATCAAGATCGTAGCGCTGCTGACCGTACTTTCAGTAGCGCCAGCCATCTTGCTGATGATGACCTCATTCACCCGGATCCTGATCGTGCTTAGTTTTGTGCGACAGGCTCTCGGTACGATGACGATGCCACCAAACCAGGTGCTGGTCGGACTTTCACTGTTCCTCACGACATTCACGATGTCGCCCGTGATTGACACTCTCAGCGAGAGGGCACTGACGCCTTACCTTGCCAAGGCCATCACCCAGGAGCAGGCCTTGGGCGAAGCAGCGGTGCCGGTCCGGAAATTCATGCTGGCGGAGACTCGCGAGAGCGACATCGGGCTGTTCTACGCGATATCAAAAAAAGAACAGCCAAAATCCCCGAACGACGTGCCATTCACCGTGCTGGTGCCCGCGTTCATGATCAGCGAACTGAAAACCGCGTTCCAGATCGGATTTCTCATTTATATCCCGTTTCTCGTCATTGACATGGTCATTTCGGCCATCCTCATGGCCCTCGGGATGATGATGCTGCCGCCGACCATCGTGTCCCTGCCGTTCAAGTTGGTGCTATTCGTCCTGGTGGATGGATGGGCGCTGATCATCGGATCCATCGTGAAGAGCTTCCATACATACGGCTGAGATCAAGTCAGCGTGCGAAAACGATAGCTGGTAGGGAGGGCAACGCCAGTGACGGAACAAACAGTCATCGACATCGCAGGGAAGGCTATCATGGTCGCGATGCAAGTCGCGGCACCGGCGTTGGTCACAACCATGGTCGTCGGTCTGGCCGTGTCCGTAATCCAGGCCGCGACCCAGATCAACGAACAAACCCTGACATTCATCCCGAAAATCATACTTCTCAGCGTTGTACTGGCACTCACCGGACCGTGGATCATCCAAACCATGATGAATTTCACAGTTGAGATCATCAACACCATACCGGCGGTGACGCGCGGATGATCAATTTCAACGACGTCGACACCGTCATCAACCACGGACTCGCGTTCCTGCGAGTCGGAGGGATGGTGTTCGCGTTGCCGATTCTCGGGGACGCGCCGACGCCGTTGCCCGCGAGAATCCTTCTGTCAGCCGCCCTTACGGCCGCGGTCTCGCATGCCATTCCAGCAGCGCCTGTGATCGGGCAAAACGCCGATGTCTTGATGCTCGCGACCATGGTGGTCAAGGAACTGGTGATTGGCGTCGCCATTGGCTATCTCGCGCGGGTCAGCTTTGACGGCCTTCTCATGGCTGCCTCCATCACGGGTTACCAGATGGGTTTTGGTACCGCCTCCCTGTTCCTGCCCGACGCTGGAGCGCAAATGGACACCTTCACCTCATTCCATCGCGTCATACTCATGACCATTTTCCTGATGTTGAACCTGCACCACCTTTTCATTGACGCGATCATGACAACATTCAACATGCTACCCCTTGGGAAGGTAGCGATCGCGATCGCGCCACTCTCCAGTACGATCTTCCAGGTGACCGCCAACCTGTTCAAGGTTGCCTTGCAACTCGGGGCGCCGGTACTGATCGCGCTCATGTTCACGCAGGCAGCGCTGGGGCTCGTAGCCCGGGCGGTACCGCAACTGAACGTCTTCATCCTGAGCTTCCCGGCAAGTTTCACCATTGGAATGATCGTGTACATCGCGACTTTGCCGTTCTTCCCGGAATGGATGGGATCCCACTACACAGGCACTCGCGACATTTTCATGACCGCCATCAAATCGATGCGGCCAGGGTGAATGGGGCGGTCCATTGATTTTTTGAGGTCATGCTTTGGCGGGTTTTGACGAAAACAGCGATGATCGCACAGAAGAGGCGACACAAGAGCGCCGCGAAGACTTTCGCGAGCGCGGTCAGGTCGCTGTCTCCCGTGAAATCACGGCCGTCTTCGTCTTGCTGGCGGCCACAGCAGTCCTTTACTACGGGGGTTCCGCCGGAATCGTCTCGATCGAGAAACTCATGACCGAATCCTTCCAGCGCGCGCAAACGTTCCGCGTGGACAGTCAGAACGTATTCCCGCTGCTAGGTCACTTCCTTGTTGCCGGGCTGTCCATGGCGCTTCCTGTTTGCGTCGCGGCCGGGGCGGTCGCCACCATATCAACCCTTCTGCAAACACAGTTCAACTGGTCATGGGAGAAACTCTCACCAGACTTCAGCAAAATGAACCCGTTGAACGGAATCATGCGGATGGTCGGAATGGACGCGGGGGCGGAACTGCTGAAGTCACTCGCCAAGACAGCCGCCATCGCGTCCGTCGCAGTCGCGGTGATCAAGAGCGAGATACGCAACGCGCCAAGTCTCATGATCACGCCGATCAACGGCACCTGGGCTCACTGGGGTACGATCACTTCACAGCTCGTCTGGGCCGTCGGAGGAGTCATGGCCTTCATCGCGGCCGCGGACTTCTTCTACAACTGGTTCCGCCTTGAAAAGCAAATGAAGATGACAAAGCAAGAGATCAAGGAAGAAATCAAACGGCGCGAAACGGATCCATTGCTCAAGGGACGTCAAAAGCGCATGCAGCGCGAAATCGCGAACCGCAAGGTCGTCGAACGGACGAAGCAGGCAACGGTGCTCGTCACAAACCCCACCCACTATTCAATCGCGCTCAAGTACGAACCAGGCATGGGCGCCCCGGTTGTCATCGCGAAGGGAATTGATCACCTCGCACTGCGGATGAGGGAAATCGCGAAAGAACAGGACATTCCGATTGTCGAAAACCGTCCCCTGGCCCGGGCCATTTACGCGGAAGTCGAAGAGGACCAGGAGATACCCGAGACCATGTACAAGGCGGTTTCAGCGATCATTCGTTATGTGTTCGAGCTGAAGGGTATTCCGCTCGGGAAGAAATCGACGAAGCAAACAACCGTGAACTGATCCGGGAGTAATCCATGGCCACGGCAACCACAGCGGCAAAAGCCTCGTCAGCGACCGCAAAGCCAGACACCGGGACTGGCTTGCTGGCGCTGCTGCGCAGTCCGGACATCCAATTCGCCGTTGGCTTGCTGGCCATCATCTTCATGATGATCATTCCGTTGCCGGCTGTACTCCTCGACATGCTCCTGGCCGTGTCAATCACCCTGTCGATCCTGATCCTGCTGATCTCTGTATATATCAAGCAGCCACTGGATTTCTCGACATTCCCGACAATACTTCTTGTGACGACATTGTTCCGACTTGGCCTGAACGTCGCGACGACACGAGCCATCTTGCTAAAAGGGCAGACCGGCGACGTTTCAGACGTGGTGGAAGCATTCGGTAACTTTGTCGTCGGCGGAAACTACTTTGTCGGTTTCACCATCTTCCTGATCCTTGTAGTCATCAACTTCATCGTAATCACCAAGGGTGCTGGCCGGGTCGCTGAAGTGGGCGCTCGTTTCACATTGGACGCGATGCCTGGCAAGCAGATGGCCATCGACGCGGAAATGAACGCCGGGCTCATCGACCGCGAGGAAGCCAAAAAGCGCAGGTCCAAGGTCGAGCAAGAAGCCGACTTTTACGGGGCCATGGACGGTGCGTCGAAGTTCGTTCGCGGGGACGCGATCGCTGGCATCATCATCACGGTCATCAACATCATCGTCGGCTTGCTGGTCGGCGTCTTTCAGCACGGCATGACCTTCCAGAACGCCGCCCAGGTTTACACATTGTTGACTATCGGTGATGGCCTGGTCTCACAGATCCCGGCCCTGATCATCTCCACCGCGGCCGGTATCATCGTCACACGCGCGTCTGCCAGTGGTGGCCTCTCTCAGGACCTTTCCGACCAGATCATTGTCCACCCCAAGGCGCTCTTCGCCTGTTCTGGCCTCCTTGTCGTGATGGCGCTCATTCCCGGGCTGCCGGCAATCCCTTTCCTGCTCATGTCGGCGGGGTTCTTCTACTTGGGACGCCTCGCCGCCGACGCCATGAGTTTGAGGGCTGAGGAAGAGGCGAAGGCCGAAGCGCAAGACAAGGACCGGAAAGAGGGAAGTTCCGACTCCATCGAAGCGCTTCTGCATGTGGACACGATGGCGCTTGAAGTTGGCGTCGGCCTGATCCCGCTGGTTGACACCGCGCAGGATGGGGAAATACTCGAGCGCATCATCTCGGCCCGCAAACAATTTGCCCAGGACCTTGGCATCATCGTGCCGATGGTGATGGTGCGCGACAACATCCAGTTGCAACCAAGCGAATACCAGATCCTCCTGAAGGGCAACGTGATCGGGCGTGGCAACTTGATGATCGACTATCATCTTGCCATGGACCCAGGCGATATCTCTGATCCGATCTCCGGCATCAAGACCATCGAACCGGCCTATGGTCTCGAGGCAATCTGGATCAAGCAAAACCAGAGGGATGAGGCCACGTTCCGTGGCTACACGGTTGTCAACTGCGCGACGGTGGTTGTCACGCACCTGACGAAGCTTATCTCGGAACACGCGTTCGAACTGCTCGGACGCCAGGAAACCCAGAACCTGATCGATGGTGTCAAGAGGGAACACCCGAAGGTGATCGAGGAAGTCATCGCTACGGACCGCCTGACCCTCGGAGACGTTGTCAAGGTTCTCCAGAACCTGCTGTCAGAGTCAGTCAGCATCCGGGATACACTGACGATTTTTGAAACTCTTGCCGACCATTCAAAGGCGATCAAGTCGCCGGAAATCTTGACGCGATATGTCCGCAAGTCTTTGGGGCGTGGTATCATCAGGAAGTACCTGACAAATGACAATCAGCTGCTTGTGGCGAGCCTGGATCGCGCGGTCGAGGATACGATCGTGATGAGCCAGAGGATCAACGACGACGGGTCGACTTCGCTGAATCTCGACCCCGAGCTCGCACAACGTCTGCTCAACGGCATTGCCTCGACCATGCGAAACTTTGAGCCGCATGGCGCGATTCCCATCCTCCTCTGCGGCTCCCGCATCAGATGGGATTTGAGAAAACTGGTGACCCAGTTCATCCCCGGACTGGTGGTACTCGCGTGGGACGAGCTGCCCGGGGAAGCCAAGACAAAGACCGTGGGAACGGTGCGACTGCAATAAGGGACACGATCCATGCAAGTCAAAACATTCGAGGCAGTTTCATTCAAGGATGCCGTCAAGGCCGTCAAACAGGAGTTCGGCAATGACGCTGTCATCCTGTCCACGCGGGAAAAGAGCGCTGAGGGCAGACCCAACGTGAAGGTCGTCGAAGTGACCGCGGCGGCCGCGAATTCATCCCGCAGCCTTGCGGGCGCCTCAACCAGCGCAGCGTCCGGAAACCAGTCAGCCGCTGTCAATGGCGCGAAACTCGATGCCGCATTCGAAAGGATCCAGAAACGCATCGAATCCATGGAATCGCGGCTCCCCTCATCGCGTCGCCTGGAAAACCTTGAGGGATCGGTTCACGACCTGAAACTTCTCCTTTTGGAAGTGCTGCGCCACAACAACGCTGGCGTAGAGCAATCTCTCCATCCAGCGGCCGGGGACGTCATCCGGATGCTCCGCCATGGTGGAATCGACGAAACATTGCTCTCGAAACTCTCGAACAACCTGTCAAAGCTGGCAGCGCCGAAACAGGATTCATCAACCTCACCTGAGACCTGGTACAGGGACCACGCGATCCGCTGGATGCTGAAACAAATTTCAATCTCCCCGCGCTGGGAGTCCCTGCCAGGAGGCCAGGCCGTTCATTGCCTCGTTGGTCCCGCGGGCGCTGGGAAATCAACCCTTCTTTGCAAGCTCGCTGCCCAGTTCTCTGTCCGCGAGAAGCGGAAGGTCCTTATTGTCTCCTACGACGCCGTGCGCCTGGCCGCGTCAGAGCAGCTCCGCGTCTACGCTAAAGTCCTCGACATTCGCTTCGCGGCCATCCAGCAGCCGGGCGAACTGCCCGAAGTACTGTCAAAGAACCAGGACTGCGACCTCGCTCTCGTTGACACAACCGGACGCCCGGTAAAGCAAATGCAAATCCTCGAGGACCTGCAGCAGCTCAAGTCGAGCGCGCCTTCGGTTGAATTTCACCTCGTTCTCTCAGCGGCAGAAAAGGCCCCGGTTCTGGACTCGGCGGTCCGGATGTACTCGAACCTCGGGATTCGCAGCCTTGCGTTCAACAAGCTCGACGAGAGCTGGCAATTCGCTGATGTGTTCAACATCGGCGCGAAATGGGGAGTCCCGCTCAGCTTTTTCGGCACCGGACCGGAATTGCCGGATGACGTCGAACGCGCCAGTCGTGAACGGGTGGTTGAGCAGATTTTTGGGCTTTCGAGGTAACACAGGAACGGGACCATGCACGTGCTTTCATCAAAAAATTCCATCGCGGTCTCCAGCGGCAAGGGCGGCGTCGGCAAGACATTGACATCTGTCCACCTGGCGGCGACCTCGGCACGCCGGGGTGACCGGACGTTGATCATCGATGGCGACCTGGGTCTGGCCAATGTTGATGTTCTCCTCGGGTTGAAACCCGAGAACAGCATCTTTGAAGTACTGACCGGGAGGCTGACGATTGAGGATGTGCTGGTCAGGGGTCCCCTCGGGATCACGGTGCTGCCGGCTGGATCAGGTATCGCTGCCCTGCAGAACCTCGACCCGTCAATGCGTGACTCATTCCTGGACGACATCCGCCGCATCGCCAACCGGTTTGATACCGTCATCATCGATACGGGCGCAGGTATTTCAGAGACCGTACTTCAACTGAACCGGCTGGCAGCAATCAATCTCGTCGTGACAACGCCGGAACCTCACGCGATCACTGATGCCTATGCGCTGATCAAGGTCCTTTCTGAGTGCGAGGACGTTCCAGCGGTTGCGCTGGCTGTGAATCAAGTTCGCTCCGAGGATGAAGGCCGCAGGATTTTCGATCGCCTGTCGGAAGTTGCATCCAGGTTCCTCTCCACGAAACTGGTTTTTGCCGGCGCCATCCCGCTCGACCCGGCCGTCCAGCGCGGCGTCATGGCAAGGAGGGCGGTCCAGGAGAACTCAAACTTCTCGATCGCTGGTCAGGCCTGGACGCAATGCTTTCACCGTATCTTGAGCACATCCGACGGCTGGCGCCCGGGAACTGGCGAATTCCATGATCCGTCTGAAACGTCATTGGAGGGGACCCACCCATGAAGGGCCTCATAAAAAGGTACAAGCAGGACACCCAAGGCGTTGACGGGAAACTCCGTGATCAATTGATCATGGACTACGCGCCCCTGATCCGCTTTGTCGCGCAGAGGATCGCGGCGCGCCTGCCGTCCAACATCGAGATCGACGACCTTATCAGTGCCGGTGTCATCGGACTGATGGACGCGATCGAGAAGTACGACCCCAGTCGCGACAACAAATTCAAGACGTACGCGGAATTCCGTATCCGCGGGGCGATCCTGGATGAACTGCGCAGTCAAGACTGGGTCCCGCGTTCGGTTCGCGACAAGGCCAAGAAAATCGAACGCACTTATGCGGAATTGGAGCAGGAATTCAAACGGTCTGTCACGGACGCGGAGCTCGCTGATAAGCTCGGGATGCCGCTTGATGAGTATCACGACCTCGTCTCGAAAGTTAAATCGGTCACCCTCCTGTCGATCGATGAGCTCAGCGGACCGAGCCAAAGCGACCGCAAGAGCCTTCTTGAGTCCCTGGAAAACCCGAATTCAAAGAATCCATTCCAGCACTTGAAAAACCAGGGTGTTCGCCAGCTGCTGATCAACCACATCCAGGATCTTCCCGAGAAACAGAAGCTGGTCCTGTCCCTTTACTACTACGAGGACCTGAATCTCAAGGAGATCGGAAAGATCCTTGAGGTCACAGAGTCGCGGGTGAGCCAGCTGCACACCCAGGCTGTCAACAAGCTGCGATCGAAACTCAAACATATCTTGACGGAATAACGGAGAGAGGCACGACATGGCACTTGGCGACCCGAACATGAAAGTCCTCGTCGTTGATGACTTCCCCACGATGAGGAGGATCACCAAAACCCTCATGAAACAGCTTGGCTACTCGAACATGATCGAGGCCGAGGATGGAAAACAGGCACTGCAGATGCTCCAGAAGGACTCATCGATTGAGTTCATCGTATCCGACTGGAATATGCCGAATATGACTGGCTTGGAGCTGTTACAGGCAGTGCGCCAGGACGAGAAATTGAAGAAACTTCCATTTCTCATGGTAACGGCCGAGGCTGAGCAGGACAACATCATGGCAGCGGTAAAAAGCGGTGTATCAAACTACATCGTAAAACCGTTCACAGCCCAGACGCTCCAGGAGAAGTTGGTCAAGATATTCGCAACCTATGGGATCAAGAAAGCTGTTTGACGCAGGGAGACCACATGTCAGACGTCATCGAGAACCAGATTCAAACAGGTGCGGAGGATGCCAAAGGGGACCCGGCGCGCAACGATGCGGTAGTCTTCAGTGAGAAGTTCATCCGCAATTTTCCGCGGAGCAACAAGAAGATTCCGATTTCCGTGATGCCGTTCTCCCTGAAAACGGACCCGGCTCACAGCCACGACATCCAATCCTCTTTCATAAGCCCGCATGGGATCGAATTCCAGGTCTCGGCCGAATTCAAGACAGGCGCGCTGCTCAAGATCGAGATCGCCTTGCCGGATTACTGGATACGCAAGCAAAAAGTCGTGGAATACCGGCGGATCGACGTGCCGGAAAAGTTCAGGATCCTCGCCAAGGTGATGAAAGTCGACGATGTCGGGAAACGGGGTCGCAAAAAGCACATCATCGCGCAGACCGTGAATCTCGACGCGGCCGACGAACAGGTTCTCAGGAAGTTCCTCGAGGAAGGCTGAACCCTAACCGGATTTTTCAGCTTGGAGTCATCCATGATGCAGACAATATTGATCGCGATCCTTCTTCTGGTCGACGCGGGCCTGATCTATGCGTTCTGGCAGTTTTCCCGCCGCCGCACCATCGAGGCGGATATTGTGTCCGAGCTCGCGGATGAACGCAGGCAAATCGAGGACCTAAGAACCAGCGTCCGGCGCGAAATCGCCGAGGGGCAGGCGCGAATGCGTGAAGTCAGTGATCGCGTTTCACGGATGGCCGTCGAGGCCGAGCAAGAGGTCAAGGGTAGCGGCAGCGTGATGCGCGAGGAAGTCGAGAAGGTCCTCAGTGGATTCGGTGGCACCCTTCAGGGCCCTCTGGCAGAACTGGCGGCGCGACAAGAACAGGTGCTCGGGTTGTTGCGCAAAATTGAGTCAGAGCGCAACCTCCTGCGCAAGTTGCTGGCGAGGGCTGAATTGATGTGCAAGGCGTTGGACGAGAAGGCGCCTTTTGAAGAGGTCATGAGCGAGATGCGCGAAAAGAAATATACTGACGCCCGCAGTCTACTGGCGCAAGGACTTTCAGTCCCGAAGGTTGCTGTTGAGGTTGACCTCAGCGAAGCAGAAGTCCGACTTGTCGCGGGAATTACGGCTTCCAGCGGAAAATCACTTTAAGCCATCAGTCCCGAGAAAAACCGGCCGACCTGCTCGTAAAGTTCTTTTGGTCGCTCCGCAAGCAACAGATGCCCGGCGCCATCGAACAACGAGATCCTCGAGTCACGCAGGCCCGACGCCAACGCGTCGACCGCGGCCGGTGGTACGATGACATCTTCCTTGCCATGGATGAGCAACACCGGGGCCTTGATGGCTCCCAGCAGTGACTTCGCGTCAAAACCTTCCATCGCCCGCATCTGGCGCGCGGAATCTCCGATGAATGCGCCCTCTCGCGCGGCCTTGGCCATTTGCTTCGCCATCGCTGTTACGAGAGGTTTGTTGGCGGCGAGAAATCCAGGCGCGAAGTAAGTCGCGAGTTTTGACTCGACCGCCTTTTCATCGCCAGACCAGGCGTAGCTGCCGTGATCGCGGATGTAACCGCGGTTTGGGGCCGTAGAAACCAGAACCAGGCGATCAATCCTGTCGGGGAACTTTCCCGCGAGCCACTGCGCGATCATCCCACCCATGGAAATGCCGAGTACATGGCTGCGCCTGACATCGAGGTGATCCCAGATCGCCACGATGTCAGCAACCATGTCCTCAAGATCAAAATCCCCACGAGCCTGACTCTTGCCAGAAGCGCGGTTATCGAGCAGCAGGACCCGGAATCCCCGGTCTTCCAGGTAACGCGCCATCATCTTGAAGTCAGACGAGGTCCTGGTATGCCCGTTGACCAGGGTCACCCATGGACCTTTCTGTGAGCCTTCTCGTGAGCCTTCTCGTGAGCCTTCTCGTGAGCCTTCTTGTGGGCCCTGCGTGTCGAAAAAAATGGTCGCGCCCGGACGATCAAGGTACGGCATGACGCAATTCATCTTCCGTGATTCCGACCGGCTCGCCCTTGCGGCGCATGAACAGGTAGGGAACGATCCCGGTGAGATTCAAGACCAGTTGACCTAGGGCAATGACGTTGAATACGTTCGCGCCTCCGTTCAGGCCAATGAGAGTAAACAGCTTGTCGAACGCGACATGGCCGACGCCGAGTCCACCCGGCGCGATCGGAATCACTGTCGCGATCATCCCGAAGGGCAGGACGATCACAAACTGGGAAAAGTCCGGTACCTGTCCGGTCAGCTCAACCGTCGTATACCAGTAATACGCGACACCAACGGCCTGGATGACAACCGAAACTCCCCATGCGATCAAAAGCTCGCGCGGGTGATCGCGGTATGCACGAAGGGCCTGATAAACCTTGAGAACAAGGGCAAATACGCGCCGCAGCAACCAAGGTTTTTTGTTGAGCAAACGCTCAATCGGATCCCGCCCCGTCTTGTGCGGATAAAATACAACCGTCAGAAATGAGAGCATGCCAATCCAGCTGGCGAATACCAGCCATGCCATCGGAATCAGGACCGGATTTGAGCTAAGGCTGCGCAAGTAAACAATGCTCGCCACTCCGGCAACCGTAAAAAGCCCCATCAGTCCGACCACCCGGTCCAGGATGATGGCCAAAGCCGCGGAGGTACGCCTTTGACCGCGTTGGTCCCTGACGACGTACACAGCCTTCACCAAGTCCCCGCTCACAGCACCAGGCATCGCGGTGTTAAAAAAAAGACCGACCATTTGCAGCTGAAGGGCTCGCAAAAAACCGACCTGGACTTTGGCTCCCCGGAGCAGCTTGAACCACCGGAAGGAACCAAGCCCTACGGGTATTGCCAGCCAGAACGCCACGGAGAGGAGCAGGTAAGGGACATTCTGGATAAAAATCGCCAGGCTCGTCGCGTTCAACCTGCCACCGCGGACCATCCACAACAACAGGAGTCCCACCAGGGCGAACTTCATCAAGGTCGTAAGGATCTTTTTCGGGCTCATTGAGACGCGTACCATCCGCTCAGTTTCGAGAATGGCTCGGATGATACGTGTACGAAACCCCATTTACCAGAAATTTTCAGGGCGTACTGCGACGAACCCCGCTCGCCGAGACAACCGCCTCTCCCTTGGCCTTGGCCACCGTGGCGGCACCGAAGGTCAATCTGCCTGCGGCCAGATGATAATCGGATGTTTCGACGTCATCGACTTTGACATCGATTTTCTGCAACCGGATCCTGCTGTCGTCAACCCCTGTCTCGGGCGAAACATCAAAAGAGGCATGACGCGCGGTGATCGTCTTGTATTCGATGTGCAGACTCGCGCGGTCGCCTGGCGCGCAACGGAAATGCAAGGTCTTGCCGTCCACACGGACATCGCTCGTGCAGGCCTCCGGTGGATTGGCCTCCAACTTGAAGCTGCCTTCCTCCGGCATCGACGCGAGTACCCAGGTCTGGTCCTGGGTGTCCTCGCCGTAATCGTAAGAGACAACCACAACCCGGCCTGGTTGTACATCGGCCCTGTCAAACACGACGGAGTTGCCCGACAGGTTGACCGCCACCGGGACCCCCGTGGAAGCGTCCACCGCGGTCACCGACTTGACCTTGTCGAGTTGCGACACGGACGCTGCGTAAGTCGTCGTGAAGTCCGCATTCATGCGATAATTTACCGCGATCGAAGCACCTTCGGGCGGAGGCACGTCAAACGCCACCGTGCCTGTCCGGGCGTCAAACGTCCAGCCAGTCGCCACCGGACCATTGACAGCCACTCGCACGGAACCGGCAACCACATCCGCGCGCCCCAGCGCGAAACTCGAACGCCAAGCGACTTTCTCCTTGTAACGCACGTCAATCGCGGCCAGGTCGGCGGGTCGCGAACCAAAAGTCAGCACCCGGGTCGCTGGATCAAAGGTCCATACAGACGCATCAACCTCGGTCCCGTCAACAGTCACTGAGATGGTTCCATCATCCGGCGTCTTCGTCAGGGTCACGGAATCGAATTTGGCCACCCCGCCATAGGAATAGGTGACGACCAACATGGTTTTCCCGTCCGAGGAGGCCTGGTCGAGAACCACCTTTTTGCCGTTGATGGTATATCCGCCGCCCAGATTCTGGCCGTCGACGGAGATTTCAACCACGCGCATGTCAGGGCGGTCCGACAAGGTGAATTCCTTGACAACTGACTTGCGCACGTCACGCGAGATTCTTTGCAGGGTTGTCGTGTAATCGGCCTCGCAAATCGAACCGGCGTACCCGCCGGTCAAGTTGATGCCTTCCTGGTATTTCCATGCCTCGCCCAACGCGATCCGGCAGCTTTTGTCATTCGGGATCCAATGAATGCCGTACAACTTGGCTTTGTCCGCGGGACGGATCTGCCGCAGAAACTGGATCATCTCCGTCGCGTTCTTGCCGTAATCCAGAGCGCACGAATTTGACCCGTTGTTACTGCCGCAGTTGTCCTCATCCGAAACGATCAGCACGGCGACCGTGGATCCCTGGCGGATCCATGGATTGTAGCGACCGTTGCACTCGCCCTTCAGCGCACGGATTGCCATCGGATATCCTTTTTCGACGACACCGTTGTTCATCCCGACCGAAGCCGCCTGGCGGAAGGCGTCCACCCGGTCTGCGTCAGAGCGCTTGATCACACGGTTGAGGCGCAGGCATGGCGTCGACATGTTGATGACGCCGATCTGCCAGTTCGTATCGTCAACATCGTTTGTCAACGCCTCGAGTTTTTCGGCGAGATTCTGTTGTTCCTCTGCCATCGAGGTGGAGTTGTCCACGACCACCAGGATGTCGAGCAGACCGGCCTTGGAGACTGGGAATGTCTCCGTGCGAACGACGCCATCATGGCCTTGTCGGAACGAGTTGGTAACGTCATTGCGGACAATCTGGCGGAATCCCGCCTGAGACTCTGGCGCGACCTTCATGTGGACCGTTTCATCGACCAGGCCGAAGGCTGGCCGGATGTCGGCGGAGACATCCTGGCGATCGACAAGGTTGAAGGTTCTGGTGAACGAGAATGGTTCCCACGCACCGCCCGACAAATCGTCAATCTGCGACTGTGTACGGTCACCGAATGCGTCGGCGCTCGAATCAGTCGCCGTTGCGTCAGCGCCATTTGAGGCGAGGCGCTTCGCGCTGGCAAACTGGGCCTCCGTCGAGCAGCCCCACGCCAGCAAGATCAGCGCGAAAATTAAAGATGATGAAAAGTTCCGTTTCATGACTCGCGTCCTCTAAAGAGTGCGCCACCTTCCGGCGCGATCGAGTCCTCGGCCCCCCCTTCACGGCGCTTTAAGGTTATTTGATGCTATGACTGAAATGCTCTTTATTTCGGTTGCTTGCATGTGGCTCAGCGATCGCGCGCAAGGGCCTCGAAGTCGGATCCAAACGAATCGCGCGCGGCGCCGGGGGTATTTGAGAAGAACCCGTAACCAGAACGGTGTACGACGAAGATCGGCATCACGTTTCGATCGATATTTGACGAGAGCGTACGCAAGAGTTGCCCCGTCGGATCGGCTGCGTAAATAATAGGCAAGGCCAAATCCGTGGAACGTTCCTCAGGCGCACCAGACTCAATCGCGACAATGCGACTCGACAATGCCGTGGCGGCCGGTCCTGACTTTTTTTGAAGAGCCGCGAGGGATCCCGCGGCTTGACGGATGGTTTCCGCGCAAGAAGCGCAACCACTGGGAAAAACAAAAAACAGGGCCAGGTTGAGTTCCCGCGCCGCCATCAGGGAGCAAACCGAGACGATACGTCCGCTGGCCGTCAGTTTCCAGCTGGACGCCGGCAACTTCCCAAGTTGGTTGCTGAGTTTCAGTGTCCTGGACCGGGCCAGGAAAACCTCGGTATCCGGACTGTTGCCACATGGCGCGTTGACCAGGGAAACACGTGGGTCCTCACTCGAAATCGCCCGGCCACCAAAGCCCGCCGGGGCGCCTATGTTGCCACTACTGTTGATTTTCCGGGCGTCCGCCTCGTCAAAGTCGTCGACCTTGCCTTTTTGAGCGATACGACAACCACCGGCAGCAGCCACGACCCCGGCGATGGCCAACAGGGAGGCGAGATACTTTAATGATATTCGATGCTTGGATATCAACACCCATCGACTCCCTGCGGGGGCGGGAACGCCGTCAATCTCGAGAGCTACGGATCGATTCTCGGCCAGGCCCGGGAAAAGCTTGAGTGACAAATGCTGGAGACGCGGAGAAATCCACGCCACGGCCTCGGCTTGCCATTTCGGATCCAGAGGCATAAAAACGAAGGTCTGAAATCTGCGGTGTTCACCCAGTAAAAGGGACTTTTCTTCATGATGACCAACACGAAAAACAAAGATCTCCAGGCTTGGGTCGACCAGGTCGCGAAACTCACCAAGCCGGACAAGGTCCACTGGTGTGACGGCAGCCAGAGTGAGTTTGAAAACCTCGTCCAGGAAATGCTGGCCGCGGGTACCCTGATCGAGTTGAATGAGAAGTCCCATCCTCGCTGTTATCTGCACCGCTCCAATCCAACCGACGTCGCCCGCACCGAGCACCTCACTTTCATCTGCTCGAAACACCAGGAAGACGTCGGCCCGAACAACAACTGGATGTCTGTCGAGGACGGGCATAAGAAGATCGACGGGCTCTTCGAGGGCTGCATGCGCGGCCGCACGATGTACGTCATCCCTTACTGCATGGGTCCGATTGACTCTCCGCTTTCGCGTTGCGGCGTGGAAATCACCGACAGCGCTTATGTCGTGGCCAACATGCGCATCATGACCCGCATGGGTCGCGCCGCGCTGGACCGGATCGAAAAAGAAGGCAAGTTCGTCCGCGGACTTCACTCGACGGGCGACCTGAGTCCGGACCGCCGTTTCATCATGCATTTCCCGGAAGAGCTGATGATCAAGAGCATCGGCTCCGGCTACGGCGGCAACGCGCTGCTTGGCAAGAAGTGTCACGCCCTGCGCCTTGGCAGCTGGCAGGCCCGCCAGGAGGGCTGGCTGGCGGAGCACATGCTTATTGTCGGCGTCGAAAATCCTGAGGGCGAGGTCCATTACATCGCGGCAGCGTTCCCATCGGCATGCGGCAAGACCAACATGGCCATGATGATCCCGCCGGAAACCTACAAGGGCTGGAAGATCTGGACGGTCGGTGACGACATCGCCTGGATCCACCCTGGTCCGGACGGGCGCCTGTACGCGATCAATCCTGAGGCCGGTTATTTTGGTGTCGCGCCAGGAACCAGTTCCAAGACCAACCCGACCGCGCTCGCGATGCTCAACCACGACACGATCTTTACGAACGTGGCGATGACGAAAGAAGGATCCCCTTGGTGGGAAGGCCTCAGCAAACCGGCTCCGGAAAACATGACCGACTGGCAGGGCAAGCCCTATCACGCCGGCAGTGGTCCCGCTGCGCATCCAAATTCACGCTTCACGGTCAGCGCCAAGCAGTGCCCGAGCTACACCACCAAGGCCGAGGAACCCAAAGGCGTGCCGTTGACGGCAATCGTGTTCGGCGGTCGTCGCCGCGAACTTGCGCCACTGGTGTTTGAGTCCCTCGACTGGAAACACGGCGTATTTGCCGGGGCATCGGTCGCTTCCGAGACCACTGCCGCCGCAACCGGAAAAGTCGGCGTGGTTCGTCGTGATCCGATGGCGATGCAGCCCTTCTGCGGTTACAACTTCGCGGACTACTGGAGCCACTGGCTCAGCTTTGGCGACAAGCACAAAAACCTGCCGAAGATTTTCCACGTCAACTGGTTCCGCCAGAACAAGGACGGCGAATTCCTGTGGCCCGGCTTTGGCGACAACCTGCGTATCATCCGGTGGGTCATTGACCGCTGCAAGGGCAACGCGAAGGCCAACCGCACCCCGATCGGATGGCTGCCCACCGAGGACGCCATCGACACCCGCGGCCTGACTTTGCAGCCGGGCGCGATGCACGAATTGTTGACCGTCGACAAGGACGCGTGGAAGCACGAAACCGGCGCCATCCGCGACTACTTCGTGCACTACGGCACCCGCATGCCGAAGGCGCTGATTGGCGAACTCGACAGGATCGAAAAAGAACTGCAGGGCTGACGAGCACTTCCGTTGATTCCATGCCCGCCAGGATTTCCGGACAGCCGGATCTCTGGCGGGCTTCTTATTTGCTGCCATGCACATTAAAATCAAAGCATGGCGACAGACGAAGAATTACTGCAAGCCGAGCTGCAATCCATTTTCATGGAAGGAGCTCCTGGTATCGTGGAGGAGTTCGAGCAAAAACTGCTCGAACTCGAGACAACTTCCGATCCTAAGGAAACGCTCGCCAGCATCTTTCGCGCCGCGCACTCACTGAAGGGATCTGCGGCGTCTGTTGGTTTCACCGGACTCGCGGCATTCGCGCACAAGGCTGAAGACTGTCTTTCGATCCTACGCAATCATCCCGGACTTTTAAGCAAGGACGTCGTTTCCTCTCTTCTTCAAGCCCTCGATATCATGAAGGCCTGGATTGATGGTCTGAAAGAGAAAGGTTCGGCATTTGGCGAACCTGAGGGTGTCGGCGCGATTGTCATTTTGCTGCAAGATACGACCAGCCGCCTGGCAGACGCTGTGTCCGGTGAAAAAAAGGAATCGCCGGGAAATCCCGCCACGCCAACGGGCCTGAACACTCCGCCGGCTGCTGCCAAAGGTACGAAAATCAAGTCATCGAATACGATCAAGGTTGACTCCGAACGTGTCGATCTCGTGATGGATCTCGTGGGCGAACTTGTCGTGATCAAGAGCCAGTTGCTGCAGGATTCCGCTATCAAGGACCTTGGTTCCGCCCGGGTTGAAGGTGTCCTGTCACTTCTGGACAAGACAGTCCGCGAACTCTATGACAAGGCGCTTTCAATGCGCATGACATCCCTCAAGTCCCTGTTTCTCAAAGTGGAGAGGGCTGTACGGGATACCTCGGTCAAGGTTGGCAAGGACGTGGTCATGGAGACTGACGGCGAAGACACAGAGCTTGACCGCGCCATCATTGAACACCTTGGGGACCCGCTGATGCATCTGGCGCGCAACGCGGTAGATCACGGCATTGAAGACGCCGAAGCCAGGTTCGAGGGCAACAAGCCGGCAATCGGCCAATTGCGCCTGGCCGCCGGCAACAGGGGCAGCAATGTCATCATCGAGATCAGTGATGATGGTCGGGGGCTCGATCCCGCGAAAATCGCGAAGAAGGCCGTTGAAAAGGGTCTCGTCGACAAGACGGCCATCACCAATCTGAGGCCCGAGGAAATCAACAAGTTCCTGTTCCTGCCAGGTTTCTCGACCGCGGAAAAAGTAACCGACGTCAGTGGTCGGGGAGTTGGCCTGGATGTCGTCAAGACCGCAGTTGAAAATCTCAAGGGCAAAATCGAGATCGACAGCACCCCGGGAAGAGGAACGGTTTTCAGGCTCGTCCTGCCGCTGACAACGGCCATCCTGGATGGAGTCATCGTCACAATCGGCGGGCACCGTTACATCCTGCCCATGGATGTGATCAGCGAATTCGTCAATCTGTGCCCGGGGATGCTGACAGGCGTTGATACCGGCGAGGTTTTGAACCTCCGCGAATCGTTCATCCCTTCCATCAGGATGGCGCGGCAGCTTGGATTCAAGGCAGGCCCCGAACAATTGGCCATCATTGTCAACTCGGGTGGCAATCGCGTGGCATTCATCGTCGATGACGTCGTCCAGCAGAGCCAGGTTGTACTGAAAAACCTGAATACGGGTCCCGAGGAAACCCATGGCGTTTCCGGTGCCGCAATCCTCGGCGATGGACGCGTCGCGCTCGTTCTCGATCCTGCCGCGATTACACAAGACTTTTGACCGGGACTGGGGATGTTCCGATGAATCAGCAGGAAGAAATTCGCCACTTGCGAAGCATGTTCATCAAGGAATCCCAGTCACTTGGCAGTGGTCTGGGATCTCTCGTCATGAACGTGGACAGGAACCGTGACAACAAGGAGAACCTGGACCGGCTCTTCCGGGCCATGCATACGCTCAAGTCCGCCGCGGCCGCGGTGCCGGGAGCAGAGGCCGTATCAACCATAGCACATGAGTGCGAGAGCCTGCTCTCTGAAATCAGGGAGGAAAACAGGCCGTGGACGGACGAATTACTTCCACTGTTTCTGGAAGCCACCGACAAGATCATCCAGGCCATCAGCGATGTCGCCGAAGGGACAGACATCCCCCGGGACACCTCCGACATTGTTGAACGATTGCGGAACCCCTCAGACCCGGGACCATCGCCTATCGCAGAGCCGGAGCCAGTGGATCCAACACCCACAACCGAAGGATTCCACGTTCCGGCCAGCGACATGGAGGCGCTGCACGAGGGCCTTGGCGACCTGATCCGGGTCCGAAACCAGTTGCAGAACCTGATCAAGCAAGACGTCGTTTCAGGAAGACCAGAGACACCGCAGCTCGAGGGTATTGGCCGCGCCCTCGGGCATGCCATCGATGATCTGTCGGAACGCCTCCGTGATGTCCAGAAGGTTCCACTTGCGGAAGTCACGGTGCGCGCGCGACGCATCGCCCTTGAGACCTCGCGATCCCTCAAAAAACAAGTCCGTGTCGCTGTGACAGGAGACGACCAGAAGATCGACAGGCAGGTGGCGAGGTCCCTCGGCAGGGCCATTGACCTGCTCATACGGAACGCATGCGATCACGGAATCGAGGAATCAACGCAACGGCTGGCTGCAGGAAAAACGCCGGTTGGCAATCTCGAGATCGTTTTTTCAACCGGAAAAAACGGCCTGACCACGATTGTCGAGGATGACGGACAGGGGATTGACACCGCCAGCATCCGGTCCAAATTACGGTCGTTTCCGACATATGCCGCACGATTCCACGAGGCCTCGGACGTTGACGTCATCGAAGCTGTCTTTCTTGACGGGATCTCGACCTCGAAGTCGGTGTCGAGTATTTCGGGACGGGGAGTTGGCCTCCCGGCGGCTCGCATGGAAATCGCGAGGCTCGGTGGCACGATCTCCGTGACTTCTCGGTGGGGCCAGGGGTGCCGATTCCAGATCGATGTGCCAAATCCGCGCGATGAATCGATCGTTCAGGTGATCATCGTCAAATCAGGATTGATGAACTTCGCCATCCCGGTCGACCGGATTGTCGATGTGGGACAACTTGAGACGCGAGATATCGCTGTCGCCGATGGCCGGCTGACGGTGCAGTTCAGGGGGAGGACCCTTCCTCTCGGCACGTCGTCGAACTGGGCTTCGACCCCGGCCATCAGCCCAACCCAGTTGCCATTTGAAACTGCCGGGCTCCTGTTGGTCCTGGCGCGGGACGGCGCGTGGCACGGGATCAGGGTTGACCGGGTCGTCGACCAGATCGACGCGTCGATCCAGGCTCTGAGTCCTTTCATCCGCAAGATGCCAGGTATCCGCGGCACATGCCTGATACCGGGAAACCAGCTCGCCTTTGTCGTTGATCCCGGAGAATTCATCGGGGGAGTTCGTCATGGATGAAAAAGCTCCGGAAAAGAGATGCATGCTGTTTCGGCGTGACCAGCGAATCTACGCGATGCCGGTCACGGAAATTTTTGAAGTCGCGCAATGTGATCACCTTTTCCCGCTGCCCGTACCGGACCCGCGAGTCGCTGGCCTGGTTCTCTCAGGCCATCAGCCAGTTCCACTGATCCGCATCGATGAAAATGAGGGGCTGTCTCCCCGCATCGTCGTGTTCCTGAATCTCCCGGAGGGAAAAGTCGGGATCCCTGCGGACGAAGTGATCCGGGTCGAATCATTGACGGAAAAAGCCATGCCGCCCCTCACCGCCGCCACAAGAGGGCCGATCCTTTCGCGCTGGCCCGGGCTCCTTAGCGGTCTCGGTCGCGTTGATGGTGAGACAGTCCAGTTTCTTGATCCGCGAGCCATAAAGCCAGGCGAGCCATGACGACGACAAAAACCCAAGACACCTTCGTGTACCCCGGACAGCTTGCCGCGGGACGTGCGCCATTTGCCATCCGGACCATCCTCGGTTCATGCGTCGCGGTCGTGTTGCTTGACCGCGAGGCCGGGGTCCTCGGACTCTGCCACTACCTGCTGGACCGGCCCACGGGGCAGGAGCATCCTGGATTGAAGTATGGCGTGCACGCCATACCCTCCCTGATCCGGGAGGTATTGATTTGCGGCGCCAGCCAACAGGCCCTTGTGGCCCACGTCTATGGCGGCGCGAACGTCAGCGAAAAACTGGCATTGTTTCACCAGGAAATTGGCCGCTCCAACATCGACATCGCCCGACAAATCCTGTCAGAATTCTCGATCCCGGTCATTCACCAGGATACTGGTGGAAATGTCGGACGGAATATCCGCGTAACCACGCAAGACTATGCCGTCACATGCCGCGAGGTTGGGGCCGAAGTCCCTGAGCGGCGTGGATCACGGGCACCTGTGCAACCGCAACCGGTGCGCGAAAGGGCCACAGTCCTGATCGTCGACGATTCCCAGACGGCAAGGGCCGTGTTGGAACGGGCTCTCGCCCGCCATCAAGGTATCCAGATCGTCGGAAGCGCGGCGGATGCATTCGACGCCCGTGACAAGATCGTCCAGCTCAATCCGGACGTCGTCCTTCTGGATATTGAGATGCCGAAAATGAACGGCGTGGATTTCCTCGAGAAAGTCATGCGGCACAATCCCTTGCCCGTCATCATGGTTTCGTCACTGAACCCCGACGGACGTGCCGCAAGGCGTGCGCTTGAACTTGGGGCGATCGAATTCGTCCAGAAGCCTTCGCAGTATGACCCCGCGCTGCTAAGGGACTTGTCTGAGACGCTGCCCCAAAAAATCCTCGCGGCCGCTACTGCCAAGAACCAGTTGAAAAAAGGCCTGCGGACCCAACCTCCAGTCCCGACAATCTCAAAAGGATCCAACCCGAAATCCAATCAGGGCATCGACTTGATATGTGTCAGCGGAAACGTGGGATGTCTCCCAAGCCTTGAAATCATCCTGTCGTCGCTGGAGGACGACAGCCCACCGGTTGCTCTGGCCATCTCGATCGTCTCATCGATTCCCAGCGCATTGATCGAAAAGCTCAAGACCAAAGCGAAACTCGACCTCATCCTCGTGGACAGGCCCGTGACCATGGGACGGGGAAAGGTCTACTTTACCGACTCCAACCATCACGCCCATATTGAGAATGGTCCCGGTGGTACGCTGGTCATCCGTCCTGGGTCCGGAATGCCTGTTCAAGGGCAACGCCCGTCGGGCGATGTCCTGATGATGGGGGCATCGGCTGCGCGGACCGGCTCCATTTGCGGCATTCTACTTGGCGGTTTTGGCAAAGACGGAGTTCGCGGACTGGCGACGATCAATGAAACCGGAGGATTCACCCTCGTGGAAGACCCGGCTACGGCAGCCTTTCCATACACTGTGCTGACGGCACTCGAAGAGGGCATAGCCGAACGCGCGACCACCGCAGAGGCCATGGCATCGGCCATCTTTGAGCGGCGAAGCGCCGTCGGCGCCTGAGCCCTGTATCAGGAGGCTAGTATCCCGACCTCGGATCCCGCCTCGAGAGCCGAGAGGGAATCCCTGCCGAGGGCCCGGACGACATCAACAATCACGCAAACCTTGCCGTCCATTTTGCCCATTCCGACGACAAATGATCGCCCGGCGTCGCCGCCGAGGGCAGGAGCTGGTTCGATCTGACCTTCCGCAAAGTCAACGACGCCACTGACCGAGTCCACAATCGCTCCAACCTGTCCGTTTTCGACCTCGATCACAACGATACAGGTCTCTTTCGAGAAATTGCTGAACGGCAAACCGAACTTCAATCTGAGATCGACAACTGGAATGACCTTACCCCTGAGATTTATCACACCCGCGACAAATTCGGGCGCCTGGGGAACCGGGGTGATTTCGCCCACCCGATTGATTTCGCGAACCGAACCGATTGTCACCGCGTATACCTGGCCCCGTAACAGAAACGTAAGATACTGCCCGGGCGATGCTGATTTAGGCTGATTTTCCATAACCTCTCCCGACGTTTTCAGGCTTTTATCAGAATCCAGCCGTTGTCTTGACGTTGGCCGTCGGTTCTTCGCCGAGAGGAATCACATCCTCAGGGTTCACTGGCTTGATCGCAGATCCCTTTCCCGCGATGCGGTGCAAAGGGACCACATTCTTACGGGTCGGCCCCGATCCATGGCGCGTCGATGTCGACATCGATGCCGGCATCGCCGCAGACTGGACACCGGCAGCGTCGCGACGACGGGCCCGGCCATCGACGAGACGGCGCAGATTCTCTACCTCCCCCTGCAATGCAAGGGCCTGCGCGGACATCTGCTCGGAGGATGCCGCCACCTCTTCCGCCGAAGCAGCGTTGCGTTGGGTGCTCTGATCGAGGTCGTTCATCGCGCGGCTGATCTGCGTGATGCCGGTCGCTTGCTCCTGGCTTGCGGACGCGATCTGCTGGTTCAGTTCTGATACCTTTGAAACCGCGCCAAGAATATTCTTCAGGGCTCCGGCGCTTTCGTCAGCGATCTTTGATCCGCGATCGATCTTGACGACGCTCTCCTTGATGAGGCTGGTGATGTCCTTCGCGGCGGACGCGCTGCGCGCGGCCAGGGACCTTACGGCTTCGGCGACCACTGCAAATCCTTTGCCCTGTTCTCCCGCGCGCGCCGCCTCAACCGCCGCGTTCAGCGCGAGCAGGTTGGTCTGGAAGGCGATATCGTCGATCACGTTGATGATCTCTTCAATCTTTTTTGAACTCGTGGAAATGTCACTCATGGCATCATTCAACCGACGCATTTCAGATTCGCCCTGTTCTGCTGCCTGCTGGCTGGTCTGAGCCAGCTTCAAAGCCTCTCTTGCATTGTCCGCGTTAAGCTTCACCATGCTGGACAGCTCCTCGATCGAGGCAACTGACTCTTGCAGGGCGCCGGCGGAATCTGTCGCCTCACCAGAAAGCTGCTGGCTCGCGCCTGACAGCTGCTGGCTGAAAGACCCCGTGTGTTCTGCGGAGTTGCCAAGTGAGTCAGAGATCCTCTTGATGGACCGGACGATGCGACTGGTAGCCCAGAGGATCGTCGCGGCAACGAGAACCAGGCCAAGGAACATCCCGATATTGATGTGCTTGGTTGCTGTCTTCAGGTCTTCCTCTATGCTAACGAGCAACAGTTCCGAGGTTGTGGCGGTTTCCTTGGTAAGCGTCTCTGAAAGCTCATCGTAAAGAGCGCGCAACGGCATGTACACCTTTGTGTAGGTCGCGACGGCCTCTGCCTGTTTACCTGCCTTGACCAGTTCGAGAACCTTGTTTTCAGCCGGATTCAGCTTCGTCTCATCCAGTTCACCGAGCTCGGAGATGAGCTTGAGGAGCCTCGAGTCGGTTGTGAGCTGTTTCATCTTGGCGATGGCACTCGCGTTGGCATCATCGGCCGCCATCTTCCGCTTGAACTCTTGCTCGTTCGACGGATCAAGCATGAATCCTTTCAGCCCCGATCCCATCTCGGAAACATAGAATGCAGACCTCGAGGCCTCATTGTTGAGCTTGAAGATGTTTGATACCGCTTCTGAGTTCTTGTTCAACTCCGAAGTCGTGATGTAGCTCACGATGGCCCCAACAAGGATTAAAGGAAGGACCAGGAGAACGAACCGTGCCATCAATGACATTTTCATGCGGGTAACCTCCCACCGGATAACCCGGCGTCTCTACATTTCAAAATCAATTCTCATGGATGCAACACTCGTTGCCTTGCCTGATGATCTCCGCGCCGAAGGGTTCAAAATGTGCTGGTAATCCGGTTGCAAGGAGATCCAGCTCGTCACCGGTATGCGCCAGGTCCATTCAAGAGCGGTCTCCTTCCGCCCGGAAACCAGAGGTTCGTCCTCGGGCTGGAGTGCCGCCGCGTCGTGTCCAAACCGGACTTCCGTAACGCCGATCCCCATTGAGTCACCGGATTTGATCATGCCATTCCGGACCAACCCGAACGCCGAATTTGTCTCGATGGCGTTTACTTTTGGGTTGGCGAAACCATGCCGCACAAACAACCGTGTACTCCCCGGCATCGCGGCCTCGATGATCCCATAGGCCCCGGCGTTGACATCCATACTCGCATCGTCGTCAATGCGGGCCACAGGTCGTGAATACTGCCAATGCCCGACACCCGCCTTGGTGAGGGCAATGCCTGGACCACTGCTTTCTGAACGCGCAAATCCGGCCTCAGAAATCGCCAGGTATCCATCGGCGGGGTCGTAATGAAAGTGGCTCTTGAGTGGGTGATCCATGTCGCCAGCCACTGCGTCAAACAGGCCGTGATTGAAATAGAAGTTTTTCCCTGCCTGCGTTTTCAGGACGATAGCCGTTGCTGTAGTCGGGAAGATTGAGGGACCGTTCTCACCCGTGTGCGCCAACTCCGCGCCGACACCGAACGAGCTGTTCAGAAAGAGACCGGCGGCGTCATTTGCGTAAAAATCCGCGTTCAGGTCACGGAGACCAGCCAAAACAACAAAGGCGTCATCCGCGAAAGACTTCTCGATGTTGGCTTCGTAAATCTTGGTGAAATCACCTGGCGCCTCGATATTGCTGGGGCCTTGAGCGTCACCGGAAACTTCAGATGGCGCTCCGCCGAAATTTCCAAGAATCCACGTCCGGAACCGCCATCCTTCCCAGCCCATGGCCTTCTGCAGATTCACCTCGGCCTTCAGATCGACATTCGACAGGTGGAATGCTTTCGATGGTCCTTCGCCCGGGTTCACCTGAAGATACTGGTACTTCGTCACGAAATGGAATTCCACAGCCTTGCCGTCTTGCCCGGATTCCGTCTTTGCTGCATCGGCAACAACAGGCGCATCACCAGAGGAGTCCCGAGGCGCGGGAGTTGCCACCTTGGGCTGCTCACTGGCTGCCACTGGTTCCTTTGGGCGATTCGCCTGAGCATCCGACTGACCATCCGGCTGCCTATCCACGTGCCGTGTCTTGCTTTTTTTCTTGTGTTTTTCGACGGGCTTCTCAACTTGAGAAGGCGTGACTTCGGACGTTTTCGATTGACCCGTCTCGATTTCCCGCAGGCGCTTGCGAACATCCGTGATCTTGTCGTCCACAGATGTGTCGTCGGCACAGGCCGCGGATTGAAAAAAGAGCGTCGACATTGCCGAGGCGACGCCAAACACGATTGCGAATTGAACAGATTTGCGCACGGATCCCCCAAAACCTTGTAAAAGATCACGATCTGTGTCGGATGGTGCACCGGATTCATTAATAAAAACAACCATCCGGACAACAGAGACCACGGGTAACGGTCCGTTATGACCGGGATAATCGGCCCATTTCTCGCGGACAACATCATTGGCCCGGGGATCGTCGACTAACGTTTTACCCCGGACAGACGGATAAGGAGGACGAAAGTTTGACCTGCGCGAGGACAAATTGCCTTGAGCGAAGCACGGGATCTAAATGCGTTCAGTTTAGCCGAGCTGGACAACCGATCGGTCTACACCGCGTTGCAAGCCGACGTGGCGGGATTTGCCCGCATGGCGGCCTTGCTTCGTGAGGAGACGGGCATCAACCTGCCAGAGAACCAGAAGAACCTTGGGCTGATGGCATCACGTTTGCTGAGCACGATGCGTTCCCACGCCTGTGACAGCTACTCTCAATATCTGATGTGGATCAACAAAAACGGCCGGCCCGCGATCGATGAATTCATCCAGTGCATGACGACCAATACCACCGAGTTCTTCCGGGAACCGGCCCACTATGATTCCCTGCGGGCGATCATCTCGGGCAAATTCCCGGGAATACCCGCGGACGCTCCACTCGGTCAGCAAGGAGAAATCCGCGTCTGGTGCGCCGCCGCGAGCTCGGGCCAGGAACCGTATAGCATCCTGATGACGCTCCTTGCGGAACTAGAACGTCAGCATCGAGCCCCGGATATCAAGTTCCTTGCGACCGACATCGACCATTCCATGCTGGAGCACGCCTCACGAGGCGTCTACTCCACCGCCGAGATTCGCTCCCTGCCGGCGGATATGCGCGAACGTTGGTTCAAGCCACTTCGTCACCAGGATGACACGCCGGCTCGCTTTGTCGCCGACCGTTTCTTGCGCAACAGCATCACGTTCGCGCCGCTCAACCTGGTCCAGACGCCCTATCCATTCAAGCACCAATTCGACATCATATTTTGCAGGAACGTCTTGATTTATTTCGACCGCGCCACGGGCAAGAAAGTTGTCGCGGAAATGGCACGCCATTTGCGCCCCGGGGGATTCCTGTTTCTAGGCCACTCAGAGGCTGGAGTTCCCCGCCCTGACGAACTGAAAGTCGTTTCCAACGCGGTCTACCGCAAGGGATCGTGAGCATGGAAAAAAAGCTCATGGAAAAAAAGCTCAAAGTACTGGTGGTGGACGACGATCTGGTGATCCGGACGCTTCTGTCCCGGATCATCTCCAGCAGTCCGCGGTTTGAGGTTGTCGGTACTGCCGTTGACGCTTTTGATGCCCGCGACAAGATTATCAATCTCCAACCAGACCTGATGACGCTCGACATTGAGATGCCTAAAATCGACGGCGTCACGTTTCTGCGCAAGGTCATGACACACCATCCGGTGCCGACGATCATCATCAGCAGCTTGGCTCACGGTGGCTCGGCGGCGGCAATCGCCGCCATGGAGGCGGGGGCGGCCGACGCCATGCCAAAACCAGTGATGGATCGACCGGGCGCCGTGGAACTATTCAAGGCCGATTTGCTGACACGCCTGGAGGGAGCCGCCAGCAGACGCGCAGAGCCAGCCACCCGGGACGTCCCGTCAAGGGAAGCCCCGCGGCGGGAAGTTCTGGCGCAACTGCCCGAACGCATCCTTGAAAATGCCATCATCGCGATCGGTGCCTCGACCGGCGGGACCGAGGCCATCCGTGCCGTCCTGGAATCCTTGCCTGCACCGGTGCCCCCCATCGTTATTGTCCAGCACATGCCTGCGGTATTCACCCAGGTTTTTGCCCGGAATCTCGCCAAGTCCCTGCCGCTTGAGATCATCGAGGCGCGGGACGGCGATGTCCTGAAGCCTGGTCGGGTGCTTATCGCGCCCGGTGATTTCCACATGGAGGTGAGGGGAGGCAACGGCCGGTATAGCGTGACGCTGAATCAAGGCGCGACCTTGCATGGCGTTCGCCCAGCGGTGGATATCCTTTTCCGCTCCATCGCGCGGATTGCCGGTAACCGATGCGTCTCAGCCATCCTGACCGGTATGGGCAAGGACGGCGCGGACGGGGCGATCGCATTAAAACAGGCCGGGGGCTGGGTCGCAGCGCAGGACGAAAAAACTTCTGTCGTCTTTGGAATGCCCAAGGCAGTGATCGATGCTGGCGCGGCCGATGCCGTCAAGCCGATTCACGCGATTGGCGATGCCTTGCGGGCCCAGCTTTTCAAGCTCAAACTATAGCCCCAGGGCCATCTGGCTACTCGAAAATTTTTCCGGGGTTCATGATTCCGTCGGGATCAATGATCGCCCGGATTTTTTTCATGAACGCGATCTCGTCAATCGAGCGCGAGAATTTGAGGTCTTTTTTCTTCAGCAGGCCAATGCCATGCTCAGCGCTCACGCTGCCTTTGTACTTTGGCAGGATCGCGAAGATTTTTTCCTCGACTTGCCTGGCTGCTTGCTGGAACGCGTCCTTGTCCCCGCCCTTCGGGCCGACATAGTTGATGTGTAGATTGCCGTCGCCGATGTGCCCGAACAATACAACTTCGATATCCTTCGGGGCTTTCGCCACCTCGGCCTCGAGCTCCTTGATGAACGGAGCCAGCTTGTCGACTGGGAGTGAAATATCGTTCTTGCGGACATGACCGTGCGCTGCCAGGGATTCCGTGATGTTCTCGCGCAGTCCCCAAAACTCCCTGAACTGGGTGGAATTCTGCGCGATCACCGCGTCGAGGCAGGTTTCATCCTCGAAAAATTTCTCGAGGAGCGGTTCCATCACACTACCACCGCCCGGCGCGTCCTCGAGTTCAAGGATCACGTAAAATGGCGTGCGCGCGGCAAAGGGTGTCCGTGCCCCGGCCGCGTGTTTCAAGACGATTCCGTGAGCGACATCCGTGAAGAACTCAAATGCGGTGATCGTCGCGCCGGCCATGTTGCAGCGCGTCAGGATATCGAGGATGTTGTCGAACGACTTGACGCCGATACATGCCAACTGGACATTGCGCGGTTTCGCGGTCAACCGCAACGTCGCGCGCGTTACGATCCCGAGTGTCCCCTCGGCGCCGATGAACAACTGCTTGATGTCGTAACCCGTATTGTTCTTGCGCAGGCTTGAGTTCATGTCGAGGACGGTTCCGTCAGGCAGAACAACCTCCAGACCGAGAACCTGTTCACGCATGCCACCGTAACGGATGAACTTCAGTCCCCCGGCGTTGGTCGAGATGTTGCCGCCAATGTGACAGCTGCCCTTCGCCGCAAGATCGAGCCCGAAAAAAAGTCCGGCCGCCGCCGCCGCTTCCTGCACCGCCTGGGTCGTCGCGCCGGCCTCGCACCGGATCGTCATCCCTGTCCGGTCCACAGGATCAATATTCGTCATGCGATTGAGGGAGATGACAATTTCCTTTTTGCCGGCGACCGCGCCACCGGCGAGTCCAGTCCGCCCGCCACTCGGGACGATCTTGATCCGGTTCTGGTGGCAAAACTTCACGACTGCCGAAACTTCAGATGTCGTTCCCGGAAACACCGCGGCCAGCGGATCGACCGCGAAGATCTTCGTCCAGTCGCATCCCCAAACCTGAAGTTCTGCCGGATCTGTGACCACATGCCGGTCGCCAACAATCTTCCGGAGACCATCGATCACGGATTGAGGGTTGGCCTTTGGCCCTGCTGCGTCTGGTGTTCGCTCGATCATTGGATTCTCTCCCCGAAATCCCTGGTCACGGCGCGGCGCCGCCCTTGGTCAATGACAAACCTTCGCCGGAATATCCTACAGTTTTCGACAGTTGGACGAAAACTCTAAACCATTCTCTCTCAACTCCGACCAACCCCGCAACCTGCCGGACACAGGCGGGATCATAGAGGAGATGAGCCATGAAAAAGACACGGTTTATTGCCGCCAGCGCTGCCAGCGTGTCGCTGCTGCTGGCCTCCTGCGGGGTAAACCCCGGGGACTTCAAGGAGCGAGAGTCAACGGATGGCTGCAAGGAAAAGGTCATTCCGCCCAAGGGGTATTACGACGCCCTGATGGCCGAAAAGGTCAACAAACTCGGCCTCGCCGCGACTTCAACGACCAGGATCCTCTACGTCAACTTTGACGGCGCCACGGTCCAGAAGGGTTTCCAGCGCGGTCAGAGTTTCATCCTTTGCGCGAACACCGCGAATATCCCGGCAACGGGATACTCGGACATCGAACGCCAGGAAATCGTCGATCGCGTGACCAGGCATTACGACGACGCTGGTGTCGAGATCACCGTCACGGCAACCAAGCCCGTCTCTGGCGATTACACGGTGATCCATGTCGGCGGTTCCTACGGGACGCTTGGATGTACCGAAAGTCGCTCCACGCTGGGGATCGCCCCGTTTGACGATGGAAACCAGAACGTGAATGACGTGGGCTTCGCGTTCACGGATTTCGAGTCAGACATCGGTGTCGTCGCGGACACCATCGCCCATGAGGCTGGCCATACATTCGGTCTCGACCATACCATCAACGCAAAGGACATCATGTACCCATCGGCGCGCGGCAATGACCTGGCCTTCGCGATCAGCCAGATCGTCAACAGCACGGAAATGCAGGACGGCCCTGCCGTCCTCCGTCGTAACGTCGGCGCGAAACCAGGTTACGCGGACCCGAACGCGGCTGGCGATGCCAGCAACGGCGGCAGTAACAACGGCTCCATACCGGCACCCGGCAACGGTGGCAGTGGTGGAGTCAATGGCGCAGGCGCAGGGGGTCTTTTTAGTGGAATCATGACCCTTGGTGGTCTGCTGAGTCAGGTCCAGCCGAATCAGATCCTCAATGTGACAGCCCTGCTCCCTGGATTCGCGTCCATGATCCCCGGCATGAGCAACGGCACCACGGCCAACTTCCCCGCCGGAAACTACGGCTCCGTATTCGCCGCGCTTCCCGGGATCGACAAGGTGAATACCCTGGTCAGCATGGCCGCCCCGGGCCTCGCTGGCGCTGCGGGCACTGCTGGTTTCAACCCGGCAAGCATCGCGTCGATGGCGGCACTGGCAGCCTTCGGCGGTTATGCCAATGTCCCCGCCGCGATGACAGGAGCCCAGACTTTCCTGACTCCACTGCTCAACATGATCCTTCAGATGCTGGGCATGAACCTCGCTGGACAGGGTCAACTTCCTGACCCGTCTCATGTGGCGGGGCAACTGCCATCCTACGTCAACGCGTACAAGCTGGGTTCCATGACCAGTGTCCCCGCGTTGATGTCAGCCATGAACGCGCAATCGGCCTTCATCAACAGCAACTACGCCGGCGCGAACCAGGCGGCGCTGCTCTCAGGATTGAAGGTTGCCGCCAGCCAGGCTTACGTTCTCATGAACCACTAGAGGAAGGTTCGGGAACACGAAGTCGTCGGTTTTCGTCAACGGGCGGGGGGCTGCGGAGACGCGGCTCCCTGCCCGATCGCGCTGACGATGGTCGCGATCAGATCAGGAGGCAATGCTCCAAGGTTCGCGGGCTGCAAAAGGGACTCTCCGCTGGCGGCAAAAAGAGCCGGCAACACAAATTGCCATGGCGCGACTTCCGGGAACTGAGTCGCGATGTCGTTTGACAAGGCAATCAATTCATCCTTGCCGATGACGTCCGATTTCGATGCCAAATCCGACAAATCTGAAAAGACCTTGGTGGCAATCCGGGTCAGCTTCTCCTTTTCAATATCAGTCAAGGCGGTCTTTTGTTCCTTCAATCTCCATCCTTTCACCGTTGAAAGAATGAATTGGCTGGCTTCGGGGAATTGCTGGCCGAGGATCACGGGCTTGGCGAATTTCGTCGCGAAATCGAAAGCCGCGTCAGCAAGAAACATTGCCGTGCTGTTCGGAGTCAGTTGCGAAGTCACTTGTGGCCGCAGAAAAAATCCAATGAACGGAAGCGCCGCGATCATGTTCTCCACGCGGCCCGGCTTGAGGGAGATTCGCGCGATGGTGGAATTGTCGTCGTGGGATCCTGAATCACAAGAGATCACGGGATCCTTCCCGGGATCGCGCTGCACCTCAGGTCCGTTGTGCCGGCAGACCATGTCGAGCGGGCCGGATTTGATCACGACGCAATTCAATCTCGCCAGCTCCCGGGGCTTGCAAGTCACACACAATGTTCGCTGCCCTGGCCCGGGCGACACTGACCCGGGCGACAATTTCCCGGACGCCACTTCCTGGCAAAACTGGGGCAAGCCAGGCTGGGTCAAATCGAGCCTGGCGTCATTTGATGCTGGCATTGACTTTTGAACGTGCCGCTCGTCCCTCACCGACTTGCCACAGGAAACAAGCGCGCCGACGGCGACCAGGGTTACGACGGGAAAAAAAATAAACCGGGTGGATCCCATGGTAAAAAATCCTGACTTGAAAGGAGTTTACTTTCTTGTCGGATTTCCGGCGGGAAAAACTGATCAGAGGCCCTCAAAACGCGTGGCTTCGAGCACGATCTTCACGCGCCCAACAAAAAGATCTGCAAGGATTTCAATCGGTTGCCTACGATCGCTCGAAAGGAAGTCCCGCACGCCACCCTCGATAATAATTTTTGGCACCACGAGGGGTCGCGAGTTCCAAAGCATCTCTATGCGATCAAAAATGAAAGCATCGCTCTTGGGGATGCCATCGTAGCCAGTGGATGTCATCTCCCAGTGCAGGATCTTGTCGAAAGTCTTGTTCAACGTCGCGGACTCGAACGTCTGGTTGACTCCGAGGACATTGACGGTTGTGTATCCGGTCGCATTCACGACCTGACCGTTTGCCGGATTCCGCCATGTCGCCAGATGCTGGCTGGTATCGTTGAGGTTCATGAACATTGCCGGATTCTGCACAATGGGTCCGACGACCAGGGGACGCGCGGGAGTGAACGTGACTCCGCCAAACC
>Ga0214921_10000326_pt1 | contig 92476 bp, 115 predicted proteins | sample LL1505_MetaG_FD_177992 | JGI IMG/M metagenome (GOLD analysis project Ga0214921, IMG submission 177992) | Freshwater microbial communities from Lake Lanier, Atlanta, Georgia, United States - LL-1505 | ecosystem: Environmental > Aquatic > Freshwater > Lake | place: USA: Georgia | collected... | reverse complement strand
ATAGGATGAATCTTTTGAAGCATTTCTATGTTGTAGAATTCTTTCTTCTAATGGTTTTGTAGTAGATCCTATATAGAAATATCCATCATCAATTATGGCATAGATTGTTGCAGATTTCATCTTATTAGAAATGGGTGAAATTATGGAAGATAATCCCGCCTTTTTTTATTACGTTCGATTTTGCTAAACTGAATTTTTGTATTATAAAATAAAAAATACAATATATACCCGGATAAAATAAATATATAATATATAATAGTATGAAATACACAAAAAAAACAGATAAAAATATTATGTATATTATATTATCTATATTAAGTATATCTATAATTTTTATTATATTAATGAATAATAAAAATGTAATAATTAAAGAAGGTATGCATAATGAAGCTTCTTCATTTTGTAATTATATAAAAGAAATATTTCCCAATATGTTTTCAAATGTAAATATATTAGAAGTAGGTTCTGGAGATATTAATGGTAGTGTGGCAGATTTATTTGATAAGAAAACAGTAAAATATCAAGGTAATGACGTATTTAAATCTCCAAGGACAACTATCGTAAATAAAACTTCTACATTACCATTTGCGGATAATACATTTGATGTAATATTTTCTACAGAATGTTTTGAACATGATCCTGAATATGTTTTATCTTTACAAAAAATTATTAAAATGTTAAAACCCAATGGTTTATTCTTTTTTACATGTGCTTCTACTGGGAGACCAGAACATGGAACTAGGAAAACAACACCAAATGATAGTTATGGAACAATAGGAGGGATTGTTGGATGGTCTGATTATTATAAAAATTTAACAATACAAGATGTAGAAAATGCAATTGATTTATCAATTTTTAGCCAATATGCTATATATTATAATAATTTATCCTCTGATTTATATTTTTGGGGTATAAAATCGGGAACTACTAAAAAAACAATACCTAAAATATATATAAATGAAGGAGTTACATTATTAAAAAGTAAATAATCCATCATCAATTATGGCATAGATTGTTGCAGATTTCATCTTATTAGAAATGGGTGAAATTATGGAAGATAATCCCGCTTTTTTTGATAATTTTCAATTTTGCTAGATCAGCACACTGTCGAATCACTGTTGATATTGGAACATTTCCGAGATAGGCAGTTTACGTGGAATAATAAATGGTTTCTTACATAAAGATCTTAAATATTAAATATTATATATAATGTCACTTGCATTCATATCCCATTGTCATACTGATTATTCTGAAACATGGTCTGTATATTTTGATTATTTATTTAAAAATAACTCAACATTTAAAAAAGTTGTTTGTGTAAATAATAAAAATGCAATGGAAGAATTTTTTAAAACAAAAGGGTATATATATGATAGACTGATTGAATATGATGAAACAATTCCTTTCGCACAAAGAATGGTATATATATTAAATCAACTTGATTATGAATATGTATTATTTAGCCCAGATAATATTATTCTATTATCATATGATAATAATAAAATCACTACAATTGTTAATTGGTTATATAATAATAATTATGATTCAGTACAATTTCATATGAAAAAAAATGATAATTCACTAATAAATATTTCAAATGACATTACTGTATATCAAATACATGATTTAGAATATCCATTTAGTTTTTTACCATCAATATGGAATAGAATTACCTTATTAAATGCATACAAATCTGTTCCTAATTCTAGCTACAGATTTTTTGAAATTGATGTTATGAATTTTATTAATAATAATGCAAATGTATTTAGATTGAAAGATATTGGTCAAGAAAAGATAGTTGGATGGGATTCTGATATGGAACCTTGGTTTATATATTTACATATTATCCACCAAAGAAAATGGTGTGGCGAAAGTTTTTTTAGAAATGATTATTTTAAAAATGAACATAATACAATTATGCAAAAATATAATATTAATACTACTAAATTAGGAGTTCTAGAATCTTAATTTATATACAGTTTTAAAAATTCTATTATCTTCAGAATCGTATTTTTTAAAATTTCTTAATAATGGCAATTCTAAAATTAAATAATGATACATATATCCTCCAGTATCTGGCAATACATATACATGCGGCATTTTCTAATTATAAAAAATATTTATTTTTTATATGGAACTATGTTTTTTAGTATCTGGAATACCAAGATCATTTTATAATCATTTACATTTATTTTTTATTGAATTAAATAAACAAATTAAATTTGATGTTTATATAAATTTTTCTGAAGATAATGATAATAATTATAGTAATACAAAATATAATTTAAATATATTAAATAATTTTTCATTTTATAAAAGTATTATAACAACAAAAGATATGCAATATGATAAAACAAAAAAAGAAGAAAATATTTTAAATCAATGGAATCGTATTCAAACATTATTTAATTCTATTAATAATTCATACACTCATTATATCCGTATTAGACCTGATTTAAAGATATTATTAAATCATAATGATTTTATTCAATTAATTAAAGAATTAAATATCAAACAATTAAATATTCCGAATGGTTATGATTTTTACAATAGTTATCATTTAACAAATGATAATAATTGTGTTAATGATCAAATTGCCATTGGAAATAGAGAAACAATGATTCAATACTGTAATTTTTTTAATTATATTAAAATAAAAGATACAACTATATCATCTGAAAAAGATTTATATATATATTTAAAATTAAACAATATCACAGTCAATAGAATTATACTACCTTATAAATTAATTTTATCAGAATGTAAAGTTATATCTATTGCTGGAGATTCTGGTTCTGGGAAATCAACACTCGTAAATGCATTAGAATCATTATTATTTGATTCTTCAGTTACACTTGAAACAGATAGATATCATAAGTGGGAAAGAACTTCTGAAATGTGGAAAAAATATAGCCATTTACATCCAGAAGCAAACTATTTAGAAAAAATGTCTGAAGATGTTTTTCGTTTAAAACTTGGTGAAACAATATTTAGTATAAATTATGACCATTCTACAGGAAAATTTACAGAAAAGGAAAAAATAGAATCAAAACCTTTCTTATTATTATGTGGACTTCATACTTTATATCAAGAAAAAATTAGAGATATTATTGAAATTAAAATATTTCTTGATATAGACTATAAACTAAAAAAAGAATGGAAAATAAAACGTGACGTTGAAGAAAGAAAACATTCACTTGAATCTGTATTAAAAAGTATTGAAAAACGGAAATCTGACTTTATTAAATATATAGAACCTCAAAAATTATATTCAAATATTATAATTGAATATAATAACGATAATTTTATAATTCATATAAATAATGAATTGAATTATTATGTTAATTCATTTTTATGTCAAATAAGTAATATTAAAACAAATATTTATAATAATTTTTATAGTTATATAATAGATCAAACTAAAATAAATGACAATTTATTTTATATCTTTATTAAAAATAAAGACATTATAAATAAACTTAAACAATATCCATTAAATATAATTCAGACAATAGTCTATCTCTGTTTATTCAATGATTGAACAAACTAATATAGATGAATATATAGAGCTTTGTAGAATTTTTGGAGGTTCTTATGATTTAGTTCAAACAAATGGAGGAAATATTTCTATTAAAAATAAAAATAAAATTATAATTAAACGTTCTGGATTTAAAATGATTGAAACAGAAATGAATAAAGGTTATGTTATATGTGATATAAATAAAATAGATTTTACAAATGAAAATATAGAAAACAGTGTTATTTCTGGTCAAGGAACTCCAAGTATTGAAACATTTTTTCATTTACTTCCCAAAAAATATATTGTTCATTTACATCCAATTATATTATTACATTATCTTTCACTAAATAATTGGAAAGAAGATATTAGTAATATATTTGAAAATTGTTTATATATAGAATATAAAAAGCCTGGCCTAGAATTATCTAGATCTATTTTAGATACATATAATAATGAATCTATTATATTTTTACAAAATCATGGTATTATACTATGTAGTGATAATAAAGATGATATATATATATTAATAAATAATATATTAAATAAATTTACTTCTAGATTTCCTTCTACAAATATACTATTTATGAGAGATTTATACTTTAAACTAAAAGATAAAATTATTATATCATCATATATACCTTTTTTAAAAAGTGATAGATATTTTTTTAAATTATCACCAGATATTTCATTATATTTAGATGATTCTCCAATTATATTTGAAACAAGTCACTATGATTTAAATTTTGATTTAACTAAAAAAATTATTATTTATAATGATATTGTTTATTTAGTTGATATAAATTTTAACAAAGTTAAAAACTTAGAAGAAATGGTAAAATCATATTATTTAGTATTAGAATGTGGATTTAATAATGATTATCATGAAATATCAGATGAAGATAAAATTGCTTTAGAAAGATGGGATAAGGAAAAACTTAGATTGAATTCCAAGTAGATATATTATATTCTTTTGTACATATAGCATCTATATTTATATTTTGATTATTTATATATTTTTTATATTTATTTATTAATTCTGGTTGTATTTGTAATTCTGGTGATACAATACAAATTTTTAATCCATGTGAATGAAATACTTCTTCTATAGACTTTGTCAAAGGAAATCGTGTAAAACAATCAACCCATACCCAACTTACTTTATCTTTATTATTAAGAACATTCGCAAAATTCTCATATTCCGAAAATCTTAAAGCAATTCGTTTTTCACCTAATTTAGATAGTTTGACAATTGATGGAAAAGAACAATCTAAAAAGAAAAAATCTTCAAATCCATACTTTTTTAATAATTCTAAAGTGTTTATTTCAATCCCTTCAGATTTCACATTCACTATAAGAAAGCGTTTTGATATTTTTGATAAAAAATCTTCAAGTTCTTCTCCTTGTGTAAAAGGGTCATGTGTGACAATAATAGAACCATTTGAATCTCTTATATCAAATTCTATACCATATTCTTTTGGTATAGAATTTGCATATTCAGAACTATTTACTCTATGTGCTATAAACATATATATATAAAGATTATTTATAAGTTTAAGTAGAATATGAATATTATTCCATTTCGTAAAGCATTAAATAATAATTATACATTAGTAGAGTTTGATTCAAGAAATACTGGTTATTATAAATTAAACAATGTAAGTTTAACTGGTAGAAATACTTATTACCCAAACTGTTTACTTAATATAAATAATCAACTAATATCTCCATATGATGAAAAGGTAATGTCACTAAATAAAGAATCATTTTATGAGAATAATATTTATAACTTAGAAGAATTATCACTTAAGTATATTGAAGTAAATCCAATATTCTTTTTCATTTATAATGTAGATAATTATTATCATTTTCTTTACGATTCACTCCCAATATTGTATCATTATTTTGAGTTAAGAAAAACATATCCCAATTTAAAAGTATTAACAAATACTTCTCATCGTACTAAATTAGATTTACCATTATTTGTAAAGCAAGCATTTGAATTATTAGATATTTCATATATATATGTAAAAGAAAATACATTATACCAAACTATGTTTGTTGGATCTTCGTTAACACATGGATCAAAATCAAATGAACCACCGTCTAAATTATCTTATGATATATGGAATAAAATGGTTCCAGATATTTATTACAACACTCCTAAGAAAATTTATATATCAAGAAGATCTCAATTATCAAAACACCCTGAAAATATTGGAACAAATTATACTCAAAGAAGAAAATGTATAAATGAAGATAATTTAGTGGATTTACTAAATAAATACGGATATAGTGAAGTGCTATGTGAAGATTTAGCAATGTGTAATAAAATACACTTATTTGAAAAAGCGACTCATATAGCTGGATTTATTGGTGGAGGAATGGCAAACTGTATTTTTAGTAAACCAACTACACGAGTCTTATGTTTTGAAACTCCTACATTTCTAGATATTAATAGAAGATTTGCTCATTCTATGAATCATACTAATGTTTCTTATATAAATTCTTGTAAACATATAGAAAGTGGTGGTAAATTTACATTATACACGCGTGTTAAATATAAAGAGATTACTGGAGAAATTGAAAACTATAACAATGGTATTTATACAATAAAGTTATCAAATAATGATGTTGCTGGATTCTCTCAAGATTTTATTATGAACACTGTAGAAGCAAAAGAAGAGGAACTTGAAGCACTCGATAATGGATTGAATAGTCCTTTTGAATGTGATTTAGAGAAAGTATTACCTTATTTATTAGAAGAATGAAAATTATTATACCAATGTCTGGTATTGGAAAACGATTTTTAGATGCTGGATACAATAATCCTAAACCACTTATAAATGTTGATGGAATACCTATGATATATCATGTAATTGATTTATTTTCTAATGAAACTAACTTTCATTTTATCTGTAATGAAATTCATACACATATGCAAGAAATATTATTAAAGAAAGTTCCTAGTGCTACTATAACATCTGTTCCCAATAAAGGAAGAAAAGGTCCTGTTCATGCGGTTAGTTATATATTTGATTCTATAGATGATAATGAAGAAGTTATTGTTAGTTATTGTGACTATGGAACTGTATGGGATTATAGAAAATTCTTAGAAGAAATGAGAACTAATAATTGTGATGGAGGAATAGCATCTTATATTGGATTTCATCCTCATATGCTTGGTTCTGATAACTATGCGTTTATGAAACATGAAAACTTATGGGTTACTGATATTCAAGAAAAACAATCGTTCACAAATAATAAGATGGAAGAATATGCTTCCAATGGAACATACTATTTTGGTTCTGGAAAAATATTAAAACACTATTTCCAGAAACTTATGGATTTAGATATGAATCTAAAGGGAGAATACTATGTAAGTCTTGTATATAAACTTATGATTCAAGATTCTCTTAAAGTAAGAATATTTGAAATAGAAAAGATGTTACAATGGGGAACACCGAGAGACTTAGAAGAATACAAACAATGGTCAGAATATTTTAAAAATAAAAAAGAAAACCCATTACAGTTCCGTGGAATAGAAGATATTGATTTAATTTTACCTATGGCTGGTGCGGGTAGTCGTTTTAAAATGGTTGGATATGATTTACCTAAACCTTTACTGTTAGTTGGGCATGAACCTATGGTTGTAAAAGCGGTTGGATGTCTTCCACCGTGTAAAGAAAATACTTTTATATGTCTTGAAGAACATCTAAATAAATATAAAATTATTGAACCACTATTAAAAGAAAAATTTAATGCTCATATTATTAAACTACATAATATAACACAAGGACAAGCATGTACATGTGAATTTGCTTTGGCTAATATTAGGAATGATAGACCAATTTTAATATCTGCTTGTGATAATGGAGCTTATTATGATGTAGAAAAGTTTTATACTATGATTGACGATCCATGTATAGATGTAATAGTGTGGTCTTTTACAAACAATCCTACAAGCCAATTATATCCTCATATGTATGCATGGTTAGATGTTGATAGTTCTGGAAACATATTAGATGTATCGATTAAGAAAAAGTTTGAAAATAAAGATACAAGCCACTGTATTATTGGAACAATGTATTTTAGAAAAGCTTCTATTTATAGAGAAGGATTACAAGAAATATATTCAAAGAATCTTAGAACAAATAACGAATATTATGTTGATAATCTTTTAGTTCCATTAATACAAAAAGGTTATAAAGTAAAAGTATTTGAAGTTAAAAACTACTTATGTTGGGGAACTCCTAATGATTATAAAACATATAATTATTGGGATGAGTATTTTAACAGGGTTTAAATATATTTTCTTTTTAAAATTAGAATGTCAATTGATCTAAATTGTCCAGAATATAGATTTTTTAAGCAAATTGTTGAACCTTTTGCTAAAGTTATTTTTGATGTAGGTTGTAGATTTGATAGTGTATTTTCAAATTTTAATGGTGAAGTTCATTATTTTGAACCTAATTCTGAATTCTTAGAAAAACTTAAACCGCTTGTATCAAATGTAAATTCTTATTTTAATAATTTTGGATTAAGTGATAAGAATGAATCTCTAGAATATTATAATGAACAACAATCCTTTGTTCATAGAAAACTTACACATCCAGATACATATATGAATTGGACAAAAAGCATTTTTGAAGTAAGAAAAGCTGATGAATATATTCAGAAAAACAATATTGAATCTATTGATTTTCTAAAAATAGATACTGAAGGATTTGAATTTAATGTTATTAAAGGATTTGGCGATGAAATACAAAAAGTAAAAGTAATACAATTTGAATATGGAGGGACATATATTGATAGTGGCGATAAACTTAAAGATGTTATTGAGCATTTAGCAAGATATGGCTTTGTAAACTTTTATTACTTAAAATATGAAGGTATGATTCCATTAACTAGCCTTGAAGATCATTATGATTATTCAAATATTGTTTGTTTCAATTCAAATTTTTTTAATTAAAAATATGTAAAAACATTACAATCAGCTATATTAGAAAATATTCCTAAACTATCTATATATTTTATTTGTTTATCGCATAAATTGTGTTGAATATATAAAAGTAATATTCTTTCTAAATTAATATTATCGGGTAAATTATCACTAAAAAATTGTTTAAAATATTTAAATCTTAAAGCAAATAAAAATGTATACATTTGTGTATTATCATCACATGTTTTTATTACTGCTTTTATTGAAATTGGTTGTTCTTTAAGAGTATTTATAAATGAATCATTATATATTAAATAACGCCCTGAAATTTTTATTACCCAAGAATCATCATCTAAATTTACATTTGCTAATAATGATTTAATAGAATTAAATTCTTTTTGAGATTTATTATTATTTATATCAGTATTATGTATTTCTAATAATTTTTCAAATTGGAAAAACTCTTTTGGTTTAAATTCTGGATTATTATGTGTTTCACTCACTACGCAATATACTGGGATATTATATGAAAAAATTCTTGCCATTGTATACATATATTGTTTTTCTCTTTCATTATATTTTTCATCATTATCAACATGCTGTGCCATTGTTGTTATAATATTCATTTCTAATTTAATATATAATCTTATTTTAAACTATAATTCTTCATTGGGTATTCCATAATGTGTTAAGAACTGTTTAGCAAGTTTAATTAAATCATTTACAATTAAATGTTGAGATTCATTATATTTAACACGTTTGAACCCGAATGTAAATGTATGTAGTGCTGGATATGTTGAAGGTTTATATAGTGATACTTCTTCTTTTTGACGTGTAATTATATTAAAAAGTCTTTGATTATCTCTTATTAAATCATCATCGCGAATAATAGTAGAAATAGGTAAATATACTGGATAATCTTTCATAAATATATTAAAATATACAGTTGAAAATGTAGCTTCTTCTACATTACTTATTGCTTCGCTATAATGAACTGCTAAATTATCTATATAATCTAGCATTTTAGCGAATAATGTTTCTTTATAAAATTCTCCTTCCATTTGTTCAGAACCTACACGTGTAATTTTTGGATCACTTAATAAACCATCCATATAGTATGAATCTTTTACTTGATTGACAAACTGTCCTTCCATAAAATCAATTTCTTTATAATTCGACGGTTTTAATCGATTTTGGCATACTTGAAATCCAGCATCATAGTTTTTAATAAAACTATATAAACCTTTTCTAAAAAACATATCTGAATCTGATACAAAATATATAGTATGGAACTTTAAATTTAATGATTTAGCGTACTTATAATTAGATATATGCGAATGAAGATGAACTGAATTATATTGAGCTCCATCTTTTCTAGTCATTCTTGGAATCATAGTTATAAAAACTCGTTTATTCATATATATTTTTAGATTTTCCTCAATATAATCTCTTGGTATAGAAACATCTAAATTTAACATAACAATAGAATCTTCAACATATTCTAATATATTTAATGTTCTTAAAAAAGCAGATTCTTTTGAACGCCCAACGGGTAATGAGAATAGAATTGTCATATTTAAAAAAGAACCATACTACTTTAAATATGATGGATACTATTGAATTTACGAATAAAATTAAGAATAATGAACAATCTATATTTGTAAAATATGGCGATGGAGAAATTGCATGTATGTATAATGATGCTGGAGGAAATTGCGATAATGATCCATATACACGTGAACTTGGATTAGGATTAGTAAACTCTTTAGGATTCTATTGCTATCATCAAAACTCTTATATTGGAAAATGGCATGGTAAAGAAGGATTTCAGCGTCTACAACATATTATTAATGTTGTAGGGCTACCAGAGCCTAAATTTGTAGATTATCACTTAGTATACAATGATGAAAAAGTATTTGATACTAAAAACCTTTTTAATTTTGTAAAAACAGTTCAAGATTCATCTAGAAAAAAAATTATTATCTCTAATTCTAATAATATTAAATTAAAAAAACTATTTAATACTGAAGACTTTTTTGAAGTATCTTCTCAAAATTGGTTTGTAAATTTTGAATCAATACTTTCATATCTAAAACATCAAATTACTGATAATTGTATTGTATTAACTGCTGCTGGTATGGGATCTAAAGTTTTAATAGCAGAACTACTAAAAACAAACCCTACTATATCTGCTATTGATATTGGTTCTTCTTTTGATTATTTATGTCAAAAACGTAATACAAGAGATAGAACACATACTTATGAAGATATTTATAATTATTATAAAGAGTTATTACCAACTAACTGGGAAGATCCAAAGAAAAAAATGAGAGCTGCTATTTGCTTACGTGGAGTTCATTATATTGAAAAGATAGATAATTGGTATGTAAATTATAAAGATTCTCTTGAATCTTTTAATAACTATTTGTGCGAACCTCTAAAAAAAGATGGATATGAACAAATTGATGTTTTTATGAGCACATATGAAACAAATGTATTAGATGAACTAAAGAATGATTATAATGTTGTTAAACTTATGTTACCAGATTTTGATATTAATGCTGATCGACAAGATATTACATTTGAACACTTTATTCGTTTATTTGAAGGTGTAGTTTCTTATGAAAAAGAAAATAATTTCAAATATGATTTTGTAGTTTCTACACGATTTGATGTAAAATTTAACTGGCCTATTGATAATCCAAATAAATTGTATAAAAAAGTGGATTATAATATGTTTAACATAACTTATATTCATCCATATGGACATTGCGATGATTGTTTATGGTTATTTCCTAGAAAACATCTAGAAGAACTTATTAAAGGTGTTCATTATTTATATAGAAACAATAGTGTACCATTTAGAATCCATGAACATATTACAAAGCCAATTAATTATCTTTGTGATGTATCCGTTTTTGGAAGTGGAATAGAAAATTATGGTTTAACGCGTAAATCACGTAGTAATCCCAAAGAACGTTATAGACCTAATTAATCTTTTGATAAGTGCGTTGATCTACAGAATCTTTCACAAGTCTAATATTAGACGCTTTTCCAAGAACCTCATCAACTGCATTAATAACAGGTGGATAATTTGTATCATCAATAATAATATACCCTCCTACTTTAGTTTTTAGAATAGATAGTTCACAATCTTTTACTACATATTCATACTCATGAGATCCATCAATATATAAAATATCAAAAAAATTATCTTCTATTGTTAAAAGAGACTCTTGAGATTTATTTCTCAATATTACTACTTTATGCTGAATATTTCTTTTTTTAATATTATTACAAAAATAAGAGTAGTGTAATTCTTGTTTACCTATATTTTCTGGATAACCATCATAATCTGCCCATGGATCCATCGCATATAACTTAGATTCTGGGTGATTTGCAAATGCTTGTTCCACTGAAATTAAATTATGACCACAAAATACACCGATTTCACCATATATAATGGGTCTATCATTAGAATATGGAATAATTCCAACCCACCAGTTTTCTGCTTGTCTGTTTGTAATACCTTCTAAATCACTCATATAAGATTATATAGTTTATAAACCTTTAGACTAATTTTACCAATTATTTTCTATATCAGTATATTCAATTAAATTAAATGTAAAATGGTTTTTAATTATTTCTAATTCATTCGTAAAACTTATATTTATCGTATTTTCAGTTCCACCCATTGCAAGTTGTTCATTATATGTTGCAACTTTTTTAAAAATAAATAAACATTTATCTTTAAAATAATAACAATCATTTACATTATCACAGCATACTATAATTCCAATATATGATTTTATATTATTTTCTTTTAACATATTTAATATATTTTCCATAGTTTCTTCAACTGTATTTATGTGTTCTATTTTTGTTAAATAAAATAATAATGTATTTTCACTAAAATTATTATATAAATATTTAAATCGATTAATTCTATTTTGTAAAGTATCGATAAAATATTGATTCAATAAATCATGATGTATAAATATACAATATTTAGACCAATCATAAAAATTATGTGGTAATTCATTATTATCTAAATAATTAGCATTTATAAACATGTTGTGATCATACCAATTAAAATTCATATATTTAGATGGTATTGAGTATAATGTATTTACATTTTTAGGAATTATATTATGCTTTTTCGACCTTACTAATTCTAATATATTAGTATCTTGTTTAAAATGAACCGTATCATTTAAATAGTGTTCAAAATTATCATTAATAACTTCTAATGAAGTTTCAAAATCAATTAACATCCAATCAAATGGTGAAGATACTTTGCGTAAACCATTTTCCTTTAAGAAACCTCCAGCGTTACAGCTATGACCAATAGAAAAAACAAATTTAATTTCAATAGTCATTCTATTTATACGTATGTTAAATGATAATCGTCATGATAATACACATATAAAGAATTAATACAGTATGGATTATTATGTCCTGCCCCTGCCAATGATGTATTAGACTCGTAACAATCTTTTTCCATAAAATAGAAAGGTATGTTTGTTTTTTCAAGTTCTGTTGTTAAGAAATGTAAGCCATTTGTAACTCCTAGCCAGCCCGTATAAGTTGAATCATACATTTGTTTAAATTCTGAAAACCATTTTGAATCTAAACAAAAGAATCCATCCATTGTATATTTTCTTTGATTATATATTTCTTCACTTACATCTTTCCAAGGAAACATAATTCCTTCTTTTTGCCATTCATTCCAATCTTCAATATTTTTCTTAAAAAGAAAATCAAATCTGAATACTAAAATCCTATCATATTCACTGACATATGGTTCAATACTTTCTAATAAATATTTAAAGTTTAAATGCTGAGATGAATTTTCATAATCCATTAAAAATACTTTTTTTGGGTTATATGATTCTACAAAATGATTTAAATATTCTGAAGGATATGTTACGAGCATTGTATCAACTGTGTAACCCTTATTTCTTAAACTATCAATTAATCTTACTTTATTATTAGGAATACACATTCTTACATCATGAAATCTTTCTCCACTAAATCTTTTATTTTCTCCACGAAATACTATTAATACTTTCATATATTTAAATGAATTACTATATGTTTAAATATAATGCTTATACCATTTAACCAAGTAAATCAGTTTATTTTATCAAATGGAAAACAAATAAAAGGTATTCTTCATGTTGGTGCCCATGAATGTGAAGAAAAAGAAGAGTATAATAAACACGGTATAGATGATTCAAGAATTATTTGGATTGAAGGTAACCCTAATTTAATTGATACAAATAAGAATAAAGGTCTAACTATATATCATGCTTTAATTGATGATGAAGAAAAAGAAGTTGAATTTAAAGTTACAAATAACTCACAATGTAGTAGCTTATTAGATTTAGAAATTTGTTCAGTATTGTATCCTCAAATTATTGTAGAAAAAATACAAAAACAGAAAACAATTCGTATTGACACTTTTTTTGAACAAAATAATATAGATCCTAGCAAATATGATTTCTGGAATCTAGATATTCAAGGCACCGAACTTCGTGCTCTTAAAAGTGGTGAAAAATATTTAAAATATGTAAATTATATTTATACTGAAGCAAATACACAAGAAATCTATAAGGGTTGTGCTTTATTACCAGAATTAGATGAATATCTATCAAAACACGGATTTGCTAGATTAGGATTTCAAATGTATGATAATCATGGATGGGGTGATGCCTTTTATTATAGAGTAGCAAATACTTTATAGAGTCTCTACAAAACCCCACTTTTGAATAGCAACATCATATTCATCGCCATGGGTGCCATCAATCGCTTGACGCATAGCACGCGCCCCCGCAAATGTCCCATTGGGATGACCATGAATAGCACCACCACAGTTCGCCATCCAATCATTACCAATAGACTTACGTAGAGCATCTACTAGGCCAGGGTGCATACCACAACTTAGCGCGGGCATTACACCAGCTTTATGGAGTGTTTCAAGAACTTGTCTCATTTCATTGCGATCATTATCACTATATCCTCCAATCATACCAGCGTGGATAAAATCAACACCGCACCATCCAGCAAGTTTACAGAATACGTTCCACTCAATGTGGAACGCATGGCGAGGATCACTTAGAATAGAGATACCAGACTTCTGGTAATGAACATAGATAGGCAGATCTAGTTCACGAATACGCTTGTAAATACCAATACCAGACCAGAAATTTACATGAACACCGTTGCCGCCATGAGCAGCTACAAACTTCACACGGTCTAGCACAACGTCGGCATCACCATTAATACAGAAGCAGTATACAACATTCTTATCCTTCAGATACTCGCTAATTAGTGGAACACGCTCTTCTAGAGGGCAGTGAATTGGATTCGCCATAATCTCATCTTCCTTAATAAAGTTTACACCTCCTTCTACCATCTGCTTTACAATCTCAAGAAGAACATCTTTTGTAATGCCAACCTTTGGCTTTACAATTCCTCCAAGAAGAGGCTTATCGTGAACATTTACAAACTCACGAATCTTCTGAATACCATACTTAGGTCCCATAAAATATTTAGATACTACTTCTTCTGGCATGTCAATATCCTTTACTACGCAACGACGAATAGAATTAATATCTAGCTGGCCACCCATTACTTGGCATAGAAGCTGAGAAACACCATCTGTTGCTAGATCAATGTTTGCCAGTGGATACTGAATCCATACATCTCCAGACTTTACTTGCTTCATCGCTTCTACATCACCTTCAATACGACAACCAGCACGTTCCCAAAGTTCTGGAGTCTCCCAGCCATTACGCACTTTAGGATTCCCTACACTTTGACCAATAGAAATATTCTCAGCGGCATCAAAAAGAGACACTGTTGATTCTAGTTCATACAATACACGAAAGAACATTTTTATAATTAAATATAATTTTAATGCTTTATACCAACATATGTTCAAACATTTTTACAATATCAGTTTCTACATAATCTGAACATATGATACAATTTTTAGAAACAAGTTCATTATAACTATAAGTTTCTAATGATTTTTCTGGCATAACAACTACTGAATTGAGTAACGCTGGTTTTCCTACAAAACACCAAATATAACCTTTAGAAGTTAATACATAATCTTCATTTGTATGATAAAAATAATGTAGATACTTCTTTGCTGTATTCATAAATTCTAACGTTTGCGGATCTTTACAATGAATCCACAATTTATTTTGCTCTAAAAAACTCTCTTCAATCTCATATTCTGGAAAATCATGTCCTAAATAGAACTTATTATCTCTATACCATAAATCAATTTCAATTTCATAGCCTTCTTTTAATAATTTCATTAATTTTTTTGGATTATTTTCAACACTATTTGGGCCAGTATTATTTCCTCTGTGTAAAATCCAGCGCATAAAGATTCTATATCAGTTTAGTATATGGTCTTTAATATTGTAATTTCATTGGCTGGAAAAAGCCAGCGTTTTTTTGACGAAGGGTTTAGTAAACCAAAATACTATTTGCCGATGGCGGATGGTAAAACAATGATTGAGCATTCAATTGATAGTCTTAAAATACCCGGTAATCTAATACTAATTTTACAAAAAGAACATTGTGAAACATATTCAATTGATACATTTATTAAAGAAAAATATCCAGATGCCACAATTCGTTATTTAGATTATTACACTCAAGGAGCAGCAGAATCTGTATATTTAGCAACAAAAGATTTAATTGATAATGATTCTCCATTAGTAATATCGAATTGTGATCAAAGCCTTGAATATGATTCTAGTGACTTTATCAATAAAACGTTAGAAGATAATGTGGATGGATGTGTATTAACTTTTTATGCTGATACTATTAAAAATAGTTATGCAAAGGTTGAAGATGGTTCTACTAGAATTGTTGAATTAGCAGAAAAGATTGTAATTAGTAACGATTCACTAGTAGGAGTTCATTCATGGAAACATGGTTCTGATTTTTGTAGATCTGCTGAAGAATTATTTGAAAAAAATATAAGAGCAAATAATGAATACTATATTTCAATAAGTTATAATCCACTTATTCGTGCTGGTAAGAATATTCATATTGTCCCATTGAAATCAGATGAAAAATACTGGTCTGTTGGAACACCAGAACAGTATTATAGCTATTTAGAAAAGAAGTTTGGGTCTGTTAAGAAAAATAAGTTAGAGCATATGACACGTGGATGGTGTATAGGAGATTTTACACCATCTATACTAAGAACAAAAGATTTTGAAGTAGGTTATTTAAAACATCATAAAGATCAAGTATGGCCAGCACATCTTCATAAAGAAGTTGATGAATATAATATCTTAATAAAAGGTAAACTTACGATTAATAATGAGACTATAAATGAAGGTGAAATCTTTGTAATACCAAAAGGTATGCTTACAAGTGCTAAGTTTCTAGAAGATTGTGAAATTGTTTGTATAAAAGTAGCATCTAACTCTAAGGATAAGCACTGTTATTAAATTATTTTAAATAAATATGTATAATACAATCCACTTACTTCCTTATATTGATTGTGCATTATTAGATTCAGAATCAATCAACACAAATAGTTTATTCAAAACGAAAGGTTTTACTGAAAAAGATAATCCTAGAACTGTATCAAATAAACTTTATAACTCTAAAGTTGTATATATCCATCCCGATGCATTTGATTATTGGTCTGATGTTTTAGTTATACTACAAGAAAAAAAAGAGTTACCAATAAAACTATTTATATTTACTGGAAGTGATCTATATTTTGAAGATGATGTTCTTGAAATTATGACTTGTTTTTTTTCTAAATCTAAGTTTTTCATTCAGAACTATATCGGCAATCATCCTAATTGTATTATGATACCAATTGGTTCTACAACACTATACAATAAACCTATTGTTAAAAAGTGTAATTTTGCTATGCCAGATATAACACTTAACTGTGGTTACAGACATGATTTTCGTAAATTTATTGAACGTAATGAACATTTTAAACCTTATATATTACCAAAGTTACCAAATGATGTCTATTTTGATGTATTGGCAAGTTTGCGTTTTGCTAGTACTCCACGTGGAAACGGTCATGATACGTGCCGGTTCTGGGAATGTATAATGTTAGGTGTTATACCTATTGTCGAGAAAGACATATTTTATGAAAGACTATGTGAAACGTATCCAAGCCTCCCATTTATTATGCTAGATAAATGGGATAATTTAAATGATATGATAGAAATGCTTGATGAAAAGTTATATAAAAATATTATGGATGCTTCCGATTTAACAGTTCTTTCAGAAGATTTTTGGATTTCTAAAGTTAAAGAGATAGTAAATAGTTAAATTAATGAAATACTTTAATCATCTCAATCTTATACCTTATATAGATGTTGCGTTAATGAATTCTTATACATTAACACATAATCCTAAGTTTATAAATATCGCTTTCACATTTGATTCTGATATAGATCTTCTAAAAGAAAAACTAATGAATTCTAAAATTATATACATCCATCCAAATGTAATTCAAATTTGGAAGAAAATTCTTTTTGAAATTAATTTTCATCCAAAACTATTTATATTCTTTGGTTCAGATATTTCAATTGATAATGGGATTGAAGAATTTAAACAAAGGTTTCCAGAAGCAGAATTCTGGATCCAGAACTATACTGGAGTTTTAGCTGGCCCTTACAAAATTCTTCCAATCGGTGTAAATCAAGACTATTCTGGTGAAATTATTAAACATCAAATTCTTGGTATCTCTTATATTTCTGATAATGGCGGATTTCGCAGAGAGTTCCTACAGTATCTAAACTATAATACAAATCTTCATAAATATCTTCTACCAAAATCAGATATACCTACATATTTAGAAAATCTTTCAAAATGTTATTTTAGTATATGCCCTATGGGAAACGGGTTTGATACGTTACGATTCTGGGAAAGTTTAATGGTGAAATCTATACCAATAGTGTTAGCACACGACTTTTATGAGAATCTTAAATTTCAGTATAATCATATACCTATGATCGTATTGAATAGTTGGGATGAATTGGAAACTCTAGATTTAAGTGTAGATAAATACAATAGTTTATGGAACGATGTTGATATTGTTTTGGAAGATTATTGGGTAAATAGAATATAATTTATAAATAAATAATAGATGAACTATACAATTAAAAAAAAGAAACTTAAAAATAAAACAAGAAAAAAAAATCCTATATTTTATACTATAATATTTGGCACTAGGCCAGAATATTTAAAAATGAAACCTCTTATTGAATTCTTTCATAATAAAAAAGTTTCTTTTCAAGTTATTTATATAAAACAACACAATAATATTACCGGATTAAAATTACCAGTAAAGTATAAAGTAATAAATATAAAAGATATAACTAATAATCGTATGGAGGATATTGGTTCACAAATATTAGAATATTTACCAAAATACCTTGTTAAAACATCACATATATTTGTCCAAGGTGATACTGCAACTGCGTATTATTCAGCAATTGTTGGATTTCAGAAAAAAATTAAAGTCGTTCATATTGAAGCTGGATTACGCACATACAATATTGATAAACCGTTCCCCGAAGAAGGATATAGACAGATGATATCACGTATAGCTTCATATAATTTTACTCCTCATAAAGATTCATCAGAATTATTAAGACATGAAAAAGTATCTGGAAAAATTTATACAGTAGGCAATACTATTATAGATTTAATTAAATCATATAAGTTAAAAGTGAAACTAGGCAATACAGTTCTTATAACATTTCATCGTAGAGAAAATTGGGATAATATAACAACATGTATTAAAGAAATAAATAAATTAACAGATAAATATGATAATTTAAAATTTATTTGGTTTTTACATCCAAATAAAGATATTCAAAAAATTGTTAAAAAATATATTTCTCCAAAAGTTGTATTACGAGATCCACTAGAACATTATGAATTTACACAAGAAATTGCGTCATGCTATGTATTATTAACAGATTCTGGTGGAATACAAGAAGAAGCATCATATTTAGGTAAACAATGTATTGTATTAAGAACATCAACAGAACGATCACATATAGGAAAACCATATATACAAACCATACAATCATTTGAAGATATTAATAGCATTTTTAATAAACTAAGTAAAAAAGTATTAAGACCATCATATGCATATGGTAAAGGAAATTCATGTGAATTAATATATAAAATCTTAAAAAAAGAAATAAAAAATACATATCAAGATGGTGGTGGAATTAATAGAGAATTATCAGGAAATAGTAAAGAACATTTAGATATCATTTTTGAGTGGATAAAAAATGATAAAAAATTTGGAATTATTAGACCTGGTGATGGCGAATATGCGATTATTTCAAATTTAAATATTAAAGTTAACAATGGTTGGGAATATAAAAAAGATGGAATATTAAAAAATGATTTAATAAACGCATTTAATAAAAAATTAGATAACTTGTATATCGGTATTTCATGTAATTGTTGTATTAACGGTAAAGAAATTCAAGAATATTATAGAAAAAATTTCAATATACCAAATGAAAGAATTACATATGCTAACATTTTTTGTAATGCTAATTATAAATTATTTATAGATTTTATTAAATCATATAATGATAAAAACATATATTATGTAGGGCCTGGTAAAAAGGAAACGAATGATATTAAAATAAAAGACCGTTTTATTATATTAGAGTCATTAGTAAATAATTGGGATAATTTACATATTTCTGAATCAAATCGTTTATTTGAGTGGGTATCAAAAATAAATGATTCAATTATATGTATTTCGGCAGGGCCAATAACAAAAGTATGGATACCTCAACTTTTAGAAAAATATCCTAATAATATATATTTAGATGTTGGTTCTTCATTTGACGCCTTTTTAAAAGATAAACCTAATTTAAGACCATACCAAATAGATCCAAATAGTGATGATGCTAAAAAAGTATGTAATTTTAATAGTTAACATATTTAGATGAGTATAACTGTAATATTAAACGTATATAAAAGACCTAATTATTTAATTGAACAAATAAGAGCAGTTCAGAATCAAAGTGTTAAACCAACAAATATTATTATTTATAAAAATTTTGTCGAAGGTGTTGAAATACCATCAATACCGGATGAAATAAATAATAATATTTCAATAATTGAGTCCAAGAATAAAAATTTTGGAGTATGGGGTAGATTTGCTGTAGCTCTAGTTGCAAATACCGAATATATATGTGTATGCGATGATGATACAATCCCTATGCCTAAATGGTTTGAAAATTGTTTAAATACTATGAATATTAAACCCGGATTATTGGGAACTAATGGTGTTATTTTTTCAAAAGGTGACAACTATGCTATTGAACGTAATGTAGGAACTGGTGGATTTAATAATGAAATAACAGAAGTAGATATTGTTGGTCAGTCATGGTTTTTTAAAAGAGAATGGTTACATTATCTATGGGAATATACGCCTAACTATGATAATGATTTAGCTGCTGGAGAAGATATAGCCTTTTCTGCAAATCTACAAAAACACGGTATTAAAACGTATGTGCCACCACATCCAGAAAATAATAAAGATTTACATGGTAGAAGTCCTGAAACTGGGTTACAATACGGTTTAAATGCCCATGCTACATCATATACAGGTATGCCTAAATTTGATATAGTATTAAAAGATTTTATTAATAATAGAGGTTTTATTACATTAAATAATAAAGTATCTGGTGGCAATAAAAAGAAATATAGAAAAACTAAAACAAAAAAATATAAAAAGTCTATTTAATTCTTCTACTTTTTCTCTTTTTACTTTTTACTTTACTTTTCCTATTTCTATTTATTTTTCTTCTCCCACCATATTGAGGTAATGAATTTAATACAAAATCGTTTAATTCTTTAAATTCTTGATATGGTCTCATACAATGATAATCTGAATATACTCCACTATATATATGATTCTTTAGTTTTTCACTTATTTTAATATTGTCTATTCTATCTAAACGATTAAATCCTGTTAATTTATCATTTAACATAATTTTATTACCATTATATTTTTTATAATATTCTGCTAATTTTTCTTGATCTGTATACCATCCCTTTCCCCCAGATATTCCATTATATGCTGGATACCAATTTTCTAATAATAATTTTGTATCTTCATTTCCAATAAGTGATTTCCATATTTCTGGTGTAGCGACATTATAACATATCGCTATTTGTTCTGATCCAAGAACATCTCTATATGATATAAATGTAGAATTATCTATATCTTTAATAGAATCAACATAATATTTTTTATTTAATGGAATCATATCAATATCAGATATTAATACGCCATCATTTGATTCTACTTGTCTTGGATAAAGAATACGAATACATTGAGAAACAAACGAATTACTTATATTTGGCATTGGATTAAATAATTTAATATTATTTTTATATTGTATTAATTCATCTGGTATAGAATTGGCAATTAATATAATTATAACATTCGCTGTTGGAACTATTTTATTCCATGCTTTAATAAATATTGGAATAAAATCTGAATATAACGGATTCAAATCAGTTGCCGTTAATATGGTTCCTATCTTCATTATTATAATATTAGAATTTTAATAGTTGTGGGAACCCTTCGCTTCGTTTAGGATTACCATAATCAGTTGGAGTTTTTTCAATTTGAATATTATAATTATCTTTATTTATTTTACATAAACAAGAAAATAACGATTGATCATGACGATTTTCAAAGAATCCTTCAAAATTTGGTTCTACAGAAGGAATATCACTTACTAAATTGAATTCTTTATTTAGTTCATTCCACTTATTTAACAAATTAAATGAATCTTGATTTTTTCTAAAAATAGCATATCCAGATTCTATTTGAGGGGTATCAGTTATATCTTTATTATTTTCACATTGTAGTCTTTTAAAAATATCCATTTTTGTCCAATATTTTTCAAGAAATCCATCTGATAATTGGAATACCATTATTGATTTATTGGCATTAAAATTATTTAAATAAGTATCTATAGATGTTAAAAATGATTTATCACTATCTATATAGATTAATATATCATTATCATTTATTTTATGTAACTGATTTAATATTATATAGGGTTTCCATATCCAATAGCCACCACCGCGTTTGTGATCAAAAAATTGCTTATATGTATTTTTAAAATCATCTGATAAATCATCTGGCCCTAATGCTATTACTTCATCAATACCCCCTATTGTTTTTGCCGATTCAACTAGTTTTTTTTGCCCTTCTTCATAACTATCACCTCTTGTAGCATAACATATTAAAATTTTCTTACCAATTAGATTACCCCCTTTCTGTTTTCGCTTATAACGTCTAGACTTTCTTTTTTTATGGATTCTCTTTTTTGTTCTAGCCATCTAATAGGAAATGCTAAAAAATTATAATTTTTTATTAATAGGTTTAGGTGTATTTATTCTTACAATAGTATCACTATTCATATTTGATTTCTTATACCGTACATTAAAATATGAAAATCATCTAAAGGAGTGTCCTAAAACAGATAACTTCTGCGGAATACAAATTATAAATCTAACATTTCCTGAAAAACATGTATCAAATCTATTAGAAATTAGTGAACTACATGGTAAACGTGTAGAAATTCCTAGAAAGCATCAAAAAAATATTTCATCAAAGATATTACTAAATGAAATCCCCGAAATAAACGATTATTATGAAGAATGTTCACAAGCTGTTTCAACCCATATTGGAACACAAGTAAAAGTTCTTCCAAAAGATATTCAAAATCGCATGACCTTAGTTGTATATGAAAAAGAAGGTGATTACATTGATTGGCATTTTGATACAAACCATTATGAAGGTCGTTATTTTACACTACTAGTTCCTATTACGTATGAACCTACATGTGGTAACTATCAATATAAAGATCACAACGAAAAAGATACTGATGTTGAAATAAATAAGGGTCAAGCGATATTATTTGAAGGTGATAAAGTATATCATAGAGGTAAAGTATTATGTAAGGATCAGTACAGAGTAATTCTAAGTATGACATTTGTAACTAATCCAAATATGAATACATGGAACTATACGATGCATAAAATAAAAGAGATTGGAATTTATGGCCAGTAAATTTATGATTAGTATCTAGGGATAAGATGAGTTATTTAAATAACATAGTTGATAAAGTATATGTTATAAATCTTGATAAAGATAAAGAACGTTTAGAATCAATCACAAATCAACTAACCGAACAAAATATAGTATTTGAAAGATTTTCTGCTATTGATGGATCGAAAATACAAAATAATAGCCAATTTACTGAATTTTGTAATAATTTTTGTACCAATGGGACAAAAGGTTGCGCATTATCCCATAGAAGCTTACATGAATCTATAATCAACAACAACTATGAATCAATATGTATATTTGAAGATGATGTCATTTTTAATAAAGATTTTAATGACCATTTACAACTATTATTTGGTTCAATCCCGAGTGATTATGATATAGTTTATTTAGGAAACCATTTTTATTGTGGCGATACTTCAACATACAATCAATTTACTACAAAACTATTTAATGTTAAAACTTCTGAATACAGCACTGGAGTTCTAAAAGTTGCTGGTTGTGGAGGTTTTCATGGATATATAATTTCAAAACAAGGTGCACAAAAAATATTAAATTCTAAAACAAACTTTCATATTGATATTGATATTATGCAATTAAATCTGAATGCGTATGCCTTCCATCCAGTATTAGTTGAGTCTGGTGATAATAAATCAAATCTATCAAGTGATTTTCCACCTCTTTTAAGTTCATTCATAAGTAAAATACCAGTTACAAATCAAAATAATCATAAATCACTAAATTTTATATTTAGTGAAAATCTTATACAAATAGGGTCTTTACAAATAAATGCTTTCATGGTTGCTATATTAATAATAGGATTGCTATTTCCAATTAACTATTATTATATAGTGTATATTTGGCTACTCATCGAATTTTTATGTTCATTTGATACTACGAATACTATAATCTATTTTAATTTAATTTCAGTACCATTTGTTATAAAATATATTCTTTTAAGATCTAGATAAATAATCTAATATATTTCTAGTATGGCTTTTATTAACAGAGTATGTGATAAAGTTTTTGTTATTAATATGGAGAAAGATAAAGAAAGATTAAAAGATTTTGATAGATATATGGCACAAAATAATATTACATATGAACGTTTCCCTGCTGTTGTAGGAGCTAAGATTACAAATGATACACGATTAACGGATTATTGTAATACATTTTGTAGTGATGGTGTAAAAGGTTGCGCATTGTCTCATAGAACTATTTGGGATATTATGGTTGAAAATAACTATAAAAATGTGTTAGTGTTTGAAGACGACGCTGTAGTTGATGAGAAATTTGATACTACATTTCAGCATGTGTGGAATCATTTACCCAAGGATTTTGATGTAGTATATTTTGGTTGTATTTTTGGATGTACTGATGATTCCAGTGTAAATCAAGTATATAAGAAGATAATTGGTGGTCCAACAGAAGAAATTAACGAATTTGTCCATTCAACAAAAGGAACTGCTGGAACACATTGTTATATGATTTCATTAGAAGGAGCGAAAAAATTTGTAAATAAGAAAATAAACTTTCATATTGATACCCAAATGATGTGGTGGATTAAAGAATATAATTATAACGCATATACATCATATACAAATTTAGTGGAAACAAGTCAAGATAATTCTAGTCTTTCAGATACATATCCAGTATTATTAAATTCAATACTCCATAACTTTACAATTAATAATCTTAAGAAACCTTCTACATTGGATTGGTCAATCAATGAACCATTAATTAAAATAGGTCGGTATAATTTAAGCGCACTTATATTAATATTAATGTTAATTGTATGTTTTATACCAAGTAAATACTATGTTATAATATTCGCATGGTTACTTGTTGAATTAGTGGCATCTAAAGATCTAAAAAATACTTTCCGCTATATCGCCTTTTTGAGTATTCCTATGGGGATAAAATTCTTTTTAACAAATAAATGATTACACGTATTGGCGGAACAAATCGCTACAGTGATATTGTAATTAACGATAAAGTCGCTTATTTATCGGGCGTTGTTCCGTATAAAACATGTGATATATCCGGTTCTAGTGTATATGAACAAACAAAAGAAGTTTTATCTCTAATTGATAGCACATTAGGAAGTATTGGTTCATCAAAACATTTTATACTTAATATGACAATTTATTTAACAGATGAAAAATCATATGAAGAAATGAATAAAGCATTTGATGAATGGGTTGCACTAAAATGTGCCCCAGCAAGAGCAACTATTTGTAATGTTAAATTTCCTAACAATAAATGGAAAATAGAAATTGTATGCTCTGCTTTAATTCCAAAAACACACACATCGTTTGATGGATTTACGAATGTTAACTATATTATTTAAAATTTATGAATTAAATCTGGCTTTGATGATAATACAACTAATACTACAGTTAATAAGATAAAATATATAAATAATTCACGTTTTTTTGATTTATGTGACAAATACTCAATAACAATATAGGTAATACCCCATACCGCAATCCACCATAACTGAATTAATGTTATATAACCAAGAAGTTTAAAACTGCTTAAATCTATACTAAGAGAATACATCTATATATATGAGTTATATTTTTTTAAAAATTATGGGTGGTATTGGGAATCAATTGTTCCAATACGCTGCGGGGTTTCTTCAAAAAAAAGTAAGTTCTTCTAATCTTGTATTATGTAAACCAGAAAATAGTCACGATAGTACTGATTATAGATACTTATTTACTGAAGGGATATCATATAATGGAGATATACCACTATGTAAAACTTTATACCAAGAAAACGGGTTTTTAGTTTGGGACCCAGAAAATTATAATGGTGATACTATTATATTATATGGGTATTTTCAAAACTATAATGTTTTAAAAACGATATTACCAGAATTTAAAACTCATATACTACTAAACTTAGAACACTATAAAAAATTTAAAATAGTATCAAATTCTGGATTTATTCATGTGCGTCGAGGAGATTATTTAAACAAGTCTAATAGTCATCATATTCAACCGTTAGAATATTATGAAAAAGCAATACGTTTAATGTCACATATATCACATTGGTACGTTCTATCAGATGATTTAGAATGGTGTAAATCACAAGAACTATTTAACAGTTTAAATGTCACATATGTAAATGAAGATACACTACATAGTCTTGCTTTAATGACAATGATTTGTAAAGGAGCAATTATTGCGAATAGTAGTTTTAGTTGGTGGGGCGCTTATTTAGGTTGTGGTGAAAAAAATGTAATATATCCTAAATTATGGTTTGAGGATGTTTCTCCCGATTTATTTCCAGAAGATTGGGTAGGACTTTAAAAATGAAACTAACAGCACAAGGATATTTAGAACTTAATAACTTTCCCAAAAAAAAACTCATACATCAAAATCCAGATATATATTATATTGAAAACTTCTTATCACATAATGAATGTGAAGAAATTATTAAAATGTCTGAAAAAAATGTGACTGTATCACGTGTTGTAGATAAGACAACTGGTCAAGGTGTTGTTCACCCATCAAGAACAAGCGAATCATGTTATCATGGGTATAGTGTTAAATGGCTTGTTTCTCGTGTATACCGTTTAACTGGAGTTCCTAGAGAAAATCAAGAACCTACACAAGTGGCACGGTATCATACTGGTCAGTTCTATAAGTCTCATCAAGATGCGCTAGATAAAGAAGATGCTGAAACGGGTCAACGCATTGCAACAGTATTAATTTATTTGAATAATGTAAATTCTGGTGGAGGAACTTTCTTTAATAACTTAAATCTACGAGTTAAACCAAAAGAAGGTGATGCTATTGTATTTCTTCCAGCAAAGATTGATGGGACAATTGATACAAGATTATTACATACAGCAGAAGATGCTTCCGATACAAAATGGGTAAGTCAAATTTGGGTGCGGAACAAGAAATATGCTAAAATACCATTAAAATATTAAATGCCTTGTTCTTGTTTGATTCCTATTCCAGATTTTCCAACAAACTGTCAATGGGGTCCTATAGTATGGAGAATATTTCATGGACTTGCTGATAAGTATGGAAAACTAGTAAGCCCATTATATGCGAAAGAAGAAGAATATAATTGGATCCACTTTATTAATAATAGTGCTAAGATTATACCATGTAAAGAATGTAGAGAACATTATAATGCTTATTTATCAAAGAATAATCCAAACAGTATAAAACTGTTAAAAACATCGGATGAAAAAAGGCTTTGGATCCAGAACTTCTTTTTCAATTTACATAATGAAATTAATATAAGAAATGATAAACCATTATTTCTATTTGAAAATTTACATAGCACTTATAAATCTGTTAATTTTTTCTTGGAAATTAAACATTTTGAAAAACTATTAAATATTGTATTCCGTTACAATGAAGTAACTTATTTATCTTGGAAAGATTGGTTGCGTAGACTCCAAACATTGATCTCAATTTACGGGTCAACTTAGAGAAATTGTCGCAACTATTAGAAATAGCAATATACTACTAATAATAATAATGAAAGTGTATGAATCGTTTCTTAGTTCAGTGATCAACTTCATATGATTATTTTTAATAGATACTAGTTCTCCTTTTAGAAGAATAATCTCTTCCGTTTGATGCTTTGACTTTGCCATAAGTGTATAATAATCTTCTTCTTCTACATCAGTATCTTCTTCAGAGAATTTCATCAAAGGTTCTTGTGTTTGTTTAAAATAATGAATATCTAAAATTTCATACTTATAATGATCTTGCTCTTCCATTGGCGTATCAAGAATTAGATTTTTCTTATCCGTAGCGGCATCTTCTTCTAGTTCATAAGCACCAATAACTTTAAAATCAGAATCACGAATCTTGTAAAGAATAAATACCATTTTTTCTATACATGATTTAGAAAATCTATAATTTCAATTTTATTCACTAAACACATATCTATAATAACCAGAAATTTGTAAAAGAACATGAAGAGCGGCAAACTTTATAAATAACGCAGAAGCTTCTATTACATTTTTATTATTAAACTTATTTGTTCTTAAATATATTACTACAACTAATGCGATTGTTGGTAATAAACCCATCAGTAATGTTTCTAGTGTAAATAGATACGGTTCTTTTATAATAAATTCAATATCTTTAATAATAGCACTCATACCAGCAAGAGTTGCTATACCTCCCACTATACAAAATAGTGTTACACCAGTAATAAGATTATTAGAGTTAAGACCAAACACATTTGCTTGATATCTATTTACAGATCCATGTTTAACAAATAAATATGAAATAACAATACCAATTAGTGCCCCAACAACGATTGGAGCTACAATATCAATTTCAAGCATCTATTATATTCTTATATTTGATAAAATTTTAGATAAATTATTTTCAATAGAAGAATTATTTTTCTTTATATTAAAACTTTTGAATAAATCAACTAATTCATCTTCAATCGCTTTTGTATCTTGTTTCACTTCTAAAAACTCTTTTACAAGTTCATCGCATAGTATTGTAGAAACCATTGTTAAATTGCTTAGATATTCTTGTGAAGAATTTGGATTGGTGATTGCCTTTTCATCTAAATCTAACAATATTTCTAATACAGATGCGTATAGCTGAATAATATCTAATGAATCATTATTATTATTCATGTTTACATTCATATTTTTATCATCTTCTAATTCTTCATTTATCTTTTCATAAATTTGAGAAGATTGACCACGAATGCGTGTTAGTAGCTTACCGTATTTAGTATCTAAATCTTTTAATTTTTCAGATATTTCCATTTTTTTTATATCAAAATTACTAATTGTATCATGATTCGCATATGATATCTTATCTTCTAATTTTAATATCCCTTTAAAGAATTTTTTAAATTTACTTAGCACTTTAATATAAGAATAATGATCATTTTTATTCCTTTCAATTAATCTTCTTATATTTTTTTGAAGTTTCTTTTCTTTTGATTTCGTATTTTTAAATGTAAACATTTTTGATGCTATTGACTTTTTTTTCTTTATTGTTCTAGCACCTCCATATTTTTTCATATCTATAAGTAGTATGGAAAATTATTCAAAAAATCTTATAGCTGCGGCTTATTTATCCGGTGTAGGAGAAGCCTTTAAAAAATCAAAATTACTTCCTCAAAATGATCTAGAAAATTATATTGAAGATGCTAAACTCCTCCGACGTGAGTTTATTAAGCGCTCTAGAAATGATGGGTATGAAAATCCAATTGATATTATAGAAAGTTCTAAAAAAAACGCTATTGATACACTTCCTAAACAAAATATTAATAGGCCTAATTCTCGTAATTTAAATATTGTAGATTCTCCATCTATAGTTACAAACTCACCAAATATAAATATTATTGAACCTGTTGCGCCTATTACAAATGTATCACCGGTATCACCTATTACAAATATATCGCCAGTATCACCTATTACAAATATATCACCGGTATCACCTATTACAAATATATCACCAGTATCACCTATTACAAATATATCACCAGTATCACCTATTACAAATAGTGCTAGTGTATTACCACCTACATCATTATTAACTGAAACGCCAAAAGTAAATAATGCTATAGCAAGTTTAGAACTTGTACCAGCACCAGTGCCAGCACCTGAAGAAAAGAAAAAATTATTCCCATTTTTACCTTTCGGTGGCGCATCCAAACGTAAAATGCGCAAAACAAAGAAGTCTAAACGTAAGGCTAAGAAACATACACGTAGATTTCGTTAAAAAGTAGCATCACATACTGTAGCCCAAGAAGGGATATAATCTTCTAAAGCTGGCATCTCCTTCCCCATTGTGCTTGGAAATACACAACGAAAGTTTTCTGAATTATTATGCGCTAAATATGCGCCCCAAAAACTAAATGTGCTGTTTGCTACAATAGCACCTTTTGTACACTTTGACATTAAATATAATACTTCTACTTCATCCTTCTCATCACATACTATATGAGGAAAATTAAATAAACCTTTTACTAATTCTGGTTCATCGGAAAATACTATAATATTTGAGTCACTCGGTATTTTTGAAGCAGCCATTATTAAATATTTCGGTAAATTTATTTGATGATGAGGTAGTATACGAAAATCTCCAAGTCTTACATGAATGAAAAAAGAATTATCTTTAATATACTTATTTTCTAATGTTTCCAAACGTTCTTTTGACACTATATTTTCAAAATTAGGTTGAATTTTTATAGAATCAAAATACTTATAACTTTGTCTATATCCACGAATAACTGTCGGTGAACGATTCATATTTTCTAGATTATAAAACTTAAAATGTTTGTTCATTGGTTCTTCAATCTCATTCCATGATACATCTGTTTCTAATACTGGAACTTCTGGAAATAATCTAAATATAGTATCAAACTTCCCGTGATTCGTTGGATTACAACGGGGAAGAAAAAAGACAAGTGGTTTATTATAGTTTTTAGAATACTGTTTTGCACACGCATACTGAAATAAACGGTTTCCCAATCCATCGCTTAAATACGGTGCTACCCAATTATCCATTTATATTCTTTAGAAGGTTTTATTTAAATCTAAATTATATATATAATGCCTTCACTCAATAATAGTACCGACAGTTTCCATTCCGCCCACCCCCGCAGACAGTATATCACTACTTCTGCTTTCAATAACGACATATATTCATATGCTGTAACATTAAATCCTAGAACATATGTTAAGACCGGCGCTTTAACAGCTTTAACCACTGCCACCGCTCTTAACTGCCCCGCCAATCGCATTTTACGCGAAAACGGTCGTCGTTTAGTAAAAGATGCGAACCCTGGCATTTCTACATTAATGGTTGGCGTATATGATGCTGTATCTGGCTTATCTGGTTTAATTGATCCCAACTCTCCTCGTTTCGCCATGTATAATGGCGATAAGTCTGTATTCCAAGATAACGGCGTGGATCCCAGCAGTGGCCTCACCGATCAAGGTCCTCCCATCTACACTCGCGGCACAGTGACCGCAGGTAACGGTGTAACAGCCACTGCTGGTGGTGTAACAGCCACTGCTGGTGGTGTAACTATCACTGCTGGTGGTTTAACTGTAAATGGTGGCGCAATTGTAGAAACTGTTTCATCTTCTGCTTATTCTGGTAACTCAGTAACATTAGACTTAACAACAGGTAATATTTTCAATGTAACTGCTGTAACTGCTGGTTTAACAATAGCCGCGACAGGTGGTTCTAAAGGTATGGTATACTATGTAAATATCACAGCCAACGGTGCGTATGCTATTACTGCTCCCGCTAGCACTGTTCTTTCTACACTATTAACAATTAACGGTAGCGTATTAGTAACTGCTGTCCGCACCGCTTAATTTTATACCTAACTATTAGAATGCCAAATTGGAATAACCGCTGGGAAGAATCTGGAAATTTTAGAATGTTCGATACAAGTCCTAAAAAAGCAAGTCCTAAAAATGCGTTATCTGTTATTAAATCTGAACTTGAATCAAAAACGAAAAAAGAAATTCAAGAATATTATGAAGGTATTGGAGGTGATGAAAATTTAATACATTTTACAAAAGAAAAAATGATTAAAGAAGTTGTTAATTTTTCAAAAGAAATTCTTGGAATGGAAGGAGGCAAACGTAGTGCTACACGCTGTTATACGCGTAAAAATAGAACTAGACGTTCTTAATAATATATTCAACTGAATGGAAACAATCAAGATTGTTTCCACCACCATAACTTACTGCGCTTTGTAAACATTCTTCAATATATGTCATTTCTTGAAGAATGGAATGCTGTTTCATAACAATAAGTTTCTTTGTCCCTTCAATACGGTTCTTCTTATTTGATTGATGCGCTGAGGCAGAACCCCAAAACTCTTTATACAGTTGTCCATCATTTCCTTGAACTGTGTTTCCAGGGGAATCGTTCAGTCCAGAAAACATTCCTCCAATCATCACCATAGAAGCGCCTAACACAAGACTTTTCGCAATATCACCAGGAAGTGATACTCCTCCATCTGCTACAATTTTAGCAGTTGTTGCCGCTTTTGCGCAAGTTTGAATAATAGATGCTTGGATTCCTCGTGATCCAAACCCTGTCGCATTATAAGTAGTACACGCAGAACCCGGTCCAATCCCTACTTTAATCGCATGCGCCCCCCAACTTTCCAAATCTCTCACTCCTTCTGGTGTTGATACGTTTCCAGCAATAATAAACGATTTGGGTAGAGATTCTTTAATATATGTAATGATTTGTTTCATCTTAGTTGAATGACCATGGGCAATATCAATTGTAATATAATCGGGTTGAATTTTATTATATACCAGCCTATCAATATCAGTATACGAATCGACATTTACGCCAAGTGAAATACTTGTATAATAATCATACAAAATCATTTCTTTACAAAATTTTACAACATCTACATTAAATCTATGCATACTATAAAAATAGTTATGCTTTGCTAGTTTTTTAGCTAAATCTTCATTCATGACACATTCCATATTTGCGGGAACCACTGGAAGACGAAATGTTTGAGATCCAAACTTTGTGGAAGTATCACATTCAGATCGTGAATTTACAATACACATTTTTGGGATTAAATTAATATTACTATAATCGAACGACATTCTTTATTATAATATTAATTCATGTTTATATCACTTAAAATTGATTTAGACTAAAACTATAGTTCAACTTTATATTTAACTATCCAAAATTTTGTGTATAACTAAAGAAACCATCATCACCCAAGCAGTGCCACATTAGAACACCATCAAGTCTTAGTAATCCACGAACCACAGAATCTTCCTCTTCAAATCGTGCTTGACTATAATAGTCTTCAATAGAAGTAGCATGATAAGATTCTTCATGAATAATCTCTACTGATCTACTTTTTTGAAACTCATGAAGAATAGAATCATGAAAGACAGTATCTCTATAAATGTTGTATAATATAGAGCCATCTGGCTGTTCAATGCCATATGTACTGGTTCTTCCCATTTTTTTAATACATAATTGTTGTGGAATTATGGTTCAATTTTTTTAAAAAAAGATTTATTAAAGGTCAAATGGTGTGTATGTAAAGATTGTATGTAAAGATTGTATGTAAAGATTGTATTGATAAAGAATATGGTCTAAATATGTAGAACTTTATCATTTAAGAATGGAAGAAGAATTTGATTCATTTTTTAATGAACTTGGTGCGAATGCGACAGCAGGTTTCAAGTTTTTCAACGCATTTAAAGTAAAGATTGATGAAGGAACAATTGAATTCTATAAGGATTTTAAAGGAACGGCATCATTCGAGATTCTAAAAGATCTTCGTTCTTACATGAAAGAAGAGAAGATACGTTTAACAGAAGGTAAAAAGACTATAACGCTACATTCTGTGAGACAACGTGTTATCTTCTTTTTAACGAAGCTACATGAACATAGTATATTTTCTTTGAATGATAGAAAGTATCTATTCTTTTATTGGCAAACATTGGATGATTTAATGATTTAAGACCAATCAATCACAATAATACGTTCAATAACAGAAACATCATATCTAAGGATTTACATATGTAAAATATATAGAATAATGCCATTTCTACAAAATGATCAAATAGTAAAATATATAGAAGTATCTTTTGTTGCTCCTTTACTTATGAAAAAAGGATATGATTATAAAGATGAGATTATTATAAGTATTGGTGTAATAATCTTTTTTAGAAATTTATATTCTTTATTATATAAGAAATGTATTTGTTACTAATATATTAGAATACCAAGCACTCCTTAATCCAAGGGAGTCTAGCATCAAAAGCAAGAACAAACTTTTTATCGATACAAGATTGTAAAATACTATCTTTCTTTTCAAACAAGCTAAGTTCATACTCTGGAATCTTCTTCTTATTCCACGTATCCACACGTTCAATGAATCTTTTTACAAATTCATTCGACTGTTTCAACATAGTAGCGTTCTCTTCTAATACTTTTCGTAACAGATCATTGGATAGAAATGGTCGCTTTGTATTCTTTCCTTCAGGACGAATAAGTTTCACAAAATGCTTCTCTAAGGCAAGAATATATTTATTTGCAAGAATTTTAGGATCATTATCTTGCTGCGGCTTAGTGTTATTAATGGCATTAAAATACTCAATTGCGTCTGCTTCAGATTCTACAGTCTTTTCGTGTACCAACACATCAAAATTAATAGGAAGAATATATTGTTCTTCATAATATTTTTTAATTACATACTGCCGATGCTGCCCATCTACAAGATACTTCTGCTGTATATCACCATCCTTATACTTCACCACACGAAAGATTGTAGAATCAAGAGTTTCAGGTTTATTTCCAATTGCAGATTTAATCTTATCCGCATGATCTAGATCGATAAAACGATTTCCTCTCCATACTGGAATTCCAATAAGTTCTTTTGCCTTGATTTTCTGCAATACTGATTTATCCAAGAATGTATGAAGCATTTTGTATAATTATATATAAAGCTAGTAAAGTTTCAATTTTTATTTATTTATAATGCTAATTAACAGTCAACTGTCTAGCAACTGCTATCGCCTTTGTTTTTTTAACAATAGGATTCTCATGAAGAATCATTTCTTCAACTGGTTCCACCTTTATAGAACTAAGAATGGGTTGGTTCTTCTTAGGAAGTTTTGAACTAGATACTATAGACGCATCTCCAGTACTACTAGTATCATCATCCTCTTCGCCTTCAATGTTTGTTAAAATTTTTAATAATCGTTTATTAGAGCAGCACAAGTAGTAAAAAACTATCCAGAAATCAGTTAGTTTTTTCTTGCTTTTTCTATCTTCATATTCTTTCACAACTTTTGATGGAATATTAGGAGCATCCGATATTAGTTGATCCATCTCTTTCATTTTCAAGTTAATAAATACTACAGCATTTGCTCGTTGTCTTTCACTGATTGCTAACATACTAGTAATACTTCTTTCAAAGGATGAATACTTCGTGCTAATAACTTTATGTTTGTCTGCTAATTCTTTCCACGCAAGAAGGCCGTTAATATTTGTTAATATACCCCCGAAAACAGCCGCATATCCTATTAAATATTTGAACCAACTATTATCTAAGTTTGTACTTCCTAATATAGAACCTCCGCTAAAATAACTTAATATTGCTATAATAATTGTTAGCAATTGTGATTTTTTTGATAATTTAGAACTTGTTCTACGATGTAGCCATCTATAAGAAGCAGCTTTCGCTGCCCATGTTTCTAGTAACGCTTTATTTTCTTGTGTCCAACCTTCACCAGTATTACCGCTTAAATCTATTTTAAGGGTTTCAACCATCTATTAATAAAATTGATATTAAACAAAAATACTATCTATTATTAATATGGAATACAAACTGTATTTTGATGGCAAAGCCGTCCCAAATCCTGGTAAAGGTAGTGCTGCGGCAGTATTATATGGTAATGATATAATATTATTTGAAGTTGGTAAATATCTGGAGAAAACAACTAATAATCAAGCAGAATATCTCGGCTTGATTATTGGTTTACAAGAGTGTTTAAAACGAGGTTTTAGAAACATTAAAGTGTATGGTGATTCAAAACTTGTCATTGAACAAAGCGCTGGTCGATGGAAAGTAAATCATACAAATCTTATTGATTTACATTCACAAGTGAAAGAATTGGTGAAACAATTTCAATCTATTTCATTTACACATGTGTATCGTGAGAAGAATACAAAGGCGGATGAATTGACAAATATTGTATTTGATTCAAAAAGAAATCTAAATTATACGGATGAAAAGAAAAAAAGTATTCTTGATATGTTTAAAGTTCCTGTGAAAGAAATTCGTGATTGGTCATGAATTATTAATAACAATATTTAAATTTTCTTTATATTTAATATATAATGGTTCTTCCAGTGATAACGCGTCCGGTTGGACCAATTGGACCCCCTACAGAAAATATAACCCAATTTCAAAGTATTCTTATTGCAAAAGATGAAATACTGAGGCCACTTGGAATAACAGTTGCACCCGATGGAACTGTTTACTTTGTAGATTTTGGTAATTCTATGGTACGTAAATTAGTTCCAACTGGAGAAGAAAATAAGTATACTATGGAAACTGTTGCGGGTGTAGGTTCCGCTGGCTACAGTGGTGATGGTGGTCTTGCAATTAATGCAAAATTATATGGTCCATCATCAGTAGTTTTTGTGAATGATAATTTATATATAGCAGATACTGGTAATCAAGCTATACGTAGAGTTGATGCTGATGGTATAATAAATACAATATCAATGGGTGATGGTGGAAGAACTGCTACATCAAGCCCTTCAGGATTGACTGCGGATATTGATGGAAATTTATATGTTACTGATAGTTTAAATAATAAAATTTACAAATTAATAAATCCATCTGCTCAAACTGCGGGTGGACGTAGAAAGAAAACTACTAAAAGAAAGGGACGTAACGCAAGAAAAACACGAAGACATTCATAACGCTCTATTTTCTTCTGTCCAACCTTCACCAGTATTACCGCTTAAATCTATTTTAAGGGTTTCAACCATCTATTCATAAAAATTTTTTTTATTATGACCAATCAATCACAATAATACGTTCAATTACGGAGCCATCATATCCCTTTGTTTCAACGTATTCGATCTTACAACCAGTAAACTCTGATTTCAACCTTTGTATTAAATCCGCTATAACATGATCTTTATTTTCAAGTATAAGATGATGACATGAATGAAAGTTATAATCGATGTTATAAATATATTTTGTTTTTTTTCCATATAGTGCTTCGAACTGAACATTCTTATAAATTATACTAATCATTTTTTCAACATGATTATATCTTATAGCATATGCTCTATCTTTCGTAATTGCTTGTAACACGTCTTTCGTAAGTTGGAGATGAACATTAATATAAGAAGTCATTTTTAATAAGTATTTTATTTGGTTTAAATCAATCAATTTTTTTAACACTTTAACACATGATTCTACCAATAACTGCGCACCCAATCCGAGCCCCAGAATGACCCGTGGTTAATGAATCTTCTTTATTACCTTTACCATAATCATCTGCATCAGCGTGAATAATGACAGAACGACCAAGAATATCACTTACAGTTACATCGTGTAACGTATACGTATAACGACCATTCGTAACATTTCCTAAATCCCCCGTATGCCTCTCACCTTTCGAACTTGGTGGCCCTCCGTGATTACATGATGGTCCTTTGTGATAATGATCGCACGCTAATTTACATCCTTCTCCTCGTAAATCACCCGCTTTGTGTATATGGAAGCCATGAAGCCCCTTAGGAAGTTGCGTGAATTCTGCTTCAATGTATAGTCCATTTTTACGATTACTAAAAAGAACTGTTCCTTTTACGGAACGTGTGCTAAATACTGCAACAGCTTTTTCCATACTACTATATAATCTTATATAGTAGATATACATGGCATCGCCTTATAAATACCACGCAACGGCAAAAGCCGTTATGGAATGGGCAAACTCCGAGTTAGAACACGTTGGTCGTATTGCTGCGTGTGAAGACCCAAATATTCAATATAGTTATGCGTTATCCACGGTCAATGGAATGGCTCATCTGAAAGATGCGTTATATGAGTTAGTAAATGATATCAATTATAAAGATAAAAAAGAAGATTTACTTCGCTTACATCAGTCCGTTATTCGTGTTATGAAACATTTAATAAAAGATTATAATATTGATCTTAATACTATTAAAGCATTTAATACGAAAGGTGTATTAAGTGATTTATCTTATTTGGATACTAGATCTATGGCTGGTGGAATGGGTGATTCAAGAAAGATGTATGGTATGATGGGTGGTAAATCAAGAAAAATGAATGCGGGTATGATGGGTGGTGATTCAAGAAAGATGTATATGGGTGGTAAATCAAGAAAAATGAATGCTGGTATAATGGGTCGTAAATCGCGAAAGATGTATCGTAAATAAAATTGAAATGTGATCACGAAAAAATTAAGTATTAAAAAGATGGACTACCAGATTCTTGTATTCCAGAATCATGACATGTATACTTCCGAGGTTGTGCCTGCTGATAAAGCGGTAGCTACATATCTCAAGATGTGTTTCAAGTATGTGCCGCCAGAGTATGTGGCTGAAGAGGAGTCAGACTTCCATGCCACTGAAAGATATGTGAAATACCACGATAGGTCGGGTGGCGACAAGCCTATGATGATTCTGATGACTGGCATCTTCACACCAGATATGATCACTGCTATTGAAGATGGAATGAAGGAATTCTACATTCGCCGGTGCGAAGAGTGCCATGTGGTAATTAATGAGAAACATATGCTTGTATGCAAAAGTTGTCTTGCTAATGAGAAAACTTCTAAATATAATTAAATTTAAAAGAATTATTTTATAGTTCGTGATAATTATTATTATTTTTTAAATATAAGGATTATGAGCCCATTGTAGTAATGCTTGACGCTGAACGGGTCTACAAGATAAATCACCAGGCTTACAATTCTTTTTAATTTGTCCAGCATGTCTTGTAAATGCTTTCCATCTTGATATTTGAACTTTATCTAATTCAGGAATACGACGTCCCATATAATATCTACAATACCACTGGAACCATCCTCTAGGGTCTGGATTTGTATCTTTAGATGAAAGAATTGGATGGGGTTTTGATTTACCACCTCCAGGAACCCAACCAGCTTCTTTCCATGCTTTTAAAGGCTGACGACTTTTTACACCTAATGCATTAATTGAAGGATCTGCCCCTTCTGGTCGTAGTTTATCTAAAGCAATTGCTTTTATAAACCATTCTTGAGGAAATTCTTCTAAGCAGTCATTCAAATATTTTCCTTCAAAGACACCAGCACATAACATTTCTTCGGGAGTCGCATATGGTTTGAAAACAAGATTTTCACTTGGCTCTTCACTCAAAACATAACTATAATTTTTTTGCATCTTATCATTAACATGAATAGTAGTACCTTTATGAAAAGAAGCAAATGGCTTTCCTTTTTTTTTAAGTTCCGATAACATTTGAGTCATACTAATAAAATTAAATATTATATATTCAATTTTAAAATTATAAATGAATAAGAAACCATGAAAAATTGATTAAATATATTATATATAATAGTATAAAGTAATGTCTTCCAAAAAGTCAAAAGAACAATATATAGAAGAAGCAAATATAAAACATAATAATAAATATGATTATTCCCTTATTAATGATTTACCAAAAAGAGATTTTCGAGTTGATATAATATGTCGTATACATGGGATATTTAATCAATCATTTCATAAACACCTATGTGGAGATGGATGTAAAAAATGTGCTCATGAAAGGTTAGGTAAAGAAAGAATAGAAAAAGCAAAACAAAAATTTGTAGATGAAGCAAATAAAATTCATAATGATAAATATGATTATTCTAAATCAATATATCTTAGTGCCACAGATAACATTATTATTATTTGTAAAAATCATGGTGAATTTCAACAAACACCAAATACACACCTTAATGGAGGTGGATGTAAAAAATGTTCTATAGAAAATACACGAATAAGAATGTCAATAACTTGGGAAACATATAAAGAACAATTACAAAACTTACATAATAATGAATATGATTATTCTAAGGTAATATGGAATGGCTCAGATAATGAAATTACTGTAATATGTAATATACATGGCGACTTTATAATAAGAGCCCAATACCATAAAAATGGCAGAGGATGTCAAAAGTGTTCAAAAGAAAATAAAATACAATATAATAAACATAATAAAGATATATTTATTGAAAATGCTATACAAAAATGGGGTAATAAATTTGATTATAGCAAAGTTGATTATATAGATTCGAATAATAAAGTTATTGTTATATGTAAAAAACATGGTGAAATTGAAATATTTCCTCCTAATCATTTGAACTATGGATGTGGTGCTTGTGGTAGAGAAACAAATAAAAGAAATATTGAATTGAAAGAAAAATGTAAAACAGAATTTATCTCAAAAGCAAATAATATTCACAAGAATATATATGATTATTCATCATCTGAATATCAGGATGCAATAACTAAAGTTATTGTTATTTGTAAAAAACATGGTGAATTTAAAATTACACCTAATAATCATTTACGTGGTAGAGGTTGTCCAGATTGTGGTTTGGAAGCATCAAAAATTTCAAAATTAAAATCTTTAGAAGAATATCAACCAGAATTTATAAAACTATATGGAGACAAATATGATTACTCTTCAGTAGTATGGGAAGGTGGTTCAAAGCCAATAACTGTTATTTGTAAAAAACATGGTGAATTTCATATATTGCCATATTTACATAAGATAGGTAAAGAATGTCAAAAGTGTTCCAATAGATACTCTGGTATAAGTATAGATTGGTTATTATTTATGGAAAAAAGACATTTAACTGAAATACAACATGCAAGAAATTTAGGTGAATTTGTAATTCCAGACACCCGATATAAAGCAGATGGTTATATAAAATCTTCAAATACAATATTTGAATTTCATGGAGATTTCTGGCATGGTAATCCAGAATTATATGATGAAACTGATATAAATTCACGAGTTGGTATAACTTATGGTGAACTATATAATCAAACTATAGCAAAATCAAAACTTATAGTTGAAAAAGGATTTAATCTTATTGAAGTATGGGAAAATGATTGGAAAAAATTTATTAAAAGTATTAAAATTATACAAGGTAAATGGCTAAGTAGAAGCCAATGAAGACTTTAAAGATCCTTTAACAGCCGGATTCTGGTCTCGGTGGTATCTTTGGAATCTACCCACAAAAAAAGCGTCTTTGGAAGATTTGAAAAGAAGATTTAAACTATAGTTACTCTAAATCAATAATCTTTTCTTTCTTCTTTTCTTTCTTTATTGGAACATTATATTGACCGCATGGGCCACAATGGTCTTCATTCGTCAAATTAATTTTCTTATCAAGTTTTACAACACAATAATCTAGATTCCATCGTCCTAGTAACTTAGGAGTATCTTTACTGAAGATATCTTTTACAATAGTAATAAATCTCTTCATTTGAATACTAAATATTTGTAAAATATTAAATCAATTTTTTAAAAATTTTTAGCTAATAAGAGTAAGAGTTACTAAAGAAACACGTCGATGGTAGTTGGATTGGTTAATAAAAAATACAAATAACACTTAATTATCTAATAAAGTTCTACAAAACTCAGTGTCATTCGAACTGTATTTCATACATTTTTCGTATTCGATTCGCGATGCGAATCCTGTGGGCTCAAAATCTTTATTTTGAGCATACTCGATTTGCTTTCCAACCTCTTTATTTTCAACTACGTTAGAAGTTTTAGGAGGAGTTAAGAAATTCATTACACCATTCACTGCATGTTGACCAACGGACATACCTACACCTAAGCCGAAACCTTCTTTCATCGTTTGGCCTAGACTAGGTCTTGTATTTACTGCACTAGGTTTCGGTATGATCGCGGGAGAAGTATTTTTGTGTGGCCTAGGCATTTCTAATTAAAATAAATTCTTTTTATTTTCCAAGTAATTTATTTTTCTTTGTAATATAATATTGTTTTTCTTGTTCCCATCCAGAACGTTCATATGCTCTTGCTTCAGAATGTAATGCTTTACTTAAATTAGCAGTTCTTGCATTTTCAGTTCTAGCAGAAGCAGCAAATCCATTAATAGCAGCATTATTCCCTGAACGAAATTGGGAAGATGCGGATGAAGAAGATACTTCACGACCTTGCATTACTTTACGAACATCAAGTTTATTATTAGACATATTATACTATATATAGAGATTTTATCTTTATATAGTAAAAAATGTTTCATGAAGTAACTCAATCGTGTCTTCAAATCGAATACCATTTTCATTTGAATATTTATTAATCATCTTTAATGCTAGAAGTTTATTTTTACTAAACACCCTATTATATTCATTTAAATCATCGTTATTAAAAATATTATACTTTTCTTGTAAATACATTAAAATACTATCTGTTTCTAAATCAGAGATATTTAAAAATTTTTTTAAATTAGTATAAATAATATCAATGATACTATTTATTTCTTGTATTCTCTCATTTTTTTTAATTATTTCATAATATGGAGAATAAATAGAACCATATACTAAAGGATATATCAAATCTTTCCATACTTCCCACATTTCATAAGGAGGCCCTTTAAGTTGTCCCTCTTTTGATAATTCATCTAAATTTATTCTATACTCGCGCACTTCAATATCAAAATTTTCTTTTAGACTAAGTTCATTTGATAATATAGTATTAGGATACTCTTTTGACATTTGTAACACTGCTTTTTCTACTATATTAATTATATCTTCACACGCTCCTAAAAATACTCCACCACTAACATTTAATAAATGATAAATTTCAGTTTGTTGATAAGGAATTGGAGAATTTTTGTATATTCCGTTTTCTCTATTAAATTTATTACCAGTGAGCCAAGGAGAAAAAACTTCTCTTAATAAAAGTTTTCTATATTGTTCAAACTGATCTGACATTCTTTATAGATATAGTAAGTATTATTTAGGTATTTGGCATTTCTAATTAAAATAGATTCTTTTTGTTTTAGATAGAAACGGAATAATAATCTCGTCTTTATTTTTATATATCTGATAGCCTGTATAAGCGGCTGGAAAGAATAACACACAAGGAATGTGCCAATACTTTTCATTTTGAATTGAGTAACATAATCCAGAACCGAATAAAATGCTATTAGTTACTCCATTCGGGATTACTTTTGTTATTGTTTGACTGATAAACTGAGGATTCATTAGTATTGTTTGTTGGTTTTTGTTTAGATGGGTTGTATATGTGGATTTACGCGAGACTCTTTGGAGTTCGTTTAAGATTATAAAGATTTGTTGGTGGGTTTCTAAATAGTCCTCCTACGCAACTCCTCTAAACAATTCATAAATTCTTCGGATTGTTCAAATGACCATGAAGATAAATCATACACTTCATGAGCACCTGTTAATGGATTTACAAGCATTGCCCAATTTGCTGGAACTTCTATACAACCATGACGACCCATAGCAACATAGGAAAGAAGTTGTAATAGATTCTTACAATCACCAGAATCACGTAAATCAATTGCTTTTGTCTTATCACTGCATTTAATTTCAGTAATAATTCCACCAAGTTCTTCTGAATATAAATCTATAGCACCACAAATCAAACTTTCTGTTTCTAGTGAAATATCACCAGATAAATTCTCGGATGTTGCACCAATTCTGTGTAATGAGATTCTAATATTGCTTTCTAATAATAATGTGTTGCTATTAATGAATAGTTCATAATCTTCAGGCATACCTTGATATGAATTATCTGGTAAATCTAATGCTTGAATTTCACTTAAAGTTCCACGCACAAAGAAATCTCTTGATTGTGAAAGTATATATTCATCAATAATAGATTTTTCTTCTTTATTATATGATTGTATAATCTTTTTTTCAATAGAATAGTACATTGAACCTAATCCTTTAATTGCCTTACCTCTTCTCTTACAATACTGTGAGACATCCCTTGCTGCTGCTACAAATTGTTCAATAGGGTCATTAATTTTGATATCATATATATTCAATGTAACATTTAATTTTGCTTTAGCATTAACAAGAGTATCCTCTAGATGACATAATGATGAGCGCCAGTTACAGTCTTTCATAATATTGAGTAATCTACAAATATAATCTTGAGAACTAGTACAATCTCCTTTACATACAATCTGTTTAATCTTCCAATCAATATATGTTCCAAAAGCAATTTCACGATTACGCTTTTTCATTTCATTATATATTTCTGGAAACATCATGGGGATACCATCTTTTCCAGATTTTAGAATACTTTCACTTGTTTTCTTAATACGTTTAAATAAATCTGGATGCTGTGGCAACTTACGAATTAAATCTTTTACACCAATTGGCTTCATTTTTGATTCCCGTTCTTCTATTTCATCTTCGCCCCATGTAGTTACATCCATAACCTTATGAATGGCATCACCAAGCCTTGCTAAATTACGATGACGACCCTCATTGTTAGCATTGCAGAAAATATACAACTCTTCAATTGGTCGTGTCAATCCAACATATGTAAGATTTGTCTTTTCTGCATAATGTGCTTCAGAATCTTCATCATTTTCACGCAAATTATAGATACTATCATCTAAATTTACAATTGCTACAATATCCCATTCAAGACCTTTTGAAGCATGAAATGTAGAAATCTGAATTGGCGATTCTTTATCTCTTGGTTTATATTTAAATTCAATTGTAGCACACGTTTCATCCTCTTTTGCAATTTGATGATAATCAATACTTAATCCATTATTCTTACTATATTCTTTAATGAGTCCAATAATAATTTGAAAGGAAGAACATTTGATTACTGGAAATAATAAAACCATAGATTTACCAGTTTCCTTTGCTCGGGTGATAACCGGTAATAAAGTTTGTGCTACTAAATCTTCATATTCTCCAATACCTTTACCAGGATTTCTAGCATATTCATAATACTTTGGTTTAATTCCTTCCATTGCAGATTCTGGCGCATACATTGGTAGAATATGTTGATTGTTAATCTCTGATTTAAATACTAGATTTACCATTCGCAAGATACTTTTTGAACTACGAAAATTAGTAGTTAATGTAAAACTTTTCAGAAACGAATCTACTTCTTTCTGAAGTCTTGTGCGAAGAAATTCATTAGAAGTTCCACGAAAACGATAAATATTTTGCGCTAGATCCCCAATTGCTATAACAATAAGTTCTGGTTGAATCTTTTTAAATTCTACAATAAATTCAAACTGATCTTCATCCAAGTCCTGAAATTCATCAACAATAAGACGTTTGTATTTTCTAAGCACTTTTACAAGCCTTTCATCCCTTAGTCTTAATTTTTCAAGAAAGAAGTTAACCATTTCCTGCATACGAGCATCATACAGTTTTTCAGGGACTGGCGGCTCAATAGATGCCATTCTTAGAAGAGTAAACATAGTTTTGTGGAAAGTACCTGTTAAAATTCTGTGTCTTTGACCTAGAATTTTAGCAATTTTGGAACGAATTTCATCTGCAGCAAATCTTGTAAATGTAATAAACATGATTTCCTCTTCTTTTGCCTTTTTAGTTTTAAGAACTGTATTTACATGATTTGCCAATGTTGTTGTTTTACCAGAACCAGCTCCCGCATCTATCTTCATTGAGCCTCCATGATAATTAATAATATCTTTCTGCTCTTGTGTGAACTCCATTTTTGATAAAAATATTTTCAGGATTTATTATATCAATTTTTTTCAATTATTCAATAGTATCCAACCCATAAACTCTTTTATGCTCATTATACAAATCCTCAAGAACACTTATGTATACAGGGCTTCTAATAGAGTTTTTTATATGTGGCAGCAGATTTGTTTCTAACCAAGATTCATTGTTGTTATATGGGTGTTGTTTGGAAGATTTTTATTAGATTTATAGTTAATAAAAAAAATCTATTTAAATATTTATTTATATTAATATTTATGCCAAATATTTCATTAGAATTTCCAATTTATAAAGATGATTATGAAATAATAAGTGATGAGATAAGATCTAAAAATATACTCAATTGTGGTAGAATACATAAAGTTAGACACAATTTAGGCAATGATAAATATGCCTTACTTATGATTCATATTAATAATATTAAGAAATTAAAAATAGAAGAGAATATTAAAAAATTTATTTGTAGTGGTTATGTAGTAAAACATTGGTTATATTTAGATATTGATAAAGAATTATTTATGGGAAAAGTCCCAATTGATAATAGTAAAATTAATACAAATCAACTATTTTTACGGTCTCAATATTATTTTGTAATTATTGAAGCACAAAATCTTCAACAAATTGTTAGAGATTTAAATTATATTGATGAAGAAATTGATTTAAGATAATTATAATTTAAACTACCATTTCCACCACTCTAATTTTTCAAGTAATTCAATACGTTCTTTTGATAATTTGTCTTTTCTATAATTAGAACGTTGGTCTGATTTCCAATAATATAATACTTTATTATTAGTAATTAATGGTAATTTTTTATTTATATTGTAAAATTCAATAAGCTTTTCTAGTTTATCATTCCATATTTCATCTATATCTATTAGTTCCCATTTCCACCAATTTAATTCTTCTAGTTTTTTAATGCAACTTTTAGATAATTCTCCACTTCTATAATATGTTCGCTGTGTTCCAGCCCATAAGCTAATCATTTTCTCATTTTTATCTTTTGAATGTTTAGATGGTAGTTTATTATGTTTATTATAATACTCAGTTACTTTTTGTAAATTATTATTCCATAATTCATCTAGATTTAATTCCCATTTCCACCAATCTATTTTTTCTAAAATTTTAATACGTTCATTTGGCATTTCGCCATTTTTATATAATCCACGTTGTCTTGATATCCATGCTCCAAGAGTTTTTTCATATTTATCTTTTGATTTTTCAGCAATTTTCTTATATTTATTATAAAATTCAATAACTTCTTTTAGCGTGTTATTCCATTTTTCATCTAAATCCCATAACCACCATGATAATAATTTTAATTTTTCAATACGTTCGTTCGTTAAAGTTTTTTCTTTATATGATATACGTTGCCGTGATGCCCATATACCTAATTTTTTTTCATGATTATTTTTGGCACCACCAGAAGGTATCTTTTTATATTTTTTATAAAATTCAATTAATTCTTCTAATTTATTATACCATTCTTTTTCTAAATCTCTTTCCCATTTCCACAAAGCTAAAGATTCTAATTTTTCAATACGTTCTTTAGATATTAAGTTTTTTCTATAATTTCCGCGCTGAACACTCATCCATAATGCTAATGATTTTTCTTCTATATTTTTTACCCCTAATGATGGTATATTATTATTATTATAATAAGTAATTAATTTTTCTAAATTTGTTTCCCAAACTATATTAAAATTTTTACTCCAATTCCACCAATCTAATATATTTAATTTTTCAATGCGTCTTTTAGGAAGTTTATTAATACTAAAGAAATAACGTTGCATGTGTACCCAATTGTTTAATTTTATTTCATCTCTATTTATAGATTTTCTCAATGGAAACTTCCTATTCTCCTCCCAAAACTTCACCATCTCATTATACTTTATTTCCCATAATTTATCGTTACTTAAACACCTAACCTCAACATACTTCTGCAAATCCCCTAACTGAACAGCAGACTTTTCAACACTCTCCTTTTTCCCAACTGCATCATAATTACCATTTAATATACGCAACTTCGTATGAAACTCTGGATCAGACTCTTTCAGTAAAGAAAGCATTGACAACATTGAAGAATATTCGCTACACCAAATAAATAGGTTATTCTTTTTAGAAAGATTTGATGAATCTAATCGTCCTCCTCGTTGTAGCCTCTGAACTGCTCGTTTATCATCTGCATTTACTCCTACATAAGTAATAAATTCAGAATCACATCGAACCACATCAACCGCTTCATCTAAAATACGAACACTTGCTAATATATGTAGCATCGTTAAATCGTCTTTATCACTCTGAAAATCTTCCAAAATAGTTCGCCGTTTTTCTTGTTTTACATCACAATCAATCGTTTCAGTCCATGAAGAACAACCATGATATGTTTTAGAAACTTTTGTAAATAATTCAGTAAAAGCAGCACATTCATCCTTATTACGCAGGTATACAATACATCTTTTAGAGCCAGTTTGAAGCATTCCGTTTACAAGGAATAGAACTTTCGCACATAAATCTGATTTCTCAAACTCTTCAGGAATATCAATTTCAATAGTATTTCCTTCATCTTTCTTAACAATTTGAGGAAGCCATACATTATAATCAACACAATAGCCTTCTTTGATTGCTTCAGCCATTCCATATTCATATACTGGCTCACAATCAATCACTTCATATAACTCTTCAGGAATTGTAGCAGACATAAGTAAGCCATTATAAAATCTATTTATAAACTCACATAGTTCTGTATTATTTACAATATTATGGCATTCATCGACGAGAATAAAGGTTTCATCAATAAGCCCTTCATCCTCAAATATTTCTGCTAATACATTTACTGCACTAGCAAATGTTGTATATAATATTATAGATTTATCTTCATCTAATTTAGCTTTAACAACATCAGGATCCGTTGTATTATCAGTATCAGAATCAATCACTAAATGTTCATAACCATCAAAGAAGCATTCCATACGTTTACATAGGTTATCAACTGAAATTTTTAATGGAGCCACCATAATAATAATTTTAGGTTTTAGTTTTCCTAAATACTTCCCTGTGATAAAGGTTTTACCTCCTCCACAAAATAGACTTAGTACTCCTAATCCCTCTCGCTCTTCTTCTAAAGCAGATAAGGCTTCTATTTGATATGGTCTTGGTGACAAATCAATTTCATTAACAATCTTTTTCTGATGGCGAGTTGTTCGTTTATCTTCTGGTTCAAATAAAACCTTTTCATGAATAATATCTCCAATACACTGAATATCTTCTGCTAGAGTTGGTTCTAAATTTGTTGATGTATAGAGGTATCCTTTGGATAATGAATTCTTTTTATTCAAACGACGAGTAACCGATTGAAATGAACCAATATCATTTGCAGATACTTTATTTGTTGAATAATATTTTGCTTGAAGTCCGTGATACGTTTCATTTGAATCCAAAGAAAATCCATCAAGTCCATAATCTTTATGACGATTAATACCTTCTTTTGATTCTGCTAAACGTTCTAAACGATGCTTGTTAAAGTCATTAATATACCCAGCATTATATAAATGTAATTCTGGAACTCTAGACCAATGCCAAGTAGTATGTTTATGTTTTTTAATATGATGTTCAACAATATACTGTTCATATTGATTCCATCCTTCTTTTTCTTTATTTTTAGCATATACCTTCATTCGTGCTTCGTTGTTTTTCTTCCTTTTCTCGGAAGACATCTTTCTACTATGTAATCTATTACAATTTATCCTTAAATGAAGAACTCAATTTTTAACAAATCCCCCAACCTAAACAACAACCCACAATAAACAAAGAGAATGCCAGATAATTGTGAGAACACAGTAACAATAGGAGCAACAGAAGAGATCATAAATATGCTAACAGAGAATGAGTTCCTCTTTGATAAGTTAAGACCATTAGAGAATCACGAGAATCATACGTGTGTACAGTTCTGGGGAACCAAATGGGAAAGAACAGATTATGAGGTGCTTAAAAAGGGACCAACTGGTTTAGAAATAAGATTCAATACCGCTTGGAATCCTCCTTATGAACTCTTTAATTATCTGATTCAAACCCATAATATTTGGATAAAATGTATGTGGAGTGAAGAAGGTGGTAATGCTGGTATATACGTTGGTAAGAAGGGTAAAGCAGCAATTGATGTTATGTGGAAAGATTGGTCTATTGAAGAGTATGATTTTAGGATGAGTTCTAGAAATCCTCTTAAGCAAGAATCTTTCTATCAAACTTTTTAGTATCTACATATACTAAATCTCCAACACTTAAATCTTTCGGAAACTGAATGGCATTTTTATATATCGTTCCAAATCCGCACAAATCGTATGTTTTCAGATCCGATTCAGATACTTTAACTTGTTTATTGTCGTTATACTCTGATACAAATTCAGCACTAAAGCCAATAGGTGCTTTTGTATACATATTTGTTCGTAAAAATGAAATACAATCAGTAATTACATCTACTTTGTATACCATATCATCTTTCGTAAATCCCATTCTAGGAAACTCAACTATTCTTAACAATTCATTGCATAAAGCTGGTGTTAGTTGTTTGTTAGAATATATGCGCATTTATTAGAATACTATAAATTGTAAAAGGTACTTTATACCAAGAAACTCCTATAAAAAAAAAGAGTGTCTGCTTTCGCTGTAGCATACTCCATTTGGTTCTTAGCAATATATTCACGCATATCACATATACTTCTTCAAACACGAAGAAACCGCTTCAATAATCGGTGGAGGAACGGCATTTCCAATCTGTGTAACTTTTTCTTTGTTATTCCCATGAATCTTGTAATCCGATGGAAATCCTTGGATCTGCTTGAGTTCATCTGGATGTAGAACGCGACAATACGATGTTCCATCAGGTTTGCGCAGCCCTACAAGAAGACGAGGCTGATGGTCATATGTACAAATAATTGTCTTACAAGGTCTATCTAAATCAATAATCTCTGAGTGAATAGGACTTCCACGTTTAGAACATGTCAATAGACTCTTATATGTAGTTCCATTATACGTTTCATTTGATGCGCTAGCTTTTAGAGCAACAAACGGATGGAAAGTTCCAGTTGGTTCCGCAGTTTGTTCTACTGCTAGAGCATACTGAGCAAAATCATCTGGAACATTTTTCGTTGGAATTTCAAATGCGCCTTCCATAGAGTTTGTTACAAAGCTTCGCATTTTTGGCATCTTACACTTCGTATACGAGTTCACGGACGCCCAGAAACTAGTAGGCTCAAACGTTACGTCTTCACGCCATCCAACAAGAATAATACGCTTACGCTTTTGGGGAACTGCGAACTCGGTTGCTTCTACCACTTGATGCGTCATATCATAACCAATATCTTTGAACGCTTTTTTAATCTTATCTAGTATAAGTGGATCCGTTTCTGCGGGACCAGACTTCATACTGACTAATCCAGTCACATTTTCTCCAATAAAGAACTTTGGTTTAACAGTTTTCACAACTCGTACAAACTGTAGATACATTTGATTACGTGGATCGTCTGATTTTCGCTTTCCTCCTCGACTGAATCCTTGGCAATTATGAACAACTGTATTTTCTACAATATAACTATTATCATTTTCTACTTCAAAATTATATACTTCAATATTTGTAGATTCTTTTGAATGAATCTTAAATGGGGCAAACCAAACATAATTATCTTCAATAAATGAAGTATATTTTCTAGTTTTATCAAGATAAACGTTTACATTATATGTATCTCTTTGATTTACTGTTCTTCCTTGAATAACATATGTTTTAGGACGAACTGTTTTTTGAACTGATGAAATATGTCCAAGTTTTAAATATAGTCGTTGAAGTCCAAACGCAAGATTATATGATACAGTTGTAATACGAAGTGAGCCATCTTTACATACATTTCCATCTGCTTTCATATATCCATTAATAAATTCTTGAATATATTCTTTAGAAGCATCTTGAATCCATTCTGGAATTATTTTGTTATGCGCATATTTTCCAAACTGTTTCAAAATAGTATGCCATATAGCATTAGCACAACCAAATTTTTTACATTTACCAGTATCACATTTTTTATCAGTAATTGGTAAAATCTTAGTAATTTTTTCAAGAACTTCGCATTCATCTTTATTGTTGATAGCAAAACGAATCTTATGCGCAGGTCTTCCATCACTTTTAGTAGTTTCTTCAATCCATCCATCGCCTACAAAATAGCCCATCATATAATACATATTCAAATCATTTAATACAATTGTTTCTTTAATTTTTTTATTTTTATTTACTTTCTTTTCAAAAGTAAATTCTGGGATAATATTATTTGTATTAATAACCATCCCATAATAATCATTTAGTGTTAATTCAGAAGCTTTCTTCCATTCCGCTTTTTTAAAAGCTATATCATATTTACGTTCTGAATTATTCCATTTTTTAGTTTTTTCTCTTACATAAAATGGATGTTCTTCAGTACAAGTAATAATTTCTGGATGATATTTAATATCTAGTTCATATAATTTTCCAGAATACACTTTTCTTTGAAGATTTACAATAGATTGAAATTTGCCAGTATGTGTTAGAAGTGTATCATCAAGATTAACATCTTCAATATTTTTATATCCGGAGTTTGTTAATACTTTAGTTCCAGCAACAAAGCAAGGGAATCCCGCAAATACAAGTTCCACTTTATTTTTGTATTCTTCAAATACACTATCTGGCACTTTCGTGATATCTGGCGACTTATCTTGAAGAAGTTTAGAATCTGGAAAGTTCAGTATATGTGATTGAATAGCCGCTTTATTGAATTCGTTATACGCCACGACTTTGTATCCAGATTTTGTCATACCAACCGTGTCTCCACCACATCCTGAAAAGAGTGAGATAGCATTCATTTTATACTACCGTAGTGCAGTAAAAATGCAGTGTCAATTTTTTACATTTTTTGTAAAAAATAGCCTTTACAATTTTTACTGATTTTTTAATTTATTAAAGTATCTTAGATGAATACTACGATAAAGAAAAAGAAACTTACTTCAAATAATGCTAAAGAATTAATTAAAAAAAATAAAACAGCAAAATTGAAAAATAGTGTTAAAAAATTATCAGTAAGTAAAATGGAGGATATTAATACACTATTTTCAAAATTAACGCTATCTAAACCCACTGAAGATCTATGTATTATGGAAGATACAAGAACAAAGGAGAAAGCTGCATCCAATGAAGAAAAAGATATAGCCTTTATTGTAAAAGCTATTAAAAATAAAGATACAGCTGGATTGAACTTTATTAACGCTTTTAAAGAAAAATTTGGGCTTGATATACAAGATGTACGAGAACGTAAAGGATCGCGTAAAACTCATTATGATTTTGAGATCCAAGTAAATGGTGAATGGAAACATGTTGAACACAAAGGCAGTAAAGGTTATAAACCTATTAGTAGTGATAAGAAAGTATGGGCTTCTGGTGTTCAGTTTTATAACGGGCCAGCTGATAAGTTCAGTTTGGCCAAAAAATATGCCAAAACTTGGTATGATACGTATATTGGTTCTGGAGAACTAAAGAAAGAATGGAAAATTGAGGCAGAAACTCCATCATACGATGAATGGTATTCAAAAGATTGTAAAGTTCTAGGTGATCCAAAAACACCGTTTGGTAAAGAACTAAAAAAGAAGGTTCGTGAAAAACGTGGACCAAAAGCTAGTTTACTTGATAAACGAGAAGCTATAAATAGTTTAATTGAGATGACAAAAGAAGAAGAAGATACATTTATTAATGAAGTATATCCATTGGCAAGTGAAGTATTAGAAGATAAAGACTATTGGCTTGTAATTCACGGTGATTTAACAAATAAGTTTCACTTTGCGTGGTTTCCTAAATTCAAACTACCAAAAATTATTTCTCTAAAATTCAAAAAATGTTTAGATTTGGAATTTGATTTTATATGTGAAGATGATTATGTATTCAACGGTATTTTACGATGGGGGAAAGGTGCTGGATTTAGTTGTTTAAGGATTGATTTGAAATAATAAATAGAATGATGCCAAAACAAATTTTCATACATTCGTTTCGCAAATCGGTATTCATGTGAACGGTTTGATACAATATATACAAAAGAAAATTATGATAAGACTCTACAGTTTATTGAGATATAGTTTCAATTTTATAAAATTGAAAACTCCGCGCCACAAAAATAAGTATCACAAAATGTCTAATGATATTGAGAATATTGTTAGCGAGAAGTTTAAGTCAAATATCGATCAAGACGAACTAACAGAGTTTGTAGAAGAACTGATTATTACTCCTGATGAGAAGATTGATTCTACTATGCGGAAACTAAAACGTCAGTATCAAATGAATCCTTCTAAGCAAGAGATTCATAAAATCTTCCGTGAAAAGTTCTCAAGTAGAAAAATTAGTCCCAAAATGCGTAAATACATGATCAAGAAGCAAGTCCGTTCCAACTCTGGTGTTCTTGTTGTTACAATCGTTCTTGCTCCTAATAAGTTTAGTTGTAAGTATGATTGCGCATACTGCCCTCAAGAAACCGATCTAGAAGGAAACCCCACTCAGCCTCGTTCCTATCTATCCAATGAACCCGCAATGCTTCGTGCGTTAGAATCTAACTTTGATGTCAAGGGACAGTTTAACAGTCGCATTGGTGCTTACAAGGCAACTGGAAATATTTCAGAAACAAGTTCTAAGATTGGATCCATCTCAGAAACAAGTTCTAAGATCGAAGTGATCTTTTCTGGCGGCACATGGGAAAGTTATCCTCTTGAATATCGCGAGCAAGTGATTCGTGAGTTATACTGGGCGGCAAACAGTGTAGAAGTTGAACGTGAGTCTAAAACTCTAGAAGAAGAGATCACTATTAACGAAACATCAACATATCGCATTATCGGTTTTACTCTTGAGACACGCCCTGACAACATTCGTCCAGAAACGATTCAACAGTATCGTCGTTGGGGTGTCACGCGAATTCAAATCGGTGTTCAGCATTATGATGACGCCATTCTAAAGAAGGTAAATCGCAAGTGTTACACAAAGCACACGATTGAAGCGATTCGTCTTCTCAAGCAAGCGGGTTTCAAGGTGGTCGTTCATCTGATGCCTGACTTGCCAGGCAGTAGTCCAGAGCAAGACAAGTGGATGTTTGAACAAGCGATCACAAATCCAGATCTACAGTTTGACGATATCAAGATCTATCCCACTGCGGTCGTCCAAACGTTTGACGACAAACACATTGTAAAGTCTAAAATTCTAGATTTGTACAACTCTGGTGAGTTCAAGCCTTATAGTGAAAAGAATATTCAAGATCTAATTGATGTGTGTCTCTATTACAAGACAAATATGAATCCTTGGGTGCGAATTCAGCGACTTGTGCGAGACATCCCAACACAAGATATCGCTGCTGGTTATAATGGTATTTCAAATCTTCGTCAAGTGATTCATACTCAAATGAAGAAGAAAGGTCTCAAGTGTAACTGTATTCGATGCAATGAGATTGGTGATTTGGAGCATGATAACCATAAGCCAATTCTTGCGGTTCGTCGTTATACAGCATCTCAAGGAACTGAGTATCATATTTCGATAGAAGCACATACTATGGACACTTACCAGAAACTAATCTATTATTTGATTCTAGCATGGAACTTTATTCGTTTGTTTGTAAGTCAAAAGCACTCTTATTGGAACGGTGATTTGGCATCTTATATTGGTCTTTATGGGTTTCTTCGTATGCGGTTTGACCCAGCGCCAGGTGGAAAAGAAGATGAAATCTTCATTCCAGAACTTCAAGGATGCGCACTCATTCGTGAAGTTCATGTGTATGGCACTTCCATGGGAGTAGGTGTAGAAGGATCTGGTAGCCAACACAAAGGTCATGGAAAGTGGCTGATGGCGACCGCAGAGCAGATTGCATTGGATGCTGGTTATAAGAAAGTAGCAGTGATTGCTGGTGTAGGCACTCGTGAATACTACAAGAATAAGTGCGGATATCATCTAGAAGGGACGTATATGGTGAAGTATATTTAAACAAATTAGAAAAATTGATACAAGAGATTTTATTTTTTAGTTATATACAATGTTTATAAAAGACGTATCAGATCGCTCTGAAGATCAGATTCGCAATGAAGTAGAACTTCAGACAAGAGCATTTCGTAAAGGATTGGCTCCTCGTGTCATTAGCACAGACTATAAGACATATATTAAAATGGAAAAGATTCCTGAAATGTGTGTAGCCGACAAGTATGGTGAAGATATCAAGAATATTCCAAAAGATATTATCAGTAAAATTTATAAGATTCTACACACTCTATATCATGAATGTCATATTCAGTATGTAGATGTTACACCTTATAACTTTATTGAACATGATGGACGTGTATGGGTGATTGATTTTGGCGATGCGATTTCTGTGAAGAAAAACTGGTATTTACAAGATGTATTTGATAATAAATCGATTCTAGAATGGAATCCAGATTTTAAGTAGACTTATTCTGTGTTTCTTGTTTAAGTTTCTCTAAATACAAAATAGCATCCATTAGTTCTTCTTGGGCATGATTAATCCAATCGAATGTGCTCAAATCTTTACGATCTAAATCTGTTCCATATTTTTGTTTTCCAAAAGAAGAACGTTGTAAAAACTTGTTTACAATAGAACGCACAACAGAATCAGTATTTTCCATTCTATATTCTATTTGTCAGACTCTTTATACGATTTTATTTTTTCAACCCAGTATTCTAAAGTAAGTTTTTCTTTCTTCATGGGTTTCATAGTATTCAGAAAATTCGCTAAAAAGTCTACACTTAGTTCATTCCAAGAGTTTACAACACATACGTTTAAATCTTCAAATAATGGGTCTAATCCAGAAGTTTTAATAATAGGTATACATCCTAACGCAACTGCTTCCCATAATCTATGTGTATCTAATCCTCCTCCATAAGGACATAGCACAAATTTAAATGAAGACATTTTTCTCCAAGTATACTCTCTATTTAAATATAATGGTTCAAAATAACACAAGTCTTTTGGAACTATATTTAAACATTCTTGTCTATCACCTCTTTGATTTATTCCCCATTCTGAAAAATGGAAATTTACATAACATCCAAATATTCTTGATTGTAATGGTTCAGAAATACTATACATATATATTAATAGATTATCTTGTTCAATTGGAAGCATTCCTGTTCCCCAAGGATGTATTTCATCTAACTTAGAGATTGTATGATAGTCTAATCCAATCGGTAAATGTTTTAACTTTGGATGATTCACTATTAAATTCTGAGAAAACCACACAATAAGTTTCTCATCATTCACGTAATTTTCATAACCTTGAAAGGGCATAGATACATCTGAATCACCAGAAACTAATATGAACTTATGTTGTATCAACGGAAAAATATTCTTAAAAAAGTTCTCAATGGCAGAGTTACAAACATACACGACATCGTTTGGTCTTATATTTAGATATATATCTAGATCTAAGTGTGGATCACTGGAACCTATATTTTTATTGTATACATCACAAGATTTTAATAATCCTCGCGATGAAACATAATAACACTTATCTTCCATTATCTATTTATTGTTCTAATTATTTAGACCATACTATTAATAACAATATAACTATTGCGGTCGAAATATTAATATAATCTATTAAATTCATATCTTGTAAATATATATATTTTTTTAAGTTCCACAAAAAATATATAAACTTGAAATATTATTGTACGAGTTATTAGTACTAAAATGAGTGTTCAAGATACTGGTAAGTTTCGTGAAAATAAGAAAGAACAGTATTATACAAATTCTGATATTGCAAAGTCATGTGTAAAAAAGATAATTGAACATATTCCAAATGCTTCTGACTATCTATTTATTGAACCATCTGCCGGCAACGGTGTCTTTATGAAACATCTACCTGAAAACTACAAAGTCATTGGAATTGATTTAGAGCCAAAACATACTAGTATTATTAAAGGAGACTATTTAGAATGGAGCCCCACACAAACTCAGAAACGAATTGTATTTGGAAATCCTCCGTTTGGATCTCAATCTAAACTAGCAAAAGCTTTTATTAAACATTCTTGTAACTTTGCTGATTATATCGCTTTTATATTACCAAAGTCTTTTGTAAAACCAAGTATGTATCGTGCGTTTGATTCAAACTTCCATTGTATTTATAGCGAAGAGCTTCCTAAACACTGTTTCGAAGTCAATAAAAAAGCGTATGATGTCCCTTGTATCTTTGTGATTTACCAAAAGAAAGATCAAGAACGTAAAGTAGAAAATAAAATCAAAGAAGTTGGGTTCTCATATGTGAAGAATCAAAAAGATTCAGATATTAGTTTTAGAAGAGTTGGAGGGAACGCTGGAAAAGCGTTTGATTCTACTAACGATACGTATAGCATCCAAGCACATAACTTTATCAAACTGGATCCACAGTATCTGCCAAAGAAAAAAGAGATCATTGAAAAAATCTGTGCACATGTGTTCCCATCGAACACGGTTGGACCACGAAGTTTATCTAAATCTGAAGCGAACTTAGTGATAAATCTAATTCTTGCTTCTTATGCCTAACTCTTTGCTCAAACCCTTCATGTTCTTTAGGAAAACTAATATTACGTAGCATACAGTCTCTAGTATCACTCAGCACCAAAGAAGGATTTTTTTCAAGAAACTCATCTAAGTTACGAATACTACATTGAAGTCTGCGTTGACACTTTGAATCTACCTTAGGAGCGTATGAGATCCAGCCGTTTGATGACTCCTTTAGAGTTTTAGCCATACTCTTATACGTATTAGAATGTGTTTTTGTTCTTCCATTCATTGGAATCGATTTAATATACTTATCTAGATTCTCAATATCTTCGCGTTTAACAGTTCCAAACAAAACTTTCTTGAACTCTTCATTCATATTAAGTTCAAGAATTCTATTAATAACTCTCTTAGAAGTTTCTTGATTGTAACAGAATACAATCATTGTATGTTTTTCTTTATAGTTATAATCAAAGAGACGCAACACATCGCCACAGTCAATATAATTTCCCTTTCTGGTTTTAATACTCTGAGTTTCAGTAGGATCTAGAGCATTCTCCTCTTTGGAAATATCATGAATAGATGTATCGTTCTTCTTAATTAGAATCTTGTGAATAACTGTTCTTACTAAATTCTCAATATGAAAACCAAATTCCTGAGAACGGCGAATCATTTTAGTATACTGAGATATTTAAACGTTAAGGAATCAATTTTTTATATGTGGTACTGCTACTTGCTACAATGTGATAACAAAACGTATGTGGGCGCTACAATTGACCCAGATAGACGTTTAAGACAACATAATGGTGAACTTTCTGGTGGTGCAAAGGCGACACGAGGAAATGTATGGACACGCAAGGCGTTAGTAGGACCTTTTGAAGATAATCATAAAGCACTTAGTTTTGAATGGCATTGGAAACATAATTCTAAGAAGTGTAAAGGTTCTGCTATGGAACGAAGAATAAAGGCGTTAGAATCTATGGTTGTCGATGGTCTTAGCGTTGAAATTAACTAAAATTGATATATTATATAGTATATAGTAATTATAAGAAATGTATAAAAGGGCGATTGAGAAAAATCCAGAACTTATAAATATTGGAAAAAAATGGTCTCAAGAAGAAGAAAAACTACTCTTAGAAAGAATTAAAGAAGGAAAATCTCATAATGATATTTCAATAGAATTTAAAAGAACTCGTGGTGGAATTTCATCTCACATTAAGGATCTTGCTATTAAATATTATAATGATGATGAACCAATTGAAATAATTCAACATATCACTCGATTATCAAAAGATATTATTATGGAAGCAGTTGAACACCAAAAAAATAAAAAACTAAATAAAAAAGAAAGATCTAAAAAAGAGAATTCTAAAAAGGAATGTAAAATTGTAGATGATATAGAAACAAAAATTAACGAAATTACTATTTCTAAACCTATTACGCATTATATGCTAAACGCGGAACAGAATTTTCCGAAGGAAAAATCGCTACAGCGTTTACCTTTGCTAAACGCTGAACAGCAAGCAGTATTGGATGAAGTAAATGATGGAAAAAACGTGTTTGTTACTGGACCTGGTGGAGTTGGTAAATCTTTCCTTATTCGCGAAATTAAACGACAACTAGAATCAAAAGGGAAAAAAGTAGCCATTACAAGTCTTACTGGCATGGCTGCTCTTTTAATTGGTTCTGATGCGCGAACAGTTCATTCATGGTCTGGAGTTGGTATTGGCAATCGTTCTGTAGATGATATGTTTAGCTTTATTCGCAAATGTCAACCAAAAGTGCGAGAAGCATGGAGAACAACACATACTCTTATTATTGATGAAATTTCAATGATGAGTGATGAAATCTTTGAAAAGTTAGATCAGCTCGGTCGCAAACTCCGTTGGAAAGAAGATACGCCTTTTGGAGGACTTCAAATTATTTCTCTAGGAGACTTCTTTCAACTCCCTCCTATTAACACAAAGTTTGTATTTGAAAGTGTACTATGGGAAGAGTCTATTCATAGCATTGTATTTCTAGATACTATTTATCGCCAAAAAGATCCTGTATTTCAAAAGATTCTAAACGAGATTCGTATCGGTGAAGTATCTGATGAAACAGATACTATTCTGAAAACACGACTCAATTTAGATTTTAGTAAAGAAGAAATTCAACCCACAAAGATCTTTACACGGCGAGACATGGTAGAATCTGTAAATAAAGAATGTTTGGAGAAACTATCTGGAGAAGTGTATACGTATAAGTTAACAACAAAAGGAAAGGCAAATACTGATGCTATTAAGAACGCTATTAAAAAAATGGATTCAAATGCTCAGTATGTTGATGAGCTTAAACTAAAGATTGGAGCACAAGTTATGCTGATTACAAATCTTGATCAAGAATCTGGATTAGTAAATGGTAAAGTAGGTATTGTAAAAGAGTGTAAATCAAATATGGTATTAGTAACATTTAAAGGTGATACGCATGATACAGAAATTAAGTATAATGAATGGCAAGTAGATGATTATGAAAATATACATCGTTGTCAAATCCCACTAATTCTTGCTTACGCAATCACAACACATAAGTCACAAGGCGCAACTCTAGAATCGGCATACATTGATATTGGTAAATCCGTATTTGAATATGGTCAAGCATATGTTGCTCTTTCACGAGTAAAAAATTTAAACGCTTTATATCTACATGATTATGACAGAAAAGCTATTCGTGCTCATCCAAAAGTTCTTGAATATTATAAATCTTTAGAATAATATAGAATGAACAACGATTCTGATGCTATGAAAATGTATAAGTCAAAACTATACTACAAAATTACAATGTTTTTAGTTTTAGTTGGAGGTCTTAACTGGTTAAGTGCTGTATTTATGAAGAAAGATGCTATTCAAACAATATTAGGAAACGGTTTCTTTACAAAAGGAATTTACTTAGCGGTTGGTATTTCTGCGCTTATGTTATTCTTAAACCGAGATGTGTATCTACCATTCTTAGGCGAAACTTTAGTGCCTTGCGCAGCGTTTGCCACAAGAACTCCCGATAACGCAAATCAAGAAGTATCTATTAGCATTCAAGCAAATACAAAGGTTGTATACTGGGCCGCAGAACCTCATGATGCTTCTGGTAACAGTGCGATAGGATCTTGGGATCAAGCATATCAAGATTATTCCAATTCTGGTGTGGCAATTTCTGATTCCAGTGGAAAATGTCTTCTCCGAATTCGTGGCGCTCCTCAATCATACAGTGTTCCATTCAAAGGAACTCTAAAACCTCACGTCCATTTCAGAGTATGTGAAAAAAATGGGTTTATGGGACCTGTTCAAACATATTATTTACAAAATGGTGTTATTGAGAAGTTTAGCATCTAAGCCCCCAGCATTTTAATAGCGTGTTCAAAGTTTGCTTGAGCCATACGTGAATCAATAACACCACGGTCAAAATCAATACTATAAGAACTCATTCCATCAAGTGTAAGATATAGAGTAATTGTTCGGTTTGAATAATTTACATTAAATCCACCAAGATAGTTTGTTAGAATTACCACTTTCTGCTTATCAGCATCATGGAAGTTATCTTCATCAACCTTCTCAAGATTAATAATAATTAGATTGTTTTGAATAATCATGCTTGTTCCAGACATTTTAATACTTTAATATTTATAAATTTTTATTTCAATTTTATTTCGCTAGGAATAAAATTATGAAGATTCTCAATTTTATTTCGCTAGGAATAAAATTATGAAGATTCTCAATTTTATTTCGCTAGGAATAAAATTATGAAGATTCTCAATTTTATTTCCAAATTTTATTATAGTAATGAGTTGGGATTTAGATTCAATTCCAAAGTATGTAATTAATTTAGATAGAAGAAAGGATAGATGGATCACTTTTAATGGTGCTTCTGGTATTTCAAAGTTAACAAATTTACAACGCTGGTCTGGAACAGATGGTAAAACAATAAATATTGATACTGATAATCGTGTTTCATTATTTACCAAATATAATATTATAAGAGGTATTCGTCGTTCTCATATGGAGCTTAATTCTAAAGGCGGCGTTGGATGTTATATAAGTCATATAGATGTATGGAAACATTTTCTTGAAACATCAACCTCAGAAGTAGGTTTGGTGTTTGAAGATGATGCTCTTTTAGATGAAGCCGCACTAAGTCGTATAAAAGATTTTATTGATAAATCTGTTGTGCTACGCGATTCAACAATGTGGGATTTTTGTATATTATCCCCTCATTTTGGTAACAAAAAACATGAACCTTTACATAACGATGACCCATTTTGTATAAAACTCGTAGAATTTAATGGTTTAACTGGATATTTTATTAATAAAAGAGGAATTAAAAAGATTTTACCAATGGTATATCCTATTCAAGGACATATTGATTGGTTCTTATCTATATGCGCTCAACTTCAGTATATAGATTTAGCTGCTCCTCCCAAGTCATTAATAAGAGTGAGAATGTCTAGAACAGATATTCAATCAGAGAAAAATTGTGAAATATGTAATTTATCTGCCGACTTTGATAAAGAAAGTTATGTATTACCTAAATGGAGAACTGCGCAACTACATATTGAAGAAATTGTTCTTATTGGTTTAGTAGTATATTTTGGTTTCCGTTATTTAAAGTCAAAGAATTAAATTCTAAAGCTTGAGTAAAATTGTAACATTTGTAATATTCATATTTCTAGCAAAATCACGAATTTCTTGTAGATCTACATCGTGCAAAGAATCTTTAAATGAAAATACAATACGATTTGCCTTTACATATATCTTCATAGAAGTCTCAAATGACTTATATTGAATATATTCTACATCAATATTTGAACTACGAAATAGTTCATAAGAGTTCTTAAATCGTTCAAAATTTGTAAATGATAGTAACTGAGATATTTCTTCTACGCTCCATAAAGCATGTGTTTGATGATTTAATCCAGATACCTTCATGTATAAACCAGTATTCACAAAGTTATTTTGTAGATTCTGAAAGAAAGGTTCCATATCAGAAAAAGGGAGCATTTTATATATATACTAATAAAAATGTGTTTAGGTTTTTCAATTTTATTACTTTGTAATAAAATTATGGGCTCTACTCTTCAGGATCACCCGCAGTCATTGTAGTCATCTGCTGCGTAAGTTGTCGCTGAACACGATTCGCAAATGGTGTCATTGACATATTCATATTCTGAAACTGATCTATCATAGTATCGTATTCGTTAGTATTATTTTCGTTAGTATTATATCTAGGAATATGACGGGCTCGTGAAAGACCACGACCTAGTCCTAGCATAACACTCGTTTGAAGATTATTTGTTGTATCTAGAACGGATTCATTTAACTGATTTTCAATGGAATTAATTTCATCTTTTAACATCTTTGTAAGAGGATTATGTTGAACTGATGTAGAATTTAGAAACTCTTTCATCTCATTTACTTTGGAAAGCGTTTCTTCTTTATTAAGATTTGTCAAGTTATTTAGAATATATGCGATAGAATTACGAATATATGCCATCATATAAGACTCTTTATTAGAAGAATATTCTGTTGGGGTCCAAGTAATAGTATTCTGAACTGACTGTAGAGAACTTATAATTACACCAGATACTGTTACAGTGCTCATATCAGTGTTCTCAAATAGAAGAATTGTTTCAGATTCTCCACATACATCTCCAATTTCTAGAATAGAATTGCCATTCTTCTCTTTTGTCTTATACATATTTAGATTCTTCCATGAAGATACATATGTTACACTTACATTCTGAACAACAACTGACATTAGTCCTCCCAGAATATCTCCAAATACTGTAGCAACTTCTTCAATATTATTTACAATATTATAAGAACCATTGCCGTTTGTAGCAACGTCTTTTAGAAGATTCGCATTATGATCTTCATTATAGCCAATTGCAGTAATGGAAATACTTGGATTCACAACTTTGATTGCCTCAATAATTCTTAGCAAATCATCAGAACGTGTTAGCCCTTCATTCGTGTGACCATCTGTTAGAATGATTAAACCAGTTTTACAAGTATTCGTGCTTCGCTGAAGAATATTTTTCACATTTAGAAGTCCAGCAGATAGATTCGTTCCTCCTTCTGCTTTCAGAGTTTGAATCGTATAACGAAACGCCTCCATATATTCATTAGTACAATTGATATTTTCAATTAGAATCTCAGAAATAGAACTGAAAGTTACAAGAGAAATATAATCAGACTTCTGAAGGAACTTTAGAAGAAAGGTTAGACTCTTCTTTACATTATTCAACTTGTTTCCTTCATCCATAGATCCACTCGTATCAAGAAGAACAATAGTATGAGTAGGATTTCTCTGTTCGATAGAAGAACCCGCAATCTTCAAACACTTGATCGGCTTTGCGTGCACATTAATTTCATTTACTTCAAAATTCATTTTGTATACTTAGAATTAAATAATAAACGCATCAATTTTTTACGATAATAAAAAAATTGAAATATAATTTGAATTATATTCTGTATAAAAATGGAAGAACTTATTTATCACATTCAAAGTCTTGAAGGCTATATGCCTAAATATGTAACTTATATTTCTAATTATAAAGATAAGAATAAGTTTAAAGAGGCATTTATTCGTCACAAAATGAATAAAGTTCTTACACTAGCGAATGATCTTCTTATTAATAATAAAGGTGGTTGTAATTGGGATAACATTGAAACCTTAGAAGATGCTGGATATCATATTGGACCTGGAGAACAAGATAGATTTGGATGGGTAACTGGAATTATTGGAACCTCTAAAGGAGATATTGTCTTTGGATAGACCATAATTTTATTGTTTCACAAAAAATTGATAAAACAACCATATTTTTTATTGTATTCAAAAATGTCTAATATTGAAGAGCATTTCGCACCAAATGCAAACGATAACTCTGATAATGAGTCTATCAGTTCAGTTGAATCAGTTGAATCCGTTGAAATGCCAGTGAAGCGTTACGCTACACGTTCTCAGAATGCTAGTACTGTTATCAAGCATCTCAAAGAAGAGAATCTAAAGATAATAAAAAATAAGTTGAAGAAAGATGAATCTGAACAGATTCGTTATCTTTCACTTGATAATGCGACAAAGGATATTGAAATTATGGAACTCAAAGAAAAGATTCAAAAATATGAAAATCTTCTAAGCCCAATTCAAGAATATGAGAAAGTTTTGAAGAACATTGATAAGAATATTGAAACTTATAAATTACTTATAGAAAAACTAAATATTAATAACTATAAGGAACTTATGGATTTTGAGTCTCAAGAAATTATTACAGTGACTCTTCCAGAAAATACTAGCGTAGAACTTGAAACTAGTATAGAAAGTCTAAACACTGTATATACAATCAAAAAGAATAATCAAGATAAGAATCGTGATAATTTTCGTGATAAATTGTTTTGGACGGGCTTTGAAGCGCGTCGCAATTACTATAAGTATATTGAATTTGTTGTTGGATTTATTATGTTTTACTTTACTTTATACTTTTACTTTGGGAAGTAAATATTTGGCTTGTAAAACCCTTTTACTAAATAATTATAAATATACAATTTTTTCTTATTCATTTGAAATTTTTTCCAATGCGTATCATAATCAGTAATATCACCAGATGCCTCTTTTGTGCTTACAAGAAGCAGTGGATAGTTGCCAGCTTTACAAACAGATTCAATGGCATATCGTGTATAATACTTTTCATCTTCAGATGGATTAACAAGTATATCACTATCCGCTGCAAACGAAATACAGAATAGAACTTCGTATACAGGGATCTTAAACTTTTTGTATGTTTTCTTTGTATTATTCACACCAATAATATAATATGAGTTGTTAAGAAACTCAATAGGAACTTTATACAATTCAATATCAGAATTTTCAGAATTCAAATTATAAATAAAATTAAAATTATTCTTATATTTCTTAATAAACATTTCTTGATATTTTGAGAACTCAGATTTATTAATTTTCTCTACTTCACCAGTAGAATAGTTTTGAAGAAAGTTTGCTGAAATTCCATGATATTTATATGAAACATACGAGGAACAAATTCTACTTGGAAGATCTTCAGATGTATAAAGATAAATAGATGGAACTAAATATTCCATCCATGAAAAGAGCCAATTTAGAATTTCATCTTTCATTTTATGATTTACAACTGCGCCTTCAATAAAACGAACATTTTGTATCTTTTTATTTATATAAATAGGACCATCAGATTCATAACTAAATAGTGTCGCAAAGATATTCTTATTATCGTCCTTTAAACAAAGACAGTTGCCATTATTCTTAAAAGATTTCATAATATCAAATGAAGTATAATTCATTTTATATTCAGATGTTTCATAACTCTGATCCCAAAACGTTTGAATAGATGTTACATCTGGAAATGAAGATGATAGTTCAATTGGGTTTCTTACTTCTACATTATCAATATAAATAGACGTTGGAATCTTCCTATTTGTTCGAATTACAGTATTATTCTTACTCCATGGTGTAACATACATAAAACGCGTTGGCCCAGCGGAATCTTTCTTGAATGAAAACATTTTTGATTATACTTATTATAAAAAAATTGATTTAATCAATTTTTAGATTTTTTGTATCAAAAAATGCCATGGATTGAAGAAGCATATAAGCATAATACTATGAGAGAAAATTATAGGTTTCTTTTGGAAACTATATTATATCAAATGAACACTGACGCTTCTGATTATGCCGATAGATCATATATACATCAAAAAGATTATATTACATATTTTCTTGATCATATATCTGAAAACCATAAGAAGCGACTCTTTAAAATAATTCCTTCTGAAATATTACAAAAGAAGCTGCTTGATATTGAGATTGGATTTGGGATTTATGGCGATCATGATGATAATAAACTATACAATGAGATTAGTGATGCAATTCAAAATGAACTAAATGGCACTTATAATTCTGGTTGTATTACATGTGGCTGTTCTGCTAAAAAAGATTCAGTTGGTCATCGTATTTGCTATTGCGATGCGTGTAGCCTAAGTGAATGTACATATATAGATTAGAATGCGTTGTGCATGTTTAAATAATGCCCCAGTATCTTTAGAAAAAGATGAACTTGGTGGAGAAAGATTTGAATGTTTTAATTGTAAGTTTAAATGGAGATATATAGATGTTATTAATTCACTATGTTTTAAATGTGATTTACATCTAGAAAAAAATTATTGTAAGATCTGTAAAATAAAGTATAATCACGAGGCAAAGAAGACATTAGTGTATTGGTGATCTTGTTTCTCATGAAAGTAATATATAATTCTTGAATATATTTGTGAATCAATTTCAACTGGTCCATAATTATATTTTACATCTAGATTCAAACTAGGATACTCTATTTCAAAAGAACTTTTTACTTGTCTGTAATAGAAGTCTAAATCATCTTTAACATAAAACATATCATATACATGATCTTGATCATCTTCAATCTTCCAAAATACTGCCACAAAGTTATTTCCATATTGATACATTGTTGGTTTTCGAGATGCGATCCATCTTATAGAACCTTTGATAGTATTAAGAAGATTATATGTTTGAACCTCCATATTTAGTGTAATAAGTTAGAAATGAAAACTTAAATCAATTTTGTATAGTATTATTATGGTGGAATTTCAAGTAATTAAAATAGAACAAACGTATGAATTCATTCGATATCAAAGATATAATCTTGTAAATCTAACTATTCCTAACTTAGAACTATATGAAGTAACTCATGAATCTGTATCAAATTTTCAAATGCGACTATTCTATGAATTACACAATCTATTTTGGGATCCTTACATTCGCATAGAAAAAAATAGTTCTTATTATACTTATAAGATTAGAGTATATGATACGTATATTCTAAAAAATATTAATAAGTTGGAACAACTAGTAAATCATATTTTTAATACTTTTCCATTTAAGAGATATTCTACGAAACGTAAGATTATTGATGAAGTAAAACTAATAAATAAGATAAGTAGGCTAAATATATAAAAATACAATAATTAGATGAAAACAGTTGTATGTTTAGAAGGTATATGTTATGAAATAGAAACCACATGGGCTATCCAAGGTGCTATTACAGTTCCAATCATAACAGTGAAAAAAGTATAGTTTTTTTATTTTTATAAGAATATATTGTATATCACTTAGGAGGAGTTGAAAGCTTCCTAATAGGCTTAGCAGCTGTAAAATCAAGTTCCACAAACTCATTTGTAGAATAGAAGACCCGCCTAAGACCATAAGACTTCACACACTTCTCTAGAAATAGATGGCAATCATAACAAGGCTCAGAGTTTACAATCTTATCCATGCCAAACTTGGTGCGACACTTTGAAATACGAAATACATACAGTGATGCGCCTCGCAGTTGATCGAAATCACCCAATTGTTTCACAACATTCTTCTCTGCGTGAATCGTGCAATCGCTGTAACCGCAGCCACGAGACCTTGTGCCGACACGGTTTGTTGCTACAGAGATCACCTTATTTCTCTTGACTAAGAAAGCCACATGAACACTTGTCTTATAAGTGCTCACGAGATTTGCAATTGCCTTGTCCTCGAGAAAGGAGGATAGTAGAAGATTCATTTTTGTGGTGATTATAGTTTGATAAAAAATTTTTTCAATTTTATTGCTTCGCTCTCAGACTCTCTTTTGCTATTTACCACCCACTAGCAAGCACATATGTGATATGAGAAGTTGCGCTGCTAATCGCAGTAAGCATCTGCTTGGCACGATCCAACTGTGTCTTGGTGCTAGAGAGCTCTTGCTGTGTAATAAGATGCTTAGCATTCTGGTTGGCAAGTTCAGTGGCAACTTCACTCTGCGTATGCTGAGCCTCCATCTGCATTTTATACATGATCATTCCCTGACGCTCATACATCTCGTTCATCATGGCAACACGTGCAGTGAGTTCAGCGTTCTTCATGAATAGATCACTCTCAGTATCATTCGCGTGCGCAATCGCCTTCTCAGTGAACTCGGTCTGCTCGTCCAACTGCTTCTTAAGGCTTGCCGCCTCAGCATTACGATGAGTAATCACGTCGTCGTATGACTTCTGGAACTCTTCCTTGAGATCTGAGATCTCATCGTCGCGCGCATCAATAATGTGATTGAGCTTATTGTTTGTAGTCTTGAGACTCTCGCATACTGTGTTACGCTCACGGCACAACTCATCATAAGCAGTGTTGATGTCAGAGAGTTGCTTATTAATTGATGCGATCTGCCAGTCGCGCTGGTCGAGCACCTTCTTGTTAGTCTTGCGGTTCTCTGATAACTGCGATGTCATCGCCACCATACGCTGCTTCAGCGCCTCGTTCTCCGCCTTCAGCTCCTCCACAGTCTCCTCCAGACGCTCAATAATAGAGTTGGCAGTGAAAAGCGACATCTTGTATATGGATGTATGCGTTATTTACTCTTGTAAAATGATACTCGAGTTTGAAAGACATTGCCTTTCAATTTTTTTTTTAAATTGAAAAAAGACCTATTTTAAGAGCGCCTCAAGATGCGCCTTTTTTTGCCTTTTTTTGCCTCTTTTTCAATCTAAAAAAAAAATTGAATAAGCGCAAGAGGCGCCTAAGAGGTATCATTTTGCCGCTTAATTCAATTTAAAAAAAAAATTGAATTGCCCAGCTTCCAAAAGCCCCGTATCAAATTAAAGGTTAGAACGCTCTAAGCATCTATCGCTCTACAAGATGTCTGCTGATTCCAAGATGATCACTGTTCTGAAGGCGGAGGTGGCGGCTCTCAAGGCGCGGGTGGAGCTCCTTGAAGAGACTCGTTCGGAGCCTGCCGCGGCCGTCGTGAAGACGAAGAAGACCAAGAAGGAGCGCGACCCTGACGCGCCCAAGAAGGAGCCCAACTCGTGGATCAAGTTCACCAGCCGCGTGAACGACATCTTGAAGACCAACGACGTCAAGCTGCCTGGCGCAGAGCAGAAGCAGTTCGCTTCGTCTCTCAAGGAGAAGAACGCCGACTATGACACTTGGACCGAGGAGAGCATCCTCGCCGAGCGTCAGAGTTGGGTGAAGCCCGAGGTCGGCAAGTGGGCCGCCGCCCACCCCGAGGGGAGCACAAAGACGAGTCGCAAGAACAGCACCGCCTCTTCCACTAAGAGCGCTGCGGACGCTGCGACGGAGGAGGTGGCCGAGAAGCCTAAGAAGACTCGCGGTCGCCCGAAGAAGACGACTGAGGCTGAGGCGGCTCCTGCGCCGGTTGTCGTGGCACCCGCTGACAACGCGGAGTCAGACGACGAGGACGAAGAGGTGATCGACGATGTGGAGCTGGTGACAGTTGGTGGAAAGGAGTATTACAAGAGCGAGTTCAATGATCTCTTTGACTCCGACTCCATGGCGTATGTCGGCCTTCTGAACGGCAAGAAGATTCTCGATGTCCCCGCGGCTGCTCGCGTGACCGAGTATCTCAAGAAGGCAAATATGTAAAAAAAGACTACAAAAGAAGCAAAACCCAAAATAAAAAGAAAAAAGAGTCAAAACTACAAAAAAGAAAGAAAATATTTTTGTTAGTTATTTACAGATGTCAAACAATAATCTTAATATCTTAGCGAGCAAACTTGAGATGGCTCACATTTCAAACAACCCTACTGTTCATACAGTAAGAGGTGTTGCTCAATCTCGTCCAGTGTATGCTTCCAAAAGAGTGACAACAAGAAAGATAAAATGGAATAATTCTCCTAGTAAAACTAAGAGTATGAAAGCCTCTAAAAGAGAGGAGAAGCAAAGAAAGCGAAGAGCAGAAATGGCAAAGAAGATTCTTACCAATAGAAGAGCGGCCGCTACAGCTAAACGCAGAGCCACCGCGTCTAAACGCAAGGCTGAGGAAAAAGAGGTTGCTGCTAAATCTATCGTTGCTGGTAGAACACGCGGTCAAGCAAAAAAGATAAAAGAACAAGAAAGCGAGATGAAGAATGAATAAAAAATTGATTCATCAACCGCCTTTTTTAACGTATAATTCAACATGGAGACGTTCTACACGAACACTCGCTTTCGTGTTGTGAACGGCTGGCTCGAGCTTGAACGGTCAGATGACAACTTTGATACGAAGTCTCTGACACACATCAAGATGGATTGTATCTCGCATCTGACTCGAGAAGGGCCGCTTGGAGACTACGATCACAATGACGAGCCAATCCAGATTTGGCATGTAGACATTCACATGTCTCGGTCTTCTGCTCGTAATAAATTGATCAAGCACAAGATTACATTTGCTTTCCGAGATGTATCAGATGCGGAGACGTTCTTGATTGGCATCAACGCTAAGATATATTAAATTAAAGAGCAAACCTCGCAAAAATAAAATTGATAAAATAAAATACTTTTTCATGTATCATTATTATAAGATGAAGTATCACATTCGCATCTTCGTAGACGGTTACGAGACGATGATGAACAATCTAAAAGACACTGAGTTGAAGCCTATTACTGAATGTATTATTGAATACGTTCAGCAGCAGAAGTATTCATTTGCGATTGATATGACACGCTATGATCAACCAGTCGCACTCGATGTGCCTGATGAGTTCAAGAAGTTCAACGGGAAACGGATTCATTTGAATCCGTTTGGATTTCACAAGACACTAAATATTCAGTTTGATCTGATTGATGGTATGAACGGTGTCCACCATTGCGACGATATTTATTGCAACGGCTATTGTGGAACTCTTCACTGCGGCTGTATAGATGTGTGCCGCAATCGCTGTGGGATGAATTATGATTCTTACTAAATAAAAATTGACAAAGAAACTCCATAATTTTACCGCTTCGCAATAAAATTGAAACTCCCAACCCCTTTTTTAACGTATATTCAAAATGGTAAAGTATAATCGTGCTAAGAATTTCATTCGCGCAACAGAGATGCGTCCTCTTTCTATGGATCATAAAGTAACGATTGTCAAATGCACAAAATCAATGCTAGAACAGATTGAGATTAGTCGCAAGGCAACGCCAAAGAACTATCAAGATCGTCTTACTATTATAGAGAAGATCTATATTTTATTGATGGCATATCCAGAGATTCTTTCTAGCAATCCAAAGCTACGAAATGTGGCAGAGAACAAACTAATTGAAACGGTTAACGATCTGCCTAGGCTAAATCTAAATAACAGCGAAGTTCTTAATGATAGTCGCTATTTCTTTCAGATGATTAAAGCACGTGCTGATTATATTGAATACAATCCTTCACTTCACAGAATTACACCTTTGTATTCACCGCCAATTCATGTTAAGATTCCTAGACATTCCTATAATCTGCGACCTCGCAAAGTTAAAAATTAAAAGTTTGAAATCTTTCATTATTAAGACCTAAGAAATGTATAGATATAAAAGCAGATGGAATATAATAGACCAAGAGGTGATATAACAACATTATTGGATCTAACAGATAGAGATGTTCAAGAAAACGATTTTTTTCCATTAGATACAACAACCACATGGTTTACAAGAAATCCAGAACGTAGAACAATCCCTTTTGTTCCTATTGTTCAAGATTTTTCGTTTCGTGGCCCAGCGTCTTACGGTCAGCGATTTACATTTGATATTGGTGCTCTCCCTTGTGGAGATATTCTTCTAGGAACTGCCATTCAAATTAAGTTATCTCATTGGTTGGATTTAACAACGCAAGTATTAGTTAATTCTTTACAATATACTTATACAAATCCAGATAATGCATTCTTTTTTGCGAATTCAATAGGTTCTATATTAATTGAAAAGGCAGAACTTGAAATTGAAGGAGTTACAGTTGAAACAATTGATGGAGATTTCATTAATGTGTTCTCAAGTTTGAACACCGATCTAAATACACAGTTTGGTGTATCAACTGATTCGCCAGGATTATCTTCCTTTATAGATCTAATAAAATGTGATCCTAAGCGGAACTATCCAACTGAAGATGGGAATATTTTTTGTTTGATCCCTTTCTTCTATATGAGAACTCGTCTTCGTGAGAGCCTGCCAATGGTTGCTTTAAAAGATGGTTCTGCCAGAATTCATATAACATTTAGACCGTTTGACCAAGTAGTTCGTCAACGAAGAGGATATAGAGATACTTGTAATTCAGTCCCTTTAGGAACAAGTATTTCGTTTAATAGTGGAGCAATAACAAAAAATGTTCCACAAACAGTTCCAGATTTTCAAGCAGTGAAACTGATTACATATGGGGCGTATTTAGATGGTCAAGAAAGAACTAAGATGTTACGTGAACCATTTGAGCATATTATGAGAGAAGTTCAAACATTCTATTTTGACGAACCATTAAAATACGCTGTTTCAAAGACTTCAAATGATACAATCACGATTCAATTACCATTAGAAGCAAATCATCCATTAGAAGAGATTCTTTGGTTTGTGCGAAGAAAACAAGTGACAAATAATAATGAATGGGTCAATTACAGTTCTGTTGTAGAAAAAGAATATGATGCTATATACAATCCACCTATGCCAATGCTAAAAAGAGCAGTTATTCAAGCAAATGGTATGACATTATGTGATGCGTCAGAACAGTATTATAGGCAACTAATAGCAAATCATCATAAAGGTGGATATATATCATATAGAAGATTTATTTATGGATATCCGTTTGCTCGTTATCCTTCTGAAGAACATCAGCCTTCTGGTTCATTAAACGCGAGTCGTCTTCAGAGTTTAAGACTTACATTAGAAGTCCAACCACCCGTTACAGATTTAGACGCTTCATGGGAAGTAAAAGTCTTTTGTATTGGTTTGAATTGGTTACGATTTGAAAACGGTATTTGTAATAAATTATTTAGCGACTAAATTTAATCTTTACAACATCATATCTAAATACTGGCAGCCTAGTCGTTGGATCAATAATCTTTTCTTTTTGAAATAAAGTATACACCTCATCTAAACAATATATATTATTCTTATTATTATTCAATATATAATAATAAGAAGATTCATTATAGTCTTCAAATAAGATTGGTGTATGATCATCATGACTTACTTTTAAGGTTCTAGCAAAGAATTCTTTGAGATAAATCTTATATTTTGTAATACATTTCATTTTAATGAAATAGAATGAATAATTGAAACAATTTTGTTAAATTTTTGTATACACATACACTTTTGATTCATCAGACCAAGTCATTGGTAATGATACGTTATTTAATTCTTTAAATGAAGGATTGGTTGTTTCTTTAGAGCATACTATAATACATCCTTGTTTCACCTCTTTTGCCAACTTCTCAAATAATGTATTATTATGATTTTCTGAAATAGTTAAATTTGAGATAAATATCCAACACGCATCTGTATAATGTATGGTATCATCAAGAAATGATAAACAAATGTTTTCAACTCTTTTTTTAACATTTACATCACGAACTTTCTGTAAAATAGAATTTGCTATTTGAACTCTGTCAGGAACTATTTCAATTCCAATAGATTTAAGTGTAGAATTTAAATAACACATGCCGATAACTAATTTTCCAATACCCGAACCTAAATCATAGAAGTTACGATAAGGAACTGATATTTTTGAAATAGGAGCATATGTATTAAATATTTCATATAATACTGGGATGCTTGATTCTTTTACTTCACCATATGTTGTTGAATACCCTTCCATGTTAGAATTCACATCAAACCCAGAACAGTTATTATATAAACGAGATACGGGTAGAACTCCACGTTTCATTGTCTTCTTACGATGTAAGTTTACTTTACGTGTAGGCTGACTTGGTTGTTCCATTCTGAAATAGTAATAAAAAAAATAGGTCTTAAAAATGCGAAACATTTCAAGGGCAGCATAAAAAATAGTTGTTTGAAACATTAGATGGTAGCTTCATTACTAAGAGTTTTAACAAGTGGAGTTCAAGATGGGAGACTATTACCTCCAAAAGGACAACCAAACATATCAATGTTTTCAAAAGCATTCATACGAGCGGGTCGTTTCACAACACAATGGGTAAGACTTGATTTTGATAATTCTCCTTCTTTAGGAAATACAAGTGTATTAACAATTCCTCGCAAAGGACATTTAATAACACGATTGTATCTTGTAACAACTATGCCAGATATTTATACAAACCAGAAGAAAGCAGAACTCTATGCCACTTCTAACTCTCAAACATTCTTAGGACCACATTTTGGTTATACAAACAGTTTAGGACATGCTCTTATTAATGAAACGTATATGGAGATTGGTGGAGCAAGAGTTGAGCGTTTAGATGGACGACTTCTAGAAATAATGGATGAGTATTATACGCCATTAGAAAAACAAGTATCGATGAATAAACTAATTAAGCGAAAGGATAACGGGTTTGACTACAATAGTTTTAATGGATCAGATACGAATCCTGTAGTGTGTGTTACACCATTACCATACTGGTTTGCGTGTGGAGATTCTGGATTAGCTCTTCCTATTGATGCTATACAAGCAGATTTAGTAAAACTATACGTTCGTTTTAATCCAATAAACTCATTATATGTAAGTTCTGCGCAAGTAAATCTTCCACAAACACTACCTGCGGGTGGAGACGCATACTATCCATTAAGTAATGCCTCATTTTATGTAAATAATCTTAATGGATCACCAGTATATGGGTTACAAGGAAATCCAAATACTTCTATAGTAGCATCTAAAATTCCTGGCATACAAATGCAAAATACGTTTGATTTGGGTTCTACATATGTACTAGCAGAATATGTGTATTTAGATAAACCAGAAGCAAATAGATTCCGTTTATCCGATATAAAAGTTCCTATTGTTCAACATTATCCATTTGATCCAGTGGATTCTCAGAATCTAAATCGTATAAATTATAAGTTTAGTGTTCCAAATCCAACAAGAAATCTTTTCTTCTATTTGAATCACTATGATGCCGTTCGTTATAACGCACCTTTCTTAGCAACACGCGACTTGAGTGGCTATGATTATAATTCACCATCTTATGTGCCTACAGGAACACCATGGTGGCCTAACGCAACTGGATTGGAAGATACACAACATATAGGAACTGTTCGTCCAGCGTTTTCAACACGAGATTCTGAACCATTATCACAAATAGTTCTTGAATATGAAGGAAAATTAATTCGTTATGGAACTGATGCCCCTTCATTATTTCGTTCAATTCTACCTTCATTAGAAATGCGAAAAAGTCCTTGGATAAATCGATACTACTACGCACTTATGTTCGGATTTCAACACGGATTACTTCCACCGTCACTCGTTTCTGGTGAAGCAAATTTAGATAAGATGTTAACCATTGAGTTACAACTCCAACTACATACAAATACTGGAAGTTTGAATACGAATAATGTTAATAGATTTTTCTTATATTTATACGCTGAAACATATAACGTATTACGTATTTATGGCGGTCGTGCTGGATTACTGTTTGCTTATTGATATGGTCTTCTTCTTTGTATTACATCGGTAACTGGTGCCTGTATTATATTTTCAGAACTAATATCAATAACTACAGCTTCTTTTGCTTCTGTAATATGAATATCTCCAATTGTATCTACAACTTCACCTAACTTTTTACGAACATCTGATAAGAAACCATATTTGTCTTCTTCTTTTTTCTTCTCATTTATCTTCTTTTCATATTCCTTGAAAGTTTTTTCAATCATTTCTTTCATACGCTTATCTAAGTCTGGTAGCACTTCGTCACGTAATAAGCGTTTCTTATGTCTCATATTTAGAGCAAGTTCAGCAACCAACATCTTCATGCGTGTTTTAGAATTATTGTATACAGTGGTATGTTCAATATTGTTACATATATCTGGTTTACTTAGATCTTCTTGATGATCAAACTCGGATCCAAAATTATTTATAATATCATCAGGAACTTGAGGTGATTGTTCTATTAATCTATCTAAATCTTGACGACATATGTTAATAAAGTCTAAACTATCAATACGATCATCTGGCTTTTGAGCTAATTCAACTGAGATTAATCTGTTAAACTTACCCCATGAAATTGCTGATACTCTATGTGCTTCAGAATTCTGAGCATAACGAAAAAAATTACCTAATGTGGTTAAAATACCCGTAAATAATGAAACAAGCCCAATTGCGATCTGCCCATATTTTTGTCCATTAGGGACATCGCCAACAAGTCCATTTAAACCTACTGACGCAGTTCCTGTAACGGTTGATAAAATAATCACAGGGATTGTTATTAAATTATTTTTATTTGATAACTTCTTTTCAGTTCTATCATGTAACCAACGATAACACGCGGCATAATCAGACCACTTTGCTAGCAATCTTTCTTGTTCTTCTGTCCATCCGTTTTGAAATTTTTTTACTTTATTTCCAGATAAATCTCTTGGAGTATTGCTTCCAGAAGATTTTGGTGAAGACATTCTATAGTAGGTTTAGATTTTCATATACCGCCCAACCATTTCGCTGACTCGGTTCAAAATATACTTCTCTCCAGTTACTACTGCTTTTTAATTCTTGAACAACCTTTTTACATTTCTCAGTATTTATATCATCTAATATAAAAACTTTTGTAGTGTTATATAGTCTATACATTGGCTTAGAACCATCGTTATGTAACAAATCCATTTCTATTCTTTCTTCTTAAATGGTCGTTTAGGCTTATTCATATTTGTTTCATAAATTTTTTTAGCAGCCTCTTCAGTTAGACTTTTAACATCAAGCCCAGAAGGGAGTGATACAAATATAGGTTTCTTACCTTTAGCAGTAACTTTCTTCATCATGTAAGGCCCATAAGCACCATTCTTAAATACAAACTCTCCTAACGTATGTAGAGTTTCAGATTTACTTTTAGAACGCTCAATAATGCTTTCAACACTATCACCAGGTTTCAAAGATATATTAGTTCCATTATATACTATATATTCGCCAAACTTCCCTTTTTTTCGTACAAGCATCTCCCCTTCATGATATCCAAAGATATCTGGTTTTTCCTTATCAGTGATAAACTTTTCAACAAGAGCATCTGTAATATCTTTAAAACTGACTCCTTCAGGCCATCCTAGAAATGCTTTGTCTTTTATTAATACTGGCCCAAACTTTCCTACTACTGCTTCATATCCATTGGCAAGTACAATCTTTTTAGAATTCGATATTTCTTTTGCTGGAACTTTTTTTAGAGTCTCATACTTGTCTTTATAAGAATTATATGTATCACTACATAGCTTTTTCCATTCATCGCTTCCAGATTCAATTAAATCTAGACGATCTTCCATCTGTTTGGTGAACCCATAATCAAATAGTTCTTTGAACTCTTTCATACAAAACTCATATACTTGTTTTCCTAGAAGAGTTGGAAACATCTTCTGTTTCTGAGCAGAAACTTTCTTGTTGAAACTTTCTCTCTTTGGCGGCCATATGTCTGGTTTTAGATTCAAACGTGTTAGTGAAATTTCGCTTGATTCTTGGACCTTAATTTCAACATAGTTTTTATCAACAATGGCAGATACTAATGATGCGAATGTAGAAGGACGACCAATACCTTTCTTTTCCAATTCACGCACGAGTGTCGCCTCATTATACCGAGAAGGTGGATTCATACACTTTTCTTCTGCTTGTAGAGAATCCCATTTAATTTTCAGATTATTTGTGAGTTTCTGAGATACTTCCCATGCTTGCGTCTCTTCTTCTTCTTTTTCATCCAAGTTCGTTTCGCTTTGACCAACAATCTTCCATCCTTGAAATGTTGTCTTCTTAAAAGTAGATTCCCAAATAAATTCACTCGGATCTTCATCAATCATCCACTGAATCTTTCGCTCTTCACCTTTTGCGGCTGACATAACACTTTGAAGTGCTCGTTTGTAAATTAAAGTGTAAATATTTCTTTCTTGATTCGTGTAATCACCAGTTAGCACAGAGTAGTCAAAGTGGGTTGGGCGGATCGCCTCGTGAGCTCCTTGAGACATGTCTTGTGTCTTCTGATCCGATTTACACTTCTTAAGAATACCATTACTTACATAATCACTACCATATACACTTTGAACTTGTTTCTTTGCCTCTAGAATAGCCTCTTCAGACATGTTAATACAATCTGTTCTCATATATGTAATATGTCCATCTTCATAGAGTTTCTGTGCCACTTTCATAGTAGTTTTAGGATTTGATCCATATAATGCAGACGCTTCTTGTTGTAATGAAGATGTAATTAAAGGTTGTGGAGGATTATGAATTGTAGGTCTTGTGATTACATTTGTAATAGTAGCTTCATGTAACGTATGAATATTTTCAAAGTAGTTATTTGCATCTTCTTCCGATTCGAGTGTATCAATTATTTTTCCAGAGAAACTTGTGCTATTCGAACTCCAACTCCCTTTTACTTCGTAACAAGCAGAACTCTTAAAATTATCAATATCATTCTCCTTTTCAACAATAAGTCTTAATGCGGGTGTTTGACATCTTCCTGCCGATAAAGCTGAGCCTACAAAACGCCAAAGAAGAGGAGAAATAGTAAATCCAACCATCAAATCTAATACTGCGCGTGCTTGTTGAGAGTTTACACGATTCATATTAATAGTTCTAGGATTTTCAATCGCTTTTAGCACTGCGGATTTAGTAATTTCATGGAATACAATTCTTGGATTGGTACATACATTTAATTTTAACGCAAGAGCTACGGAATATGAAATTGCTTCACCTTCTCTATCATCATCACTGGCTAAATATATTTTAGTTGCCGACTTAGCAGCATCTTTGAGTTGGGAAATTGTTTTAAACTTATCTTTCATAAACTCATAGTCTGGATTAAATCCATCTTCAATATGAAGCCCTTTCAAATCTTCTACTAGTTGGCGAATATGGCCCATTGAAGCAAGAACTTTCCATCCATTTCCTAAGAATCCTTGTATCTTAGAACATTTAGACGGCGATTCAACAATTACTAAATTCATGATGATACTTATATTTCTACTATATTGTATACAATTTTATTAGTTTTTTACATGGGTTTTTAAACATTCTTATCATTTTTAAGGTCTAAAAAAAAGAACATAATGAATAGTAGTAGTAATATGAATATAGAAGGATGTCAAATAAAAGATGATGATGAAATTTTAGAAGAAGAAAAGAATAGATTTAACTTTCGCAGATTCAAACCCGAGGAACTAGAAAAGAGATACTCTCCATTTGAAAGAACAAAGAAAGAGTTTCCGTTCTTATTTCAGAAGAAACGTGAAGTTATTCCTAAAGAAGACCATAAAATAAGTTTAGATGAAATTATTAATAAAGTGCGAGATCTATCTTTTAGCTCTCCAGAATTAAATGTACTACGTGAGAATATTTGCGAAGATAGTAAATATTCACCAAAGACACCGCCATACCCACCATATTCTAGAACGGCATCACCTATGCCTACTCTAGAACTAGGAGATTCTGCTATGATAACGGAACTAAAGGAGTCTCACGAAATGAGTGTAGATGAACAGAAATAATATAGCATATCTAATAAATTCAACTCCAAAGTATTATTATATTTTAGAGTTACATTTAGTGCTTTTGAGACGATATGCTCATACTTTGAAATGGCAAGTATATTTGGCGACAGAAGAACCTGATCATCTAGTGTGTAAACTATTACAAGAAAAATATAAGGTTGAGATATTAGTTTTAGAAAAGGAAAACTCTTCGTTTCTAAGTTCTAGAAAACGTGCACTGGAACTATTACCAGAATCTATACAATATGTTATTCCAATGCAAGAAGATTTTTTATTAGAAAGAAATATTGATATGGAAACAATAAATGAATCTATTGATATTCTCGATAATTATAAAAACATTTTTTGTATACGATATATGCCTTGCCCTGGTCCTAATGAGAAAAATCCAAACTTTAATGATAGATTTAGATATTTCAATATAGAACATGATTTTTACATGTTTAGTTTTCAAGCATCCTTATGGAAGAAGAATGAATGTTTACGATTTTATACAGAAATATGTAACAAAGTAAAATCATATGGTGTTACAAATAGTGTAGATCTAGAAGTGAGAAATAATATAGCAGAAAATATTGATGGTCAAACATTATTTAATAATTTATTTAGTAATAGTTTTGTAGTAGGATATAAACGAACACACAGTTTTCCTAACGCGGTATATATGAGTCCTTGGCCATATAGACCAACTGCTATTATAAAAGGTGTTTTACAGCCGTTTGCGAAAGAATTAGCAGAGCGCGAAGGTGTTAAACTGATTTTTTAATACTGGTTACCAGTATTCGCAATTGTTAGAAATACGCTATTTCTATCATTTGAACTATTATTAATATTAAATGTTGTTCTTTCTAAACCTGTTCTAAATGTATCTATACCACCAACTGTTTTTACAGAAGCAGTTCCATCAGAAATATAATGAACCAATGAAAAGTTAAAATTAGAACGCACCGCCAATGTATCTAGTTCAAACTGAATCGGTTGAATAAAATGATTTGATGATAAACGATTTATTGTGGAAGCGCCACAAGGATATACGGAATTCACATTGATATATTGTTGAACACCAGATTGATTAATAGGGACATTTGAACCAGCCGCATTTACATACATTAAATGACTCGATAAGGCAATCACATTTTTGATACTAGAATTAGCTTCAGGATATAAGGCTAAACTTGATATACTTGATGGAGTAACTACTGGAGAAAATGTAAAGTTTGGATAATATTCAATAAACATACGTGAAGAAGCATTTGGATTCAAAAATCTAGAAAATGTTGAAAAGTTATATTGTAGTGAACTAAACTGAGCGGTTCCAGAGTTACTTAATTGAGGGGTTGTAGCAAGTGTTGATAGCGTATTCAAACCAACTCTGCCTTGATAATAAATAGATGAATGTATATTAGGATACGTTAAAAAATTAAAGTTTGTGCTTGCTTGATTCGCATTTATAGTGCTTTGAATAGTGCTTGTTAATGATGGAATACCAATAAAAACTGTTGAACTAATAAAATTTGTTGATAATATAACTTCTGATGTTAATGGACTTATATTTAAAATATTATTTGTATTACTTGAGTTTAAAACTGCTTGACCGGGCACTGATACAGTTGTATAACCTACATTTGTTAAAGAACTAATTGACGTAAGACCTATAGAACCGTTGCCAACAGAATATAATACAAAAGATGAAGGATAAGGTCTATTATTTGATGTTAAATAGTTCATTCCAGTTAATTGAAGCGTATCTAAATTTAATGTTTTTCTAGATGTTGCCATTCTCTTTTTTATGGTGCTATATTTTGAATAGATAAGTAATACGATGAAGTTGAATCAAAATATAGGTTTACATTATTTGATGTAAACCCTACATTTGTATTGGAAGCAAATACATTAATGAAACGATGTGTTAATAAATATGGACTAGTATAAAAAGTTCTTACACCATTATCCAAATAATTTCCTGGAATATTTAATCGGATAGGTTGTTGAAATAGGTTTGAAGCATTGTTATTCATAGATAAAAATTTTGTTTGATGTAAAATATTTATAGATGAACCATTATACTGTAAAAATGATGATACATGATAGATTTGAGAATTACAGTTAGTTGTTATTTGAGGAAATATAATATTAGGATATATATCTAAACTAATGCTTGTTTTAGGATTAATGTAACTTGAGAAATTACTTAGTTGTGAATCCAATGTTGATATGTAAAAATCGTATGATCCTGATGGGACAAAAGGAGTAACTGAATTATTAATCCCTTTATATGTTAAAGATGAAGTATAAAATGTCTTATAAAAATAATAGCTGCTTATAGAACTTATTGTAACATTCACATTTGAACCAGAAATTATTAAAGAACCCGCTTGATTTAAGTATATATTCTGTCTTTTATTTAAAATATCAGCGGTTGTGCTGAATAATGCGTTATTCCCTGTTATAACTGTTGAAAATAGTGAAGCAGAACTTACATATTGTAAAGAACCAAGATTGTTGATAGAATTTAAGAGAGAAGCGCTGCTAATATAGTTACTAGATCCAAGATTATTTATTATATTAATAACATATGATGTGCTGGCATAACCTAGATTACCTAATCCACTGATAGTGCTATATAATGTTGAAGCACTAATATACCCTAGTGTTCCTAATCCTCTAACGGTTGATTGTAACTGTGATGATGATATATATACTGATGATATTGTATTAAAAATTTGAATTGAAGATAATAATGATGTAGCAGTGCTAGTTAAATGGCCACATGATATATATCTTTCTGGATTATAAATTCCAGCAGTTGTGCTTGTTAAATTTGGAATAGTTACAGTGCCCGGTATTAAACCGTTTGAAAATGTTAAGAATTGATTTGATAAATTATAGATTGTAGTTGATAAATTTCCTAAATAAGGATTTACACTACTAATATTATCTATAACACTTTGCCATTGTAAATCACCAAGGCCATCAGTTGATAATATGTAATTGGTTGAAATAGGATAATTTGTATTTGGGTCTATCGCTAATAGACTACGATATATTGTAGGATCCATAACTATACTGCGAAGAGAAATGAAAAAAGAATCATTGCTCCTAATAAGTAGTAAGTCAAATGACAGGAAATGGAGGATTATTACAACTCGTAGCAATGGGAAAACAAGATATATTCTTAACCGGAAATCCTCAAATCACATGGTTTAAAATGGTTTACCGTCGTTATACCAATTTCGCGATAGAATCGCAAGCTATGTTTTTTGATGGTGATCCAGATTTTGGAAAGCGTTTATCATGTTTAGTGCCTCGTAGAGGAGATCTATTAGGGCCATTAGTGCTTGAAGTAACTTTACCAGCGATTACTCTTACAGATGGCACACCGGTATCATATGTAAATTCAATTGCTCACGCCTTAATTGATGAAATTACACTCGAAATTGGTGAACAAGAAATTGATACTCAAACTGGTGAATGGATGGAAATCTGGTCAAATATGACAACAACATCAATGCAACGTGATGCGTTTAATAATATGATTGGAAAAGTGGATGATTTTATTCCACCTACTAATTTTGGTCCTTTAAAACTATATATACCATTACGTTTCTGGTTTTGCAAGAATCCTGGCCAGTACTTACCATTGCTTGCGTTACAATACCATCCTATTCGTATTAATTTAAAACTGAAACGTTTACAAGACCTATTTTCTACTCCATCATTGGGAAATTCTACATTATGTAATACTCTTTCTATAAATCCTGTTAAAATTACTGATTTAAGACTATTTGGTGATTATGTATATTTAGATGTTGAAGAAAGAAGACGTTTTGTAAGTAATACTCATGAATATTTAATTGAACAAGTTCAATATACGCCAATTATATCAATTCCTGTAGGGGCAACATCATCTACGGTTCGCCTTGAATTTAATCACCCCATAAGAGAACTATTATGGTATATTAAACGTTCTCAGATGGATACATATCACGAATATTTTAATTATAGTAGCACAAGTATTCTTGAAACTGGTGCTAGAAAAGATTTAATGGAAGATGCTATAATTCAACTTGATGGTCATGATAGATTTGATAGACGTGATGCTGGGTATTTTAGATTAGTTCAACCTTATTATCATCATACAACTGTGCCTAGCAACTTATTTATTTATAATTATTGTTTTGCTTTTCGTCCTGAAGAACTACAACCTTCTGGTTCATTAAATGCTAGCCGCATAGATAATTTTGTGCTACAAATGAATTTAGTTCCCGATTCTACAACTGGAAATCCTCCAGCACGTGGCAATGCTGTAACACGTGTATATGCTACAAATCATAATGTGTTACGCGTGATTAATGGATTTGGAGGATTATTATTCACGATTTAAGAGTATTAAATAGTATAAAATGCTTCACATTTTACTGGTCAATCACATCGAAGATGCGATTGCTCTCCTATAAAATGCTTCACATTTTATAGGTCGATTATGAGTTTATCATTTACAAATCCAATTGGTATTATTCCGACTCCTATTTCTGTTTTACAAAGTACTGCAGCAGCAGTTCTGCCCCCATTTCCATTATGGTTATATAAGTTAATTGCCGCCTTTCCTATTACAGGCTTATTAGGATTGGATCATTTTGCAATAGGCTCAAATTTTACTGGATTGATGAAAATATTTATTAATGTTATTACATTGGGTTCTTGGTATGCCTTTGATATTGTTCAAGCATATAATAAAGCAAATATAAGTCAAACTGGCTTAGATGTCCCTTTTTTTGACTTTGGAGAAATTGGTAAGAATAAGATCAGTGATGAACCAATGAAAAATATGACAAAGAATACAAAAGTATGGCTTTATCTTTTAATTGCTTCATTATTTTTTGGCTTATATTTTGCAACAAGTTTTTTCTTATCAAAATCAAATGAATTATTACCAACTCTTCTACGTTATTTCAGTATTTTCTCATTTTGGGTTTCATTGGCAATAGCAGCTTTTACAGTAATATTTGTATTAACAATAAAAGCAACTCCTTTTAGTGCTGTAACAAGTGCTTCAACTCCTGGTGGTATATTATCTAGTTTATATGGATCTACTGGTGTATCAAATCCTGCTTTAGCAAAACCGTCTGGTGTTAGCTCTTTATTATCTAGTTTACCTATATCTCGTAATTTTTTTACAGGAGGTCAAGTAAATGACATAGATGAACTGAAAGATATCGTTAGTTCTATAAAACAAGAAGGAGGTGCTAAAAAACAGAGTAATCAACACATATATTTTGGTTTAGCACTTATATTAATTCCAGTTGTAGGCTTTACAATTCATACTTTAAGAAAATCCAAGAAAGATTAATATGAAATATTTAGAAACTCAAGAACAGTTTGAAGAGTTAATTGGACGTATTCCAGTAAGAGAACCATTACCCAGTTTAACAGTCATCTGGTTTTCTGCCGCATGGTGTGGGCCTTGTAAAAAAATTCAAATTAATAAATTAATGTCAGACTTTCCTGCTAATTGGTTAAAATGTGATGTTGATCAAAATAATTATACGGCTGGATTTTGTGGAATTCGTTCTGTTCCTACATTTATGGTGATTTATAATACAAAAATTCTAGAAACAAAAGCATCTTCTGATACAAACGAAATTCTACAATGGTTAAATAGTCTTCTTACAAAAAACTAATTAATTGTTAGATGTATGATTTTATTATAATAGGAGGAGGAATATCTGGTTTTTATTGTGCTTTAGAATTAATAAAACACAAGAAAAATGTTGTACTATGTGAAAAGTATAAGAACTTAGGAGGACGTATTGACACGTTTCACGAAAATAGTTATACATGGGAGTCTGGTGCGGGCCGTATTTCAAAAAAACATACTATGTTACTTGATTTAATGAAAAAATATAATGAACCGTTACATGCTATTTCACCAGAACTAACATATAAGAAAGATGGTTCCAGTTGTATTGAACCGAATCTGTTTGAACCAAACATAAATGCTTTTTTTGAACCGTTACAGAAACTCGATTCAAAGATTCTCAATAATTCTACTTTAAAAGAGTTATGTATTCAAATTCACGGAAAAGATAAAACAGAAGAATATTTTGATAGATTTCCTTACAGAGCAGAAACAGAAGTATTGCGTGCCGACTTGGGGTTGGAAAGTTTTAAAAATGAAATGGGTTCTCATCAAGGATATTATGTTGCGGTAAACGGTTTACATAGTTTAATTGAAAAGATGGAAAAAGATTTTCTATCAAAAGGTGGAGAGGTACTAACAAACTATGAATGTTTCAATATACAAGATAAGAAAGAATTTATAGAAACAAAGTTTTATACTGGGCCAAGAAGTATTAAGGTTAGACCAACTCAAACGTTACAATGTAGCAAACTAATATGTGCTATGACATCTGAAGCATTAAAACACATATCTTTCTTTAACAAGTTTACAATTCTAAAACATTTGAGAATGGAACCATTACTAAGAACATACGCAGTGTATGATAACTGTTGGTTTTCTCAATTCAACAGAATTGTTACGAAAACACCAATACGATATTTCTTACCAATAAACTACAATGAAGGAAGTGCTACGGCGATGGTATCTTATACAGATTCTCGTGATACAAATAAGTTTCATAAGATAATACAAAAGTTTGGAGAAGAATCGTTAGGAAAACATATACAAAATCTATTAAAAGAACTGTTTGGACCAATACCAGAATACAAGTTTTTTAAGAGTCATTACTGGAAATATGGTGCAACATATTGGTTACCTGGAAACTATGATCCTATTGAAGAGTCAAAGAAATCATTAAAACCATTTGAATCTGAAGTATATATTGTTGGAGAGTCATTTAGTTTGAAACAAGCATGGATAGAAGGCGCTTTAGAACAATGTAAAAAATTATTTCATACTTATAGATTATGAACTCTCATTTTATAATTGCTTTATTTCATATATTAGTTATTGTCCCTTTCTTATTTTACGTATTTTATAATCGTGCTGCAAATCCTGAATGGATTTATACAACACTTCTTGTTGTAGGTTTATTTGTGTTAGTATATCATACTTATAAAGCGTTAGTAAAGTTCTACTCAAAATCACCTAGTTTATGGGTTAATGTATATCATGTATTAGGCGTAGCACCATTATTAATATATATTGGATATAATGGAAAAAAAACAGAACGTCCTGCCTATGAAGGTTTAGGTATTATGGTATTTGGTGCTCTTGGATATCACTTATATAATATGGTGGTTATGTTACAAGTTCATCATGACGATGATGATTAAGATAATTTTAATCAATTAGTGTAAGGAATTTTTGTTTTTCTACAGTATCAACTTTTATACAATCTATTACATGATAATAAAATGCGGTAGAAGATTGAAACGTCTTATTACAACTATTACAACTATTGTTTTCATCCATAATCTTATCAATTTCTTCTTTAAAATGCTTACGTAGACAGTGAATTCTCCGATTGGACTTTGTGATTGATTTAAAATCACAATTATCGAATACACATTGAAACATTTTAGTTTCTTTCTTTGTTGTACTATGTTTTGACAACTTGTGAAGTTCTAAAGAAGATTTTTGAAGAAAATCTTTCTGACAAATATCACATTCAAAAGGAAGTTTTCCTTCATGTTTCTTCATATGATAATACATTGTATTTTGGTTCTTTTTTACCACTTCGCAATTGGGACATATAAAGTGGCCATTCTCATTTTTAATATATTTTGATGTCATTTCCTATAATGTGTATTTGTAAATAATGTTTTCAATTTTTTGTGAAACGAAAAATGGAGAACAATTTTTTGTGAAACGAAAAATGGAGAACAATTTTTTGTGAAACGAAAAAGTGGTTCTCATTTAGATGGAAAAGAGTTCAACAACTGATGATAAACATAAAAAATACTATTCATCTTATATTCCAAATGATCTCTTTTGGGGGATAGGAATTGAAAATGAAACATACTTAGAAGTATCTAGTATACCAGAAGTATCAGGATTATTTTTTAAAAATCAGAAACGAGAACGTTATAGTCTCAATTATTATGAAACATATTTAAATGAATATTTTAACAAGGCTCTCGATACACTTATTAATAAAGATAATTTTTATAGTCTTCCATATTTAATTAATTGTCATGAACTAACAAAAAATGATTTATCTGGAAACCCTAAAACAAATTATGATAAAGCTTCAACACCAAATAAGAGATTTTCTGGAAAAACAGTGTTTGAACATATGTGTGAACAAAACCTATATTTTAAAGATGAATATGAGAAAAGTTATTGTTTTGATGGAGACACAGTTGAATTTATGACACAAAACTATTATAAGAAAACAATTCAAGATGTAATTTCAGAATTAAAATATCATAAAAAACAGTTTTTAAACAATATAAATAAGTTAGGTTTACCACTTGCTCAAGGAAAAAAGTTAGAATATCCAAAAGTAAATCACGGATTTGCTAGATTCTCAACAAATAAGAATAATCTTGCTATATTTAATAATGGAACATATCATTTTAATTTTACACTTCCCACATTATTAGATGATTGTGGAAATATAGCAGATAAACGAGTGTTTGAAAAAAAGCATTCAAAAGCAATTAAAGTTATTCAACTTCTAGAACCATTCTTTATAGCAAAATATGGTTCTAATGATACGCTATCAAGAAGTTCTGTATATTCAAACCGATTTCCAAAAGGGTCACAGCGTATAGCGGCTTCACGATATGTTAGTGCTGGAACATATGATTCTAATAAAATGAAATCTGGTAAAATACTACAAGAAGATCGTTATATGTATGAACCATTATGGTATTCTAAACTATATAAGCAAATACATTATGTAAAAAATAATAAGATAGGATTTGATATTAATTATAATAAGTTTAAGAATCATGGAATTGAACTACGTTTCTTTGATTGGTTTCCAGAAGAGCATTTAGAAGAAGTGTTAACGTTTTTAGTATATTTACTTGATCATTCTTATATTCTAAGTAATATAGAAAACCCTATAAAAGATGAAATATATAATGATATAATGTATAATTGTATTTTAAAAGGTAAAGATACAGTTCTAAGCACAGAACATATTGCTTATATTAAAACAACGTTAAAACTTAAAGTTAAATTAAAAGATAGAAATATCATAAGTGTATATGATTCAATATTTAATTATTTTAAAAAACTATATGAAAAAAATGGTGAATGTAGCAAATATATGTTAGATAAACCTATTACAAAATGCTGTTCTACAAAATGCTGTTCTACAAAATACTTTTCAATATTTTTATAAAGAACGGTATAAACACTATTTTTATATAAATAGTAATGAAACTGCTAACTTTGGCAATTGGCGAAGATTTTCGTAAAAGTTTATCAAAAGCTCTTGAATCTAAGAAAGACTATTGTGAAGTTCATGATTATGAGTTTGTATTGGGCGATGAAAAGTTTTGGGATAGAGAACGTCCTATTCCTTGGTCAAAGATTCCTTTTTTACTACATGTATTAAATAATAGTAGTGATGGTGAATTTATCTTTATGAGTGATGCCGACGTATATATTACAAATTTAGAGTTTGATATTGAAGAATCTATTGTGTCACTGCTACTTGAAGAGAAAGATCTATTTATGACTATTGATAGTTGTGGCCATATAAATGATGGAAATATATTAATTCGTAATTCTGAGTGGTCACGTGACTTTTGGAAACGAGTATACGAGCAAACAGATCTATTATATCATCCTTGGTGGGAGAATGCTGCAGTTATTAAGTTAATAGAAACAAATAAATCTGATTTAGATAAGGTTCAAATTACATCAAACTGTCGTTTATTTAACGCGTATATACAAGGGTTAGAAGGGATGCCATTATGGCAGCCTGGTGATTTTCTAGTTCATTTTGCGGGAATCTACGACGTAAAACGAATGAACTATTATATTGATCAAATTGAAGAAGGTAAAATACCTAGAAAAAATATTTGGGAATAAAAGAAAAAAATCTAACTATAAAATATAATGAACAATAACAATAACAACGAAGACTATGATGAGAATGAAAATAATAATAATAATATGGAAGGTGGTCGTCGCAATGTAACGCGTAAGAATCGCAAAGAGAACATGGAAGGTGGCGCTAAGATTCCCGCTGTAGGGAGCAAGGCTCAAGTATGGCACGGTACAGCCAAGCACACTTCCGGTGGTTTAGTCAAGAAAGATTTAATGAAGACACGCAAAGGTCGCATTGTATCGAAGAAGAAGCATGCTGCTGGCAAGAAGGCGTTAAAGAATCTTAAAAAAGCTGGATTCGTCGCAAAGAAAGGCACATTTAAAATATTTCGCAAAAAATAAACTATTCTTTAAATTCTAAAGCTTCCGCTAAACTTCTAAGATAATCAGACGCTTGTTTGTAATTGATTATAGGTGCTATTCCTTGAATAGAGTTATAATCAAACCAATATAATGATCCAGTATTGTATACCAATGATACATCTGCGCCTTTTGTTTCACTTAATACAGATTTAATATCAATATTCTTTACTCTAGTGCTTAGCACTGGAAATATTTCATCATAACTTGTTTTAGTTGTAAAAAATATAGAAGAATAATCATATCTTGGATTCATGCCACCGGTAATAAGAGTTATATCTTCTTTTGTTGAATTTAAATTATTAAATACAACTTGAGGAATTTCTGAACAGTACCAAACTATAATAAGAGGTTTTGCACAATGTTGAATATATGTATATGCGAGTTGTAAATCTTTAGAATCTTTTATACGAAACATAGCATCAGTAAATACGTTTTTTACCCATTTTGGATTATGTTTCACATAAGAATCTGAAAATAATAGTACTGTTTTATGAGTTTTTAGAATTTCTTCTGAATACATATTTAATAAACCAGAATACATCTTATCTAGAACACTTACATCACCGAAACAATAAATCTTTTGTTTACGAAAGTTGGTTGAATATCCTTCAAGGTGTATTGTGTCTGTCATTATTTGAATACAATTTTCTTAGAATAAAAAAGAACCGCAGAATAATTAGAAATAAGATGTCTATATTAAATTATTTATTAATAGCTGGTTTAATTATACTTGTTGATTTGCCATGGTTAGTGTTAGGAAGTAAGCAATCCAAAGCGATGGTAGAAAGTATCCAGCATTCACCTTTAACCGTAAGATATTTACCTGCCATTATTGTTTACTTAGCACTTTCTTATTTAGTAACTCTTCCAGAAAATAATAATGATGCGTTCATGTTAGGCTTTTGTATCTACGCTGTTTATGATTTTACAAATCTTTCAACATTTAAAAACTATTCTGTTAAATTTGCTGTTGCCGATTCATTATGGGGCGGTGTGTTATTTGTTATTGTATATAATATTATTGTATCATTAAAACTTAAAAAGTAATAAAATTGACAAACAAAGTCCCACTATTTTATTTGTAAACAAATAAAATTGATACCGCTTTTCTGCTTCGCATCAAATCGAGAACAAAGTCCCACTATTTTATTTGTAAACAAATAAAATTGATACCGCTTTTCTGCTTCGCATCAAATCGAGAACAAAGTCCCACTATTTTATTTGTAAACAAATAAAATTGA
>Ga0214921_10000325_pt1 | contig 92554 bp, 96 predicted proteins | sample LL1505_MetaG_FD_177992 | JGI IMG/M metagenome (GOLD analysis project Ga0214921, IMG submission 177992) | Freshwater microbial communities from Lake Lanier, Atlanta, Georgia, United States - LL-1505 | ecosystem: Environmental > Aquatic > Freshwater > Lake | place: USA: Georgia | collected... | reverse complement strand
ATCAATGCCATCCAAGTTCACATTATAAATTTGTGTTCCAAATGTGCCATGTATATTTGTTATCATATCAATCGTAATCACACCACCAGAATAACTCTGTACTCGCCCCTCAAATCGATTAGTAGGAACTATGGAATCAACAACTATAACAGAGTTTCCAGTAATATAGGCCAGGTTAGATTCTATTGTGAGTGTTACACTCCCCCCTTCTGTCGGAGCAGGGGTTTCAGCTCCAATCGTTGCAGAAAGGTACCTATCGCCTGAAATACCAGTAGGACCTGTTTCGCCAGTAGGTCCAGTCTCACCAGTAGGACCTGTTTCTCCAGTAGGACCTGTTTCTCCAGTTGTGCCAGTATCCCCAGTAGGACCGGTTTCTCCAGTATAACCAGTCTCGCCAGTAGGCCCTGTCTCTCCTGTTGCACCAGTAGGACCTGTTTCTCCTGTATAACCAGTCTCACCTGTGGGACCTGTCTCTCCTGTTGCACCAGTAGGACCTGTTTCTCCTGTATAACCAGTTTCACCAGTAGGCCCTGTCTCTCCTGTTGCTCCCGTATCACCAGTATGACCTGTTTCTCCAGTTGCGCCAGTATCCCCAGTAGGACCGGTTTCTCCAGTATAACCAGTCTCACCAGTAGGCCCTGTCTCTCCTGTTGCCCCAGTAGGACCTGTTTCTCCTGTTGCCCCAGTAGGACCTGTTTCTCCTGTATAACCAGTCTCACCTGTGGCACCAGTTTCACCTGTTGCACCAGTAGGACCTGTTTCTCCTGTATAGCCAGTCTCACCTGTGGGTCCTGTTTCTCCAGTATAACCAGTCTCGCCAGTAGGTCCAGTCTCACCAGTAGGACCTGTTTCGCCAGTAGGGCCTGTTTCTCCAGTTGCGCCAGTATCCCCAGTAGGACCGGTTTCTCCAGTATAACCAGTCTCGCCAGTAGGCCCTGTCTCTCCTGTTGCACCAGTAGGGCCAGTCTCTCCTGTATAGCCAGTATCGCCAGTAGGACCAGTTTCTCCTGTTGCGCCCGTATCACCAGTAGGGCCAGTCTCTCCTGTATAGCCAGTATCGCCAGTAGGACCAGTCTCTCCTGTTGCGCCCGTATCACCAGTAGGGCCAGTTTCTCCTGTATAACCGGTCTCGCCAGTGGGTCCTGTTTCTCATGTTGCGCCCGTATCACCAGTAGGACCTGTTTCTCCTGTATAACCAGTCTCACCTGTGGGTCCAGTCTCTCCTGTTGCGCCCGTATCACCAGTAGGACCTGTTTCTCCTGTATAACCAGTTTCACCTGTGGGTCCAGTCTCTCCTGTTGCACCAGTAGGGCCAGTTTCTCCAGTATAACCAGTCTCGCCAGTAGGGCCAGTCTCTCCTGTTGCACCAGTAGGGCCAGTTTCTCCAGTATAACCAGTCTCGCCAGTAGGGCCAGTCTCTCCTGTTGCACCAGTAGGACCAGTTTCTCCTGTATAACCAGTCTCACCTGTGGGTCCAGTCTCTCCTGTTGCACCAGTAGGGCCAGTTTCTCCAGTATAACCAGTCTCGCCAGTAGGGCCAGTCTCTCCTGTTGCACCAGTAGGACCAGTTTCACCTGTATAACCAGTCTCGCCAGTAGGCCCTGTTTCTCCTGTATAACCAGTCTCACCTGTGGGTCCAGTTTCTCCAGTATAACCAGTCTCGCCTGTGGGCCCTGTTTCTCCTGTTGCGCCTGTGGGACCTGTTTCTCCTGTATAACCAGTCTCACCTGTAGCTCCAGTTTCTCCTGTTGCTCCCGTATAGCCAGTAGGACCATCAATGCCATCCAAGTTCACATTATAAATTTGTGTTCCAAATGTGCCATGTATATTTGTTATCATATCAATCGTAATCACACCACCAGAATAACTCTGTACTCGCCCCTCAAATCGATTAGTAGGATCTGTAGAATCAACCACTATAACAGAGTTTCCAGCAATATAGGCCAGATTCGATTCTATTATTAGCGTTACACTACCTCCTTCTGTCGGAACAGGGGTTTCAACTTCAATCGTTGCAGAAAGATACCTATCGCCTTGAGGGCCTATATCGCCCTGAGGACCTTCATTGCCTTGAAAACCTTGAGGACCTTCATTGCCTTGAAAACCTTGAGGGCCTTCATTGCCTTGAAAACCTTGAGGACCTTCATTGCCTTGAAAACCTTGAGGACCTTCATTGCCTTGAAAACCTTGAGGGCCTTCATTGCCTTGAAAACCTTGAGGACCTTCATTGCCTTGAAAACCTTGAGGACCTATATAACCTTGAGGGCCTACATTGCCTTGAGGACCATCAATACCATCCAAGTTCACATTATAAATATGTGTTCCAAATGTGCCATATATATCTGTTATCATATCAATAACAATGACACCACCAGAATAACTCTGTACTCGCCCCTTAAATCGATTAGTAGGATCTGTAGAATCAATCACTACAACAGAGTTTCCAGCAATATAGGCCAGATTCGATTCTATTGTTAGTGTTACACTCCCTCCTTCTGTCGGAGCAGGGGTTTCAGCTCCAATCGTTGCAGAAAGATACCTATCGCCTTGAGGACCTACTTCCCCAGTAGGACCAATAATACCCATCTGGCCCTGTTTACCAGTAGGACCCGTTTGTCCCAAACGACCCGTAGGGCCAGCTTTTCCTGTGGGACCGGTTACACCTGTGGGACCACCAAACGCGCCCGTCGGACCTAAGGAACCTGTCGGCCCCGTATCGCCTTTTTCACCACCAAAGGGACCCGTAGGCCCAGTCTGGCCATCCCCTCCACCCGATCCGCGCAATAACACTGCATTCCCCGAAGTATCAATAATTTGATAAATGGGGGTCGGGAACTTTGTCGGCCTGGTTGTGGTAAACCCAGCCCCTGCCGGGTCGATATAATAATACGTGCCAGGTGTAGTACCAACGAAAGGAAGATCTCCCCGCGTCCTGTATTCGCCAAAAGGATTAAACGTGAAATAGTCTTTATCCGGAACACCCACACTCGTGACAACACCGATCGTCTGGACAATTTGCGGAACGTCCCCAATTCCACTCGATTTAGTAAACAGCCCAGTGCCTTCATCCAGATATACGGGATCACCCACAGAAAATGTTGTTTCAGCGTCGACTTGATAAATACTCACGTATTTATTATACGTATTCAAAATTCGAAAGCGCCCGATCACATTTCCACTGAAGTTTGTACTTAAGTTGAATGAATCACTCGGTGTAAAAATGGGAAATCCATCCTCATCGAGTGTGAAAAGAATTGCATTACTTATAATATAACGAGGTGCACCATTAAATGTTCCTCCAGAATCAATACCGGCATTAAATCCATCTACATCGAGCATTTTTGCATAAAATGTCCCACGCCCTGTATTATCATCCAATGGGCTATCTGTTACATTATAAATTTCAATAATTCGCCATGTATAGCCGGTAGAATCGCTCGCCAACCAATCACCGGGGACTACATTATATGCATCGTAATATTGTTCCAGTTGACCTGTTCCAGGATTAAATATGTATGCTGATGTTGAAATTATATCGGGTAATGTACAATATACCAAATATTCATTTCGCTGTAATAAAGCAAAATAAGATGATAAACTCGGTGGTAGGTTCGTAGTATCATAATAATATGTCATATTGACAACAAATGACTTTGGAGGGGCTATATATGATGCTCCTGTTGGGCCTGTTGACATCCTTCCTATTTATATTATGAGAATTACCACAGCCAAGTGCTTAAATTAAGTACTTGGCTCTAATGGCTAGAATGAGAATACAAAGTCACTCCAATGACATAAGGCCACAGAGTGGCCTTAGGGGAGTACTTAACTTCAGTACTAGACGTTACATAACAAATTGTAAATCAATACAAAGATTTGCATTACCATAAATTGGATCAGTACCAACAAGTTGCGCTTGTGTAGTAATAGTTAATGTCAATGGATATGTTGGATTTTTGTTAGATGCAGGCGTAAGTGTTTGCGCTTTCATGTTTGCTATATTGGATGTTGTATTAAGCTGCCTGTTCATACTATCCTTTAAATTATAATATGAACATTGTATGGGAGGCCAATTGTATAATATATTTCTCTGTGATGATACTATTTGTGTATTATATATTTGAAAATTTACAAGTTTTAAATTAGAAGGAGGTGTTATCATATTATTATTAAATACAAACCCATATGTATCATTCGTTGAATTCGGTAATTCCACCATAATATTATTCACTAAAGATAGTTTTCGAATTGTTTTAAAGCTGTATGTTGAGCTGATTTTATAAAAAAATATACGATATGTGGTTCTGCCAGTAGCCGATAAATTTAGAGTAGTAACACATGGGTTTCCCGATGTAGCAAATTCTCCATTTGATGTAGTAGGTCTATTCCCAATTAAACCTGCAAGTCGATTACCATTTGGGTCGGTGGTTGTTACTTGAAACCCCTCTGATTCTGATATAAGCCCATTCATATAGAATAGGGCAACACACGCCAATACAAGCGTGGGCACAAGAATATTCAAATATTTCCCTTTCATACCTATTACTTATAGATAAAATAGAGTGATAGAAGCAAGAAATCCTGTACCCGGCCCACTAGTTGCACGTGAAGTTATATTATCTCCGTTCAGTTTGCCAAGTTCCAGTCCCAGTATTGTAATATTATTGGGTGATGTAATCGAATATTTTATTCCACCAGGTGGACCCATATAAGCAGATGAAACTGGTTGCCATCTTGGCCCAGAAGCATCTGGAATAGAACCGGAAGCAGCGATAGCGCATACAAAAGCATATGTCGTATTTTGTAAATCGATGGTAATATTATCTTTAAATATGAGGTCTGTTCCAACATTATCTGTAAATATACCTCCCAAAGCAAGTGAAGCATTAGCATTCGAGCCATATAAACCTGGAGGAATGTACACGGAACTTATCACTTTACCGGCCGCTCCCGTGGAATAATCCAAAAAAATCGTGAACGATTTTTGAACAGGGGTTTGGGCCGGAGTTTCATTCCCACATATGTTTTGTTGCCGGCAATAGAGTGTGTTTGCCAAACGCAAGCGTAGGAGTTCGCTACAATCCATTCTATTATTCGGTGTATACTTATTCAGTGAAATAAATGTTTTTAAGACCATACTCTTTTATACACTTTTCCAAAAAGGGCTGACAAGTAGAACATGGTTTCGATTTTACAAAACGCATTTCAGGTTCTCGTGAAAATCGCATAATATACATATCAGCCCCTCGTAATAAGTGAATATTACCAAGGGCTTTCACGACATTTCTCTCTGCATGTATACTACTTCTATTATAACCGGAACCACGGCTACGACTTCCGTAGTTATTGGTTGCTTCTGCAATAATCCGTCCTCGTTTTACAAGAACTGCGCGGTGAATACTTGCATAATGTTTTTCTTTTAAACATTTTGTCCGGGGATCATAAAGATAATGTTCAAATATAGCAATTTGTGTAAGATGAAATTTGCTGTCCCCACACATATCAAAGGTATCTTTAATAATAGAAATATAAATATCAATTTTTTAAAAGGGGCTCAAACACAATTCGCCGTTTCCAGTTCCGTTGTCCCATTTTTACAAAGACCCTTCCACGAATTTGCTCACCCAATTCACCCACATCCACATTTCGAATTGTGATCATTCGATTCCAGGCCGAAACCCAAATTCGCTCCCGCCGCCTATCCATCTTTTGAACCAAATGAGCCTCCACCACCTTTTCACCGGAAAGCACCATGTTCACAAAGAAGATGTCGCGCTCATAGGCACGGACCCGCTTTCCAATCAAGTTCAGGTCTTTCACAGAGTGTTCCGGAATAACCACATCCTCTCCCAAAATGTGGTGCTTCAAGCATAACTGATTGATACAATCTGCCCATCGTCGAATAGGGGAAGTTGCATGACAATATACGGGATGCTGAAGACCCCAGTGTGCCACGTCATCGCTTGTCGGACCACAATACTCGCCCGCCTTGTAGTTCATGAATTTCGGCAACCATTCGGGGAGAACAGCCCCTTCCTCTGGAGGAGAATGGCGTCGTAGAATTCCCATAGATGCCCGCTTGAGTTCCTTGGCCGCCTGGGCATTATAGAAGATCATGAGTTCGGCGATCCAATCATGGGAATCGGCCAATTCGCGGCCGGCAATTCCAGAGGCGATTTGTTGAAGGGCCGTGGCCCATTTCGAAGAATAAATCGTTTCATAGCTATATGATTCGCTCACACGAATCGTTTTCTGCGACCATCGTATTTTGCTGGGAAGCTTATTGGCCATATCCCATTCGAAAGAGAGTGTGAGGACGGGGCGTTCTAAGCCGGGCAAGAGCGAGCAGGCCTCCTCCACCTCTTTTGGGAACATTCGACAACGAATCTCTCCATCCTTATATATGGTTTGTCCAATCGCACCGGCGTGATTCAACCACGGATTCAGGGCCAGTACTGCAGCCACATCGGCAATATGGATATGAATGGAGGCCGTCCGGTCCCCCAGCTCATCTATCGTAATAGCGTCGTCAATATCCTTACACCCCACCGGATCTACATGGAACGCGGTTGCCCCGGCATGAGCCGGCTCCGGAAGAACAAGGGGTTTCAAGAGTGATTTCTTCCAAGGCTGACTACAGGCGTGGACAAGCAGTGCCTCCTCTTCCGCTGGAAGTGATCCACATGGTCCAATAATACGCTCTAAGACACCGCGAGGACAATTCGAGCCCTCCTGCCATTTTTCAAAATGGACCACAGCAAGTAGCTGTTTGCTCGTATCCTTATGAGAGCACCCCACATAGAAAGGCGGATATGCCTCATTCCATGGAACAAACAGATAAATGGGAATGCCGCGCGAGGTGAATCCGTATCGGGCCTTCGAGGCCACTTCCAGAATTCCCACGATATTTCGATGGCGGGGAGAGCGTTCCACCACGCTCACTATGGTTTCACTGAGAACTTCCACGCGATCTCCTGGGAGGGCGCAACAGGTGCCCCGCGTTACGGGCCGGCCATCCACTTGGAAGATTGCATAGTCCTTTGTTACTAATTCGCCCATGTAATGGATTCGAGGCACGGGGCACACTTCAATTTTACTGCCATGTGGTTAATAACGCGGAGGCAATAAATTTGATCGGGAAATCTCCCCGTTCGATAGTATGGAGCATGAACGCACAAAGGACTATCTGGCCAGCTATCTGGCCACTATAAAAGGGAAGTCGCAGCAACCCTATAAACGCGTATCGATTTCCCCTCTTCGATATGCCGGTGGGAAAAGCAATGCCGTGGGACTCATTCTCGAACATCTGCCCGCCCTAAAAGAGAAAAAGATCGTATCCCCCTTCTTCGGCGGTGGCTCATTCGAACTCGTTCTGGCAAAACACCTCGGTTTCCAAGTAATCGGCTATGATATCTTTCACATTCTCGTGAATTTCTGGAATCAGGTCATTTCCAAGCCAAAAGAGTTCGCCGATGAGTTGGCACGACTTGTTCCTGATAAGGAGAACTTCGATCGGAATCGCCACATTCTCCTATCCTATTGGGATAAGGTGAAGCCGGCCACTCTCGAGTATACCACGCGGAATAAGCTGGAACTCACGGAAGACGAGCGTAAGCGCCTCGATACGAACGAGCTACTCCAGGCGGTCTATTATTATTACAATATGCAACTATCCTATGGCCCCATGTTTCTCGGCTGGCCCAGTTCCGTCTATGTGGATGAAAAGAAATACAAGAATATTCTGAAACAGGTTCGTGAATTTTCTGCTGGCAATCTTTCCGTCCAATGCGCCGATTTTGAGACCGCGATTCAAGCACATCCGAATGATTTCCTCTTTCTAGATCCGCCGTATTATATGGAAGGGGACTCGAAAATGTTCAAAGGAATGTATCCGAATTGTAATTTCGCGATTCATCACAATTCCTTTCAGCATGCCCGTCTACGCGATTTATTAAAGGACCACAAGGGCGGATTCTTAATGACGTATAATAATTGTAGCACGATTCGCGAGTGGTATGGCGAATATAAGCAAGTATTTCCTTCTTGGCAATATACGTATGGCCAAGGAGAAAAACGTGTGGGAAAAAATCGGGTGGATGGGGCTACCACAAAAGACAGCCACGAAATCTTTATTATTTGTCCTCCGCCGTAATGTAATGTTTCCTACAGACAGCCTCATACTTGGATGCATCTCCCACTTCAATAGCATGATCCGTATTCTCATTTCTCGATGTAAAGATTGCCTCCGTTCCATCCATACATTTTTTACATAGGGCCGTTCGTTTATTTACCGAATCACAAAAGGGAATCAATTCGAGAATTTGTCCAAATGGACGGCGCCTCGAATCCCCATCGAGGCCCACACAAAGCACGTGTTTCTGGTCCTGTTCCACTGCCTGGAGTACGAATTCTCTCAAGTCGGGAAAGAATTGCGCCTCTTCAATCACAATATGGGTGGCGGACTGATAGTCGGCCGTGGCTCTGATACTTGTCAATGTATCGGTGGAAAGGGCGTGAATCATTTCTTTATCGTGTGTTATAAGGGTGGGCGTCGAGGAATAGCGTGTATCGAGGCTACTTGTAATACAGAGTACCTTTTTCCCAATACACCTATTTCGCCGAATGTAGGCGAGCGCAAATGTGGACTTACCTGAGAACATGGGTCCAATACATAGTTCAAGAGACATATCTAACAAAAATGGGGCCCTATATTGGAGTAATTTTATTTGTCGGCGGTGATTATAGACCAGTTGAGCCGAATCCGCCCTCGCCCCTCAGAGATTCAGGCAAGGCATCTACTAGAGCAACTTCGCGAATATGCCCCATATTAGGAGCAACAATCTGGAAATGGCGCTCACCCATTAAGAACCCCTTTGCATCCGACAATACGCGAACAACAGGGGCCTTCAAAATACCTCGATAAGTCTTATCGATGATGCCCACCGAGTTTGCCATGAGGTAGCCCGTCTTATAAATAGAGGAACGAGGATATAGATAGTAATGAACTGGATTTCCAGTGGACTGGTCAACCATCATTGCACGAACACCCAGATTGAGCAAATGTGAGGCAGAGGTCGTCATCGTCTCTGCCGTGAATAAGTCGAATCCTGCATTGTCGGCGCTGAGCTCAGCATTATTCTTATAGGGGCCATTCACGTCCTCTACTACCAAATACAGAGTATACGTCGACATCTGACTTTAAAAGTCGTCCAGCGCGCCTCAATTTTATATTGTGGACGCCGTCGCCAAGTACTTAATTTAAATACTTGGCGGTAGTAGTATGGTCGTCTTACACTTACTCCTATTATTTGGATTTTTTCTTCAAACGTTGAAAGGTGGCGGACGTAATAATGACATGATATATGTCGTGGAAGTACGTCGCCCGGGGCGCTTATTACTTGACAGCAATGTTATGCCATCTAGTAGCCCCACCCAGTCTAAAACGTCCACGAAGACAACAAGTGCCACTCGTACATCTGCACCAACGTGGCCTCCCACGCAGACGAATCGACTATCATCAGTCACCGCCATCCAAACAAATAATCCAACGAGATCCGCAGCGGCTACACGAACCAGTAGTAGTTCTCCTCTTACCACATTTTCGGCCATGGGCACAAAAACAATGACCGGTTCGACAACATCGACGCGCTCATTGGCCTCTACAAAGACGCCGACGAGTTCGAGTTCGAATTCCAAAACGTCCTCTACAAGCCCATCTCGAAGTAAATCGGCCCCGCCATCAAAAACACCCTCTGCAAGTGGGACGCAAACGAGGACGATGGCGTCATCGAAAACATCATCCGGTTCCGCGTCATTTACAAAGAGCACGAAGCCTTCTGACACGATACATGTATCGAGGACGACTACATCATCCGTATCATCCTCGAAAACGTCCACAGGGTCACCAAGTCCCACGCGCTCTGTGTCCAGTTCGAGAACGTCCACGTCGAGTGTGACAGGCTCTTTAAGTACCAGGTCGACATGGACTGCCACGCTATCTGTACAGGCAACAAAAACGAATTCGGCGTCAGCGACCTATACGAGATCGGTATCATCCTCAAGAACATCCACTGCTTCTACGTGTAGCACGAGAACGATTCAGGTGACAAATACGCCACTGGGGAGCAAGACGATAACGGGAACAAGGATAGAAACCAAGAGTGTGAGCACGACAAGCTCGGCATCTATTACAAATAGGGTATCGCTATCACCGCTTCTCACGAGAACTATTACGCCAACCGCCCCGATTTCTAAAACGCCCACCATATCCCCTTCACAGACTATTACTATTGGCCCAAGCGTGTCAGAAACACGAACAGCAACTAGTTCGCCGGCTGATAGTTTTACGCCCTCGGGTACGCGTAGCTCCATGGAGTCTAAAAGCAATATGGCAACGAGAACACAGAGTGGTTCTTCTAGCAATTCCAAAACCAATAGTGCTTCTGTATCCTATACACCCTCGACAAAAAGGAGTGTATCCCCGTCCTCTTCCACAACCATATCTTCAAGCGCTAAATTTACGCACACTGGTCTTCTATCAGTGAGTCAAACTGCAACGAGTATTCTTACAAAATCCATGTCATCCAGTCCATTCCATACATCTACACGTTGCCCTACTGCAACGAATTCACACTCTGTGACGCAATCTATAGGAAATACTGGAACGCCAAGTATAACCACATTTCCAACAGGGGTAACGGAGAGTGTTACTGGAACTTATACGGGGAGTTCGGCGGAGTCGCCCACGAGTTTGCCGAGTAATACGATGGCCAATACGCTAACTTATAGTGATTCAGGGACGCCATCTATATGGGGAAGTTCATCCATAACAGCCAGTGAGTCGGCTACGCCACATGAATCATTTACTGCAATGGCATCGGAATCCTCTAGTGGCAGTGCATCCATATCATCATCTGTGTCGCTGACAAGCACGCCGGCTTCAACCGAAAGTTCTACTGGTTCAAAAACTTCGACCATATCTATCACGCATACGGGGAGCACAAGTGGCAGTAAAACGGGGACATTATCATCTTCTATGAGCTCCTCCTCTACGAATTCCAAGACGGGGTCGCATTCGCCCACTATGAGCATATTGTTTACGGCCTCCTCTTCGCCAATTGTAAGTAGAACATCGTCTGCTGGGCTATCAATTAGCCGCTCCAGTAGAGTATCGGTATCAAGTTCACCTGCTTCGTCATGCTCTATCATATCATCGGAATCATCATTTATAACATCTACGATCATGCCGACAATATCATTAGAAGTCACTGGAACACCGCTTGAGTCGACGACTAGTATTCCGTCAGTATCGCCTATCATTTCAGTAGCAGGAACGGAAAGTACAGATGCATCTCCAAGCCCCTTTAATTCAGGAACTACTACTATGTCACAGGATCCAATGCCAACGAATACACCTATAGGGTCTAGTTCTGTCATGGAAAGTTCAAGTCCGCAAATATCGTATTCTACTTCACAAACTGGAACCACCTCTGTAACAGGGTCTTCTCAATCAACAGAGAGTTCGACAGGAACGGCCATCCCCTCTTTTGAGTCGACTACAACGGGCACAACCTCCTCTAAAGCAACAGAGAGTTCCTTACAATCGGCCACTTCTCAATCAACAGAGAGTTCCACGGGAACGGCTATCTCCTCTTTTGAGTCAACTAAAACGGGAACGGCCACTTCTCAATCAACCGAGAGTTCTTTACAATCGGCTACTTCTCAACCAACAGGGAGTTCCACAGGGACGGCTATCTCCTCTTTCGAGTCGACTAAAACGGGAACAGCCACCTCTCAATCAACAGAGAGTTCCATAGGAACGGCCACCTCTCAACCAACAGGGAGTTCCACAGAAACAGCCACCTCTAAAGCAACAGAGAGTTCGACTGCATCGGCTATCACCTCTTTTGAGTCGACTAAAACGGGAACAGCATCTTCTCAAGCAACAGAGACTTCCTTACAATCGGCCACCTCTCAACTAACAGGGAGTTCCACAGGAACAGCCATCCCCTCTTTTGCGTCTACTACCACATCAACAGGGAGTTCTACATCATCTGCAGTTTCCTCTTTTGAGTCTACTGCAAGCTCATCACAATCTTCTCAGACAACTTCTACAGCAACAGGCACTTCAAGTAGAACACCATCTGTAACACAAACAATATCAGGAACTCCTTCCGGGACTTTAACTGGAACACCCACAGAAACTCCCTCTGGGACTTTAACTGGAACGCCATCTAAATCTGCGACACCTTCCGTGACGCCTTCTGCAACTCTCACTGGAACATCTTCTGTGACAACTTCTGGAACTTCATCAAAATCAGGGACATCTTCTGTAACACCTTCTGGAACTCCCTCTAAATCAAGGACGCCCTCTGTGACACCTTCTGGAACTCTCACTGGAACACCTTCTGTGACGCCTTCTGGAACTCCATCCAAATCAGGGACACCTTCTGTGACAACTTCTGGAACGCCTTCAAAATCTGGGACACCTTCTGTTTCACCTTCTAGAACTCTCACTGGAACACCCTCTGTTACACCCTCTGTTACACCCTCCAAATCAGGGACGTCCTCTGTTACACCCTCTGTTACACCTTCCAGAACACCTTCCGTAACACTTACTGGAACACCTTCTGGTACTCCATCCAAGTCGGGAACGCCTTCTGGTACTCCATCCAATTCAGGAACACCCTCTGTCACACCTTCTGCGACAACTTCTGGAACGCCCTCAAAATCTGGGACACCTTCTGTGACAACTTCTGGAACTCTCACTGGAACACCTTCTGTCACACCTTCTGCAACGCCCTCTGTTACACGTTCCAGAACGCCATCTGTTACACTTACTGGAACACCTTCTGGTACTCCATCCAATTCAGGAACACCCTCTGTCACACCTTCTGCGACAACTTCTGGAACGCCCTCAAAATCTGGGACACCTTCTGTTACACCTTCTGGAACTCTCACTGGAACACCCTCTGTCACGCCCTCTGGAACACCCTCCAAATCCGGAACACCTTCTGTTACACCCTCTGTGACACGTTCTGGAACGCCTTCTGTTACACTTACTGGAACACCCTCTGGTACTCCATCCAAGTCGGGAACACCCTCTGTCACGCCTTCTGTGACACCCTCTGGAACGCCCTCAAAATCTGGGACACCCTCTGTTACACGTTCTGGAACTCTCACTGGAACGCCCTCTGTCACGCCCTCTGTTACACCCTCAAAATCCGGAACCCCTTCTGCCACGCCCTCTGTTACACGTTCTGGAACGCCTTCTGTTACACTTACTAGAACGCCTTCTGTTACTCCATCCAAATCAGGAACGCCTTCTATTACACCTTCTGTCACCCCCTCTGGAACACCCTCAAAATCTGGGACACCTTCTGTTACACCTTCTGGAACTCTCACTGGAACACCCTCTGTCACACCTTCTGTTACACCCTCCAAATCCGGAACCCCTTCTGCCACGCCCTCTGTGACACGCTCTGGAACACTTACTGGAACACTTACTGGAACCCCTTCTGTTACTCCATCTAAGTCGGGAACACCCTCTGTCACACGTTCTGGAACACTTACTGGAACACCCTCTGTAACACCATCCAAATCCCCCACGCCCTCCAAATCAAGCACGCGCAGTATTTAGTGCATGACGGGCATGAATTATTTTTCGTAAAAGCGGATGCGATCCAACATCTTTGACAGGATGATATAATAGACCCGGCTCCATTTCATCCAATCCCCATTTGTACTGATAGGTTATACCATTCAGTTCATCTGGTGTATCAACCGCCAAGCCATGATGCATCGCCAGCGTGTTAAACATAAATTCGTGATATAATAGGGTCCCATGTTTTTTCACATATTCTCGAACAACCTGTAGCATTCGTTTGGAAAGCCTACAGGCACACATCATACTTTTCGCCCATGGAAAATCTATTATACTATGCGCCAGTTGCCAATGCCAATCCCGCTTATACTTTGTCACCACTATATGTGATTCACTCAATACATCTGTCTCAGGATATTGCTGATCCATTTTATACAGAATATCTGCCGAGGTAATCAATACATCCTCCTCAATAAACCACACATGCCGATACTTCGTATCCTTTTCACAAAAGTGGTATAGCGCCTTTTCCCATGCAGAGGGTCTTGAAATATGCCATGGAAGCAAGGCATTCTTATATCCGGCCTCTTCACATTCTCTCGATGTATACTGAAGAAAGGGTCCACTTAACATATCATCCGCGCACACATACAGATCATATCCATCCCTTTCCATTTGTGGTATAAATTCCAACATGGCCTGATGTGGACTACGAGTCAAAAATACAACAGCAATCATAGTATCATATACAATAATATATTTAGACCGCCCCCCTCCCTAATATAAATTTGAATCCCAAAGTGGCAGATTTGTCCACTTAGAGAACCAGCTATTAAGTTAGAAAGAGATGCCTGGAACGATTCGTCCAACATCAGATATTGAACCAATCGTAGGTATCCAGTTCGGCATATTCAGTCCTACAGAGATTGAAAATCGTTCCGTAGTGGAAATCACAAATGCAGGAACATTCGATGGCAACGAGCCCAGAATAGGTGGCCTCTTTGATCCTCGAATGGGTGTTCTAGATAATGGCAAAACGTGCCGCAGTTGTGGGCAGACAAATCACCATTGTCCGGGTCATTTTGGCCACTACAAGTTGGCCCGCCCCGTGTATTACATTCAGTTCTTTCCGAATATTCTCAATATTCTGAATTGTATCTGCGTGCGCTGCAGTAAGCTTCTGATTGACCGCAATCTACATGCCAATCTCGGGAAAAAGCGCGGAGAGGCCCGCTGGAAGGCCGTCCTGAATCTCTGTGGCAACATCAATCGCTGTGGCCAAGAAACCGAGGACGGGTGCGGTGCACGGCAACCCGATCGCTATGTGCGCGAGGGGATTGCAAGAATCGTTGCCGAGTGGACATCCATTGAAGGCCCCGGCACGGCAAAGGGGGCAGATGCAGAGAAGCAGCGCCAGTATTTGGAGGTCGAATATGTGCTCCGCCTTTTCCGCCGTATTACGGATGAAGATGTCGACTTCCTCGGCTTCAATCGCTATTGGTCAAGGCCCGATTGGATGATTTGTTCCGTTCTTCCAATCCCTCCTCCCCAGGTGCGCCCTTCCGTCATCCAGGACAACAACCAGCGCTCAGAAGATGATCTCACTCACAAGCTGTTTGAGATCATCATGACGAACAATCGGCTCCAAGAGAAAATCAATAAGAACGACTCCAAGAATCTCATTGAGGATGAGCATACCGTTCTACAATACCACATTGCAACTCTCGTTGACAATCAAATCCCCGGCGTGGCCCCGTCTGCCCAGCGCTCCGGTCGCCCTCTCAAATCCGTTCAACAGCGTCTCGGCTCAAAAGAGGGGCGTATTCGATACAATATCCAGGGTAAGCGCGTGGAGTTTTCCGCCCGTTCCGTGATTACGCCGGACCCGAATATCTCCATCGGAGAGATCGGCGTTCCCGTAAAGATTGCCATGAATCTCACCTTTCCGGAAAAGGTGACCCCCTACAACATTTCGCAAATGTATAAACTCATTCAGAATGTGGGGCCGAACGGCGAGGACAAACATCCCGGTGCCAAGACCCTCGTCCGCAAGGATGGTCGAATGATTTCATTGAAGCACGTGAACAGGAAGGAAATCGTTCTTCATGTGGGCGACGTTGTCAATCGGCATATCATCGACGGCGACATCATTCTGTTCAACCGCCAGCCGACTCTTCACCGAATGTCAATGATGGGGCATCGCGTAAAGGTCCTGCCCTTCAACACCTTTCGCCTGAATGTGTCCGTTACTGCCCCCTACAATGCCGATTTTGACGGAGATGAAATGAACGCCCACATTCCCCAATCGTATGAGGCCGCCACGGAGTTGCTCGATATTGCCGCCGTTCCCCATCAGATTATCACGCCCCGCCATGCAAAGCCCGTGATTGGCATCGTTCAAGACACTCTGGTGGGGTCGTATCGTATTACTCGCCCCCAAATCAGTTTCAATCGTCGTCAGTTCATGAACATGATGATGTGGAATAAGCGCTTCGAGGGCGTAGTTCCAAAGGGCGACAAGGAAATGAGTGGCCGTTTCTACTGGACGGGCCAGCAAATTATTAGTCAGTTGCTCCCTCCCATCAATCTTGAAATGGGGAATGGCATGTACAAGGATGATAAGAAGGAGGAGAACATCGTAAAGATCCGAGAGGGTGTCATTCGTCAGGGCATCTTCGATAAGGATGTTTTCAGCAAGCCGTCCAAGGGCATCGTTCATGTGGCCTATAAGGATTACGGGACAAAGGCGACAGTCGATTTCATCGACAGCATGCAGAACACGATCGAGCAGTTCCTAGTGTATAACGGCTTCTCCGTGGGCATTTCAGACCTGATTGCCGACGATAGCACGCGCAAGGAGATGGACGAGATTGTGAAGAAGCGCAAGACGGCGATTGAGAGTATTCTCCTCCAGATTCACATGGATCTCTTCGATAACAATACGGGCAAGACGAACCAACAGGAGTTCGAGGATCGTGTGTATACGGAGCTGAATAAGGCGACGGAAGAGGCGGGCAAGAAGGGTCTCGGCGCCTTGTCAGATGAGAATCGTCTGGTGGCGATGGTACGCGCCGGTTCGAAAGGTAGCAACATCAATATTGCTCAGATGATGGCGTGTGTGGGCCAGCAGGCCCCTGAAGGCCGTCGTATTCCGTATGGCTTCACGGACCGCACGCTCCCTCACTATAAGAAATATGACGACGGCGCCGAGGCGCGCGGGTTCGTCGAGAGCAGTTTCATCGACGGCCTGAGCCCGCAGGAGTTCTTCTTTCACGCCATGTCTGGCCGTGAGGGCCTGATTGATACGGCTGTAAAAACTGCAGATACAGGATATATCCAGCGTCAGCTGGTGAAAGCAATGGAGGATCTCAATGTCCAATACGACGGATCCGTCCGCGATTCCCGCATGAACGTGGTCCAGTTCCATTATGGAGAGGATGGCATCAATTCCACCAAGATTGAGATTGCAAGCCTCGGTCTAGGAAAGTTATCCAGCACTGAAATCCTTGATACCTATGGAATGAAGGGTTCTGCCGCTGCCGAGTCCCTAAAGGATTTCGCGGAGGCCGTCGTGGAGGACCGCCGCATGCTGATTGAGAGCATTCAAAAGTTCAAGCAGGATAGTGCCCTTTTCAGCCCCGTAAATCTCGAGCGTGTTCTCCTAAATGTGGCCACTACATTCGACAGCACTGCCGACGGAAAAACGGATCTCGAGCCCGCCTATGTGCTCGAGGGTATTACAAAAATCATCGAGCGCACACAACCCTATAATAAGTTGTGGGGAGCTTTGTTGCGCTTTCATCTCGCCCCCCACAAACTCATCAAGGCCGGCTTCACACGTCGCGCTTTCGATACGGCCTGTGAGATTATTCTGCTTAAGAATTACCAGGCCAATGCCGTACCTGGAGAGCAGGTGGGCATTATTGCCGCGCAATCTATTGGTGAGCCGTCGACTCAGATGACACTCAACACCTTTCATCTTGCTGGTGTGGCCGCCAAGTCAAATGTGACCCGAGGCGTTCCTCGCTTGAAGGAGCTTCTCAAGGTAACACAGAATCCCAAGGCGATCTCGCTCACCATTCCCTTGAAGGCCGAGTACCGCGGGTCCAAAGAGAAGGCCCGTGCCGTTATTCAGGACCTGGAACTCACATTGCTCAAAGACATTACTATCAAGACGGCAGTGTATTTCGACCCGAAGGACTCTTCGAGTGTATTGGAGGAGGATCGCGATTTACTCGAGTTCTTCCACTTGTATGAGAATGAGGAAATGAAGGAGCAAGAGCCCTGGAGTGCCTGGCTACTCCGATTTGAAATGGATCGTGAGCGTATGTTCCGTAAGAATATTACCATGGACGATGTTGCATATGTCCTCCGCACACGATTTGGGGAATCGCTGAACCTCATCTATAGCGACTACAATAGCGACAAGTTGATTATGCGCATGCGCCTCCCCAAGAACGATATGGTGTCTGAGATGGACGACATGATTGCTCTGAAAAAGTTCCAGAATCGCATCTTGAACGGCATCGTATTCCGCGGTGTTCCTGGCATCAAGAGTATGAGCTTCCGCGAAGACAAGGATGTCATGGAACTTGTGGACGGCGTATACAAGCCCGTTCTACAATATATCCTCGACACGGATGGCAGCAATTTCCTTCAAGTCATGACGCACCCCTATGTCGACCCCCAGAAGTTGACGAGCAGCCATGTCCACGACATTTACGAGGTTCTCGGCATTGAGGCTACAAGGGCGACATTGCTACATGAAATCACAACCCTGTTCGAGGAGGCAGGCGTGAACAATCGCCATCTCGGCCTTCTGTGCGATGTCATGACGCGTGCTGGCCGTCTGATGTCAGCCGACCGCCATGGCATCAATAAGACGGATATTGGCCCTCTTGCAAAGGCATCCTTTGAAGAGACGGAGCGAATCCTATTGAATGCCGCTGTCTATGGCGAAATGGATCCCGTTACGGGCGTTTCGGCGAATATCATGTTGGGCCAACCAATTCGCGGCGGAACAGGATTCTTTAGTGTTCTATTTGATGAGTTGGCATTTATCCGCTTACAAAGCGCTCTTCCACCTATCGAGCACGACGAGGAGGAAGACGATGACGAGGGTCCGACACAGGAACAAATCAACAAGGAGCTCCGTGAGGACACTGATGATATGTGTTCTTCGGCGCGTCTACATATGAATATCATTGTGCCGAATGCTACACCTCTCATGGATGAATCCGATATTGAACTCACAATCCTCGAAAAGGAAGAGGAGGAGTAACGTCTAGTACTGAAGTTAAGTACTTAGCGGTATTATCTCATAGGGAATATTGAATAATTTACTACACTCGAGGCTAAATCCGGTAAATCCATATTCAGAATAGGCAATAATACTATTGGAATAAGCCATCAAAAAGAAATCCATCATTGTATCGCGTACGGCATCATCCGTGGGTGCATCATCCTGTCCTACATGGCATATATTGGACATCTTAGAAATGAATGTCTTCTCGAAATATCGTTTGATATCATTGTGATTTGTTATTAAAAGATATTTTTGGTCCGGTTTCAATTTCGGCAAAATGAGACGTTCCATATCCTTCATACGACTATCTGCAAGTGATACAGGCGGAAAGGATACTTCATCACGAATACGAATATGAATGACAGAGTATCCACCTCTTTCAAGATTTAGATCCTGTAGAGTCTGTTCAATATGTTTCACCAATATCTCATTTGGTAAAAGTCTTTGCCGAATAAATTCCTTATCCTCTTCCTCAATTTTCTCAAATACGGGGAATTTACAACAAAATGTAAAATGAGTTTCTTCCTGAATTTTATTAAAAAACTGAATGACATTGTTTAAAATGAATTGAAATCCAATATCGTTCGGATCATTTTTTACTTCCAAAGAATCTATGAAATAATTCGTTAGAGTCGAATAATTCCTACACGGCTCTATAGCTGCCGTCTCTATATATTTTGACATGGGATGATTCCGTATATCCATATCAAATGTCACATTCGTTTTACAATAGGTATTCAATATACGTAGCACTTGAAGCATATGAAAACAACCGCGCACATAATCACCAAATCCTGGCGCCTTGAAATCACGGAATTGCTGTTGATAGACATTGATAACCTTTTTCAAATGAGAATTTGTATAAGAATTCTTCTCCATATAAAAACCTCTATAGGATTTACTTTAGACCCGTTTATAAAGGGAAAGACCGAAATCAGTAGGCTTAGATGCATGGCGCTCATCAATATACCTGCCAATAATCCCTGTTAGGCTGGAAGGGAGTTCTGTGGTCAAATTAAGAATAATCTCTTGCTGGACGCGAATCAACCCAATAATGTCTTTACCATAACAGATTTCATCCACTGCAGATTGAACAAGTGTGAAATTCGGCTTGATCGCCAAAATACTCTTGATTTTACTTGAAAGGAATCGGCTAAATTCCTCCAAGTGTGTCTGTTCCATGGGAATCACTATACGAGCTGTAATGACATTCACTCCAAGAGACTCCCATTGTTCTTGTAAGGTGTTTTTAATAAGTGGCCAATCCATATTTAGCACTTTTTGCCATTTCACGAACCTATCCTGATTTTCTCGCACAAAATTATAGGCGGGGGTTTTCAAATCAGGCGATGCCCATAGCTCTCCTGGAGAAAGGCCATTGTCCTTTGCCAGAGAAAGGACAAGTTTTGACCATAGGCGCTTATTCCGAGTTTCATAATCTAGAATAGGGGCAAAGAGCTCAATGGAAGATAGCATATTATCATCGACCATGATAAGCCCACTAATGCCGACAATATTACGAGCAATTCCATCGGGGGCAAGCAATTTATTATAATAGGATATGGGCAGTGTGGGGGTATTGCCATAATAATCCGAATCAATGTGCGAAAATGCTCCACGGAAATCTTCACAAAATCGAGTCATTTGGTCCACATTATTCACATTTATAATGACTATCCTCTGAGATTCGGAAAGATTTGCCACATTTTTATGAATGTTCTTAAAACCCAAACAGAGAAATATATCATATCCCTGTAGGCGCGCCACGTCGCTTACACCACCATGTTCTCCATCTCCTGCCCAAAGCATGAGTCGAAGTGGCTTCTTTAAGGGGTATTGGATTGTTGGATTTTGTTCGATATAATTCCAAACCTGCAGGGGCATCGTGTATATAATACTTCACAAAAAATCATTTCAATTTTTTATTTGACTTGGGTTAACGCCATATGCCATTAACACGGACTATCAATCTCCCTCTCTCTGCATCGAATACATGCCCCAATCAATACAATAATTAACCCAAATAATAGGATAAATGCCATAGAAATACCCAGTGAAAGGGAAATCATACCTAGCGTGTCATTATAATATAGAATACCCGCAATTCCACATGGAATCATAATAATACATGATATAAAGAGAGTACATATCACTTTATACCATATATTACATTTTTCTTGAGCGCTCATATAATCATCGTATGCTTCTATGCAGAATTGTGCCATGTTAATAGTTTAGCACCTATTTCAGGCGTCAATTTTAGACCAAACATCTAAACACCCCCCGCTATATACATATATGAATAACGTCTTGGAGACAAAACCTCCCTGGAATACAATACTATGGATACAAAGCCCATCATGGTCAGAAATACCCGATTTCACGTACAATTCATGGCAATCTGTTCATGACCCCTATGCCTTAAAAGTGAAGGAAACTATTGGAAATTTAGACAAGGAGCATAAATGGGAACTCACCAAAAAGATGGTGAATCCCTATGAGTTGGTATATACTCATAATGATGAGCGCCTCCCTCCCTCGCGCATATTACATGTCCAACCCCTATCGCGTTCCTATTTTAAAATGATTGAAATTTTGGATGTAATGGATTTTTTCAAAGAACCTATACGCAAGATAAAGACTGCCCATGTTGCAGAAGGGCCTGGCGGATTTATACAAGCAATATATGAGGTTGCAGAAGAGAAAAAGCGACCCATTCTAAAAACCTCTGCAATGACCTTGAAACCTACCACTGCACACGTACCAGGCTGGAAAAAGGCCACCAAATTTTTAACAAAGTTCAAACAAGTGAAAATTCACTATGGAGCAGATGGTACCGGCGATATATATAATGACGCGAACCAGGCCTCATTTATCGAAACATGTGGCAAAGAATCTGCCCATATTTTCACTGCAGATGGCGGATTTGATTTCAGCATTGACTATTCATCCCAAGAAGAAAAGGTGTTTCATCTCTTGGTATGTTCTTCCTTAATCGGCCTACAGGTTCTACAAAAGGATGGCTTCTTTGTCTTAAAATTATTCGATATCAATTCCCAATCTACACAAATACTCGTTTTACTTCTTGCCCGGTGTTTCACATCATGGACTCTATATAAACCGGCAATGACCCGCGTATGTAATTCAGAGCGGTATTTTCTAGGAAAACATCTACGAACATTTTCGCCAAAAATACGTGCGCTCTTACATGAAATGAAATACCAAAGTGAACGAAATATATTCCCCTTATATGATATTCGTTTAATATCTATGCCACATGAAATCGACTTCTTAGAAAAACACAATATATTCTCTACGCAGCAACAGATTCAGTATATTGAACATGCAATTTATCTACATAATCATCCCGAAGAATGGTGGAATAAATACTTGAAAAAGCACATACTACTATCATCGCAATGGTGCGAACGCTTTCATATCATGTGTATACCGCTCGTACAATATTTGAAACTCATTGCGTCTCGTTTTCCGACGTTTTGTGACCATACGTTTCATACAACTTTTTTCCAACAATAACCGAGGCATTGTGCTGCGAAATAGACCCCTTGTCCATATGTTCCAACATCTGTAACATAATGGTCAAGTTCGTATGATCAAATCCATCAGGTGATGTAACCATTTCAAATAGGTGTTTATACTCCGATGAAAACTCCGGAAGGCGCTGTTTGATTTCGTTTACACTGAGCCCATTTCGAAGAAATTCCATGGTCTTATTAATCATTGTTTGGACGTAGAGTTTTCTTTCTCCTGGATTGAATTGAATCGGCTCATTCATTGCCCGCTCACTCGCCGCCTGGAATGATTCACGCTCCATTTTATATCCGGAAAGGGGCATCTATATATGATTCAACAAAATACATGGGTTTAAAACCGCGTAATATTCTAGAGTATATGGACGATATGCATGGTGGTGGGGATGCCCAAGAAGCATATGATTCGTACGTAGATGAACTAAGGACCTATGTCAATATGGTGAAAAGAGAGATACTCTATTCTTTAGAGAGAAGTGACCCTAAAGATCCAAATAAAACACATGATATCGGTCGCTATGAAAAGGCGCGCGAAACAATTATTCATTTCGGAAATGCTCTCCAAGAATTTTTCATAAATACGAATACTTCGCCGGATCAACTCGTATCATTTCATACATCCGTATTCAAGGACGAATCAGTTAATCCGAATAAGTTCGTTGTGCTAAGGGAACATATACCGGTGAATATCGCCGTTCAATACATTAAAAATGATACACAAATGAACACGACCTCATTTAAAAAATAACCTTAATTAGTAAATGCCGAATCCGAATACATGGCCATATAATAAAGAACGCGGTTGTCCGGCGGGTTATGTTGAAACTGCCCAATATAATGCCCTGGGTCGAAAGAGAAAAACAATCTGCACAAAAAAAGGGCGGGTAGTAGTTGCAATTGAAAAGAATCGACGCAACAATGTATCAAAAACACGCAAAAAGAGGGGCGCCTTTTATATCCCATCGATGCATTCTTTAGCAAAAGAGGCATGTCCTCCCGGAGAAATCCAGCGAAAGGGATTCAAGCGCAAATATTCCAGTGCAGTGCGCGAAAAGGGCTATGAAGTGCGCCGTACTTCTGGGCAGACCTATAGAGTGCGTCCGGCTAGAAATGAAGTATATGTAGCCCCCTCCTGTGTGAAACTCACGGGCAAGTCTCAACCTGGAGTTCCTTCCCGAGTAGCACCCGGAAGAAAGGGGGATTTATCACAATTCGGATATTCATTTAATAGGGATAAAAATACCCGACGGAGAGCTCTAGGAAAAGCGGTAACGAAATATGGACCACTTGCAGTCCATCGTAAGTTGAGAGTGATGTCCTCTAAACTAGGGGAAAAGTTTGAGAATCTTCATCGGCGATTCGGTTCGCGCGGAAATCCACTCATTCATAAAATACCTGAAATAGCGGAAAGATTTGTTGAAAATGCCGAATGGATAAAAAAAACATATCCTGACCCATGATAGAAGAACTATGAATATCAAACTTACGTTCGTTGCAACCGCGCTTCTTTTATTATTGGTGGCCTCCATTTTAATGTCGGCGTCATACAAGAAATATGTGAGCATGTGCGAGGGATTCCAGCCCAGCATACCTGTTTCTTTCCCCCCTAACATGGGTTCTCGGCCGCCCGCCGGCACCCCTATAAAAGAGGGCTTCAACTCCTATTTTCTAGAAAATGCAGGAGGTGCAAAGGCCGACTACAAGCCCATGGGCGCATATGATGGCGTACAACTCCCGACAGGGAACACAATTTCTAAATGGAGATACACGGCTCCTAATGAGAAGCTTCTGGGCGACGAGTTTGTTCCCGGACCGGATTCTCTTTTCATGTTCAAAAACAACCAATGTAAGCCCGAGTGCTGCGGCTCCAGCTTCAGCTGCGGGGGCGGCTGCGTCTGCACGACACCCGAGCAACGCCAATATGTGGCGTCTAGGGGTGGAAATAGCACCAAGCCCGAGGATTTGCCCTAATCACTAAATAGATATGAAAATATGTATTATTGGAGCAGGAGTATCAGGTATTATCTTGATACTCCTACTTGTAAAACAAAATGTGAATCCGAAATCTATTATCTGTGTTGATCCATATTTCGATGGTGGTCATATTGTCCGGCAGTGGGGAATGGTTTTATCCAATACGGAATGGTCTAAGACGCTAGGCGCCATTAAAAAATATCTGCCCGAATATCCTATACCGCAGTGGGCAGAAACACTCCCGAGCAATGAGCCGACACCCCTACATAAAATAGGACAACTTTTCCGTGAAATATCTGCCCCCGTCATGAAACAAATACATACTATACATGGAAAGGTGAAGTCGGCGCATAGGAATACGAATCAATGGTGCTTGAATATCCAGCGAGAACAAGAGATGCTTTCCATTGATGCCGATATTCTATATCATACATATGGTTCCCAGCCGAAGCATCTTGACTTGCCAGTGCAAACTATCCCTCTAAATGTGGCCCTACACGCTCCTCTTCTTTCCTCATACATAAAGCCTACGGATAAAGTTGTCGTATTTGGATTACATCATAGCGGTGTTCTTGTTGTAAAAAATCTCATTGATTCGGGGATTAATTCGATAATCGGTATATATAAGGGGAAAGAGCCATTCGTATTTGCAAAAGATGGACATTATGATGGATTGAAACTTGTAACTGCAGATATAGCAACAGACCTTTTGGAAGGTAAATATTCTCAATTCAAACACGTTCGTTACAATAATCTATCATCCCTTGTGCGAGAAATACAGACAGCAGACTGGGTAGTATATGCTATCGGGTTTGAACATTCAAATGATATTGTATTTCATATAAATGATAAAATATATACACATCTCACGTACGATTCAAAAACGGGGAAAATTCATGAATTGCCACAATCATGGGGATTTGGAATTGCGTATCCGAACCAAGCCCCGGATGGAATTCATTGGGATATAGGAATATCCCCTTTTTTTGAACATATACATGCACAAATTCAATGTATACCTCATATAGAGTAATATGTTTGGTAACGGAAAAAATAGCTCCACATCAACTATTAAAAATGGATTAAATGGCTTCGTAAATACACTAAATACAGGATTTAATACGGGGGCTCAGGCTCTAGAAAAAACAGCAAATACGGCAAATAATGCCCTATCCAATTTAGGTTCAAATGCCTTTAAATTTGCGAATAGTACTATGAATACACTAAATAGTACTCCATCCACAACAACGTCTGGGAAATCCAATACATCGAATTCAATCAGTTCCTATTTTGGTTCGTTAAATGTGAATAAAAACAAGGGCAGTAATAAGGCTAGTAATTCGGCCAGTAATACAGCTGCTTTAAACTTAGAGTCCACGAGCACTTTATTTACATCGAAGGAAACTCCTGCATGGGCATACCCCTTACTTGTATTTATCATACTTGTATGCATTTTTTCAGGCATTTTTTATGTGTATAATGATTCCTTGGGGAGATCTTATACAAATATAATGAACAAAATCAAGGTGGCCCTCGGATATGACACCCCTCCGCCTCCCCAACCAACGCTAGATATGAATGAATCTTCCGGAATCATTGAGAAGATATTGCCCGTATCGAATAAGGAGGTGTTCAATGTGAGTTCCAATGATTATACATATTACGATGCCGAACCCCTATGTCGTGCTCTAGGTGCAGAGTTAGCAACATATGACCAAGTAAAAGATGCTTGGGAAAATGGTGCTGATTGGTGTAATTATGGCTGGGTAAAGGGACAGGTTGCAGTATATCCCACACAGAGAGAAACATGGGAAAAATTACAGGGAGGTCCCGATGAAGAAAAAGAGGCCTGTGGAATGCCTGGAATCAACGGCGGATATTTTGATAATCCGGAAATGAAATTCGGTGTTACGTGTTATGGTGACAAGCCTGCACAATCTGCAAACGATGAAAGGATTCTCGTGAAAAATGGGGCAATTCCCCGGACAACAGAAATGCTCAAAGTGGATGAAAGGGTCCAGGATTTCAAGGAGCAGCTTGGAACGATTGGATTACTTCCGTTTAATCATAAGAACTGGGAACAAACTTAGGAAGTATCCATATAATCTTGAACATACGCATCTATGCCATTCTTTTGCATATATGCATCTGTTTCATTTTCTAGATCCTCTTTCAGTCGTCTCGTTTGCTCCGAGCCCTCCACGTCAATACACTTCTTCATATATTCCTGAATATCATATCTGCGCTCCATTCCTCGAAAACTATCCTCATTGACATCGGACCACTTCCCCCATGTGAGCCAAAAATCACTCCATGCATCTTCATTCACAATATGGTAATAATGGAGTAGATTTTCTGTATCCCATTCGGAATCACCCGATGGATTTGAATATTCCCATTTACTCTCCACGTGCGGAAACCCCCGATTCTCATATAAACCGGTTGCAATCACATTTTGTAAAAACTTTCCAGACACGCTGAAACTATATCCCATTTTATTCATAAAGGGGAATAGTCCATTGTTTACAAAATCGATGATGCAGTGCTTTCGCAGGCGGAGAGTCCTATCCCATTCAATATAGGTATTTAACCAATGCTCGTATGACATATACGTTATACGTATCTATATAACGTATGTGTATAACTTTAAGTGTTTTATCCCGTATTGTGTCGCCGAATCCGCTCCGTCGTTACGGCATGGCGATGGCTCTTTAGAAATTGTAGAATTTCGTCCGTTTCATCCTTTATTCCCGGGGTTGTTTTTTGTTTATAGTATTCGTGTAGCATCTCTTTCAGATTTTTATAACATAAATTCTGCATTTGTTTCTCTTCCACTATTTGTAATCGGCCTCCTGCAATTTGGAGAATTGCCTTTTCCTGCTTTGCAGTTTTTAGTTTTTGTATCATTGCCAATTCACATTTATCACGTTTTGCTCGTAAGCTCCTTATTTCCGTGTTCCCTTTATGGATGGCATCATCATAATACACCCAATATCGTACAATATTTCCCAATTCATTCATATCAACTATTGTCGTCATGTGTCTGCTTTACTATAAGAAACTATATGGGCAGTTGTTCCTCGCATGACTAATATGGCTAGAATGATGAAGACGGAAAATATGAGCACAATGAACATGATACATAATAGTATTATATAGGGGAAAATACGATTCATGATATGATTTAGTATGGGGTCAATCACTTTTGTTTCTAATGATACTCGGACGGATTCCTTGTCTAAATACTCCACTATCTTATCGAATGTTTTATTCATCCATACTGATGAACTCATATTATATATATGATACAAAAAATGGGTATTTTAACGCCGTTGCCCTTTTTGGAAAAAAGGGCCCAAAAAGGGCGGCGGCGTTTTTGCGCCCTCTTTCTTAAAAAAAGTCCAAAAAGAGCAATAAGCACGAATGGATTTATCCCCTCCGGTGAAACATATCAATGGTTCCTATGATATAATGATAAACAGCGCAGATCATCTAAATATTAAATATCCCATAGTCGAGTTTGATAGTCATACATCTCCCTCGAATGATATCGATGAATTGAAACGATACATGATGGATTTTGCAACACATATAAATGAACATATGAATAAATGGTTATCTAGACAAATAAATGTATCATCCTTTCTGAAGTTCGTATCCAATATATGGGATTTTGCCAATAAACCCCTGTATAAAGGATCTACGGATGGAACAATATACGTTCACCAAATTTGGTGTCCGGAGAAAATCAATATTCAGACCAATCTCTATTCCATTCATTGGAAGTTGATGGAAGTTATATATTACAGCGAAGATGCAACACTTGTTTCCGGCGAAGGACTGGACATTCCTTTTGCCCCCGAGGAGAATGTTCTAAAAATCCAAACAAGTCTCCGAGAGATTCTAAAAGAAAGAATACGGCGCTATCGTTTAAGAGCCGCCTTCTATGAAGCCAGGGTAAATGCGCTCAGTGCACGCTATTATGAACGCTACGGAACCACGGAAATCACTGATAATGCGTCGGTTTTATCCGTTGAAACGGAGGATGAAGCGTAAACCCGCCATTTTCCAAAAGTGGATTTTTATAAAAATATTGACTTTCACTATTACTAGAAGAACACATGACAGGTTCGAAAGATGGCATGCAATCTCTGTTCCTTTTGGCCGGCCTTGCAGTGGTAGTTGTAGCACTATCGTATCTCCAGCCTAACCTATTCGTCGGTGGCCGCGAGGGTTTCCAGTCGACACTATCCGCGGCCTCGAACACTGCCGCCCCCGCCGGTTCGATGAGTGCTCCGGGTCCTTCCCGCGAGCGCGCGGTGAAGACTGCCCCCGAGGTAGCCCCGATGCAACCCAATGGTCCGGCAGACTTCGGAAGTGCCGAGTCTCCCGCTGGCTGCTATCCCCGCGACCAGCTCACGCCCAGTGAGCTGCTCCCCAAGGACTCCAATAGCGTGTGGGCCGAGCAAAATCCCATGGGCACTGGAAGTCTGAAGGGTAAGAATTTCCTTTCCGCCGGCGCCCTCATTGGAGTGAACACCGTCGGACAAACTCTCCGGAATGCAAACTACCAATTACGCAGTGAGCCGCCGAATCCCCAGGTCCCGGTGTCCGTGTTCAATGTCCCCACGATTGAACCTGACATGAATCGTCGTGCGCTCGAGATTGCCTAAGCACCATGACTATGATATGATATAAAATCGTATATTTTACACGATTTTATATTTTGATCTAACCCAATGACAGGTATGGATAGCATTGGTTCTTCTTTACAATATGCCTTACAACGTGTGAAGAATGTCTTTCATATGGGAAATTATCCGACGACGATAGTGAAGAGTAATATAGATGGCCAAAGCTATAATGTACGTGACCTGCCCGATAAGCAAGAGGCGGCAGACATGATGGCGAAAATTCGGCTAAAGATGAAAAAGCTAAAAATGCATCTGGAGGCGACATTTCCCGACAAGCCACAAGTGAAACTCTTATCGAAGAATTTCGATGCAGAGGCACATCGTCTAGGAGAGGCGACTCCCGATGATGAATTTACAAGTTTCAGCGTCAATAAAGGAGAATCTGTCCATTTCTGTCTCCGACAACGAGAGGATGGTAATGAGGGATTGGTGGATGAAAACATCATTACCTTTGTTGCTATTCATGAAATGGGCCATATTATAACAAAAACGATTGGACATGGTCCCGATTTCTGGAATAATTTTGGCTGGCTCCTTCAAGAATCCGAACGTATTGGCATATATACGCCACAGAATTTTTCTGCACACCCGGTATCGTATTGTGGAATGAAAATAACGGACCAACCGAAATATGACGCGAAGAAAGATGGTTCTAATCTGGAAGTGGGTAGCATTGAATAAATATCTTACTTAGCAAGGTTAGATGGATGGAATACATGAAAAATTCATACAATCGATATTTGATAGTAATACTCTAGAAACACTACAAAAACCAGTATCAACGGAATTAAGAGTGTTGTTTCATGAAAAGCCTGGCGTGGAACCCGTCGAGAAAAAAATAAATGGAATTTTCCCTTTCATGACCATATTCGATATCAAACTGGCAATTTACGTGGCATCAAACATGGAAGATTATGCACTTCCCGATTTTACGTTTATTGCAAAAACCGGACTTTTTAAAACACAAATTGTTCCGATCGATTATTCCTGGCTAAATACGACAAATCCGGATGAGGCGTTCGTATTACATGACCCCGAAGAACTCACCCAAGAAAAAAAGCCGATTGATGTACGATTTGTAGAATCATCCGGTGCTCGGCGCATCATTGGTATACATCGCCGTGAACGCATGACTCTAGAAGGCCTATTTCCAAATAAACCACCCGTTATTCATGTATATTTCTATACGAATTTGGAACGGCCAGGAATGAGTGAAAAGGAATGGAACGGGCGGGTATATCCCTATTTCCCATCCCTTTCCATTGAAAATAGTAAGATTACATCACAATACAAGGAAAAAATCTATCGGCTCACAAAGGGCTTTATACGTCGTCGAAATATTTTTTCGAAGTTAGAGGGTCTTTTGAAATCGACGGATGAAATTATCCAGATGAATATGTCAGCTATCAGATATTTACGCATTGCCTATCCGAAACCAGAGGGTATACCTGGAATTGAAACGATCTTCTATGAAACTCCCGTGAATACCCTACGGCCCTACATGCGTCTGATTCCTGCCGATGGAACTCCTATCAGCAAAGTTCACATGATTGGCGATATTCCCAATTTAGAGGATCCGCGACTGCTTTTACAATGGTATCAAGAAAAAAGTGCAACACCCCAGCGCGATTTCTCCATTTCAAAAATACTCATACGAAAGGCAAGTAAAATTACAACGCCCCTTTACTGCACTATGCGCCTTTTGGATGATGGAACCGCTGATATTACTATCGAACCGCCCAGAGGTGTAAAGAAACTTGATCCCAAAAGTGAATTGGGGATGCTGCCCAAAATTATCCAGACAAATTTACAGGAGTTCCCGTATTTGAAAACGGCTCCCATACTTGTAAATGGAATGTTCGTATTTGGAATGAATCTGAAAGATAAGGATTCCGATTTATTCACATTTGACAATTTCCAAAAAAGGCTGGCGGCGTTTTCGCCCATATTTCAAGAAATTCCGCCTTTGGCGGAAGCGAAACCCTTTATTACATTGCGGTATAAATTGGTAAACAATTTTATGCGTGAAGATCGCGTGGAGACATTTTTAACGCAAATAATGCAGCGGAAACTGATTCAAGGAGATTCTGTTTATTCCGATCTTGTAGAACGTGTTGCCACGGAATTTGATATCGATATGAATGAGGCGAAACGAAGAGTGGCCGATAAAATGAAACATACTACTGATGTTATTTTGGTAAATGAAGATACAAAGGAATTTGCCTTGAATGCAAATCCTGGAACTGATATTGCCATTTTCAAACAACACCCCTTTTATTATATTCATATATATCGTGTTGATTCTATCGATACACTCAAGCGCGTGATCACTTTCTTATCGATGCTATTTTCATTGGATCCGATTGATATTCCTGAAGAGGCGCTGAAAGAATTATCGCGGGCGGAAGAGCAGGAAGAGCAGGAAGAGCAGGAAGAGCAGGAAGAACAAGAAGACGAGCAAGAACAAGAAGACGAGCAAGAACAAGAAGACGAGCAAGAACAAGAAGAGGGTGTTCCAGGCCAATCCACTGGAGAAGCACAGGAATATGTACACGTTGACCCCGAAGATGCTCAAAGCTATGTCTTTGTTGATCCTGATGCCGAAGAAGAGGGCCTGTTTTTTGGAGAAGAAGAGGAGGGCCCTGAAGATGCATTACAAGAGGAGGAAGCTCCTCCTGAAAACACCACAACAACCACTATTGCCCAAAAAAAGTTCACATTTTCTAAAAAACCGGCCGCCGCAGTACAACAGGGCCAAGATTTCCAAGGAAAAAGTTTTGAAACCTACTTCTCCGAAAAGTTAAAGCGCAGTGATGAGCGCCTATTTGTATACATTCCCAAAAAAGAGGGAATGACCCATAATGATAAGCCCTCCGTATCAGGATATGTTACATCCTGTCAGGCAAATTTAATGAGACAGCCCGCCGTTTTAACGGAAGAAAAATTCCAATATATGAAACAACAATATAAGGACTTATTGGAAAGTGGGCAAATGGTGTTCCACTTATTTCCACTTGATAAAGATAAACAAAAGGAACCCTATCTTCATAAAGAGGGCGTGGAATATTACACTATTTTACGCTATGGAACCGCCGATAGTAATCCCAATTATTATTTATGTTGCCGGTTCTTTTGTGCCCGAGATGAAATTCTCATTCGTGAAGTGGAACTCAGAGGAACAACTCTTCGTCGCCCTGTAAAAAATGCAGATGGGACGATGCGCACGGAAAAAGAGCCTGACACATGTCCATTTTGTGAAGGAAAGGTAATCGAAAATCGCAGTTTTCCTGGGCGAAATGAGACGATTATTGAACGAGTTGTCAAACCTGGAACGGCTAAACGCCATTTGTATATTAATTTTCTTCGTAAAACAAATCACCCAGAAGGATTTGAACTCCCCTGCTGTTTTTTAGAGGACAAGCCTATTCGTGTAGGTGATAAGGGTTTTCCGGAAAAAGCTCCTCCCGTTGAAGGGGCCGTTCCCGAAGTCGAAAAAGAGCCCACGATGCAAACAGCCTCTACAGGTGGCCACGTATATGAAGAGACATTGCTGAAGGCGAAGTTCTCATATGTCGTAGGTGTTGAAAAGTTACCTCTTGATGGGCCATTGCGTAAGGCGTTCAAAGATCGTGGAAAGGGCGTCGAAAAGGGTGCTATCAAATATGAGATAACATTTCCGCAAATAGGTCTCCCACCCTTGGAATTAAACAAATATTTTTCACAAAGCCCCGTTGACCTTGTCACTAAAATGCAGAAACTAAAACCGGATGCACAGGGATTTCTACGTATAGGTGTCGAAAATCGCCTACAATATCTGAATGATTCCTTTTTATCTGCAGTAGCCCCATTCTTTAAAAAGAATTCGGCAGATGGAATGAAGAAGATGATTATAGATATAGTACAACCTCGTATATTTCTATCGCTGAATTATGGCAATCTCTCTCTTGAAATGTATAAATCCTCATTAAAACAGCCAGAAATAACGGATGAACAGCTACAACGATGGGCAAAAGATACGCTACATGTTGATAAGTTGAATACTGCAAACAGGGAGCTTATTATTCGCGCATATATGTCGTATGAATACTTCCAAATGTGGCTCGAAAGCTCTGACACAAAAAAGGAATATAGGCATTTTTCACATTTATTTGTACAACCGCAATTATTCACAACGAATATTCGACGCACAACAGAAAAGGGGGAAATAATGGAAGAGAAACATAGGAGGGGTATTATTTTCATAATCATCGACTTACTGAAGTCGGGCGAAATACGGATTCGTTGCCCACCCTATCCAATAAGTAAAGAATTAATGGAAGTATCCGAAATAGGGTTTTTATTCCATCATTATTCCGGAATATGGGAGCCCCTCTTCTATGTCGATAATCGTGACCCCAATCAACGCGAGGATATAACATCCTATACACTCCTTTTTCCATACAAATCCAAGACAAAGCCGAAAATCGTTCAAGATATTATAGATGAGTTTTTCAAACAATGCCAGACAAAATCAGGAAGGGGGATTTTTACAAGTATAACAGGAATTTCATCCGGCAGTTTGGTAAGTGTTCATTCCTTAAAAATACAGCTGAAAGACGTGAAAGAAATATCCTACTATGGAATTATACGTGATTCCTATAATCATGTTGCAGGTATAGTATATAAAACAATCGATGATAAACTCGTTGCCATTCCTGCTATCGACAATGGATTTATAATACCCTATCTAGATGGGACTCTTGTTCTAGACTGGGACGATTTTAAACCTGCCCCCATCCTAGATCTGGTAAAGTTCTATAATGATTATATTATTCCCAATTTTCCGAAACAATACTCTATTATGAGAGCAGTCAAAAGCGCCGGCTCGAAACAGATTGTTGCAGTTCAATTATCCAATCATGTATATATTCCTATTATGGACGGCCCTCTTGATGGAATTCAATTTCCAGATCCCACCTCACCTGTGGAAATTCAAGAAATGGAATGGTCAATCAATCGTCGTATTATAAAAGACACGCCGAATGTAATACCTGGCGAAGAGACGCGACTACGTTTAAAAGAATTTTCCGAAGTATATGAACATCTGCGTATACGCTTTTCGAATTGGCTACATTCCTTAGAAGATGGGGGCGATTTTCGAAATAGGCTGGAAACTATTATCTTTCGCAAAGATTTACCCCTATTTGAAAAACGAAAGCGGATGGAAATCATTCTTATGCCGATTATGGAAGAATGGATTGCAGAATCCGATGAAGATAAACCGCGCCAAGCGAGCCTTCTTCGAGTGGATTGCCTTTTGCGCCCGCACAATGAATGTAGTGGCATGTGTACATGGAAGGGGGATGAGCAGAAATGTCTCATTCATTCTCCAGCCACATCTCCTATAGAGGGAACCACCGCCTCAGGAGGGGAAGTGCTTATGACGAGACTGATTGAAGAGTTGTTGCGCTATGCAGGAAAACGCAATCAGATTTTTCAACAAAAGGTGTCGCACCTCTCACAAATAATGAACCCTATTCGTAATAATGACCAATTTATTATTCCCGAAAATTCTGCCACGTGGGTGGAAATGTTACGCAATGACTGGACGCGCGATACCAGTAGAAAGCCGAAATTTTTAGAGGAAATGGCGCAAACACCTGTACAAGCAGCAGAGCCCTTAGAGCCGGTCGAACGGGCCATCAAGTTGCCTGAAGTACTGGATAAATTATTGGGGGAGGGGGGCGACAAATTACATTTATATCCATCTCCTACAGAAAATTTCAACCCCTTTTTAGTTCAAATAGAACTTTCTAAATCTGATATTCAATTACAAAACTCGAACGCAATTAAATTGAACAAGGAGCAAATTGGCAATATCGTTCGTTTAACAGGTAAGGCAATTCTACAGATTGATATAACAGATGGTATCGAAGACCGAATAATCGCTCTAAAACCATTCACTGCATCGGATATAACAGGGTATATGATATTTGTAGTAAAAGATGGCCACCCACCCTCCATACTTATTACAAATCCAGAAAAGCCGCGATTTTTAGAAAAAGCGGATTTACCGGTAAATATACAGCGTTATTTTGAAAGTGCCAAAAAAATATTCGTGAAATCTAAAACATAGTTTGTAGACGATCCTCTAGCATTGCATTCACTTCGTCCTTCATATCATTCAGGCGAAACATCTTATAGTTCGAATTCTCCGGATAAAAAATAACAATACACAGCTCCGTGATTTTCAACCCATAATACGTCTCCAAAAACCACTTATATACGTTCAACTGAAGCGTATATTGCCAATAATTACAGCTCGGCAGGTGGTCCAGAGGCCCCAGACCCTTCTCCCAATCATTGGACATCTTAATCTCCTTGGAGCGCTTCCAATCATAAATCACATAGGAATCGGTGCTTTTCCTGTAAAAGACCATGTCAATGGAGCCGGCGAGCTTATATTTCTCACTCCACACTTCCCACTCACTCCGATAGGGAACCAGATCATCCTTGACATCACTCCAGAAATTCTTGAAGTATTTCCACTCGGTCGTCTGCTTCACACTCGGCTCAATCAAGTCCAGATAGCCATGCATGAATTGCTCAATGGCCAGATGGAGTGCAGTCCCCTGTGTGGAAGCATTTCGCCCATTCTCGTCCCACTCCCGCTTGATTTCGGCGGCGGTCTTTCCATAATACTTATTCTGTGGCCATTTCGGCGATGACATCATTTTTTGAATGACGGCATCGGCGTCAAAGTGAGGAAAGTAGTTATGAATAAACTTGGTACAGCTAATCCATCCCTTCGAAACACCATCAATCGTATACACATGAGTGGGCTCATCGAACACGATATGTTTATCGCGCGGATGAGCATTTAAAATCGATAGAACTTGCCAGTCTTGGGGCATATATATATAAATAGCTATATATCTTTAGACGGCGGGCGCGTTTTTATCTTTCTTAGCAAATCATCCATATATAATAGAATGTCTTCTGGATATATCATCACATTTTGCGATAGCGATTATGATAATGTGGTCCCGACAGAGGACATGGTGCCTCGTAAAATATATAGGAGTCTGGAAGAGGCTATGAATGCTCTAAATCAATACACGGAGAAGTTAGAGGAGTTTAATCCCATTCTATATGGAGAAGTATATCCATTTGAAAAAACGACCTTGAAGCAAGAGGTGGAACAAAAGGGGCGCGGTATAGTTGGATGGCTAAAAGAGGATGGTGAACGTATTTCGCTATGTATTCTCAAATTTCAGCTATTCACAAAATAGTGGTACATGATAGTATGAAGCCATGGACAACCAATAAAAATTACAAGGAATGGAAACAGGATGTGAAACATCATCAAACAAAGAAAGTGAAACGTTCTTCAAAGGATATGTGTCGCAAAGGTTCATTCTGCAAGGGAGCGAAAAATATTCCCCGAAAGCTAATGCCTCAAATATACGACGTAGACGCGTTCTCCAAAAAAATAAAGAGGAAGTATAATGTTCGAACACGGCGTCTGACAATGAAAGCCAAGGCGCTCAAGCCCTCACAGAATGAAATCAACGAGGAACGTGTCGATGATGTCATTGAGGAAATCGGGCCGAAGAAGAAAATAAAGCATCCGGTGGTTGTTTCTAAGGATAAATATGTGGTGGACGGCCATCATCGGTGGGCGGCAATGAAAAAGGCCGCGCCCGAGAAGCGAATCCCTGTTGTTATGATTAACGCCCCTATTAGCGATGCTCTCGGCGTTGCCGTGGCGGCAGGGACAAAGCGGGAGAAGTTCTAGGATACTTATCACGATGTGCCAGTATCAATATTCTCTATAGGCATAATATTCTTTGTGTCAATATCTAGATAGAATAGGTCACTTTTATCAATACCAGCTGATTTAAGTGTCTTATATGTTGTTGTAGTATTTGTAATAGTAAATACTTTTTTCTCATAGTTAATATGAATTTGCTTCATTATTCTATTTTGCCACACATATAGTGAAGGTTGTGTATGTTCATACTTAAATGAAGGTGAGTCCGATAATACCCTCATTTTCATTTTCTCAACATCATCCTTTAAGGATTTATAAACAGGATGATCTAACATTCTAAGACGAGTCTCGTATTCCACCTTATTATACAGATGGATGATTAAAGAAGATGGTGTAAGGCCTAATTCATTTACGACCATCTTGAACCGATCATATAATAAATAATTCACTTTAATTCCCAGTCCTGTCTTAATATAATCCTGTAGATAATTATCAGCATCTCCAATAGTTTGAATTTTTGATCCCCTACCCTTAAGAATTTGGTAAAACTTATGACGCCAATGAATAAAGGTCATGTAAGACATAGGTGATGAAATCATATTAGAAAGTTGGCAGCTTTTCTTATGAAAGATATCCTTTTCACTTGGAATATACTTTAGATTCGATTTATGAACATATTTTTTAAAGAGTAGAAAATCATTATTAAGACCTGGCCTTTCAACTTTCATATATAATTCATCATCACAATGCCACTCACTTACTAACTGGAACATTTTACGTTCCGGTTTTAGTTGCATAATGCTACCATTTTTGATTATAATTGCAGTAGCATTTGGCGTATGATCATTGTTGAACAGGCGCAAAATGCTATTTACAGGATATGACATGGTTACATACAAAAAATCAACCTCTAGTTAAATTTTTTTTTATATATCGTCTAGTACTGAAGTTAAGTACACACCCCTCTAAAACCCAGCCAGCTCCATAATAATCTTCCCTATCATGTTCCCTCCCTCAATAGTCCCATTGCTCTTTCGCACACCACCTAACAAGTTGCTCGTCTTCTTTGCCCCAGGTGTATAATACAAGAGAGTCTTTCCTAAATCGCGCGCCTTTTCCACTATCTTCCGAAATCGCCGATCCGTCTCCCATCTCTGACGTAACCCCTCACGAATCACTTCCTCCCTCTTGCCTATCCAGGCCGTCTCGTCAATCACACTCTTGTATTTCTTCAATGAAGAGGGACGCATTATTTTCTGCATTTCACTCATCTCATCCTTCATGAGAGCCCTTTCACGTTCTGGCGAAATGGATTTCTTATCCCCTTCCGTCTCAACGGCCCTGAGTTGTAGCATATCTTGGTGTATTTTTCCAGTCTTACTGAATATGGTTGTAGCCATATTGGGTGTATTCGACGCCACGCGGAATTTCATAGCGTTCAAATAGTGCTCTAGCGTAGGATATACGACATCCTTGGTATAAGGGTCATCGATAGGAAAGGGGGCCGTGGGAGAAAGCCATTGTCCTGCACTCAGTGTCTCTCTCTTTTCATTCAAATCGAGCACATCCTTTTCACTTGCATCCGGATAAAATAGAAAGAGCTCTCCTTGCGTATATTTGGTGGCAGTACCACCTCCCTTTAGCGCGGCGGCAGTCATCTCATCTGGGGCGTTCTCCTCATCCACTACATCAGCGACAGGCTCAGCCGCTGCAGGCCCACCCACCGCCGCTGTAGCGCTCGCCTTCAAAGAGGACAGGCCTGACATTTCCGTTTCCAGAGGCCCCACATATTTGGTCCGCTTGAAAATAAACCAGCGATTTAGGAAAGAGAACTCCTTGACAGCATCCAACATAACATAATTCGCCGCCTTTTTATTCGCTTCCTTATAGGATTTCTCAAATACATCAGTCTTAAACAATTCACACCCAATCTGGCGCATTTCCTCCACAAAATACGGGAATGATACTAAATATTCACGATGAGATGTACCAATCGTAATAAATTCCACATCGATTGCCAACCCAAGAGACTCCTCTCCATCTGTTAGTTCGTCTTCATCATATTCTTTCGCGATTGACCAAAAGGTCGTGGAACCTTCTGCCCCCACTATCTTGTCACCCTTTGACGTATTTCTCAGTTTATCAAATACCAGCTTGCCATCAAAGCAGGCCCCGATGAAATACCCGCCCACTTTCAAGTTATCCGAAATGTTTTTCAGAAATCCCTTAAATGTCGTCGTGTTCTCAAAGAAATAGTGGAGAGCAAACATACAGCTCATACAATCCGCCTTCTGTCGCAAACGCTCCTTTCCATTCACTGCCACAAACGGAGGAATCGTGTCGCTCGTTTTGACTCGTCCAATCACGCTCTGAAGAATGGAGCGCTCCTCTTCATTACCCTCTGCAGCATCTCCGTTCTCATAATTTTTACTCGAGTTCCCCACCACGAAGACCATGGGAGGAATCTTGTCCATTCCACCCTCATTCACCGCCGTCTCGAGATACCTTCTATATATACTATCATTCATACCCCGAATATTATCTGTCGAATAATCCACGCCAAGCACAAAGGCCACTTGATTCTTTCTCCAAATATGTAAGTCGGCACCCACTCCACATGCCATATCGAGCAATACCTTCTTTTTCCCGCCCAAGCCCACTTGGTATAAAATGCCCTCTTTGACATACCGATTGTGGAAGTTGCGCATTGGCTGTGTCAATCTCATGTCCTGTATAGGAGCCTTACGATCATAATATTTATTTCCCATTCCCGCCATGGAGTTCGCCAATTCATCCGTCTCTTCCTTACTGGGCTCCTCTGAACCAGTTGTAATCATATGCAGTGTAATAGGATCGTATATACTATTCCACACATCTTCCGCCACTTTATCACTATTCAGCGTACGCCCCAAAATGCCACTCTGCAGACGCTCCGTTTTATCTTGGCGAATACGCAGTGGAATCCAACGCCATCCAGGCGCCGCCTTCGGATTATAGGCCATTTCAACAATCGTTCTATCTTGAATGGGCTCATCGGCCTCCGTCTTCACATATTTCTCACCTGAATCCGGGTCGGTGAACATTTCCAGATTACAATTCGACGCCATGGAATCGGGGAAATCCTTCGGTGTAAAGAGAACGGGCCTATATTCGCCCTTAATACCTGACCCGCGAATAAACCTATTTTTCTTCGGAAGTTCCAACTGATTGAGAACAATGCTCCTCGGATTTTCAGTGCTAGAGCCAACAAACAGGCGCAGTGTTTTATATTCTACTGGGGCGCGTGTTTCCGGATTTTCACCCAGGCTTACCTTGTCTTCTGGCTTGTCCTCCTCCTTTTCAAATTTCACCAGAAAATCAATGGTATTATCCTTCGCCGGTTTCCATTTGAATTGTTCGTAAAAGTTCTCACTGGACCCACTGGGGAGTGGCTTATTATTCGATGTAAAGATGAGACCATCCGTATAGTATGGCCGCGCCGTTTCAAGAATGCGACGAGCATTATTAAAGATACTCGTGTCACCCGCGCGTGCAAACAAGAACGTCTTCTTTGACACCTGTAGTCTCGTTTTCTCGTTTACACCCGGTAATACCATTTCCAGCCCATCCTTGTTCCATTTTGTAACCCAGGCATTCATATGACCAAATCTGCTTTTCATTTCCTCGTCTTTTCCAGGAGGTTGAAACGGGAATTTACTGACATCCTCTTTATCCATTCCATAAAAGATGTCAAATATGAGATACTGATTAATCGCCCGTTTTTCATTGTCTAGGGTCACCCATTCCCCATCAACGAGAGAGTTGCGGCAATTCAGATTGCGCATACCCGTCTTATAAATATTTAACGACATATCGATGAGATAGAGTTCCCCTGCACTATTACAGAAACCAAGACAGCGAAGACCATCTGCCTTATCCGTCACATTGTACCCGTCACGAATATTTGCCTGACCCTCCTCTCGAGTGGAGCTCATATTGTTTTTCTGTAGATTGATAGTGTATGGTCCGCGAAATTTCATAATAGGGTCGCGGGATTCTGGATCAATCAGAAGCTTATATGCATCCAATACGCGCTTTACCTCTGAGTTCCGAATGAGAAACATGTTCTTTTGGATACCACGTAGAATCTCGCCAGAGCCCTTAATAAGACGCTTCAATGCATTGTCAACCGAATCCTTCTCCTCTCTCAATAGCTCAATCTCAATCTCATATATCGGCTGTGTCTGCATGATATCCTCGTCACGAAAGCGCCGCTGCCAGTTAAATTTCCCACCCTTTAAAACCTTCGTGCTTTTGACGACAGACATATCGATACGAAAGCCGGGCGCCTCAAATATCCATCGACGCAACATCCGGAAGGCTTTCGGAACACTGGACCAATTGCTCGTCAGCTTTTTAAAAGCGGGGTCATCGGAGCTCATAGGAAGCTCACGGCGTGTCTTAATACGCATACCATACTCGTCAATGTCAATATTGGGAATCGTAACGGCGCGGTCCTTAATCATGGCCGTATATGGCTTTCCAGTCAATGTATCATCGCGACAATATTGTTGAATCGCGGCGAAACTGCTGATATCAATACGAACATGGTCCCTCGTTATAATCGATAGGCGGTCTTCCTGTGGAAGACTTGTAAAGCCCTTGGAACGAAGGCGCTTTGCTACCGATAGAAACGTGGTTTGATCCAGTTTTCTCCCCCTTGAAAACGACGCCTCCAGCTCATAGCCGGGCTGTTCGAGCCACTCCGCTACTTGCTTTTTCAACAGGTTGGCCTCGGAAGAATAAAGTTCCATCCTACCTGATAATCCTATTCACAACTATAGGTTTCGCTTTGGGCGGGCAATATCTTAAATTTTTATGAATGGAATGACTCTATGAAATAATAGCGTCTGTATGACGTTGGGGCCCGACAAAATTCTCTGTTAAATGACGAATTGCCTCTGCCTTACCCAGGGCAATAGCATAATCGGCCTTTTTGGGCTTCTCGATCCGGGGACTTATTCTCGAAGGAGTGTTCAAAAGGCGGCTCTTGATTTCTTCCAATGTTCCATCGGCAATAGGCCAATGTACCTTCCATCCGTCCGTTTCTCTGCTTGATACCCAGAAGGCCAAATTATCACCGACGGGTGTCTCATTTATATTGTGGAAAATGGCCCTTGCACCCAATGAAATCCCCCAAACAGGGCGGTCGGGAGTCCATTGGCGAATGTCTTCCGGAATCCACTGAATTTTCTTATTTGCTTCATCGATAATAACCAACTGAATCTCGTACAAATGTGCAAGAGCCTTGTCGAGTTCTTTCGTGTTTTGTGGGGGACTGATGTCGGCAGATTGTTGCTGATTTAGTTGCTCAATAACCCTCTTTTTAGACCATACTTGACCCTTTAGTTCCTTGTCAATGCGTTCCAATAGTTTGAGAATGGTCTCTCGGAGAATCGTTTTCTTAATGGAGGGTGTCCCAGCCCGAAATTCGGGATTCGTTTTCCATAAAATGACAGCAAGGGGGCCGGGAGGTTCCATGGGAGTTGGAATCCAGCCACAAAGTGTTTTCGGAACATTCTCGCCCTCTTGAGTATCCGAACGAATTTTGATTTCAATCGGAGGGAGAGTGTTGTTTTTATTTGGATTTGTCTGAAGAATATCGAATAAATTGTTCATTCTTAGGAAGTGCCTTACTAAGAATAATCAATTCAGGTTTAGGTCTTGTTCAATATCGAAGATTCTCTTGGGCGGTCTGTTCATTGCGCTCGCGCTCAATTTGCTCATTCCGTACAGCCTTGCAAAAATTCAGGTATTCCATAAATTCCTGAAATGTTTCGGAAGAAACTTTACAAAGGTCGAAAAAAATTCCATTGCTGTTTTCTGTAAATTCACAGCGACCTTTTAAAAGAATCTCAAATATCTTTTTGTGTTCGGTATTGGAAAGAAGCTTTAAATCGTCTAAAAAACGACGTCTTTCTTCATATTCCTCCGTTGTCATAGACATCTATTTACATGAAATGCTTCTAATTATCCTCTTTCCCCGCGGGCGAAAGATTTCTGGATTGGCTTCGAATTGCGTTTCCGGCGAGGGCATTCTTTACAGAATTTTGATTTGCACTAGTTTCCTGGGCAGAGGCAGAGACATTCTGAGCAGAGGCAGGAACATTCTGAGCAGAGGCTGGGACATTTTGGGCAGAGGCAGGCTGAGCAGAAACATTCTGAGCAGGAAGATTTGTAGTTGTGGAACCATTCTCATCCAGCATATCTTCCTGGTCGGTAGCCTCCTCAGCACCCTCTGCCTCATCGATAACCTCTGCCTCCTCAGCAGCCTCTGCCTCATCGGTAGCCTCATCTTGTTCGGTATCCTCAACCACCTCTTCCTTAGATCCCTCTGGAATCGCCTCAAGAGCTGCAGTATTTTTTGCCTCCGTAGCCTTTGTATCGACATTCTGAAATGAACCCACGCTCAAAATATATTCGTCATTTACTTGAAACCGGGACTTCTTAATTTCAACATTGACAATATCGCCAATCTGAACATCTTCAAACTCTCTATCGCCAATACTCATATCACGAGGAACAATGACGCGAATTGCATCGCGATAATTTACATATAAACCCATTTTATTCTTTCGAATAACATCCCCTTTGAGGATAACACCATCCGACGGATTGATTACACCCCCTTCTGCCTGCACACGAAAGATAATATTCCCTGTAAAACGCCCCCGCTCAACCATACCCATCGAGCGCGACAGAATTTTCAATGTATTTGGAATAACATACCCATGACGGGAACACTTGTTTTCAATACGCGCCCGCAACTTCTCGAGTAAAATCGAGTCAATACTTTTAATTACACGCTTGAAATCTGTTGGGGTGAGTGAAACCTGTTCTTCAAATATTGCAGTATGTTCCATCCTTCTATATGTATAATTACATTCCTTAAGTCATATCAATTTTTATCTAGTGGCAAAAACTTAGACCAATTGACATTCAAACCGGCATAATAGGGGGTTTAATATAATAGATTATCATTTTGTTCAACTACTCCATTGATCCTGTAGTGAAGTTTCAAGCCTGAATATATATCATTCTTAAATTGATAGGCCTTTTCACCACTTGTATGAAAGTTTCCATATTTAATACGAAAAACCACGTGTTTTGTTGTTATTTCATGTATTACACATTCATCTAGGGCATTTGATAGAGGTGTAATATAAAATGATACATGTGGGCTTATTTTATATTTCTGTTCAAACTTTATAGGAATATCTATATAAAATTCTTTTTTATCAATTAAATCAGAAACGCGACCATTCCCCCTAATATTAGCAGCAAATTCCCACAATTTAGAGTCCAAGCATTTCCGAATCTCATCTGTTAATACAAATGGCGTTCCACCTTTTTTCATACAATATGTTTCAAAATTTTCAATATCTACTGGGATATATTCAGTTGAAAACTCGTACTTTCCTTGAGTTCTCAAATATTCTGTAAGTTCTGGGGTTGGATTTAATAAGCGATATGCATAGGTGTTAGGATGTCCTTGTAGTGTTGCTTGGCATGATGAGACTCCAAATCTGAATGTATCTATTTCTTCCAGATCATATTCACCAAATTCTTGCATTCCTATGCAATAGTGTAAATCACCCTTTGTGTTTGCATATACTTGTATTTTTGTTTGGAATTGTTTCAATTCGGTAACATCGTTTTCAAGTTTTGCAATAGTTTGCTTGAATTCTTCCATCTTATATTGAATAATACGCTACATCTTTAAACGTATCAGTACATCCATACCCCCCCTATTTTTTGGATGGCACGAAGTGCTTCGCCTTTATAGATGAAATAGGCCTATAAAAATAGCGCTTTCCCGCCTTTAAACGCTCCATTTTATCGACAAAACGAAGCATAATATTTTTAAGAGCGCAGGCCTTTATCACATTCTGAAATTTCCGTTCATCCAATTTCAGTTTCAACTTTAATTTAATAAATTCTTTCTCTGCAGGTGTCAATTTATCCTCCTCCTTATCTTTGGGCTTCCTCTTCTTTTCAACCTCCTTCTTTTTTCGCTCACCCTTTTCATCCAATACAACATCTGACAAACTCAATTCGGGATATCCAAGAGCAGTAATCATCGTACGAATCATACGCAATTGTTTCTTGTGAATTTCCATACCACTTACAATTTCACATTCTCCCCCCTTTTCAGGAATTTTACCAGGATCAACAGGGCGGTCATTTGTTTTAAATACCAACCGCAAATCTTTAATTTTCGGAACAATAAATCCGTAAATATTTCCTGCAGTAGCTATATTTGCTTGAACAACATTTACTGGATTAGAGGGGTCCTTATCGAATAGGTTGGAGATAATTTGACTACACTTTTCATTTCCACATTGATATTCAATAACCCCATTCGTTAAATTGATATAACGATACACCTCTATTTTTTCCTTTGTAAGAAATTGCTCTTCAAAAACATGTTTGAGAGATATATCACTTTTATCCTCTTTCATAATTTCCAGTTGTTCTTTTACAGAAATAAATTCGTCCCAAATAAGCTCTAAGAAGATTTCGGAAAATGTCTTTGCATACTGGACTTTTGATGCCTCCTCTTCAACTTTCTGAATATATTCAATGGTCCATGAAACCATTGATATATAATTATATACGCGTATCAATTCATCCTTATTATACCGCTTTTCAATAATATCTAAAATATCCGGTGGAATATCTAATGACGATGTTCCATTCCGAATTGTTTCAGACCATGCCTTACATGCCTTCCAGAATTCTACACCTGTGTCTTTTGGAGCCTCTTCTTGGACCTCTTGTGCTACCACGTCCTGTGGGGCCTCATCCTGTTGTCCCTCTTGTGGTGCCTGTTCTATATCCTGCTTTACAGGTGGGCCGGATTTCTTTATGACTATAGGCGTAGGTGTATATTCATCCTTTCGAACAGGGACACTTGCAACACGAAGCGCCAATGGAATACGATAATCAGCTAAATGAATCGGCTGGAATAAATAATAGGTATTTCTATAAATAATATAACCCTCTTGATTACCAACACGAATCCTAAAGGACGTTTTACCGACAATATCTCCCAATATGGTACGAACAGCAATTTCGGGTATATCGGCAGCACGAAAGGTTTCTATCAAACTATCAATCTGTATCATCGGCTGTTCTTTGCTTTCAAATACGCGCTTCAAAATATTTTTAATCTGTAGTTCTCTCCACCTTACAGAATATTCATCATAGGATGACATATCCACTTTGATATGTTCCATATCGACCTTCTTTTCACATGTATAAGGACACTCAATCCAATCGCAGACACTTGTAAATGGGGTATCATTTATTTCCACATTCTCGCGCATCTCGCCACGTGAATCCTCCATGCGATCAATAGGGTCCAAATCCTTTACAAAATTTGCATTGTGATTCAAATTACAATCGAGAGCATATCGTTTCAGAACACGTGTAACACTACCAATCTGTAAAGCCTTTGTCATTGCATTTCTATACATGTATAAATCGGCCGTTTCAACATCGTCTTCATAGATATTCACCAGTAAATGAATCGTACAATTCCGTTTCGCTTCTGGCAAAAGGCTATGGCTACATGTACGAACACCGCGTCCCAGTACTTGTTCCATTTTATTCAAATGAAACCAGCTATCAAATACATATATCTCTCTTACAAAGCGCAAGTCGATACCCTCGGAAGCAACCTGTGAACCAATAACAACCTTCACATTTTTCCCATCCACATTTTCCATACTACGAGCGGCCTGTATCGATGCAGCATTATTGGGTGAATAGGCCGCCTGGCCAGTGAGAAGCACATACTGCGCGGGAGTAAATGGGTGTGATTTGCTGGAGTGCCCCCGCTCTCTCCCTTCACACATGGCGCATTGTCGGCCTAGGCCGTCTACAACCCCATCAACAAATAGGGATTTAGAGCGTCCGTAAGCGGTATATCCATTCGCCTCCAAGGCAATGGCAAAGGGGAGGGCACCCGACTTCACAAATCGACTATATACAAAGACAACACCGATTGTCTTTTGTATTCTCTGTAAAATAAAGGCTGTCTTCGGAGATGATTTATGTAGTTCGTCGCGTTTCAGCCAAGTGGGTGGAATATTGCTTTTGAATTGACTGAGTGTGGCACCCTCCTTTCTTTCCTCGAAACATTCTTGAAATCCCGCCTCTCGAATACGCGGAGTTTCACCTTGACCTACTTCTGGAAATAGCCAGTTTCCAGATTGTACCATCTCATCGATACTCTGTAAACCCAATTGAGATCTTGCAATAGCTTCATCGGCGATACTCCGTATTATTTTCAACTCGCGGTCTTTGAATCCGACAGGGACAAATGGAAGACGTAGTAAAATCTCTCTGCGCCGCTCGGCATCCTTATCCCCCTTTGGAAATATAGAGTCGCCTTTTGGTGAATGTCCAGGCCAATGTTTTAAAGCCGGCACACCCTGTGGGGGTAGACGTACAGGGAAACTCAGCGGATTTTCTCCGCGCATAAAACTTAAATATGCTGCTGCAACATTTCCCAGCTTTTCTTCTCCTCCTGGGGCGAATTTCCCAGTCGGAAGAAAAATATCACCTTCCGTCAAGGGAGCCTTTTTATCGTTCAATAGTAATAAATTCAATAGGAATATGATTTCATGATAGTTATTGTACATAGGCGTGCCTGTCAGTAGAAGTAGTTTCATTCCTTCCGTTGCTTGAACGACACGCATTAAAAGCGGGGTTAGACGCTTTCCAGCCTTTGATTCGGAAAGTTCGATTTCGCCTCCTGCAGCATCAATATTATCATCTTCTGTTTCGCCGGGAGTATCTCGTAAATTATGGGCCTCATCTATAATGACTAGACGGCCACTGAACTCACGGCGGAGCATTTTGATTTCCTCTTGCTCCTTTCTCTCAGCGTCTAGAGATGACGGGACGCGATCCAAAATAGACTTTATATATCTGTAAAACTGAACGTATCCTAGAATCGTATAGCGGACATCAATGGCCTGTTTAATACGACGGACAATAACACCCTTGTCGCGTTCATATTCCATACCTGTGCGCATAAGATACGAATTTCCCGTGCATCCGGATAGTGTATTTGGCAAATCCTCTTTGTCGGATATTACAAGCGATTCATCGTCAAAAATCGTGCGTCGAAATCCGGATTGAATATTACGAGGGGCAATAATGAATACGGATTCACGCGGATATACACGGAGATATTCTTCCGCCGTGCTAATGGCTGCACACGTTTTTCCAACTCCTACGCCATGATATAGTAGGGCGGAAACATATGGGGACTGGGGAGAGAGAAACCGGGTTATAAATCGCTGTGGGGGAGAGAGTTCAAACTCTTCATTCGAATTACACGGATTTATATTTCGCTTTTGTTGGCTCGAAAGGGTTTCTTGTATATTTTCAAGGTATTCTTGTTTGTGCATGAGTTTTTCCGTGAAATTCGGGTCGTTCGTTTCCGGATATAATCCGGATTCTGATTCCCAGGCATTTGTTTCCTCTGATGGAAACAATTTCCGCCGTTTCAATTCAAGAATCAAATTATCGCGAATCTTCATATCGGATTCTTTGTTCCAATATTCTAATAGTTCCTCTTTCGTATAATCCTCTAAACCACTCATTCTAACTGGAAGAGAGTCTTTAATATTGGAGACGAATGGCGCAACCGACATGTCCCAAAGTTCAGCACATCGCGGTAAGTACTTGGCTCTAGTAAAAAATATCGAGCAATATATAGAGATGCCACCGCCGAAATCAGGTTCTAAAAAGAAGGCAAATAATAGCACGAAAAAAGCCAATGTAAATGCAAGACTAAAGTTCTTAAGCCAACAGGAAATAACAAATATGATGACCATGAAAAAGGAGTTTGAAACACGCAAAAATGCAATATTAACCTCCATACAGGGAACAAATAAGTCTGTTACACATCTAAATCACGTAATTAGGATGTTGAATGCATTTCATTCAAAACCTCATAGCCAGCCCGAAAAAAATACTACATATTTCACTATAACAAAAGAGGAGAGTCTATTAACGCCCACCTATCCATACAGAATTAACAATGAGACAGGAATATTATTAGTAGGGGCCAGTGAAACATTAAATCCTCGAAATATTGTTATACGTGAATTAGTTTTAGAAAAGTTCGAAGATGATTTTCAAACATATGCAAAATGTTCTATAAAGCGCCATTTTGAGAGCCCCATGTTAAGTGATTGGAGGGGCACACAACCATTCACAACGGATCCGCAAAAATACACGATTGATTCTTCGCTATTATATGGCAAAAGCGGAGAATGGAGTGTAAAACCACTCTCTTGGAAGAATGTTCCCAATAGTTTTAAAGCGAATTTAGATGGCAAAACTCTGTTTAAGGAGGGTTCCACCATTATAGTGTCATATTCGAAAGGAACTCCCGATATTATAGGTGTATTTAAAGATTATACGGAAAGAGATAAGCAAAAGGAGCCCGATCTCATATATTGTGAAAAACAGCACTGGATAAAAAATGGGCTTTTGTATGATGAAAATCCCGATAAGGGCTGGGAGCAACCCGCTGACTGGCCAAAAATTATTCCATATATCGAGCAAACCGGTGCATTGCCAGAGTAACGTCAGTAGACCTTACTTAACTTCGGCACATCGCGGTACAGGGAGCTGAAAAGCACAATAATTCCGCAATAGTTTGCTCGCCCGTAGTAAAATTTCCCGCTTTTCCACATTATCAGAGCGAATACGCTGTAGACCCTCCTCCAAGGAACACCATTGAATGTCCCCGACTTCCCTTGTCATAAGAGAGTTGCTCTTATCCACTTCCAAATCAATATCTTTCGGACAATACATAATGTAATATTTATGGCAATAACGAATATTATTACTCCCGTAAAATACTTCCGTAATGGGCTCTAGATTCCGTATGGGAATGACATCCCTATCGGTCAATCCCGTCTCCTCTCTCATTTCACGAATGGCACAACCATACTCGGTTTCATGTGGATCTCTCCGCCCCTTTGCAAATCCCCATTCAGGAGTATTCCACGAATGATTCACTTTCTCGATCATTTCTGCCAAACTCGGCATTCCACCGGGCGTTCCGCTGATCAACCCTGCCAACTTTACACGTGATAGTTCTCGCTCATGTTTATACGAGTTGACACCATCCGTGGGTGGTCCCCACAGCCGTTCCCAGAGAGTATCAAATGGCTCCGTCAATAGCCGTTTCTGTTCATCTCCGGTCATACCGCGCACCTGCTGTAAAATATAATCCATATCATTCTGCCTGTATTTTCCCCTCATAATATCAATGTATCCGAGACTATCGCGACGCTGAATCATTAGGAATTCGAGTTTGGAAGTGGCGGAGAATCCATTTACCGACATAGTGGATGATGTCAGATTTTCCGCCTGATTCCATCCCCCCTTCACTCGAAACACAATGACACCAAAACTAGTAACCGGTTTCAAACATTGTTTTGTATAATGCCCCATTTCCCCGCAATTTGTACAAAATATTGTATTTGATTTCATAGTTTCCTATATATCATACAAAAGTAGGTTTAGACCTATTTTTGCGTGTATATAATAATAAAATGATACACATATTGAACAGAATGAAGATACCACCCGCCGTATGGGGGCCATTATTCTGGCATACGATTCACATAGTGGCCATCGGATATCCCAAAAACCCCTCCTATGCAGACAAGCGTGCTGCAAAAGAGTTTTTCGAATCTCTATGCTTTCTTATACCCTGCCCCGTGTGTCGCGAACACTACCAACGGAATTTGGAAAAACACCCGATCAGCCCCCATCTCGATAGACGCGATGACCTTTTCAAATGGACCATCGAACTCCACAATGAAGTGAATGCCATTCTGGGAAAAACACGGCTCCTCGAAGCAGAAGTTGTCCAGTACTATAAACGCATTGGAGCCCGAGGAAAGACCCCCGTGATAAATCAGGATACTTTGGATGAACTCGACATTCGCTCCATGATAAAAGGGGGGCTAATTGGGGCAGGCGTTACGTTCGTAGGTGGTCTTTTAATATGGCTATCATCGCGGGCTGAAACTCGATCCAGCAATTAGGTTTATTTATATCCTATAGAATAGATATGGATGATTGGAGAGGCTATACAAGTAAATATAGGGCAACAACGACCATACGTCATGAACTACCCTATCTAAAATGGGCATTATATGCATCAGGAATATGTCTTCTATTATTTATTGTATTAATGACAATTCATTTTACGATTCGCCCGATATTCTCATTTCTTCCTGGAGATGGCGGGGCAATTTCGATGCCTACTGCAACTACGGAACAACTCGCCTTTTCAAAAGGTCCTGCACCGGTGGATGTGAGCTGTAATATAATAAATATAGTCAGCAAGAATTACACCCTTTCTCTTGACGTATTCCTATCAAGCGGATTTTACACGACCTCGGTTCCCCGTGTGCTTTTGTATCTCTCAGACAAACAAATCACAATGGCTGGGACTGATACAACGGATTCCCTATTGTCACGATTTCCGAGCACAAACGTCTTCATCTGGGTCGATTCTATGAAAAACGATCTATATGTGACTGCAGTGGGGGTGGACCCTAAAGGCACCAGCCATCTATTGAATTCGAAGCCTATTGAGAATGTTCCACTCCGAGACCCCTTTCGAATCACCATGGTAGTAGCAACAGGATTTATAGAAATATATATGAATGGCGAACTTGTTCAGACAATGAATCTCGGATACCCGCTGAAAAACATTGATGGAACTGCCCCCATCTATTATTTTGCAACGCCCATGCCCGTGTTCAATTCCGTTCAGATTGCAAACATATCCTATTGGAATAATATACTACCATCGAAAACCATTCGTGCACAACATCAGTTACGTCCTCTTGATAAAACTCTATTTATTAAATAGATAGGATGGACCCTTCCACGAATGTATATGGAATAGTCGGGCTAATCGTTGTCATCATATTTATCAGTATTACCATTTTCGTGTTATTCAAGCCCAAGAAGACCCCACAGAGTATTAGTGTAAATGGGCCGTTTGATTTGAGCAAGTCCCAGTCCATAGTACCGATGTCATTGGACAATAACGGATTTCTTAAAAACGGGGCAGGAACATTCCAATGTTTCGTTTACATGGACAGCCTTACGAGGACCGGCGAAGTAAATACCTGTGGTATACAGCCGAATCAACCTTCGTGTACCTCCGGATTATATGGGGAATGCCCATGCTCCAATATAAATGATTGCGGAAATTGTGACCATCCTGGATATCGCGAAATCTTCTCTCTATATGGAGTGTATCGATTCGAAGTAATGAATGTCCCCGATGCAGGAAGACAAAACGCCGTCTCGGCGCAATTGATTGTTAGAACAACGGATACCACGAGAGCATATATTGAAACAATATCTCTCCCTCCTCTTCCTGCACAAAAATGGACGTTGATTTCTGTGACAAGAACGGGTCGTGAAATCACCATATATTATGATGACGGAATCGTGTCGTCGTCAAAACTCCTAAATCTACCCGTAGAAACCAATGCAGGGGGCTATATTTCTAGAGCAGGAGCATCCGGCCTATCTGGGACAATAGGGCTCATATATCTAACCGAAGAAGTCATGAAAACCCCCGCTATTGCTGCCAAATATACAAATATGACAGATACTCGCGGAGCTCCAATCAATATTGAATCAAAGATGGGTGATTTTTCAGCTGCAACACAATTCTACAAATCATCACCCCTCTTGTCCAACCTATTCTCGTTTCCTAGAATGAGTAATATCGACCCAATACCTGTACTGGGTGGCGGCGGCGCAGGTACACAAGTATCGCCATTGTATAATGTACGATCCAGTTATGCATGAATAATTTATTTTGTAAATTAGATATGAGTTATTGGGGAGATTATGATTTGTATGGAACAAGGTATAGGACAACCACGCGCCCTGGAGGCCCTCATTCCAATACGAGCATGTTAGTCACGATTGCTCTGGTCCTAGTTGGCTTGGTAGCCATTTATTATCTATATAATTTCGTTACACGCACGACATCCGTCAAATCCACGGATATTCTTGTTCAGGACACCCAAGGAACTCTCAAGATGACCAATCTTCCTGCCTTGCCGTCTATTTACGAAGGTGGTGAATGTGCTGTGAGTATGTGGGTCTATATCAATAGTTATAATGTCAACCGAAATCGCCGAAAGCACATTTTCGAAATCGCTGGAACATCCTTTTCGACACTATTAATCGGCCTAGGAGCATTCAAGAATACCCTGATAGTCCGCACACACTCCAAGGATTTTGATGGGACTATCCTAGGAACATCTACAACTCCCAATCCAACACAGACCCCGGGTTCGGAGGAGGCTACACGGATGGATGGCTCACTCAGGCCGAGTGATTTGACAAGTATGTTCCAACCTCTTGCTCTTGATGATAGTCTCTTAGATGCGTCTCCCACATGCGATTTACCGGAAGTTGATATGCAGCGCTGGACATTCATTACAGTCGCCCTCAGTGGACGCACGATTGATGTATATTTGGATGGAAAACTTGCCCGCTCCTGTGTGACAAAATCATATTATAAGGTCGATCCCACAGGTGTAAAAGCGAAATTACTGGAATATGGCGGATTTGATGGACGTATTTCCAAAGTTATTGTATATAATAATGGAATAAGCTCAAATGATATTTATCGGGTTTATAAAAAGGGTCCAAACTAATGTGGAAATTCCCATTATAACCTAGATATGCAATACAACCCTGTCTCCGGAATAAGCCAGACAAGTGGCGGGATAGAAGTATTCACAAGCCTACTCATAGTATTCATAGTAACCATGGTAGCATTTTTAACCGAATACATGTTTAAACTGCGTAATGAAACAAATACAAGAGCGAAAGCCCTTCTTGATTATACTGCATCCAGTCAAGAAACATTACAGCCAATACGCCAGGATATTACAAAATTCAAAGAGGCAATACCTATCGGTCTTTCCGTGAATGAGCGCTCTGGCATCGAATTCGCCTATTCATTTTATTTAATGGTCGGTTCAGGAACATTTACAGGCGAAAAGAAACTGAAACACGTGTTTCATAAGGGATATCCCTCCTACTGGCCTCTCATGAGTCCCGGTGTATTCATATGGGGGCACAAAAATACCATGCGTATTGTGATGAGCACGATTAAGAATCCGTTTACACACGTCGATATCCAAAATATACCGATTGATAAATGGTTTCACGTTGTGCTCAATTGCTACAAGGGTGGTCTAGACGTATATGTCAATGGCAATATGGCGAATCGTATCACCTTTAAGCACGATGTGCCCTACCAGAACTTCCAAGATATTCAGTTTTTCTCATTCAAAAACTTATCCTTGTCGAAAACAAATGTTCCGGCCCTTTCGGAACATCCCGATGCAACACTCGATTTTCAAGGACATTTCACCGGCATGCTGAGTTCTCTCAAATATACTCGCTACGCCATGTCGATATACCAAATACAGGCCTTGATGTCGGAGGGGCCGTCGAAGAAACGTAAGGTTGATACGGAACAGCTTCCTCCGTATATGGCTGATAACTGGTGGTCCAATCAGCAGTCGTAAACGGCGCCCCCTCCTTGGCACAATGTAAGTATACCCTTTTAGGGGATACTTAAATTCAGCACATCAGGGTCTAAAACGATTTCAGTCTACGATATAGAATAATGACCGGGGGAGGCATGTTTGTACTGGTTGCATATGGTACGCAAAATGTATTACTTAGTGGAAATCCGCAAATGACCTATTATTACAAGATATTCCGTCGGTTTTCACATTTTTCCATGGAAAATGCAAGTATCGCCCTTGATGGCCCGAATGAATTACAATATGACCAGCAAATTCAGCTTCGAGCAAAAGTCCAGCGTATTGGCGACCTTCTCTCAGATATGTATCTATCCTTTCGAATACCGGATATTTATAGTAAATATATTCCAGGACGCACAAATCAGTATGAGTTCAAATGGGTCAGATATCTCGGGACAGCAATTATCAATCGTGTAGAGTTCTTTGTGGGAGGTCAGCGAATCCAATACCTCGATGGGAGCTATCTTCTTGCAAAGGCCATGTTGGAATATGATACGGATGCTTTCAATAAGTGGCGAATTTTAGTGGGTGATACGAATGAACTGACAAATCCGGAGGGGGGAGCATACTCGGGTGGAACTACAAAGACAGGCTATCCTCATGTTGTGGAAGACCCTACGCGTATTGGACTTTCACAGACAAATCGTCCGAGCCTTTTTGGCCAAGATATTCATGTCCCTTTGAATTTCTGGTTCACGGATGCCCCATCCCAGGCACTCCCCCTCTGTGCCCTCCAATACCAGGAATGTGAAGTTCAAATCACTCTCAATCCCATCAAGGATTTATATACCATTCTTGATATATCCGGCTATAGAGTTGCCCCCGATTATGTGATGAATTCCGATTTGGCTAACATACAAAATAACAAACCCGCCTATTCTATAACCACGGACCCTAATACTCAAATACGGAATTTTCTCCAGGATATTCGAGCCACACTCGGCCCCAATACGTGGTTTCTAAATCCCCGTCTCCAGTGCACATTCGTATATTTGGCAGAAGAGGAGCGAAATACGTTTGCAAGTCGTCCTCTCACCTATATTTTTCCACAAGTAACCCCCATTCTCAATCCAGGAATCATTCAAAATTCGACGATTGATCTCGATTTACACAACCCTATAACCCGTCTTATATTTATACCAAGGCGATCTGATTGGTCACAGCGTAATGACTTTTCGAATTTTACAAATTGGTTTACGTATCCATTTATTCCGTACAATCCCACGCCGAATATATCCCCCTATCTACGAAATGGCTTTTCAGGAGGTATTATCATTCCGAATTCACAAAAGGATATCATACGGCAAATGCGAGTTCTGTGTGATGGAAATGAGATTCAGGAAGTAAAACCGGTGGATTTTTTCACAAAAATCACACCCTTTCGTTATACGCACGGATTTACAAACGCGGAGTTGCCCTTTTATACCTGGGCAATAACAAGCTCCAAAATACAACCTTCAGGCTCATTGAATGCAAGCCGTATTCGAAACCTACAGGCAGAAATAGGAATATTTCCTCTTCCATTGGGAACAACATACACATATGATATAACAATATATGCCGAGAGTATAAACTTCTTCATCGTTGCTTCCGGAACTGGGGCGTCAAAATATGTCCTATAATCATTGGTCTAATTAGAGCTGATGAGTACTTCATCGAATACACAAGAATTCACAAATACCCTATTAACCCCTATAAAAACCGATATTCAAAATCAAATCGCTATGTTAAATCTAAAATCGCCCAAACCGAATGATATAATTAAAAAGTATGAGGCCTTGAATACACGTGCTACCGAAATTGAAACGAATCAATCAGGCAGTGATTATATTACGATAAGTTCCAAAATATCAACTCTTCAATCGGACCTTACCACCTTAAATATGGAAACAAAACGTGCCGTTCGAAAGGGGGGTGAGGGACTAATGGGAGATATATTCGAAGAAATGAAATTAATCAATTCCGATTTATTTATTTTAACATCCACACTTGTGGGCATGCTTTTTGGTGGCATTGTTTCCTCGAATTGGCATGTTGGAAACATGAAACAAAATCCTCCGGTTGAACCCACTAGCATGTATCCCCAAGTAAAGATTCTGTTTTATTTCATATATGGCGCGGTGTTGTTTCCTTTAGCACTTCTATATGGTGCTTTAATGGATACACCCGCCTGGAGAGCCATACTTATCCCCCTTTTTGAAGTTCCTATGGGATTTTATAACCCACTTATATCATATAGACCTAAAATGAATATTGTAACATATAGTGTTGGAAAAAATGTTCTAAGACTTGTCTGTTATATTTTGCTCATATGCCTTGCAGGAACAATCTACTTAATAAATTTTAACGAATAATTTCAGTACTAGACGTTATGTTAAAATTCTTGACCAGGCTTTTAAGGCGGTCGCGTAAATCCAACGAATTCCGGGCGGCAGGAACGATGTTTTATTCCGATACACATGTTTTGGCAGGACAACAGGCATATCATGGATATATTAGTGGAATTGGTGGTAAACGCATAGAGGGTGAGGAGTATTTTGCAACTGCATGGAGAGAAACGATAGAGGAGTTATTTGAACCAACCCATATTCCTGCTAATCTTATGAATGAGTTGCAGAGTATCGAACCAGCTCGTGTATTTGGAAGAGATTACATTATTATTAGTTATAAGCTCGAACAATTACAAGATATGTTGCCCATTTTCAAACGGCATTTGGTGAATTCCAAATTCTATAGGGAGTTTCCTCTTACCATTTCCGATCTTATACTAAAACGTATTATAGTTCGCGATGCAGAAATCACACACCTATGTCTTCTACCCAAGGTGGAAAACATCCGCGTGCACAAGGACTTTGTAGGAGATGTAACGGCTAGTACTTAAGTTAAGTACTCCGCGGTAGAATATAAAAATCTACGACAAAAAATAGAAAGACATGTTTAAGAAAATGTCTAGAAATATTGTATTTGCCCTCGTTGTAGCGGTAATACTACTTATTATATATAGGGAGTATAATATAAAAGAGAGGTTTGATGATCTTAGCATGAGCCGTTCCGACTGGAGAAGATTACCAATACTACGATGGATATCGATAGGAGCATTAATAATCTTATTCATAATAGTTATAATTGAAGTAATTCGAGTTACAATAGAATATAATAGGACTGGGAATGGTACTTCATCTCTTTTAAATGTAGTTATAAAATAATATCTACGACAAAAATAGAAAGACATGTTTAAGAAATTGTCTAGAAATATCCTGTTCGCTCTCGTTGTAGCGGTAATACTAATTATTATATATAGGGAGTATAATATAAAAGAGGGATTTAGTGGGGGTATTCCAGGTTGGGCAATAGCTTTAATCGTCATCTCTGTGGCATGGACAATAGTCGTAGTTGCTGCTGGAGTTGCTACATATCCAAGTAGTAGTAATAAAAAATATAATACCGCTAAGAACTTAAATTAAGTAATGTCTAGTACTTAGGTTAAGTACTCCCCATGCATAAGGCCACCCTGTGGTCTTGTATCATTGGAGTCACTTTATCTTCTCGTTCTAGCCATTAGAGCCTCGTCTTCACATTCACACATAAAAGTTGCTGATCCTGTAAATCCTTCCACTCAATTTGAAAAGTGAGCGATCCACGGAGTGATCCATCCATAGGATACGTTGAAATCGTATCGAGCTCGCCAACAGGAATGGGGCATCCCGATGGAACGACGCCGCATAAATCCTCCGTCGTGGGGGCAAGTGGAATAAAATTATAGGTGGCGCTGTATTTTGCAGTACCCCCTGTGATAACACTCGGCACATTCATGGAAAGACTCAGTGTTGAATTTTGACCCCGAACAGGAGGATCCGGTGAAAATTTCATGGATGATAGTTTGAATAGCGAGGCGCCATTCGAACAATCTGTAACGGAAGCATCTACAAGATATGCCGCCAATATAAGAAGTATATTCATCTATATGTATATATCGATACGCTTTTAGACCTGGACTTTGCCAACATGTGCCAAAGTTAGATGGTACTTGATAAAATCTTTTGGCATATCGATGTGATAATATGACCACCATTGATGTGTTCCAATTGCATCATCTAATATATCACATTCTGTAAAGAATTTATGAGAATATTTACCACCCAATATTTTTATTCCATTTGATGCAAATGCATCTTGTGCAGGACAATCTATCAATGATTTATCGAGTTCGCATATTTTTTTCATTATAGAGCATTTCCTATAGGATAATCCACCCCCACCAGGCTCAGATGGAAGCCAGGGCCATTGTGATCCTACATAATCATATTCATATATTGAGTCTGGAATGGGTCGCAATAAATAGGAATCCATTTCCATTGTTAATATATGTTCTTCACTAAAAAAATTCCAAAATTCTGATGTCTTCAATATATTATTATAGGATATTTTACCTTCTTCTGGAGTTCCTATGCGATCAAATATAGAGTGAATATGAATATTATTTACTTGTGGGCCACATATTAAATTTATATAAGGTAAATTTACATCACTACAAAATATATAAATAGTATAATCTTGGGCAAAATATGATACATTATGTAAAATAAATTCCAAATTGGGATGACATCTTCTTTCAACAATTACAATTGCCTTATCAGATTTAGAGGGTATTGCCCTTTTATTCCATTGCTCTTTTAAATAGGGAGAATATAGCCTTTTTAAGGAGTCAAATACAAATGTGTCTAGTGTTAATCTTTTTTGATTTATATATTCTGCTTCAGATTCAAATGAATCGAGGTCGATACTTTGAAATACTGCATAAAGTTTTTCGATTTCTGCATCCATAGTAGTATCGTTTCTATTTAGACGTTATACTTATCTATATAAAAATTAAACGTGGTTGCTTTGCCTAGATAGACATGCTTTATAAGTATACAAAAGAGAGCCTACAAAATTACAAGAGCACGCTCGAAAATCCCGAGACGTGTGATTATACCGATACCATTATCACCTGTATTTTAAAGGAGGCTATTGAGGGCAATACGAGCTATACATATGTATTCGATAGACCGGATACCTTTGTAGACATTATTGTATCAAATCTCCGTAAGGTGTTTTGCGATAGCATAGTATTACACTATAAACATGTTACACCGAATGAAACCACTATTCAAAATGGTGTCATAATCGATTGGTCTTAGGGGTGCCGGCGTCCTAAACGCCCTGCACTATTCCATACTAAGGTATGCTATCTACATTCCCTCTTGTATCAGTAATTACACCCACATATAATCGTCGCACGTTCATCCCCAATCTGATTCAGTGTATGATGAAACAAACGTATCCATTGGATCGTATTGAATGGATAGTTCTAGACGATGGCTCCGATCCCGTTGGCGATCTTTTTACAGGAGTTTCCAAATCTATTCCCAAATTCCGGTATATTTACGAGAATCAAAAGAAGAATATTGGTGCAAAGCGGAATCGACTCAATCGTGAATCCACCGGCGAAGTTATTATTGCCGTCGATGATGACGATTATTACCCTCCTGAGAGAATTCAGCATGTTATCCACAAGTTCAAGCAATTTCCGCAAGTTCAGTTGGCCGGTTCCTCCGAAATCTATATGTATTATACGGATATTCAAACCATCTATAAGTTGGGGCCTTATAATAAAAATCATGCCACGAATGGTACACTCGCCTTTCGCAAATCGTATGCTGATTCACATCTGTATGATGAAGAGGTCACACATGCAGAAGAGAAGTCTTTTTTGGATTCCTATGTAAATCCCATGATTCAACTGGATCCCCATAAGGTAATGCTTGTTATTTCGCACTCGGAAAATACATTCAACAAAAAGGATATGCGCGAACAAGTCGATACACCCTTTGTGAAAAAGACGGCACTAAAGCTCCGGAATTTTATTAAAGATGCCAATATCCGCACATTTTATCAACAGCTATGCTAAGCTTTCATGACGAATTTTATAGGGGGATGTGGGGCATATTGTTCCAAGACGAAATGTTCATACGTTATATCCCCCATCGTTTCCAATTCGCCGCGAATTGACAATTTCGGTGGAGCCAAAGGTTCACGCGATAGTTGCTCAAGAGCGCCTTCGAGATGTTCATCATATATATGAACATCCCCCAGGTGTATAATCAGACGACCAGGCTCGAGGCCAAGGTGTTTACACAGCGCATATACGAGGGCAGAATACGATGCAATATTGTAGGGAAGACCACAGGCAATATCGGAAGAGCGCTGGGTCATGCTACAGCTCAAATACTTCCCCCCGCTCACATAGAACTGGATGGATATTCCATGGCAGGGATACAGAACTCCCTTTTCGGCTTGAGCAGGATTATAGGATGTCATTATAATGCGCCTGGACATCGGATCCGTTCGCAATAATTCGATTACTTTTTCCAGCTGATTAACCCCTTTTCCGGAATAATCTGCCTGGGCTCCCATATATTCTGCACCGAAATGAAGCCAGTTGAATCCATACATTGGACCCATGTCCCCATCTTCATACTCCAAATTACGAGAGCGAATAAATTCGGCAGTTGTATTGGGCTGCCAAATGAAAATGTTCTTTTTCTCTAGAATTTTCGTATCGGTCTGACCTTTCAGAAAAAAAATCAGTTCCTCTATGATTCCACGAAAAAACACCTTTTTTGTTGTTAAAAGGGGAAATGTATCTTTCAGGTCAAATTCCATCGTTTTTCCAAAAAGGGAATACACGATTCCATTGCGAGTTTCCCGGCGTTCCCCATCCGCAATTACGTCACGGAGCAAATTCAAATAGCCCCTTTCTTCCTTATATACCATCAGAGTCGACTGCGGATATTTATCCATCCTTTTTAAAGCCCCCTAAATAATGGCATGCCCGAGATGCAGAGTAGTTCCCGATGCACATAGTTTCACATATTTTGGCCTTATTGGCGACATTCATTATTATTATAGTTCACCTACAAAAGCGCGGGATTATAAAGAAGGGCCTGAAACGCTGACAAATTACACCATGCATTTAGATTATGTAAAGGGTCAAAAATGGGCATGGATTATTGATTGCAAGGGAATGAAAATCAATCACTATCCCTCACTTGATTTAGTAAGTAAATTGACAAAGAATTTAGCAGAAAAGCACCGGGATTTTCTGACCATGATTTATATTGTCCATCCAAATGTGTGGATTCAGAATTCGATTAAACTTTGGAAAAAGGTAGTACCTTATGGAAACATACAAAAGGTTACGATTCTTGAGGGCGATAAACTTGAGTTATTAGTATCTCTAAAAAAGGCGGATATCAATGGTGAGCCACTTATTTGGCTCATGAATGTATTCAAGATGCCAGATGAGCCCTGCTTTCTTCCGGATGTTCCGCCAAGTGGCGGACAGGCTTTGTATTGATTCCCAAATAGTAACCCAACATTGTTGGAATACCAAACATCCAATGAATAATAACACCGAAGGCAATCCATCCTAGTAAAAAGAGGGGCCACATCTTTACTTTTAGCCATCGCCCTGTATAGTATGCAGCCAATAGAGATACCGCCCAATCAAATATAGACATATCTAGGATTTTCGGGCCTCTTAACGTTTCGATCCAGGTCATTCTATTAAATGAAAAGGAAATGGTTTAAACAATGAAGCTCTAGGAAGCATAGAAGCCTATTATGTCCAGCAGTATAAGAGATTATCTTCACCATCTTCATTCTGTGTATTCCAATGCACTGAATGAAAATGCTCCTCGCGCGAATGTCGATAGTTCACTGATAAAAATACCACTACATCCGCATCAACAGGCCGTTTTATATAAAATGGAAGATATGGAACAACGATTGAATAAGGGCATGGAAGTAGAAGATGAATGTGTTTATTCCAACTATGGAATTCTCGGTGATTCCGTGGGTGTTGGAAAAAGTCTTATGGTTCTAAGCCATATTTCACGTCTATCGAGCTCACCCCCGTTAAAATCGCACACAACTATACGCGGTTCTTCCACCCCCCACATGTTTAGTTTGAAAATTCGCCCACAGCCCCATGTTTATCCGATATCATTAATCGTTGTTCCGCATACTCTGTTTCGTCAGTGGGCCGACTATATTAAAAAGCAAACAACGATTAAAAATATGTGTATTTCGCGCAGTTCTCAGTTAAAAGAGGAGAAATTTGTAGAAAAATTACAGGAAACCAATATATTATTGATTAGCAATACATTATTTAAAAGTGTCTTATCAATATGCCATACAAATAGAATACGATTACAGCGAATATTTATAGATGAAGCTGATACAATTTATTTGACATCTGGCTATGATCTGCACGAGTTCACTCCATTTATATGGTTTATTACAGCTTCTTGGATGAATTTAATGTATATGAATGTAAATTTATATTTGGACAAGAATGTCATTGATGAAATGGTTCAACAACCCTCTTCCAAATATAATTATCTACAGCATCATTTTTTATCTAAAAATAGTGTATTATATGGCACTTATACATATTATATAGAATCTATGCGTGTAAGGTCGCGGTCAATGCTACAGGATATTATTACACCCTTTCACATCTTGCGTTCTCAATTAGTTGTTAGTTGCTCCGATAAATTTATAAAACAATCTATTATACTGCCACAGCTCATACGTCGAAATATATATTGTCGTGCTCCCATATCATACCAGATTCTACAAAATATGGTGTCTACCACGATTCAAAATAGATTACATGCAGGTGACACGGAAGGGGTTATGGAGGAGTTAGGCATAGTGGGTAAAGATATGAAATCGATTATTGAAGGTGTTACAGCAACATTTCGGAAAGAACTCGAAAAGAATATAAAGTTATATGCTTTCAAGGAAACATTGGAATATAATACGCCTGCAGCAAAGGCGGCGGCCCTCCTTACATTACAACAGCGCATTGATCAAACGAAGGCATCTATTGCCTCTATGGAAGAACGTGTTCGGAACTTTAAACAAAATATGTGCCCTATTTGCTATGAGGAGCCGGACGAATATTTGGTAACACCATGCTGTACAAATGCTCTGTGCCCGAAGTGTCTTTTACTAAGTGTAGCCACAAATCCGCAATGCCCTCTCTGCAGGGCGGCAATACATCCGTCCAAATGCACAAAGTTGGTATCCGAAGAGAACGTCATTGAAACGGGGCCAAAAGTGGAGGAGCCAAAAAAGCACGAGGCTCTTTTACAAATTATAAAAGAGAATCCTGGGGGGAAATTCCTCGTATTCAGTCGTTATGATAATCCTTTTGAACTTATTGAGGGGGGATTGAGTTCGCTTAATATCAAAGTGCGCTGTCTAAAAGGAAATAAGGACGTCATTTCATCGACATTAGAGGCATTTGATTCCGGGAAGTTGCAGTGCCTTTTGCTGAATTCGCAATATGCAGGGTCGGGGCTTAATATCACCTCTGCAACACATGTAATTTTACTACATGCAATGACATATGAAGAGGAGAAACAGATTCTCGGTAGGGCATATCGTGCAGGTCGTAAGGGTCCCCTCACCTTTATCAAATTATTGCACAAAGGTGAGGAAATGTATTCAGAACAGGAAGGGGCACAAGAAGCTGCACAAGAGGCTGCACAATAAGCTGCCTAAAATGTATCAATCGACCTCTGGAGTTGTTGTAAACTGATTGCCCGATAACGTTTTACTTTATCCGGCCGCAGCGTTCCTCTCATCATATCGAGTTCTGCATAATTCGTTGCAAGACGTATAGGAACGGAATAACGTTCCGAAATTTCACACAGAAGTTTCCAGGCATTAAACATTGCTGATTGTTTTGTTAAAACGGGCGTGTATCGAAAATCGGCGGCAGGCACAATCTTTGAGCCGGCATGTAAGGGGGCTTCTTGGGCAAGTCGAAGACTCGTTGTTTTTAATTTGAGGCGCAGAGATATCGGCAGAATGGCCCAGCACTGATAGAAGAATGCCCAGAAATCGCCCTGGTCGCTCGTTTTATAGGCGTCAAAAATGGATAAATACATGTCCCACCCCTTTGATGTATCGCCAAGAGAGGCACGAATTCGCTCGGGAACATTTTCAAGACAAATGAGGCTGGCTAAATTTCCCTCGTTGTTTTCAATATCAAAATCAAGGAGGGGGTCCCATTCTCCCCAAAGGGTCCATGATGCAACCGGAATTACACCATCTGGAATTTCCACAATTTCTTCCGGAGTTTCTAATCCGGCAATTTGTCTTTGGAGGGCTCGAAGATCGCCAGTGTAATTTTCCGGAATATCCATTTTGAGCCATTCGCGCAAATTACTTGGCTCTGCCGGTTTTATAACAAATGTATAGCAAATTTTCGCAATTTGCTGGAGTGTTCGTGTATCGAGTGAATTACTAATGAGAATCAATGGTCGGCCCTCGCCTGGTTCGAGATGTTTTAAATAGGTATGGAGTTCATTGAGACCTCCGCGCTCACCATTGGAAAGTCCATCGATTTCGTCTAGCAAGACGCCGATACCGCCCTTTTGTCCGGACTCCATCATATGAAGAATCCCTCCTTCATGAAGCAGGGGCAGAATTGTCTTTCGAAAGGATGTTCCACTGCGTGTATGGCTTGCATTGAATTCGATTGGTCGTAGCTTGGCCTGTTGAAATACGCGAAATGCAAGGGTGGTTTTTCCGATACCCGGAGGACCGAGTAAGAGTACTGCCGGCTTGTCCCGTTTTTCGATCCATTCTAAAATGGACTTTTCCACCTTAGGATGGAGACAATATGTCTCTTTCTTTTCCATCTCTATTGACTTTATTCAAGTTCTTAAAGCGGCAGCGCGAAGTGCCTTCGCGGCAATGCCTTCGCGGAAATGCCTTATAGAGGTATCGGAGGTTCGCGTTGTAGGCAGGTCGTTCCATCATATACGCCTTCCCATGTAACCTTTTTCTCTGCCGCCTGCTTACATAATTTCTCAATTCTACTCGTACTATTGTCAGTTGTAAAAAGTTCAAAGATATATTTTGCATCTGTTTGTGTGGCATCAGACCATTTTGATATTCCTCCATTTGAAACGCCCACATTATCTACACAAACATAGCCCGTAGGCCCTTTGTAAAGAGTCAAGTAATCCGGGCATGAATTGATACTGGGCGGCCATGATGTGGGGGGCTTACCGGTATTGATCTCACCGGAGCCGGTAAACCAGCGAGTTCCGAAGACGATACTCACGAGTAAGAATCCAATAGATAGAAGCGTGGCCTGTATCATTTTTCCACGCTTATAGTTAAAATAAAAACTACCTAATACGAAAACGATTGTCATAAGAACATACAATATGAAAGAGAAGTTCATCTATTGTCATGATATTTCTTTTTTTTGTTCCGACATGTGCTAAAGTTAGGTAGAGCCAAGTACTTAAATTAAGTAATTGGCTCTACCTAACTTAGCCTACATGTCCACATTAGCGATGTAATGACATCGCGGTTCTTCAATAACATTAATTCACTTTGTGGATTGATGTTATTATTAAATTTCGTACTAAATTTAACGACCAAACTGCGCCACGGGCGTGGGCACACCGCCACCCTCGAAGCCGAGCTCCACATAGCCGGTGAGATAATCTACAAGGGGGGTGGTGCCAGCCTTGCCACCCACACCGAACGTGCTGTTGGTGGACATCACATACTGCACCTTGCGGAAAGTGCGGTTGGATGAGACGACAGTCTTGCCCATGTCGCGCAGTACGGCGGGCCCAGACGCATTCGTGGCCTGGAGAGAGGACACGATGCCTACACTATAGCCAGTGGACGCCCACTCCGCCACAGTTACAGCGCCGGCACTAGTGATCGCGTAGATCTTTCCACGAGCATCGCCTACCGGGATAAAATAAGCACCATTGTTAGACACTTGACGCGGACCGGATGAAGTTACAGAGGACATTTGTATACCTAGTTATTAGAAAATAATTCTCCGGAAATGGAAAGTATTTGGTAGAATAGAATGAGTGGATTGGATCTTCCGTATACCAGAAACTCCCCTGCCGGACAAAACGGACGCGTTGTCTTTTTAGGAGAAACCACAGATCGCATCCCCGGGTTTGCAACAGACACATCCGTAGAAAAAGATTTCCAAAATGATATGCTTCGGGGGAACTGGGAGAAGTCGGAGCTGAGTGCCGCCTTCTTCTCTGCCGAAAATGTGAATATCATTCAAAATCTCATCCGGAAAAATGTATTTGATAGAAGCCAGCCGAAGGGATACGTGATCGATAACCAATCCGTAGAAGAACTCAAGATGATCATGCGGGCCATGTATCTTCAATACGCCCGTAATCTTCCGACAGATATTGCCGCCCAAGTCAGTGATCTCAATCATAAGGTGGTTGAGTGGTCAGTCCCCCATATCCTATCGGCCGTGGATCACTATTTCTTCTATATCAATGATATCAGCCACATGCCGGTGCCTCTTCAGCACATGCAACATTTAAGCAGTGCCGGGACAAAAACCCTGCCGATGAACCCCTTTGTCTAAGTAACGTCTAGTACCGAAGTTAAGTAATCCCCTAAGGCCACTCTGTGGCCTTATATCATTAGAGTAACTTTAAGTTCTAGCCATTAGAGCTAAGTACTTAATTTAAGTACTTAGCGGTAGGGGGATGCCAAGGTCAAAAAAGCAAAAATCTTTTACCGGGACTGAAAAGAGTATGAAATATGCCACATCATATCGAAACGGCCGAGGACGGAATCCGCCCTCCACCGAAGACAGGCATTTTGTTGACCCCGGGGAAATAACCATTCTCGGCGTTCTGGATGGCCACGGGGGTCTTGCCGTGGTGGAACATACGCACAAACACCTGTCCGGGAAAATCCGCGCCCATGTTGTAAAATCCGAAGGGGATGAAAATGCCATATGCAAGGGTCTGGCAAAGCTCTTTCATGAGCATAATGAAGGGCTAAAAGCTGGCGGGCGGATCATACATCGCGACACCGGCTCCACCGCCACGATTGCAATTATAACAGCCAAGTCCTGTATCATTGCCCATATTGGTGATTCACCTGCCTGTATATTCGATCCGGAAGGAAAAGTCCTTCATACTATACGCCCCCATGTTCCATCAAATGCCGAAGAGAAACACCGGATTGAGAAAAATGGGGGATTTGTGTCGAATTCGAAGGGGGATATTCCGCGCGTCATGGGCGAATTGGCCGTATCTCGGGCATTCGGGGATTTTTCACTTGCACCCCATGTTATATGCGAGCCGGATATTCAGGTATTTCCTAGACCCGAGAGGGGATATCTTGCTCTCATGTCCGATGGGCTCATTGAATTGCCTCCGACCATCGATAATGATGACAAGGGTGAAATATTCAAATCCATTCCGGACATTGCCAAAAATATTGCCGGCGCCATTCAAGAAACCAGAGGTGATTTACCCGGGGCGGCCGAACTTGTTCTAAAACGCCATGTAAACGAAAGTTCCGGAAATGAAGAGGATTATAATGGAGATGACCTGACTCTCATCATTCATGATATTGGCCTGGGAACAAAAAAACTATTTAACACCTCTATTACACGTCATAAGAAAGGTGGGGGCCGTCGTCGGGGGCGCACCAAGAAGATATCGGGTACCTTTTATATTTAAGCGGAGCGCTTAGGCTGTGCGCTTCTTCACTTGGAACTTCTTCTTTGCCGAGCTCCGCTTCTTGCCGTCCACATCTGCAAGTCCCTCCTCACGCACACGTCGGGCACTCGACCACTCCGCCTGAAACTCATCGAGGTCCTTGAGCCACATCTGTTCCGGCGTAGTCCCCTCTAGCAAGGCAATGGCCGCCTTCGAACGCTCCACACCCTGTTCCTGCTCAATGACGGCACTCGCCTTCACGCGATCCATGCGCATCCTTAGCAAATACTCATAGGCCTCAATGGCCGTCGGTGCATCCGGATTGGATAGGGGAGGCAGCGATAGCCGCTGCATAGCTAATACTATGTCCTCATCGGCCGCCCGACGCAACTCGAGTGTCCCCTCGAGCACCGCCCGAATAAATCGCGCCTTTGCATCGTGCTCTACTGCATCCCTCTTCAAACGATCCATTTCATTGGTGCGTCGAAGAACATAGCCACGAACACGCTCGACATAGAACTCCTCCATCATATCCCCCACACACCCATATTTCTTAATATTCGAATTCACATCAAAGCAGACCATATTGCTTGTCCGCACCACCGATGCAAGACGAAACCGCTTCTCGAACTCCTGTCGATTGGCGGCAATATCGTCATAGTAATCCGGGTCCAAATACAGGTCGAATCGCACCTCGACGTGATTATAGAGATCATCGAAGTTCTTCAACACGGGCTTGCCATCCTCCGTCTTGGCTGCATCCAGCTCCATGTTCGTGCATAGCTCATCAAGGAATGCCTTGTAGTCATTCGTCCATGTACCCACTGGCAACTCCACTATGCTCACCATCTTCTTCTCGTCATCCATCGTATAGATCCCCCGTGTCTGCCACACGCCGTCGCTCACTTGCTCAACAGGACCCTTGAATCCCAGCCACCAAGGACGAAGAGCAATATTGTCCAGCGTCTCACGCCGGCCCTCCAGCCGGTCCTTTAGAAGCCCCACAATCTCTTCCGGATTATGCGGGGGAATATCCGTACTGAAACCTGTGCCAATACCAATACAGCCGTTAATGAGCAGAAGAGGCACAACGGGATAATACGTCTTCGGCTCTACGATGAGGCCATCGTCATCAATGTGCTCCAGAATACTGGCATCCTCCTTTCGGAAAATGGCAGCGGCAATCGACTCCAAGTGCGTATGAATATACCTGGCACTTGCTGCATCCTTCCCACCGAGCAGGCGCGTGCCGAATTGCCCCACCGGCCTGAGCAAATTCACATTATTTGCCCCTACAAAGGTCTGGGCCATCGACGTGATTGCTGCATTCAATGATGCCTCACCATGGTGGTAGGAGGCATGCTCGGAAACATAGCCGGCAAGTTGCGCCACACGGATTTCCGAATGGAGGCCACGCTTCATACAGGCAAAGAGGATCTTGCGCTGCGAGGGTTTCAGCCCATCCATGATCGACGGAAGAGACCGAATATTATCGGCATTGCTATAATGAATCAGCTCATCATGAATGAAGCGCGAATAGGATACGCGACCATCCTTGTCCAGAATGAGATTGCGCTGGGGATCATGCGTCGAGAGCCACGACTTGCGATCATCGGCGCGCTTCTTGCTGAAGGCCAGCGACATGTTTTCATTGGTGGAGCCGTCCCACTCATACTTGATCTCACAAATGTTTCGAAACCAGTCCTGGGCCTCTACCTCCGTGCTTGTGCCCAACCCCTTATAATACTTCAGATGCCATCCTGCAGGAACGGCCCCTCCTTGAGCCGTCTTCCAGGCCTCGAACTCCCCCGCCGAATAGAAACTCATCGTTTCCCCACCCCGCCGTGTGGCTTTTAGCAAGGGAGTTGCAAGAGAGCAGAGGAAGCCTGCCTGCATCAAGGAAGGCCACTCCACGTGAAAGAGATTCATCAGTAGCCCCTTGATATGCGACCCATCCAAGTCCTGATCCGCCATCACCATGACGCGACCATAGCGGAGCGATTTCAAATCCTTATAGACCTTCGATTGCTCGAGCCCCAGAATCTTCTTAATCGCCGTTATTTCCTCGTTCTTAGAGAACTTGTCGGCGCTCACATCGCGCACATTGAGAAGCTTGCCTCTCAAGGGAAATACGCCCCAGGCCTCGCGCCCCACCACCGCTAGGCCGGCAATCGCCGACGAGGCGGCTGAATCTCCCTCTGTGAGAATGAGGGTACACTCGGCACTCTTTGCCGTGCCCGCGTGAAGAGCATCAACCAGCTTCGGCATTCCACGCAGAGTCTTCTTCTTCGACCCGTCAGTCTTCTTTGCATCGCGATTGGCCTTGGCATCGAGAATCGCCATGGCCTCGTCGAGCAGACCCAGCTTCACGAGGCCGGCCACCAGCTTTCCATCCGTCTTGAATGTGGAGCCGAACTTGGCGGCGGGAGTCGTGAGTGTCTCCTTCGTCTGGGAATCAAAGGCCGGATTGACAATCGTGGCATTGAGAAAGAACACGACAGAATCCTTCAGTTGCCCAGGCTTAATGGCCACCTTCTTCTTCGCCGCCAGCTCACAAAAGTCGCCCATGAGAACCCGCACAATCGTATCAACATGCTTGCCACCCTTTCGCGTATTGATGCCATTCACGAACGATACATGCTTCTCATCTGGCAGATGGTCCTCATCAAAGAGGTTCTTCGTGAGTACACAGGCCACCTCCCAGCGATCGGAGCAACGCTCATAGGCGACGGCCGACTCCGATTGAACGAAAGTCTTCACATACTTCTCAAAGGTGTTCACGCCAATCGTGGCCCCGTTCCAGGATACCTTCACATCCTTTCCTGCAAGCGCGGCGATCTCAATCACACGCGTATGCATTACGGCAATCATATCCGCCACATTCAAATGCTGAAAACGGGTCGTATCGGGCTCATATGTGATCTTCACGAACCCCTTTTGCCCCTTGTCGGCCTTAATAGACGGCTTCGAGGCCTTTGCCATGTGTTCCGTCCACGTTTGAGAATATTTCTGGCCGTGTTTTGGGCTACGCGTCTCAAGCACGAAACGATTGCTGAAGATGTTCGTGAGCTTGGCTCCGTAGCCATTCTTGCCTCCCACGATCTTATCCTCCCCCTTATCGTAATTCCCGCTTGTGAGTAGCTGGCCGAAAATCAGCTCAGGGGCGTATACCTTGTATTCAGGGTGCTCCTCAATAGGAATGCCATCGCCGTCATTCTCCACTTGAATCGTGAGGGGGCTCTCCGTAATCGTTACATCAATGTGCTTAATGGGGGTGCGACCCTTCTCAGTGGTGCTTCGCACGAGGGCATCGCGGGCATTCACAAGAATTTCGTCGAAAAGCTTGTAGAAACCCGGGTTGAATGCCAGATGACGATAGGCCATCTTTTCCGTGGAAGAATTCCATATCCACCGCCCCTCCTCATGCGTATCCGTCGAACCAATATAGGTGTCGGGAAGCTCGAGAATGTGCTCGCGGTGTGTATGCTTCTTATACTTAGAGGCCTCCATACAAGGGAGGGGGCTGGGCCGGGACTCAATTTTTTATTCGGCGGCAGGCCCCTTTACAAGAACAAGGAGTTTATCATTATTCCATCCGGGGCTGTATCGCTCTTCGTGATTACAAATGACAAAATAGGCCTCTGCACACTGGGGTAGAATCTGGTTCAATGCTTGTTCATATCTCTCCTCGGGAGTTGAACGGAATACATCCTCCACTATCAAATAGCCACCGGGTTTTAAAAGGGGGAATCCCTCCTTGATAATGCGAATCTGATGGTCGAACTCGTGGCTACTATCATCGAGAATCACATCATATTGGCCACTGGGAAGGGCAAGAGCACGAGCAACGTCGCCATCCTTGCTCACATCCATTAGAGCTTTAAAGGGCTTATGTTTTATGGGGAGATTGTCAATATTCTTGAGGAAATTCTCATCGCGGTCGAAAAAGCAGAGCTTCGCTTTATGGAAATATGTGCTCCATAGAACAACGGAAGAACCCCCTGAAACGCCAATTTCTGCAAACTGAATTTCTCGAAATCGAAGAGGGGCAAATAGCATCGAATAGACACCAGTGTAAGGGTGGCGGTGGACTTCGGGATGTGTTCCATATGGCGTCTTATCTGCACAGGTTAGAATACCCATATGGCATAAAAATGTATAGGCTCCTGTAGTGTCAATCACAACGTGTTGAATGGCTTTTACAGGACTTTTCATCTGGCTTTATGAGTTTAAACTCTTTAGGCATCTCAATGTAGATTATCAAGGGTCGCTTTCAGAGTATTCATTGCATTCTTCGCCATTTGGAGGTCGGATAGTTTTATTGTAGTGGTTGCCGTATTCATGGCGGCAGGGGTTGTCGTAGGGGGCATTAATGAGGCCGTTTGGGCATCATTACTCGGTGTGGTGGGTTCTGGCATGGCATTGGAAGGTGTTGCTGTGCTACTCGAAGGTGCGTTCTGGAATCCTTGGACAGAATTCGCCATGAGTAAATATAGGACAACGAGCCCAGCAAAAATTCCGAGTGCAAGAGTATAATCCACCTTTTTCATCTATTATGTAAATAGGAAATGACACCGCCCCAAAAAGGAGGATTTTATCCATCGGTCATGGGAAATATACTTATCACGGGGCCGGCATTTATATCTGCTAGTCTTATACAGGCATATCGTCTTATCAAAAACAATACGACGCGAATGGCATCGAGAAAACGGCATTTAAGTAGGAAGATTCGGCGTAACCGAAGATCCTAGGCTCCCCGGCCCGACAGCGCTTTTAGCTTAAAGATTCTTTCAAAATACGCACATAGAAGAATGTCCCTCGTCCGTCCGAATGCAAATGGAAATCTCTTTGAAGTGAAAACTGTTCAGTCCGGGGCATTTCGCACCTTGATTGAGGCTCTGAAGGAGATTCTTACGGAGGCGAACCTGGAGTTCGATTCGCAGGGTATTAAGATTATGGCCGTAGATGAGACTCATACTGTGCTCGTGTATCTGCGTCTACATTCCGATAAGTTCGAGACGTTCTATTGCCCTGCAAAGCATGTGCTTGGCGTGAATATGATTTACTTTTTCAAGTTGATTAAGACGATGGGGAATAACGATTCTCTCACGCTGTATATGCCGGCGAACAATCCCAATAAGCTGGGTATTCGTATGGAGAACTCGGAGAAGTCGACTGTCACTAACTACTTTCTGAAGCTGTTCGACACGGATGTCGAGGATATTCAGATTCCTTCGCTGAACTTCACGAGCATTATTCACATGCCGAGTGTGGACCTTCAGAAGATTTGCCGGGACATGAATGCTCTTGGTGAGAAGCTGGATGTGGAGATTACTTCTAGCGCATCGGATTTGATATTTAAGTGTATGGGTGATTTTGCAGAGCAGGAGACTATTATTTCGGAGAATAATATGTCAAATATGAAGGTTCATAAGTCGGCGAATGCTGCCGCGGAAATTGTTCAGGGCATTTTCCAGCTGAAGCATTTGGTTCTGTTCACGAAGTGTACGAGTTTGTGCCCGTCTATTGAGCTGTATTTGAAGAATGATTATCCTCTTATTTTGCGCTATACTGTCGCGAATTTGGGAGAGGTGAAGCTGGTGCTGGCTCCGATGAAAAATAAGTCGGGCGTGGCTTAAATAGACCAGGATATGCTGAAGAAATATTAGTAATTTTACAGCTATGTATTACATGGCAGTAAAATTCCAACGTTTTTTGGGCCCTTTTTTCTAAAAAGGGCTAAGTACGTTTTTGGGCCCTTTTTTCTAAAAAGGGCTAAGTACGTTTTTGGGCCCTTTTTTCTAAAAAGGGCTAAGTACGTTTTTGGGCCCTTTTTTCTAAAAAGGGCTTTCTAAAAAGGGCATTACATCTTCTTATTCACATGCGGCGTATACAGAACATCTGCAGGAACAAGTTTGGCATGAAGCAACTTTAGCCCCGAAGGAGTGTGAAATGCCTCACAATCCTTATTCCAAACCTTAATGACATAAAAGCCAATCTTGGACTGGCCATTGGATAAATTCATAATTTTCGGGCTAATACTGATTCCAACTATGGAATCGGCTGCATCATGAACTGCCATATTCATCATTGAACCGATAATATATGACTTATATAAGTCCATTCCATCCTCGGCAGAACCGCGGAGGCTATAACTACCACCACGAATATTTTGGTAATTCTCCCACAAAGGTGGAATAGGATCCTTCATACAGAAATACATTCCTCGCCTGAGCTTATCGCCCAATTCCTGGAACATGCTCACAGCATCTTGTAGCGTTGACATCTTTCCAAGTGGCTGAAATGTATCCAAGGTCCACCTCTTTTCTTTTGGTGCATGGAAATACAATGTCCATGTGCCAGAAGGAAGTGGAGTACGCATCAATTCCATCGTACACTGCATCTATGAGTTAGTATCAGCAATTTTTTTAGGTGGGCTTATTTATGGCCAAGTACTAGACCTTATAGCCTCCCAAACATTTCAGTAAGCTCATCTATTTTCATATCAACTTCATCGGTAGATTCACCCTTTTTAACTAGTTTTCTTTTTTCTTTTGTTAGTTTCTGAATTTGTTGATTTACTTTTTTCTGCTCCTCACTAAATTCAGCATGTGTCAACATACCATGTGCTTTTACAGGTGCTCTACGAGAGCGCTCCGATCGTCGAAGGGGCGTGGGCATCCTAGGCGGGGGTGATACCATCATAGCACTATTCGGAACGCGACTGGGAGACATCATTATATTATTCGCTCGAGAAGAGGCTTTGGGGAGTGAACGCCTCGACTTAAAAAATTTAAATAATCCATTCATAACTCTACTTGAAGCACCCGCTTTCTGTTTATATTTACGCGTCGCTGCCGCTCTTTTAACCTTTCTCGTTGCCATACTACTTATATCTCTAGATTTTTCAAACAACGAATATCGGCCGTATGTTCATTCCCGAATGTATCAACATACTGGACATTGTGAAATCCTGAATCTAAGGTGACAGAGGAATGAATTTGCCAAATCGAAATAATATGTGCAACTGCAGGAATAATCCCATTAATGTGAAATATACGCAGATTTTCAATGAAATCGGTTAAATCATACAGAACTTCCTGCGAATCTTTTTGTGTAATTGTTAATGAAAGAACCGGAAGAGGAATTGGCTTGTATTTCAAAGAAATATCTTTCATGGAACTATCAAACGTCCATGGAATAAAAATGCGTTCCTTAATATCATATATTAAATATGGCTCATCTCCGTCCGTATATGTTATGTCATATGGATAAGGTACACAATTATTTTCTACAAACATGTAATATGGATGTGGAATATATGTAAACAGACTAGATATATAGGTGTATATTTTATCAAATGTATTTACAATGTATATTGCAACTTGGATAATCCACGCCGGAATATTCATTCTAATAATAATATTGTTCTCCTGCTTTATATCCTTAGCAGGTAGTGGAAGGAGTTACTGTTGTAGGCGTTCCATTCGGGGCTAGTGCTGTAGGGGTGGATTGTTTCGGCGTGCATGCAGAGGGTGTAATAGTAGTTGGTGCAGTAGTTGTTGCAGCATTGGATGCCACACCCGTAGTTGTGGGGGTTGTAGTTACGGGTGCTGTAGTTATGAGGGCGGTTGTTGCTGCTGGCGGAGGTGCCAATTTCACATCAAACATAACGAAAATGAATGTGATTGCCAATATAAACATCGGTATCATAAGAAGTCCCCATGCTACTATCTCTGCATTATGTATACTAAGCCAGGCCATTAATGATACCGAAATGAGTCCTAGTACCAAATGTTCCGGTATATTTGCGCGCTTTCCAGAAAAAATATCGCTTACAAGTATTCCCGCGAAAAGGGCCAATGTTATAATTGCTGGGTAATACATTTCTTTTATATAAAGCGAAAATTATCAGGTAGGCTTGAAAAGGACACGCTCTCGAGTAGGGTCCCAACGCCCTACGTGCTGTGGCTCACCAGACTCATTTGCAATGTATACGAAATTCGTGGAAGGATCCTTGTAAAAGGTTCTAGACTTATAGGTGAACTCTTCAAGGCCCTCCTCTTCCTCCTCTTGGGCCTCCTCTTGCTCCTCTTGGGCCTCCTCTTGCTCCTCCTCAACCACCTCCTCTTGGGCCTCCTCTTCCTCCTCAACCACCTCCTCTTGCTCCTCTTGGGCCTCCTCTTCCTCCTCTTGCTCCTCTTGGGCCTCCTCTTCCTCCTCTTGCTCCTCTGGGGCCTCCTCTTCCTCCTCTTGGACCTCCTCTTCCTCCTCAACCTCTTCCTCCTCAACCTCTTCCTCTTCCTCTTCCTCTTCCTCTTCCGCCTCGTCCTCTGAAACAACCATCTCAGGTGCATCCTTAAACGTAATCGCCAAATCCTTCATTGCATTGATAAACAATGTCGATGGCACACTAGGCTCAACAACATTCGTAGTCGAGTTCTCCCGATGCACATGCACTGCCGGGTTTACACCACTGCGCTCTGCCTCCAACATCCCCACACGATAGGAGAGATTATCAAGAACATTGGTTGCACTCCTTCCATTAATACCCTTACTACGAATCACCTCCTCAATCACCTGAAGGCGCTCGTGGATAGTCTTTTCCAAATTCTGGAACAACTCATGAATCATTTGATCGGAACTCATGGAACTACTCGATTTCCATTCAAGTCTCTACTCAATTTTTTTACCGCCAAGTATTTAAATTAAGTACTTGGCGGTACTTATATTGTGCCTACATGTCGATATCGCCATATCAGGCATGCGAACGAATATGGATATTCATGACAGAATCTAAGGTGCTATCGCGATCCTTCAACGGCTTACTGCGCTTCAGACGCAATCCCTCTTCTGCCCGCTTTGTATTTTCCTGTGTAAAAGCCCCACCCATATTGCCATGCTTTAGATTGCTATCGAAAAAATCAATAGGCTTCGTATCAATACTTCCAAGAATACTCACCATGGGCGGCATATGTAAATCAATACGCACCTTACCCTGACGAATCGTTGCACGAAAGCATTCAATCGTCATCGGCCCTCCAAATAATTCAAGGGCCTCTCGTGCAGGCGATGGAAATAACCGCGTCTCCCCCTTCGGGTCATATACGCGATGTAGAAGAGCAATCCGCTCCCACCGCACATGCGGGTCAATCGTCTCATTCAATAAATATGCCAAAGAGCATTCTGGGCAACAAAAGTTCCCATATACATGAAACACACCGGCCACTTCACGTTCCGGAATAATACACGGCATTCCCTTGAACTTATGTGCACACCAAAAGCAGGCGATGTCCACGTCCTGTGGAAGCGTCTTTGCCACAGATGTATTGCGATACTGCATCATCAAGTTCACATTGGAATAGCATGGCATGGGCCGATACTCCTCCGTCTTAGGAGTTTCAACAATCTTAGGGGTAACAGGCTCAGGCTTTGTATCGACAATTTCCTGCCCCCCTTCAAACACATTGCTATTCATTGCATCATACGGCTCCGGTTCACCTAGAGCTTCCGTATTTATTCCCGAAAAGTTCACTTCCTTGGAATGAACCCGCAATTGAGCAATAAGGGGGCGCCGAATTTCGGGAGTAAACGAACCCTGTATACCATCTGGCGTGATTGTTGCTACCACCTGAATAGGCGTCTTTGTCTTCTTTTTATCTGTTGTAGGTTGTTTCTTTGCTCTCGGCGGCATTTCTAATAACTTTGAATGACCTATATTTAGGCCACTTACCGCTAAGTAACTACTGACACGACCTGGGGTCTAAGGATATTGTTATAGAATAGCTAAGAAATGGAGGGGCTCGGGTTACCGACACGAATACAAATATTGTTCAATACATTCCTAAAGCATCCGGAAACGCGCAGTCATCTTCTTCTTATCGGTCCTCCGGGCTCAGGAAAGACCACATCTGCCAAATTTCTAGTAGAGGCTATTCATGGAAAAAATGCCGGGTCCTCACTTTTTGGCCGAGCCCTTTTTCTCAATTCCAGCGATGAGCGTGGCCTTGAAGCTGTAAGAAGCAGAGTATATCCCTTCGTGCGCTCTTCATTTCAAGCCCTCTTCCCTGTAAGTGATGCACCCAAAATCATCGTCTTTGATGAAGCCGAGACGCTCACCGATCAAGCCCAAATTGCGTTAAGACCTCTGCTCGATGAATTACCCAAATCGATTCTGATCATTTTTCTGTGTAATTCCATTTCTCGAATTCACGCCTCTATTGTTCATAAATTTATGGTCATTCCATTTGAAGCCCCGAAGTTCCATGATTTCAAACATCGTATGGGAATGATCACAAAAAGTGAGGAAGCAACTTCCATATCTGGCCTCGATGTTGAATTCCGGCGTGGAGATATTCGGTTCTTCATATTAAATCCCAAAAAATATAATGAATGTACGAAATTGTGGCAAGATGTATTGACCTGCCATAATTCGCAATTAAATTCCCTATTTACGACAACCCTTCAAAAATGGACCTATCCAGATCTTGCAATGTTCTGTATTTATTGCTGTAAAACACTTGGGCTCCTAACAGCCCCATCTCTTATAGAAATTCTCCATATAACTGATACTGATTTTGTAAAGATGATTAGTATCAAGCAACGTTCCTATTTACTGAGTAAGTGGTTTCAAACGTTCGTCAAAGAAAAATTGGAGACCTGGCCGCCCCCCTCTTAAAGAATACGAACGTTCAATGCCCTTAACATTCACACCCCTACGAATTTCCACCTTAGTTACTACAGGCCATCTTGGATCAACGATTCAGATTAAGAACCTCTTTCATGCAATCCGTGAACATCTTATCCCTATTGGATATCCTAAGGAGGGGATTTTGAAAATGGAATGTGAAATGCAAGTTGTCGGCTACTCTGCCCGCGATCTTCTTACGAAGCGCCGTGTTAGTGAGAAGACCTTCTTCAATCAGGGGACTATTGTAATTCGAAAGAAGCGCGATGATGGCGACAAGGATTTCAAGGAAGTAAATGTGAAGATCTTTGCAAATGGCGGATTTCAAATGACAGGTGTAACCAATGAAGAGTTTTCTAAAGAGACTATTCTTTGGCTTATTAGCGTGCTCAATACATTCACTCCGGCAATAAGCACGACTCCTTTAGAGCTCACGAAGTTCTCTGTTCAGCTATTGAACAGCGACTATAAAATGAATGCCTTGGCGAAGCGGGCGGAACTACATAAGCTCTTGTGCGAAACGTACCATCTTTCGAGCACATTGGAAACGACCATTTATCAGGGTGTTAATACGAAATACTATTATAACGAGGAATCTCCGGCAGATGCCTCAAGGGGAATATGTAATTGTCCGCGATTCTGTTCCGGCCAGGGAGATGGTACTGCTATCGGCAATTGTAAACGCATTACCATTGCAGTATTTCAAACGGGGTCGATTATCATCACCGGCGCTAGATCAAAGAGGCAATTGGATGAAGCATATGAATATATGAACCGAATTATGCAAACGCACGAACGCGAAGTAACTCGTCCGGCAATCGAAACTCCGGATGCGTAAAAAACCATTACTCTGTTTCCCAGAACTTCTCAGATTTTAGTATGTCCGCTCCCTCTGAAATTGTTCCTCCCGTTGCAGTTCTTTTTCAGGCCGCCAAGCTCTCACTAAAGCAGGATAAGCCTATTCAGCTTGACTACTACGTCGACACCTATAATGGTGCTGCATTTATGGGTGAGGACCAGGAGACGAAGGAGAAGATGCTGGTCAAGTCGAATGAGGAGTTCACGAGCCTTATTCAGAATGTGTACAAGGTGGGTGATGATTATATTGTAATGACGGAGAATAGTATTTATATTGTTTCGGGTAAGATACAGAAGCGGAGAATTCAGGCTCCTGCACTCCGTGATATGAACTGATTTTTATCTCGGGTCTAAACAGATATGAAGGGCAAGAAGATGGGTTCTAAGAAGCGTACAATGCGCGGACGTAAACAGCGTGGCGGCCAGGCCCCTGTGAATGATTCTAGCATGCTCTCGCCGAGCTCCTCTAGTCTTGCACAGGGTATTGATTACAAGCAAATCCATATGGGTCAGCATGGCGGTGCAGCCCCCGTGGAATCTCTTGGTGCTACTCTTCCGCAGGAACTCCAGGGTCCGGCGGCGGTTACAAGCACGATGAATGCGTTCCGTGATATTCAGGGGATGAGTGATCAGACTGGTGGTGCACGGCGGAGAGGTCGTGGCACTAAGCGTTCCAAGCGCTCATTGAAGCTATACGGGGGTAACTATAAGATGTATGGGGGTGTGGGCTGTAAGATGTATGGTGGCAAGCGCCGCAAAGGAACCAAGCGTGCATTCAAGCTATATGGCGGTGGTGCAAACGCGAATCCTGCTGCAGCTTCTTCGCCTGGCTTAATCCTACCCTCTTCTGTGACCCAAGGTGGCATGAATCCCGAATGGGACTTGGCGAAGGATCCTCAGGCGTTTGCCCCCAAGATGGGTGGTGGCAATCTTAAAATGTATGGTGGTAAGCGCCGCGGAGGAACAAAGCGCAGAAAGGCGAAGAAGTGGTTTGGCCTGTTCTAAATAGACGGACACAGCGAAAAAATGAGATTCTATTACTATAGGATTTCATTTTTTATATACAGCCAAGTACATTACGCTAGACGTTAGTGCCATGTACTTAAAATAAGTACTAGACGTTACGGAAACAACCCCTTCAGCAATTCCCGATTCTTTGTTAAAATCGCCTTATCCTCCTGCACCATATACAGCGTGATCTTCAAATGAAGATTTCCTTTGTGCGTCAAACCCTTCTTGGGCATTCCCTCTCCTTCCACAACAACATCGTCGCCGTGCATAGTTCCTATAGGGATTTTCACTAAGAGCCCATCAGGGTGGGCAGGATGGCCCTGAATAACGCGCTCCGTCCCCAGAATACCCTCGGCGAACCGAATATTGAGTCCACACGACAAATCATCACCCGTTCTTGTAAACTGGCTATTCTCCTCTGTATCACGCATGATGATTCGAACATCACCCGGCTCATGAAAATCATGATGGTCCGAGCACTCATTGGGAAATATGAGAACCTCCCCCGGCCTCATACCAGGCTCAATCTTCACATGAAGCGTCTTCTCATGCGTCGTAAACTTTACGCCATTACACTTTGAACAATTCGACACGGGCTGTTTTCCAGCCGTTCCACACTGCCCACACGGCCCGCGTGTAATGGCCTGCATGCCCGGTCCCATCATAATACGCGATTCACGGAAACCAGATCCCCCGCATCCCTTACATATCTCAAACATCTCTGCCCCCTCTCCGCGACATGTAGTACAAAACTTCTGCCGTTCGAATTTCACCTGAATAGTTTTCCCGTAGTAGAAATCACGAAGAGATAATCCGATCTCGTGGATTTTCGGCGGGGCCTTCTGTTGTTTCATATTCTGTTGGCGAAATGGGCCTCCTGGACCACCGCCCCCTCCAAACATATTTCCGAAAATTCCGCCCAAATCGAAAGGGAAGGGCATCCCTCCACTCTGAGGATGATCCACCTCCTCTCCAGGAATTTGGCCCGTCTGGTCATAAAACCCGCGCTTACTATCATCGGAAAGAATCTCATAGGCCTGCTGTACTTTTTTGAACGTCTCTGCATCGCCGCCCTTATCTGGATGAGCAGTTTTCGACATCTTCAAGTACGCCTTCCGGATTTCCTGGGCATCGGCGTTTTTCTGTAGACCGAGTCTTTCATACAGGGACATCCTCCTATCTTTCAGGAAAAATAAGTATATGTTTAGACCATTTAATCAGCACATCGTGGTACCGCCAGGGTTTAGACCGGTGCTGATTTTAAATGAGCGTTTTCATTAACTTCTTTTTCAATAATATCAACTCTTAAACTATAAATATTATTTTCAACTAGCCGTTTGTCAATTACTTTAACTTGAGATGGAACGTGTAGTTTTACTTTAACTTTAATATCTTTTGGAACATAACCGCATATATCTGTTACTTTCTTTATAATAATTGCCGAAGAATCATATTTATTAGGCTCAAAACTCATATCAAGCATATCACCAATATTTATGTCCTTTATAGTATCTTTATAGAAACTTACTCCGGATAATAAAAAACTGGTAACTGGAAATGATTGAACATATGTATGTTTTTCAAAACCAAATACTCTTCTCCAATCAGCCATACTATTTCTTTATATCAGATTTAGTTTAAGTCTGATATAAAACGCTCATTTAAATTCCGCCAGGGTTTAAACTCTCTTCAATATATAAAGGAATGGTGAAAATCCACAACATATATGCCTCTGGTCTGAAAAGAGGGGTTGAATCATTTCAACACAATCCGAATAAAAAGGTGTTTTACGTGGAGCATCCTACGGAGGGCTGGCGCGTATTTCTGCGCGCTGTCTGTTTCATTCACGAAGAGGGGTATCCTGATCGGCGGCGATTCATAGTTACTAGGCGCACAGACGGCAATCCCACAGAAAAGGTCTGGGAGGCACCCAAGGGACAAATGGAGGGAAAGGATGGTCTTCAGCATCCCAGATGGTCGGTGATGAAACTTCTGAAGGAGAATATCAAGCGGGAGTGTAAGGAGGAGGCGAAGATCGAGCGATTCGTGAGTCTCGAGCCTGTAGAAGGGCTCATTTTACAGGGCCGAGAGCAGGAATATCCGCCGAATTACTTCTTTCAGTATCAGGTGTTTCAAGGAATCGTAAAGCAGGCCGTTCTACAGAAGGCGGTCGATATTTTCGCCTGGTATAAGAAGCACCCGAAAGAGTTTCAGCGTCTCAGCCACGATGACAATGAAAAGGATGAAATAACCTGGTATTCGCCTAGAGAGACCCGTATTATGGGGCGCTGGTCGCCTGCACTCACGAAGATGTATTTGGCTGAGCGATAACCTAGCGCGTCTTTAAACATTCAAATAAAACATGTACATATAATATATAAATGCCTATCAAATTTCTATATGGGATTAAAGAGAATAGAAGGGATGTGACCGAAATATGTTTAACTAAATTAACCAATAATAATATTATTACTATTCCAAAAGGTGATAATAATCGGGCTCAGTTTTTTAGTGACCATTTAGTGGGAAAAGTCAAAAAAATATATATCATTATTGATGACAAGGAATTTGAATATGATCATTTGCAAACTATTAAAGTGAATTTGAATGATTATAGTATTCATGTATCAGATGAAAATGATTTTAATAATAAATTAAACTCTATACATAGTAAATTACAACTTAAGTACGGAACATTCAAAAGTGAGTTACCTGAACAAAAAATGGCTGTAAGATATTTAACAGGAAAGGAAAAGGTTTTAGAAATAGGGGGTAATATAGGGCGAAATTCGCTAGTAATTGCTTCTATTGTAAATAATGATACATTTGTAACATTAGAAAGCAGTGTATCAATTTCCAAACAATTAGAAGAAAACAGGAATTTAAATAAGTATACATTTCATATAGAGAATTCAGCGCTATCAAAAAGAAAATTAATACAGAAGGGGTGGGAAACAAAGCCAAGCGACGTTTTGCAAAATGGGTATGTATGGGTAAATACTATAACGATTGATGAATTAAAAAATAAATATAAGATTGAATTTGATACATTAATATTGGACTGCGAAGGGGCTTTTTATTATATTTTAATGGATATGCCTGAAATATTAGATAATATAAAATTAATAATCATGGAAAATGATTATACCAATATATCTCATAAAAAATATGTCGATTCTGTCTTAAAAGAGTATAAATTTTATAATGAATATAAAGAGGCAGGAGGATGGGGATGTTGTTATCATAACTTTTTCGAGGTCTGGAAAAAATCACCAGTATAATTAGTATATAATGAGTTCTTATTCTATTATCATTACAGCATCACATATACAATCGCATCCATCTATTGATTTTATTAAATGTACAATTGAATCTTTAGAAAATATACATATGAAAAATGATACTCAAATTATACTTGCGCATGATTATAGTACAAATAGTAATTTTCATACATATCTTATAGATCTTAAAGAGTATATTGCTGATAAACATCATGTCCAAATTGTTGTATGTGATAAATATGGACATTTAACAGGGAATATTCGTAATGCATTCGAATATATTCAAACAGAATATGTTTTAATAATACAACATGATTTGCCCTTTATAAGGGAATTTGAAATAGAAAAGGTAATAGAAGATATGAAAAATAATCCTAAATTAAAACATATTAGATTTAATAAACGCGCAAATATAAAAACAGGTAGTGATGCAATAAACGATTTATTTGGAAAACAACTTGTTTCGCTAAATTATATATATACAAGAACCCCTTCATGGTCTGATAATAATCATTTATGCTGCACAGATTATTATAGAGATATTATTCTCAAAGAATGTAAAAATGGAAAACCTATGGAATCCTATCTAATTACAAAATCAAATACTGAGGTAATACATAATAAATATGGAACATATCTTTTAGGTCAAATAAATGAACCAGCATATATAAAACATATTGATGGTAGATGTAGAAAACACTTATAATGTCTAGTACCGCTAAGTACTTAACGTCTAGTACTGAAGTTAAGTACTCCGCGGTACATTCATGTGAATGCTATTATTATTTAATTTAATTGCGCCGCAATTAAATTAAATAATAATATTAAGTAATGTATAGTAATGAAAATTTGTGTATATTCCTGTAATTTTGGGAATTATCGTAGAGAAATAAATGTAATTAATACTATAAAAGTCACAGAGGGTGTTGACTACTATTTTTTTACAGATAATAAGGAATTAAAATCAACCAAATGGAAGATTATTCATTGCCCAATGATCCCGAGCGATAAAACTATGAATTCATCTCGATGGACATCTAAGTATGTTAAATTCGTATTACCGGATGCTTTGAAAGAGTATGATATTATCATTTGGTGCGACAATAAGTGTTTAAAAAAAATGAATATAGATATAAAAGAAATACAGAACTATTTTTTAAATAATTCTTATCGAATTGTGAATTTTAAACATAATAGAAGGGCTACTCTAAAAGAGGAATTGAAATACACTATAAATATAAAGGTAGAAAATTGTGCTAATGCCGAAAAATTTTTAAAAGAGATTGATGGAATTGAATATAAGTGCCCCTTACCTGATACATGTTATATTGTTCGAAAAAATGAGGAAATAACAAATCAATTATTTGAACGCGTATACAATTTACTCAAAGAAAAGGGATTAAAACGGGATCAAAATGTATATAATCATGCAATATATGAACTGAATTATCCTATAGAGGATATTTATATAAAGAATACATGTAACTTATATTAAATAATTATTTTTGCACATTTATCTCTCTCCTTAAATTCCGTTTGAACTTTATCTTTGAAAAATTTTTTAACACAAAATGTCTCTAAAGGGCGTGCCAAATCATCCACATATACTATAGTCCCTGGTTTTGAAAGCAGAGTGGCCCAATAACAAGGTATTAAACGCCCAGGTTTTTGTGATGTATACCCCTCTGGTCCATCTATGATGATTATGTCAAATGGAGCCTCCTGTAGTAATTTTTCGGGAATTGTAAATTTCGCAATTTGTTCATCGGTCAATTTGGGACTGGATGCACATGTTGTTTTATAATCATATTTAATAATCTTCTCCTGAGGTATATTTTTGATGTTTAATTGAATATATTCATCCTTGTTTTCAACGAAGAATGTATTCTTGTGATTCCCTTCATACCACATTCTACTATCATAACCTAGACCGAATACCAGCATTTTCGTTTTCTCCGTAAATTGTTGAAACACATCATTTATTACACTTTTATGTATTTGAATCTTAGAGTTATAATGTTCCATTATACTCCTAGCCAAGAATATAAATAAGGGGTCTAAGTAAATCTTATAGACTACACGTAGTAATGAAAACCAGCCTGATAGGTCAAGAAGAGGCGATCAGTCTCCTAGAAAAAGTCATCGATGACCCTCCCCATATTTTCATATCGGGCGGCTACGGATCCGGAAAAACAACTATCATGAATGAGTTCCTATCCGCCTATTTTCTCAATAAAAACATTCGACCCAATCGTGAATCCATCCTATGGCTCTCATCCGAGCAGGATCGCGGTATTCATTGTGTCCGGCAATCCGTTGCCGAGTTTGTCCGTCATACGACGAACACGCCGAGCATCTATAGATGGATCGTGGTGGATGATGCCGACTCTCTGCCCATCATCTCCCAACAGGCGCTCCGTCGACCCATGGAAACACATTCCCACATCACCCGCTTCATCTTTTGTAGCCGATACACGACCGATCTCATCCCCCCTCTCCGTTCCAGGTGTATGCACGTGGAAATCGACACGATTTCTCCCTTCCTCCTTGTAAACCATTTCTTTGAGCAACAGGGGACTACCGGTATTACCCTTTCCAATAACGCCTTTGCCACATTCATGTCCCTCTCGAAGACTCCTACGGAAATCCGTACTATCACAAAAATCGTGGGTAAACACTTTCAGCCGAAGGCCCCTTATGAGATACAGAGCTCCGATATTATTGACCTCTTTTCGGCGCCCTCCTTTTCCCTCTGCCTCTCGCTTCTAAAGGCCTATATCATGCAGAAGAATGACGAGATGTTTCATATTTTTATCAAACTCTGGATGACCGGTATTAGTTATGAGGATTTTCTACACGACCTCGATTCGTCGATTTATATGCTAGGAGTCATCCCGGCAGAGAAATCGCAGAAGATTCACAAGTTGCTTCTTCGTGGCTGGATGTACTTTGCCCAGGGAAAGACGCATTCGTTAGATATGATGCGACTATTCCTGGAGGAATTAGAAGAGGATGTCCAAGCCGATTAAAATGTTTCGAAAAGAGCCCCCTCTCGAATATGTGGAACACATTTTACGAGAGATGGGATTTATTGGCATACATGATCTACGATGGTTCTCAAAGGATGAAATTCGGCTTTCAACTTTGGAAGATTGGTTGCCCGAGCTGGAAATGTACTATTTGCCATGTAAGGCCCGACGATTCATCCATTTGTGGACTGATACGTCGATTCTGACAATTTTACGGCATATTCTTCATTGCCACATGTATACACTGCAGAAGGAGGAACGGCTCTATAAAGGGGTAAAGCAACTTCTGTATCAAATTCAGCCTATGAAAGGGCGATTTGATTTGAGTGGGGCGAACTTAGAGGTGAGTTTTGATTAATCGGAAATATAAACAGCATAGAGCAGACATGACCCCACATACGGAAACCCATTATAGAAAATACGGATATCTTCTATTAGAGCACTTTCAAAATCTGAAATCCATATTTAAAAGAGAACGCTATGACAACTATCTCATTTTTTCACCTACGGAATTCTCATCACGGCGTCCTGATATTATGATACGACCAACCACGACTGCCGTCTTGGAAATGATATTCACATATGATGGAATGAACGGACAACAACGGCTCTCTCGATATTGTTTTTTGGATGGAGATGGATTTCGTATCCCCGAGCCCTATTTTCGCCCATTTGAGCAACGCGTGGATCGATGGTTAGATCAAATATCTGAAATTCATATGGAGTCGCTAGTCTAAAAATAGCGAATACATTCCGGATCGCGTTCAAATCGGACAACAATTGCATTCAAAAATCGGGCGAAATCATATTCAACCGATGTTCCAGATGAATGAATGAGTATTTTCAGTTTTCCAGGATTCAGCATAGATGGGACAAAACGTACAGGTTCACCCTCGGAAATAATACAAATACTTACCGGTGGTAATGAGGCCATTTCCAGAATAGTAGAGGATTTTCCGGTATTCTTCTCTCCCACTATCATGAGTGGACGTTTTTCTTCGGATGTGAGATAGGACCTTACATATAACACTTTTTCAGAATGTTTTATGATGGGAGACAACATATATTATATTTATAGGAGATCGTTTAGACTTATTTTAAGTACTATAGGTAGATGTCGGCCAAGGCGACTAGGGGATTGACTTTCGAAGATCTCAGTCGTTCTGAGAATTTAATACAAATACAAGGGGCTATAACAAGAAATGAAAAACGGGCACAGGGATCACGTCATTTTACCGAGTCTCAAATAGGGTCTCTTCGATCCCGGCTTGGTGAAATAAGAGCTAGTAGGAAAGTCTCAAAGGTCGCTCCGCTAAAGGTCGCGCCGCCATTACCATCCGTTCCCTCTTCCAATGAATCCTCATCATCCGCTCGTTCAAAAACACGGCGGGCTCTCCAGAAAATAACCAATATGGGCTTTTCAAATGTTAAAGCACGGAATGCATTGGCCAAGACTGGTAATATTAAAGCCGCGCTGGAGATATTAATGCAGCCCTCTAGTGAAGAGGAGGTTGTGGCCGTAAGCCCTATGTCAAGCTCTGCATCAAGCTCTGTGGCAAGTCCCGTTCAAAGCCGAGCAGCAAAGGCATTCAAAGAAATGATTGAAGCACATCGGCGTGTAGCAAAACCTTTTACACCATATATGCCCGTTGTAATCTCGGGTGGAACGGGAAATGGCCCTTGTATGTATAATTCGGTCTTTAGAGCATTGTCCTACCACCCATTTGCCGATTTGACGAAAGAATTTAAAATGCCCCGAACAATTCGCGGGTTTTTAAATGAATACGTATTTACAAAGGCCTGGGAGAAAAAATACGAATATACCTATTATGCTATAAAGGGAACAAAAGAACAAAAAAGGGCGGTGGGAATTAATTCTGCAATGGAAGAACTTGTAAAAGAGGAAATTCAAGCCTATCAGCCCGATTTTGTGAAAACATATTTCAAGAAAGGGGATACATCTTTAAAGGGTTTTATAGAAATGGTAAAGGGTGTGAAAATGAATCCGAGTGGAAATTCGGAAACATGGGGTTCAAATGAAGAATTTGTTGCCTTACGTGAATCCCTAAAGGCAATGCACAATATTATCCTATTACAATATTCTCCAAAAGGGAAATTATCAGAAGCAGAGAAACACAAGATAGTATGGAATTTAGAGCAGGAAAATGGAATTGATATTACAGGCCTGGAACTAAAATCAAGGGGGGAGAATAAACCGCAATTTGCCCGATTTTTTCACGAAGAAAATACTGCAGCCTTGGATTGCGATGGTAAGCCGGTTCATCCGTGTGATATACCTGCAAGGCTTCAAATAAATGTCTGGTATAATGGAAAAAATCACTATGAGGCTCTCATTCCTAAGGGGACAAAAGACGAAAAGATACTTCTAACCCAATAAATTTGATAGGATGGAGCGCCTTAGTAAACCCCATATGGCAGATTCTATGATGACCCGGTGTGACCAAGTGAATTGTGTTAGTTTGCTTCCAACACTGGAAACATGGAATTATACGGCAGTAGCGTCGTGTTCTAACTTAAGTACTTGGCGGTAATTTCTTGGATATATTTAGGGATGGAAGATGAGCAAAAAGCTGAAGATATACGGATAATAAAACAGGCTATGATGGATAAATTCGGTGTGAAATCAATATCATCGCTTGGTGAAGGGGGTGAAGGAGAAGTATATAAGATAGGGGATTTTGTTGTTAAAATCATACCATTTTTGGATGATGAATATGAGGAAAATACATTTCATAGGGCGCAATTTGTAAAAGAAATGGAATTTTGGAATCGGTTTTTTCCTAAGAAATCGATATTGAGTCGTATACGCAATGCTGTCACCTGTAGAAGAAGAGGTGTTTGTGGACAAAAACCTTTGACACTCATCGATTTTTTACCGAAATATATTGAATCAAAAGTATGGGATGAGTCCACTACATTTACATATGGTGTTATTGTATTTCAATATGAATATGTTATGGATATGCATAATTATATACATACTTACTATAAGAAAATCCCCTATAAAAGAGGAACAGAAATATTCAATAATTTAGTAAAAGGCTTTCAATTATTACATGAGGCCGGATATGCACATGTTGATATCAAACCGAGTAATATATTGATACGGAATAACTCTAATATACCGATTATTATCGATTTTGGATTTATGTGTAAATTGGAAGAATGTGAAACACAAATTGGAACATATTCATATATTCCAAAAGTGATGCGCCCGTATTTTATCGACCCAGATGATTGGCTTGAAGAAGGAAATTCCAGAGAAAAGAAAAACCCCTTGAAGTTGAAAATGGGGACGAACACGGATAAGTATTCACTCGCTCTTACACTAGGCCAATGGATGACAAATATTGATTGGTCCGGCGGACCTCCTGGTGAAAAGGGGCGATATTCGGCCAAAATACGCGAACTTCAAGCCCCCCTTCGTCGTCGTATTAAAAATACGAGGCGTAATACGAGCCGTGCTAAAAGCCATGCTAATTAATAGATTATGTGGAAGTGCTATCTTCTTATAACTGCCGATGGCGGCTCTAAGAAGACATACGTGGGTGTCACGCCCGATCTAGACCGCCGTTTGGAACAACATAATGGCCTCAGGTCCGGTGGGGCAGCTGCAACAAAAGGACGGCGCTGGGAGCGTGTGTGCCACGTGAAAGGATTTCCAGATCACGTGGCCGCTCTTCAATTCGAGTGGCGGTGGAAGCAGATTTCTAGGAAAATCACGGGGAAACCTTTAGAGCGTCGCTTTGAAGCGCTCCAACAGCTCCTGGGTCTTGATAGGGCTACAACAAAGGCAATAGAATATGAGGAGTGGGCCGAGCCACCTGAGGTTGTCATGGAGATGGATGTTGATATAAATATATATTAAATATCATTTGGAACTAACTCCAGTATAGAATGATATGATTCCAAAAGGAGTTTGCTTTCATTTTCTGCATTTCCAGGATTCAAATGTGGATATATTTCATATAATTCTTCCAGCTTTTCCTTTGCCTGTTTGAGTTTATCATCTATGCTGATCCCTTTGGAACTGGTTGTTTTCCATAAAATACTCTCCGTTTTAAACTCAATAGCAAATCGATCACCATGTAAACCATTTGCACGAACATACCAAATGTGTCTAGGAATATCTGCGGGATTGATATTACACGATGATGGAAGAATTACATTTCGTCTTTTTTTAACTTGATTGATATTCTGCTCTGTTTGGGTTATTAGTCTAAGATTTTCTTTACGATTATCGAACCCGTTACGATTTATATGATCGATACTCTCTATTTGGCCTTTTCCTTGGAAAGCATCACGATTCATTATAAAATTGTGTAGATAAAGGGGTTTTCTTTTTTCATTATGATTTATAGTTGTTGAAATATACCCATTTGTTATGTGCCATGAATATTGTGATACTCTATTATAATCATCATAGTCGATTACAAACATTTTATCTGGTTTGATAGTATCAAGTTCTCCAATAATATACTTTTTTCCATTATAAGTAATTTCATAGTATAAGATTAGATTTGGATGTCTTCCACTAAAACCCATATGCACGAAGTATTATACTTCATATATATGTTTTTATATTTCAAATTTTACTCAATTAATAAAAATACAATATAAAGATCCGGAAACCCTTGGGTGGATTCCTTATCTTTAATTACTGTAGGCAAGGCCACCCATGCCAGACATCACGCGGAGCACGTTGTAGTTCGTCGCGAACACGTACACGGACGCCGTGTTGGTCGTGCCCACCGTGTTGTTAGACACCGTCAGGAGGAGAGTGGTGTTATCAATACGCGACAAGTTGCAGGTGCCGCTGGGCTGGTGCTGCTCGGGCTGCAGCGCGAAGGAGTACACGTTCACGCCCACCGCGGGGATGTTGGTGTGGTGCTGGTAGGGCTGCACCTCGTTGAAGTAGCGGCCCTCGCGCACCTGGAAGCGATCGTGGCCGTTGAGCTGGAGGAGCGCCGTCACTACGGGGTTGTTGCCCGCCATGCCCTCTACGCGAGTGACGGAGTAGCCAGACTCCAGCACGGAGCGGTCCCACCAGTCGGAGAAGTTGAAGGGCTGCGCTCCCTTCCACGGGTTCAGCACCGCGTCGTCGCAAGACACGTAGCTGTCGCGCTGCACCACCCACACCAGCTCCTTGCAAGGGTGGTTGAAGTTCAGCTTCAGCTTGTTGGACGAAGAGGTGATGGACTCCTGGCCCGTGAACTGGAGGGTCTCGATCAGGTACTCGTGGGACACCTGCGCGAACTTGCGACGCTCGTCCGTGTCCAGGTAGATGTAGTCCACGTAGAGGGACGCCGCCACCAGGTTCTGGGAGTTCACGCGGTCGCGCACCACGTGGGTGTTGGACGACGTGGGGGAGTTGTCCCAGCACAGGTTGCGGAGGTCGTTGAACTCGAGGTTCACGCGCACCTCGTGGTACTGGAGCGCAATGAGAGGCAGCGCCAGACCAGGGTTGCGGCAGAACCAGAACTGGAGAGGGATGTACAGCGTGTACTGGGGCGCGCAGCCGCGCACCTC
>Ga0214921_10000324_pt1 | contig 92891 bp, 81 predicted proteins | sample LL1505_MetaG_FD_177992 | JGI IMG/M metagenome (GOLD analysis project Ga0214921, IMG submission 177992) | Freshwater microbial communities from Lake Lanier, Atlanta, Georgia, United States - LL-1505 | ecosystem: Environmental > Aquatic > Freshwater > Lake | place: USA: Georgia | collected... | reverse complement strand
AAGAATATGAACGACTATGATACTCCCTTATGGGAAGATAAGTATGTCGTGGCGTGAAATCCGCAATTACCTTTTGTTTATTTTTAAGCGTCTATAATGGGCGTTTTAAATGTGCAAAGGTGTAATATACTTAATATTTGTGAAAATATTATAAAAAAATATTTACTTAATTTATCTAGTTATTACTCAGATAGTATTAATAAAACAAATACACCAGAAAATATGATGGATTTAACTACTGGTAATCAATTCACAATTGGATATTGTGTGCTTTATTCAAAAAATTAAATTGGTTGATCTAATCGATTATATTTCTGTATAACCTTCAAAAATATAATCAAATATTATTTCCATATAATTCTATGTGGATTACATACAATGTAATGATATTGCACAAAAATTGAACAGATAAAATATAAATATATTATAAAATATATTTTATCAATAAAATGATTACCCGCAGTAAATCAAATCAAAATAAACATAAAAAATGCAGTCTATGTAAATTAAATGACCATGATATTCGTAATTGTTGTGATGTTAGAATACAACAATTAATAAATGAAAAAACACAATTATATAGTAGAATATATAAAAGACCGGATAATTATAATAGAATTCGAGAATGGTTATATAGTAAAAGTCCATCGGAATTATCTATTTTGGCAGTTAAATTAAATGTTCCTACTACATATCCCAAGTATATTAAAATCGATTGTTTAGTTGAAAAAATGATATATGAAATATTATCAATACAAATTGATTATATATTGTGTAAAATATTCACAGAACCCATAAACAATATAACCCAGATCGTACAATATGAAAACCGTAAAAATATTTGTGGTAAAGTTATTGACATAATGCGAAGACAAAAGTTATATGAACCGGTATTCTTTATAATACAAATTTTAAATAAAATCGATCTTAAAGAAAACCCATCAGAATTTATGAATTATGTAAGACAAAATATAATGTTTACATCATTAGAGAATAAACAATACTTTTATGCATGTTATTTCGTATGCGAATACATGATAGACGTGTTTCTTCCAAAAGAAAAAAAATGGAACATAGTGTTAAATGAATTTGAAATATGCAATAGTTGTAAACCCGATAAACAAATAAATGAATGTCCTATTTGTTTTGAAAATTATAGTATTGAAAATAAGGTTTATACTAATTGCAATCATTCATTTTGCAGTGAATGTATAAAAAAACATTTAGATACATTCTTAAATAAACCTGTTCCTACATGTCCAATATGTAGAAGAAATATTACGATATTGTCAATATATTCAACGTATTCTAAAAATTTACTTTTATGATTATGATTTGCGTTTATATGATATACGTTTATTCTTAGTTTTTCTATTTTTTGGACGTTTTTTTAAATTACGTTTAGACTTTCGTTTTCCACCAGATGGGTTTATACATTTACCAAGTACCGCAAGTGGTGCTGATTTGTTTTTAGGAGCAAATATAAGTAAATTATCATGAAATCTTAAATCCAATACCTTTAACATATCAACAAAATGGTTTTTATTTGTATTAACTACAGGGTTTCTTGTTATTATATATACTATTATATCATTATCAAATAATCTATTTATAACTGCTTTTATTTTGTTTAATCTATCATCATCGCCAAACAGATAAGATATTATATCACTTGGTGTAAAAGTATATTCTATGGCTAATTCTTTTTGGATTGACATTGCCCTTGCTTGTTCGCCAGTTAGTCCATAAAATCCTTTAGATAAACTTAATGTATTATCCCAATCAAATACAACAAATCTATCAGGTAAGTGTTCGCTGTTATCAATCCATTCATTTATTATATCAATCTCTGTATCGTTAAGTCCAAACATAGGACCAGGTTCTTCTGCCTCGTCAGATGAATAAAGTGCGTTTAATGCTATAGCAAATGCATTTCCTCTTTCAACCATTGCGTTTAAATAATTTTCTTTTCTAATAGGATAAAGATTATACCGTTTATTAACATAATACGATTCAATCATATTACAAGATTGTTTCATTTCTAGTATATTAGAGATATCATCATCAAAAAAAAAGACCAGGTTTTACTTGTGGAGGTTGTGGAGCTTGTGGAGGTTGTGGAGCTTGTGGAGGTTGTGGAGCTTGTGGAGGTTGTGGAGCTTGTGGAGCTTGTGGAGGTTGTGGAGCTTGTTCAGGTTGTATAAATCCGCTCATTAATTTATATTATATTATTTATATAGATATAATTAAATTCGTCTAAAGTATTACAAATATCCATCATATAAGTCGTTCCAACTTTCAAATGGTTTGTATCCAAACCATCGTTTTTCAATTTCAAGAGATTGTTCATCTGGTTCTAAATTAAAATAATTATAGAATGATTCTTCGTCTTCTTCATTTTCAAAATATATTGTTTGTTCTTCTTGTAATATTATACCATTATGTCGTTCAATTCTTTTTTTCCACAATGGAGAAAATGACGCATAATAAACCCAATTATCATAATCTGGATAATCAAATACTCTATTTTCAGGTTTAATTTGAAGTTGATAACGACATTCTCTTGATGGCATTTTATAACCACGATGTTTTATCGCAGGTTTTATTTTATATTGTTTTATATCATGTGGTTGCTGTATAATATATATATTTTTGCGCATCTTAATCTCTGGTTTTTGTATAAATATATCTAAAATTATACTAATACTCGCAAATTTTAGTATTTCAATATCTAACATTTCTAATTCTAAAAATACATTTTTTGTAAAATCTATTTTTTTCTTTGTTTTCCTATTGTTTTTATGAAATTCATCGAAGTTCTCCAAATGAATAAAACAATCTTTTTTTGAAAAACTATTTTTTATTTTCACAATTTCTTGAATTATATTGTTTGGTATAATATTCGAATTTTTTTTATTTTCTATAATAAAATAACTATCAATACAAGGTTCTCTAATGGCCAAACTTTCTGCAATAGTACCAATAATACAATCATCCAATTTATTTGATGATACCCATAATGAAGTTTGTTTTTGCATGAATTTTTCCATATTCGGATAACTTATATAATACATTTTATAATACAACTCCCATAATAAATGAAATGCCTCTATTTTAAACCCAGAATAATATAATTCATATATCCAAAATTTGACTTGTTCTCGATCTTTATTCAAAAGAGCCAATAAAATTGAGTATTGTAAGTTCTCCTTTTCGTATATATATCGCGTTAGTATCATTGTTAATTATATTATTTATTATTTATATAAACATTTGAATTCAATTTTTATTACACCTTTTAACATTTCAAACGCAGATTTTTGTATAGTTGCAAATATTGATAATATTTACATTTAACTAATTCATATGGTTTTGGATATGGATTCACTTTATCATATATACATAACATTCCACGTAATGTAGGGTAATGCGTTGCACTGGATGGATGTTTTCCGCATATTTGATAATTCATGATAGAAGAAACTTTCGATCTAATTTGAATTACTCGTTTTCTTTCTTTTAATATATTTCTCCATGTTCGCTGAATCAATCGAATCCAATGTGTTTTAATAACTACATTATATACTCCAATTGGATCTATATGCAATTGCATTATATGTATCTTTGTATCAGAAATATACGATATAGAATATTCTATTAAATATTTAAGAATTGCATCATGTTTATGTTTAAAATATATTTTTACAGATACAGAATTAATCAATAATATTATATGTTCAAGAGTTAGAGCACATATTCCAATGTAATATTTTTTGTCTTCTTTATCTTTACTTATAAATTCTAAATCCTCGTTATATATTTCATCAATTTCTTCGTCATCTGATACATCATATTCGCTTACTTCATCATCATTACTATCTTCGGACAGAGTTTCATAAGATCCGTTTATAATCATTTCATTCTCCATATATTCTTCTTCGTTTTCACTATCCGAGTTCATTTTAACTAATCATTAATTGTTATATAATATAAAATATCAACAAATTATTTATTCAATTTTTGACATTTATTTTACAATTATAATTTATTTATCAATATAATATATAAACTACATGAGTTCAACTGTTAATGTAAGTGCAATTATTAAAAAAGATAAACCAAACGAGCCTGAATATAAAAAATTGGATAATAATGTTAAATTTTCATTCACTGTATCGTATATTTTATTATTAACTACCGCAACAATTACCTTCATTGAAGCATTGAGAACTCAGACACCATATATAAGACATATTTTGAATTTAGAAACAGCTATATCTGTAGTAGCGGGATATTTTTATTCTATATTTGTGGATAAAATTGCAAAATCAGAAGAAAAAATGGTTAATATGGATTGGGCTGAAATAACACAAACAAGATACGTTGATTGGGCCATAACTACTCCAATGATGTTATTAGCTTTATGTTTAGTACTATCATCCAATTCTGGTAAAGTTATTCGTTTATTTACATTTTTAACAATACTTGGTTTGAATTACATAATGTTATATTTAGGATATTTGGGAGAAATGAAACAAATGAGCAGATTAACTGCAAATTCTACCGGATTTATTGCATTTTTTGCGATGTTTTACGTGATATTTACTCAATACGTTTCACCAAAATTCAGTAAAGATAACTATTTCCTCTATTTTGCGTATTTAGGAATTTGGACCATGTATGGTGTAGCGTATATGTTTAATGAAGAGTATAAAAACATAGCAATGAATTATTTAGATTTAACTGCAAAATGTCTAATTGGATTGGGATTATGGTTATATTATACAAAAATAGTTCAATACTAAAAAATCGATATAAAAAATAAATATATTCTATATGAGTAATGACTGTAATTAATCATATAGAAATTGACGATATCGTTTATAATAGAAACGAAATAAAAGATGCAATTATTAACAACGACCCAATTGAAGATAAATTACACGTAATTGTAGTTGTTTCAAATCCTTGTTTGTATGCAATTCGATATATTTTAATGAAAGAGTTCTTGTTAAGAATGGAATTAGAAGAAACTGATGTAATTATTTATATCGTAGAACTTGCATATGGAAATCAAAAATTCATTATTACACAACCAAATAATAAAAGACATTTACAATTACGTTCCGAAATTCCTTTATGGCATAAAGAAAATATGATTAATATTGGTGTTAATAAATTATTACCAGGTAATTGGAAAGCATTTGCATGGATTGATGCAGATATCGAATTCGAAAATCCAACATGGGCAAAAGATACATTAAAAATTTTAAATGGCAGTAAAGATATGGTCCAATTATTTAGCCATTGTGTAGATATGAATCGTCAAAAAGAAGCAATGAATGTATTTACTAGCTTTGGATTTCAATACATTAAGAAGAATCCGTATAAAAAAGGTTTAAACTTTTGGCATCCGGGGTTTGCGTGGGCTATTACACGAAAAGCATACGAAAAAATTGGTGGGTTATATGAAAAAGCTATTCTAGGTTCAGGTGATAATGTTATGGCTCTTTCTTTAATCGAAAATGGAATGAAAAGTATAAATGAGTTATCTACTGATGGTTATAAACATAGTATTCAAAATTATGAGTATAATATGAAAAAGTTAAGACTTGGTTATGTTCCAGGAGTAATTCGTCATCATTATCATGGAGCAAAAAAAAATCGAAAATATGCTGAACGATGGGAAATATTGGTTAAATACAATTTTGATCCGTTTATTCATATAAAAAATAATAATACAGGATTATTAATTCCAACGAATGAATGTCCTACAGAAATGTTGGATGAAATTATGAATTACTTTAAAGAACGAAATGAAGACGAAGATTTTGAAGATTTACGTATTCATTAGGTTTGTTTATTTATATTTTTACCAATAATTGTTTCTGCTGCCACTTTTCTATAGCCTTCTCCACCCAAATCCAAATCATCTTGTGGAGGTGCATAATATTCCATTAATTTATATTCATAATATACATTCAATATTTTTTCTAAATTATTCAAATCATTTTTTGAACGCAGCATTGAAGATACTTCAGCCATATGACACGGTTGTGCTTTATCATTAATTTGTCTTGCTTCGTTGATTAATTCTGTTTTAATAGGTTCTGTAGGTAATATTTTTATTTGTCCTCCAACATAATAATAACCATAATAATCTTTGCAAAATTTCAAATATTCTTCTATAACACGTAAATTTATGTTATCAAATAATTCATTATGATTTTCAATAAATTCATGTAAGTCATTTAATGATGGTTCTTTTCCAATAAACTCGTAGTATGTAGTTGTCATTTATTATAATTATTACTTTTTATAATAAATATTTATAATATATTTATATAAATCAATTTTATATATAGCATATACCATATAACAAAATTGTATAAAATTATAAAATTTATGATTGATATAAAAATATAACATTTGGAAATATTGTTTTAGTATAATATAATAAAGGATGAGTAAAAAAAGAGGAAATAATCGAAAGCAGATGAATCGCATGATCGACGAAGAACTTGCTCGATACAATGAAGGCAAAGAGCAAATTAAAGAATCTGCGAAAAATGTTTTTGAAAATCTCCAATATTTATCTCATAAAGAGCGAACATCCATAGAAAATAAATTCTCTAAACCAAGAAATGCATCTCAAGCAAGATATGTTCATTCATTAAATAAAACTACTAACAAAATTATTATTGCTACTGGTCCTGCCGGAACAGGTAAAACCTTGTTTGGTGCAGAATATGGTTTAAAACATTTTTTAATGGGAAAATACGAAAAAATGATTTTTACACGTCCGGCAGTAAGTGCCGACGAAGATTTAGGATATCTACCAGGAACACTAGAAGAAAAAATGGCTCCATGGGTCAGGCCAATTTATGATATTTTATATAGATTTATATCACCTGCTGAAGTGTCTGCAATGTTAGAAGACAAACAAATTGAAATTGCACCCTTAGCATATATGCGTGGTAGAACATTTAAAAATACATGGATTATTGCAGACGAAGCTCAAAATTGTACCCCAAGTCAAATGAAAATGTTGCTTACTAGATTAGGTGAGAATTCGCGTATGGTTATTACTGGTGATCTTGACCAACATGACAGAAAAGACGAAATTAATGGTTTAGAAGATTTTTTAGATAAATTTAAAGGTTCTCGTTCATCATCAATTACTAGTATAGAATTTGAAACCAAAGACATTGAAAGAGAAGAAGTAATCAAAGAAATATTAGATATTTACGCAGGGAATGTTCCTCAACATTATATTGAAGATAGAACTTCTTCATCAGAATCAAGCAAACATTCAGAAAAAGATTCAGATACTGACTCTACTATATCAAGATAGATAATTATACATATAAACTTTGCGCAGTAGCAATATATTTTAAAATTAAAGAATCAATACTATACAATTTATTATACAAATCAATCATTTTATTATCATTACATGCATTCATTAATTCTTTTGAAATATTACTTATTTTTAATATAGATTTTGTAAAATCACCGACTGAAATCGATTTATCTGCAAGTCGTGTTTGAGTAAATATTTTACATTCAGTTTCATCACTACAATTACACCATTCTTGGATGTCATCAATTACATCAAACATCATACAATTCTCATAATCAAACCCGGTATTTAATCCATAACCTATTTCCAAATTTTCATATAGTGAAAATAATCCAGTTATTTCATTAATTGTTTGTTTTAATGTTTCATTTTGTGTATTTGGAATAGAAGATTTCACATCAGAATCGACCTTGATATCAGTAAAACAAGATAACAAACCAACTAACTCGATCGACGTATATTGTTCTAATTTGTGAATTATACTACCTATAATTAATGGATGAATTTCTGAAATACAACTTGCAATTTTACCTATATCTGTAAATTGATAAATGTTTTCGCACGATGTTATAAAACCTTTATCTTCCAATATACTACAAATATTATCTATATTATCCTTAATATATGTTTCGATTGATTCCATATATTTAATTTCGCGTTCATATTCTACGCTTAGGTGTTGTAATTTAATAACTTCTTTTGAGTCATTTATGCAAGTTTTATATTCACTTGTAATTTCCTCCATTGTTCTCTGTATTTCTTTGCGTTTTTTATTAACAGATGTTGGTAGTAATGTTTCGTTTTGAATATATCTTTCACATACGTCAAATGGTGTTCGTAAATATTTCATTGATTCTTTTTTCTTCTCAAATTCTTGGTGTATTTTATTTATTTTTTCTCTTTGAGTTAATATAGAATTTTGAATTTCGGATTGAACCATACTCTTTTTCACAAAATCATAAAAATCGTGTTTATTGGTTTTTCCATTTCGAATTAAATTTAATATTACTGAAAACGATATGTGAAATTTTGATACTAATGTCTGTGGTTTACCACACAATAATTCTTTGTATTCATTTGATGCAGGATATTCAAATAGATTATTACAATGTACTACATGTCCGATTGTATCTATCCCGCGTCTTCCACATCGTGATGCTGCTTGATTATATTCGTGTGCCATTAAAAAACGACGTCCATTTCCGTCATATTTGGTTAAACTTGTAAAAATCGCAGTACGAATTGGACAATTCAATCCAATTGCAAATGATTCTGTCGCAAATAACAGTTTAATGTATTTTTTACTAATCATTAATTCAACGATTTCTCTCAAAATTGGAATCATACCAGAATGATGAATACCAATCCCTCTTTCAAGTAAAGTTATCAATTCATTGTATTCTGGTAATCCCAAATACTCTTGGTAGTTTGGCAATTTACGAATAATTTGTTCGCATTCTCTACGAATAGTGTACGATACTTTACTATCGTCTTCCAAAAGAGGTGTTGTAATTTCTTTTGCATATAATTCAACGTTCTTTCTCGAAAAAACAAATGCAATCGCAGGCAACATATCTCGTTCGCGTAAATATAAAGTTAAATTGTTTAATACGTGTTGTCGCTTAACCATTATTTCATTATTATCAAATAACTGTTTCATCTTTTTTAATTCCAAATATCCAGTTTCTTGAAATACACCATTTTCATCTTTTAATGGTACTAATTTATTTGTTTTATCGCGTATTCGTTGTTGTGTTTCTTTGTCTTTTATCTTTTTAAAAACACTTTCATTTGTAATTAAATACCCATAATGAGTAAGTGGAACAATTCGATTATTTGTATAAGATAAATATACTTGTTTATTTTTATGAATATTTTCACACCATTCTGCAAATTTTTCAGGTTTATCAATAGTAGCAGATAACATTATCATCTGAATATGTGAAGGCAACATCAATATCGTCTGTTCCCATACATGTCCTCTATCAGCGTCATTTATATAATGGATTTCATCAAATACTACACAAGCGAGTTCGTTTTCTATATCTATTTGAAAATCCAAATTTGTTTTTTGATTTTCATCTTTATTTAACGTAAATAAATAATTCATCAAAATCTCAGTCGTCATTATTAATACATCTGCATCTGGATTAACCTTAATATCGCCAGTCATTATTCCAAATGAAACTGTTGGATATTTTTGTGTAAAATCGTGATATTTTTGATTTGAAAGGGCTTTTATCGGTGAAGTATATATTACTTTTTTCCCTTTTTGTGTAAAATATTGAATCGCAAATTCAGCTGGAACGGATTTACCTGTCCCTGTATGTGCGGTTACCAACGAATGATTACCTTCAATTACAGCATGTATTGAATATTTTTGAAAATCAGATAATGGATATGGAAATAAATCAAAGTGTTCGTTATAGATTGAATCAAGTGGGTATATAGGATTACAAATTACAACCATTTTATTGTATATACGCTTTCTCCTATAATTACATAATTATATTTTTAAATTCATTTCATAAATATATTATATAATCAATATTTACAATTATTATACCTATACCCATAATTCTAGACACGAACCTAAAATATTGTTGGTGCGGGTCTAGAAACATATTTGACGCGATAAGAATAAAGTAAGTTCAATATGAATAAAAATATTTTTATAAATATATATAATATAATACAACAAATGAGTTTGATTGAAAATAAACCATTATATGGTGTTCAATATGGACTCAGTATTGGACAAAATGATAGAGTAGATGAATTAAATGACCGCATTCTAGAAAGATCCTTTCCAAATATGCCATTACAACCAAATTTTGATCCTCGCCCAGTATCTACAAAATATTCAATCTTCCCAATCATCGATATGAGAACTTCTCCAAATGTAAGAAAAATGCCATATTTAGACTATCACGTAGAAGTTGGATTTAATCCAGGTAATTCACGCGGACCTGTATCTGGCTACATAAATAACGTTGATACCGAAACTGATTTAAGAAATCAAAATAATAAATTATACAAAGGTGATTTAGGAACAAAATATATACCATCGATCCATAGTGATTTATATAATGTCCGCATTGAAAGCGAAAATAATGGCAATTTAGAAGAGCAACATCCATATTTATTTAAACCAAATGTTATCGAACAATCCAGTCCAAAATTTATTCTTGAAAATAAAATTGGAAAAGATATATTCTACAATCATACACGTACTCAACTAAGAAATACGCTATAGAAATCATAAAATTTATCATATATTACTATATACGATGAATTGGTTAAATATTTTAATATCATTATCCATAATAATACTCATAATTCATTTTTTCAGGTTATTCAATACAAAACCATATTATGAAGGCTTTCAACAAAATGCACCATTTGTATTAAAACGAGATAATCAAATATATGATTCATTTTACGCAATGATATATGATGATTTATATAAAACTGAATCTAGATGTGATTATGAATATAAAAAAATTATTGAAATGACACAACCAACCGAAAAAAGTGAATTTTTAGATGTAGGTAGCGGAACTGGCCATTTAGTCAATAATTTAAACAATGCAGGTTATCATGCAATTGGTATCGATAAATCCAAAGCAATGATCAATTATTCTGAAAAAAAATTTCCAGATATAGATACAAAATGTGGTGATGTAATTGATTCAATGAACTATGATAAAGGAGTATTTACACATATAACCTGTATGAATTTTACGATTTATCATTTAGAAGATAAATTAACATTTTTCAAAAACTGTTATTATTGGTTAATACCAAACGGTTATTTAATAATGCATTTAGTTAATCGAAGTAAATATAATCCAATCGTACCTGCAGCAAACCCGCCTTTATTGGATAATCCACAAAAGTATTCTAATGTAAGAATTAAAGATTCGAAAATTAATTTTATTGATTTCGAATACCAAAATTCACACGATTTCAAAACAGATAATGATAAACGAGTAATTATAAAAGAAACCTTCACTGATGCTTCGACAAAAAATATTCGACAAAATGAATTAACCTTATATATGGAGAACATTGATGAAATTGTTAATATAGCAAAAAAATGTGGATTTATACCACATGCGCAAATTAAATTGTTAAATGATGAACATCAATATATTTATATTTTTGAAAGATTGTTGTAATTTTATACCGAATATAATAAGCGGTTTTTTAATTCATTCCAAAATAATAATGGTGCAACCATTCTATAATGTCCAACAAACCATTCATCGTCCAATGATTTTATGCAACGATTACTATTGTCCAAATGATATTGTTTGCTATTCGCAGTACTTACAAATAATATTTTATGTGTACTTCTATTTTGAAGAGCACCTTTTAACATTATTACATCTTTTTCTACCTCTTTTTTTACTATCAAAAGAATTCTCCAATTTTGCTTACCGTTTGCAGTATCCGGTGTTAATCTTGCTAAATTCTCTTTCGAGTGTTCAGTTAATACCCATCCATCGTCATAGTTATTTGATTCAATGTTCATATTTATTTCTAAAATTTCATTAGGATCTTTGTTATATTGCATTGTTCCAGGTAAATCACCATAATAAAACCCGTTCAAATATTGGTTATGTTGAGAAAGTTTTTGAATATCGGTCATTTTCTTTATATGTATGCATATTCCATAATGCAACAATTATAATTCAATTTTTTACAAAATAGTCTAAAAAATTGGATTCGATGGTTTAGTAATTGTAATTTATCGTACATATTTACCAACACGGGTAAATGAATCTACTGTAAAAATTACAAAAACGCCTAAAAATATATACAAAATAAACTCTTCTGTAATATTTGCGGTTTTTTCCATTTGTTGTTCTTCCAATAAATGAATCATATAATTGATTTTTTCCATCAAGTTATCATTTGATGATCCATTTGTTAATACGCCCATATTTGCATAATATGGTTTATTGTTTTGAAATAATTTGGGTGAATTATATGTATGTAAATAATTACTATAATTTCCTAAATTCATTTCATTCGCAGAATATTGTGATGGTTGTTTTTCAATTGTTTTTGGTAATAATTCGGTTGGATTTAAATTCATGTTTTCATTCTCTACGTCATAACTATTTGAATCCATAGTATCATTGCGTCTAACATTAACATATGGGTTATTTATTGGTTGATAATCTGCTAATCGATTACCATCATTATTTTCAGTTAGCTTACTCAATAATTCACTTACACGATTGTTCTTCTCGCGATTCACTTCTTCAGTTTCTTCTATTGTATTTGGTTGCATTTTACGATATTTTTCCTCTTCTGAAACATATTCATCATGCTGTAAACTTGTGTTGTTATCTATATTAGGTTGCCGCATTTTAACAGTGCGACGCATCGTTGGAATTCTTTTTTTTGTTTGTATATTATCATTAGTCCATGCGGACGCAGTTGATGCTAAAGACATTTTACTACCTATTATAATATTAATACATTTATATTTATTTATTTGGCGCAAATATTATGAAATGTCATAATATAGTAAAATGTATCCAAAATTTAAATTGTCAAAATGTTTACATGATTTTATACCTATATTATTAATTGTATTTTTTGTATTTTTTCCCAATCGTGCAATCCCATTTAGTCATACTACTTTAGGGCGTTTTCTCGCAATTATGTTAATAGTGTATTATGCTAAAAAAGATATTACTGTCGGATTATTTGTATGTATTCTTACTATTTTATATTATCAACAAGACCATTTTGAATATATTCTAAATGTATCCGAAGGGTTTTTATGGGAAATGACATTTGATGATGGTAAATCTCCTATATACAATAATAATAACTATACGCCATACAAATATCAAGTATATCATGAATTGAATACTAAATTACAAAATGAATCTTCACATGAGAGTAATTTTCAAAAAGATAATTGTGTTAACGGAGAACTTCAATCAAATGGAGTTAATATAAAACCAGAAATGAGCGAACATGTATTTTCAGAATTAAAATTCGATAACGCACCATGTAATCCTTGTAATCCAATGTGTAAATTTTCGATTATTGAAAATAAAATTCGGGTGGAAGAAGAGCTGTTGAAACCAAAAAATTCGAATGAATGGTTTGATACCATTTTATCCAGAATGCAAGTTCTATAATTATTATATGCAATTTTTCAATAAAATGTAGTACAATATTATAGAATACAAAATTGTATTATGTCTTCTAAAAAATCAAATCAATTTCAAAACTTATTTAATAAATTCAATAATAACGTCCAATTGGTTAATTCTAGTAAAATATTTGCTGGATTAATGATTATTATTTTGAATATTTCTTCCAAGTTTGTTAACATTAAATTAAGTAAAAGTATTGAATCCTATCTTAAGAATACATTTAGTAAACAAATTTTAGTTTTTGCTATTGCTTGGATGGGAACGCGGGATATTTACATTGCACTTATTATTACAATAATATTTATTATTTGTGTTGATTATTTATTTAATGAAGAAAGTAAATTATGTTGTTTACCGGAAAGTTTTACTAATTATCATTTAGAATTATTGGATGAAAACAAAGTTTCAGAAGAAGATGTTAAGAAAGCTACTGAAATTCTTGAAAAAGCTAAAAAACAAAAGGAAAACTATAAAGAAAATTTTACAAATACTAAAACTATAGAAACACCTACCTATACGCAATTTCAATAGTATTTTTATATAAATATATTATATAAGTAATTCAATATGAGTTTATATGATATCGAAAAAATAAAAATAATGATAAAAACAAATATACCGGACAAAGAACCGATTCCATTCGATAGTAAAATGTTATATATTCAAAACAAAACTGGATATTCTGACTATCCGTACATTACAAAACAAGTTAGATATCCTTATAGTAAATTAGCAAAAATGGAGTATTCCGATATCGCATACTTTTTTTTTAATAAAAATGCTTTTATCCAACAACTATCATCAGAAATAAAGAAAGTCATAATAAATCCATCAGAAAAACCAGAAGAAAAAAAAAAGAGAGAAGATGATAATATTGAATACAATATAATTACAATGTTAGAATTATTGTTTCCAACTTATTACCCAACTTATAATAATTTTTATATTTCGTTTGTTTCAAATATGGGAGGACAAATCGAAATACCACAAAAAAGTGTATTTGGAAGTAGAAATAAACGGTTTTCTTATATTAATATTGATAAACCTTATACCATATCCAAAATTACTTGGTTAAATGATGTAATTAATCATCCTGTATATGGAGACTTTATTGATGATTTTTATAATTATAAAAAATGGATTGAACGAACTGTTCCTGAAATTGATAATAAAATAAAAACTATACAAAATGATATTAATCTATTAATACAAAAAAATGATGCTAATAACGAGATTAAATTATTACAAAAATACTTGAATGAAATTAACATTCAAAGTAGATACTCGGATAATTCTCAACGTATTTTTATGATTAATAATATGATTCAAATATTAAACATTATTGGCATATATAAAAAATACATAATTGGAAAAAAATCTGATCCTAACAAAGCAGTTGATGATTTTAGAGATCAGTATAAAAAGATTTTAAACGAAAAAAATTTTTTAAAAAATTCTTGGGTTGAATATAAAGTACCTCCTCCATCGCCAGTACCTGCAACGACATACGTTGAATGGTGGTATCCAGTTAAAATTAATAATGATAATGGAGATGATACATATGATATTGACGTATTTAAAGATGAAGTAGTATCTACATATGAGTTTTCAAAAGAACTTGTGAAAAACATAGCAAAAGAAAATTTAAGACAGTTATCTTTTTTACAAATATCTGATATTACTGAAAATTATCAATATGTTCGTACGTTTCGTAATAGAAAAAAATCATATGAATTATTTGAAGTAAATCCAGGAAGTAGTGAAAAATTATTTAAAAAAATTCAAGTTAATTCTGTTAATAATAAAACCGGTAAAGCAGAGATTACTTACACCGATGGAACAAAAGATGTAGAATTATTCTTTTTAAGAAGTAAGGTTGAAACAAGTGATATTATAATTGATACAAAAACACCCGAAGAATACTTGGCCGATTCTTTATATAAACTAAAAGAATCTTATGAAAAAAATGGATATACTAATTTCTCGTTAGATTTTAAAAATTATATTAAAAAACTTTTAGAATTTAGTGGTTATTTAATTAAAATAAATACGATTAAACAAAATTACTTAAATACCGATAAAGATTATCTAAAATTCGATTCAACATTCAAAGTGGATGAAGAATTCGAACAATTCACTGAAATGTCCAAAAGCGTACAAAAAATTTCATCCTCTTCTACAAAAACGACAAATAATATATTACAGCTTCTAATTGATGACTATGTCAATAATAGTAAAAAATATGAAGTAGAACTAGAACGCGATAGTAAAAAATATAAAACCCATTTATTTTATGAATTATTAAATTATATAATTAATTGTTATTGGTTAAATGCTGATTGTAATTACGAAACTATTAAAAATGCATACGATAAAGTTGATGCACCAAATAAAGACAACATCGAAAATTTTGAAAATTTTATTGAAGATAAAACGTTATTTAAAACAAATATTAATCGAATTAACTTAAAAGGTGGTAAAAACTTACCACATTATGAAATATACATAGCAGCTGATTTATTAGGCGATAAAATAGATGAAACAAATGTTAATAAAATTAAATGTGCATATAACGATTACAATGCTACAAAGAATTTAAAGGGTATAAATAATATTCATAATCCCTATATTATAGAACAAGGTCCCTTGATTGAATTACCAAAAAATCCACAAAATGATTTAGACAAAAAACCACCAATTAAAATTGGTGGTAGAACTAAAAGAAAACGCAATAAAAACAAAAAACGACCAAGAAAAATTACTCAAAGAAATACAAAGAAATAGTAAATGCGAATAATAATATAAATAATATTTTGTAAAACAATTATTTATATGAATCACGATAGTATATCATTGTATCAACATTGTAAATTCAATAATGCGAATGAATTTATTAATGTAATGAAGAACGTTTATTCAAATAAATATGGTTTTTCATATAATTTAGATGAACTGCATTTATTACTCGATGATTCAACAATAAACGAATCTGATAAAATGTATTTTAACGAAATACCGATTATTGGATTTAACGATAGAGATTCTATTTTTATTAAAGATTTCTATAATTTTATTGATAATACCAGTGGCTTTAAATATATTTATTTCAACTTCGTTCAATCGCATATTAAACCATTTTTTCCAAATGAAACTAATCTAGTTGTTCAAAAAACTCCAAATATAAGAATTAGCTTTCCAGAATTAACTGCTATAGGGCAGCACAGAAATTTATCTCATGATGATGAGGTAATCGGTATTCATTGCGATAGTGATTTTGGTCATAGTGAAGAAGAAATCAACTTCATCATACCAATTACAGAAATGTTCGATACAAATAGTATTTATTTTGAACCCGTATTAAACTCTACTATACCGTATTCAGAATACAACAATTTAAATATATCGCCTGATCATTTTTTTATAGGTTATTTTAATAAACTTAAACATTATAATAAAATAAATAAAACAGGAAAAACTAGAATCAGTTTAGATTTTCGTATAATACCATATTCAAAATATATGGAGAAATTGGAATTTTTTAAAGGAACTAAATTTGAAATTGGTAATTATTTCACGATAATGTAAAAAAATATCGATCGATATAATATTTTCTATTATTTTTATAAAACAATATAAAATATCCTTTCTAAATATTAAAATAAATGAAAACGATTTCAGTTGTTGGTATCGGTAGATTAGGTCTTGGATTTGCATTATTATTGGAAAATATAGGATATGATGTAGTTGGCGTAGATGTTTCCGAAGAATATGTTAAAAAAATAAATTCGAAAACATTAAATACAACAGAACCAGGATATACAGAATTATTGAAAAATTCAAAAAATTTCAAAGCTACGACTTCCCTGGAAGAAGGGTTAAATCATTCTGATTTAATATTTATTATAGTTCAAACACCGAATTCAGGCGGAGAGCGTTTTTATGATCATTCTATCTTATCAAATTTATTAATTAATATGAATCGATTAAGACCAATCGGAAAAGACATAATAATTGGTTGCACTGTTATGCCAAAATATATTGATGATATTGCAATACATCTCATTTCAAATTGTATAGATTGTCATCTTAGTTATAATCCAGAATTTGTTGCACAAGGCGAAATAATTAAAGGATTTAAGAATCCGGATATTATTTTAGTAGGAACAAATAACCAACTACTTGTACCAAAACTTAAAGAAGTATACTCTGGTATGAGTGTAAATCAACCAAAATTTTGTTTTATGACACCAATCGAAGCTGAGATTGTTAAAATATCATTAAATGGTTTCATTACAACAAAAATTAGTTATGCAAATATGATATCTGATTTATGCGATGAACTAAATGCCGATAAAACGGTTGTATTAAATGCGATTGGTAGCGATACACGTATTGGTAATAAATATTTTAGACCAGGTTATTCATTTGGTGGCCCTTGTTTCCCAAGAGATACAAAAGCATTAAAACTATTAGTATCACAAAATGGTATTGATGATGATTTGCTATCAGCTACCACAAAATACAATGAATACCATATTGAATACCAAGCAAATCAATTGCTTAAAGAAGATCAAGATATATATAAATTCGAAAATGTATGTTATAAGGAAAATTCGATTATACCAATTATAGAAGAGTCTGCTAAATTAAAAATTGCAAATAAGCTAGTAAAACGTGGTAAAACCGTAATTATATCTGATGTAAATGATATCATAAATGAAGTTAAGAAAGAATATGGGAATCGATTCATATATCAAATTATTGAACCACCAAATGTACAAACCATTCAAACAACGAATAATGTAGTATCTAATAATCCACACGTTAAAATAAATGAAGTATATAATTTTTGGAATGAACGACCATGTAATATTCGTCATTCAAACAAAGAAATTGGTACAAAAGAATATTTCGAAGAAGTAAGTAAGCGTAAATATATAGTAGAACCTCATATTATTGATTTTGCTAATTTCAAACAATATGATGGTAAAGACGTTCTCGAAGTAGGATGTGGTATTGGAACTGCAGCACAGTCATTTATTGAAAATGGCGCGAATTACACTGGTATTGATTTATCCGACCGTTCAATAGAAATAGCAAAACAAAGATTAAGTATATTTAATTTGAATGGAACATTATTTCAAGCAAATATTGAAGAATTAAATAATATCGAAAATAAAGAATTTGACCTTATTTATAGTTTCGGTGTATTACATCATACCCCAAATATCGATATAGCAATACGTAATATATTTAAAATGTTGAAAGTCGGCGGTGAATTTAAGCTTATGTTATATGCCAAAAATTCTCTAAAGAATTTTGAAATACAAGATGGACTAGATCAATATGAGGCACAAAATGGTGTTCCTATAGCAAATGTTTACACGAATGATGAAATACATTCAATATTAAAAGATTTTAAAAATATTAGTATTAAGCAAACACATATCTTTCCTTATAAAATTGAGGAATACAAAAAATACATATATGAAAAGAAAGATTATTTTAAACATATGCCACAAGATCTATTTGATTGCTTAGAAAAAAATCTAGGATGGCATCTATGTATAACATGCAATAAATAATCTATAATAATAAATATAAATAATTTATTATTATCTAACGTTCTATAGTCATTTATATATTTGGACATTTAAGTTCGCACAAAGCCTAAATGTGTATATCGATGATTTTTTATACTTCAAAAAAAATTTTATAGAAATGACCCCACCAACCATCGCTTCTATACAATCTATGTTTGTAAAATCATTTCATAGATACTATTTATATCAGTAAATGCATTTGGATATTTAAATTTAAATTCTTTAATCTTATTTTTATATTGTGTTCTATGTTGCAATAAAAAACCTTCGTTTATATCACACCAATCGTCAACTATCATGCATGGAAATATTTTGTATAAATTATCAAAAGGTGTATTTGTTCTTTTTACGATAGGAATGCTATCTAAATAAATTGCTTCATAAAATCGATGAGTATCTTCGCCACATCCCCTCGGACATAATACATAATCTGATTTGTGTGTATATTCATAATTAATCCATACGGGCACTTTTCCACAATGAATTGATGGTTGTTTTTCATATTCATTATCATTCAAATTAACTACAAACGGTTTATTATGTAATTCGTTATAACATCTATATCTCTCATTATGTGAATAACTAAAACAAAGTAAGCACAAAATATCTTTATCACGTTGATTTAATCCCTCTCTGTATAAATAATCATGAGAAAACCCTTTATGTCCAGGAAATACTTTTTCACAATCACGAATTCCAATAGGCATTATATGTATAAGTGGATTAACGTAAATATTATTTTGAATAAACAATCCTAATGTATATGGTAATAATAATTCTACTATATCATACGATACAATTGGTTCTTGTAGTAAATAAAAATACACTTTTATATTTTTATGTTTTATAATATTAATTAGTTCATATATAGATGTTGTTGTTTCCGTAATAGAAATAAATATACTATCTCCCATTTTTAATTCATTTACTAATTCTAAACCTATAATCATATCGTTTATACGATTTGTAAACATTAGATTACTATTCAAAGCATATCCTATAGTTGAAAATTTGAATAACAAATTATTATTATTATTATTTTTTGCGCAAATATATTTTTCCATTTATGTATTATTATCTTATATACTTTTTTTATATACTATTTTTATATATTATTGATATCATTTTCAGTTGTAGTATTTATCATTGTTATATTATTATTAAATATAATATTGTTTATATCCATTATATTCAAATTATGTAATCCAATGTTTTGCCGGTATATGCCAAAATGGACAATAATATATAACCCCTTCATTCAATAAAGCAGCTACATAACTAAAAGAACTACGCGACATTATTAATGAATCAGCTGCAACTAATCCTATAAAAGTTGTGTATATATCTTCATTTATATGAAACACTACATCATGTGATATATATTGAGTAAATATATCTTCATTACCCTGTGAATAAATATGAAATAAAATGTCTTTATCATTATACTGTCTTCTTATTTTATTCATTACATTTAAATAATATTCATCCGGTGTATCTGTACCATTTGTTCTATTGTCATGTGGATTTGGACGCCTTACATGAACCGCTACATTAAATTTATTATTTTTAAAATGATTTCGTTCTTTATTTTCCCAAAAAATATTCTTAATTTTATTTAATGTTTTACAATTTATATAATAATCAATATTATTCTCAAAATTTTTAATCAAAAAACCACAATTTAATAAATTGCAGCCTGGTGTTTCATTTAAATTAATATAATTTTTTTTCAAATTCATTAAATCTTCTATATTATCTATAAATTTATCATTATTATGATAATTATGATCTATTTTTTGTATGCTTCTATATGCATACATATTTTGACTTTCTTCTGCATACAATATACAATATATCATTGTTTGATACTGTGCGCCAAATCCATCGTCTCTATCGTTTTGGCAATAATAACTCATATTATTATTTTTATTGTATAATATTTATATTATTATTATAAATATTATTATCATACGATTCTAAAGAAAAACCGGATCACCATTCACATATTTACCTACTTCTAAACTTACATCACCGTCTTCATCTACGCAATAAATTATACCATTTTTCTCATTACTTGTATAATATGTTTTTCCGTCTATATTAACTTCATATACTTCAGCTTCCTCTTCTTCAGCTTCCTCTTCTTCACCTTCTTCTTCTTCACCTTCTTCTTCTTCAGCTTCTTCCTCTTCTACTTCCTCTTCTTCTACTTCCTCTTCTTCAGCTTCATCTTCTTCAGCTTCCTCTTCTTCTACTTCCTCTTCTTCAGCTTCCTCTTCTTCTACTTCCTCTTCTTCTACTTCCTCTTCTTCAGCTTCCTCTTCTTCAGCTTCCTCTTCCTCTTCCTCTTCTACTGCTTCCTCTTCCTCTTCCTCTTCTACTGCTTCCTCTTCCTCTTCCTCTTCTACTGCTTCCTCTTCTACTGCTTCCTCTTCTACTGCTTCAGCTTCCTCTTCCTCTTCTACTGATTCAGCTTCCTCTTCTACTGCTTCATCTTCCTCTTCGGTATTATTGCTTAATATTTCATATATAATATTATTATGTTCTGGTGTAGGTAATACAATTACTTCATCATCATCATCATCAATACGCGTTTGTTTATCGCATATTGGTTCCTCTTTTATTACTATATCTTTATATTTACGATTTAACTTTGGTAAGTTATTTGGTTTACATTTGCATACATTATTTAAGTTTTCTAATGTTAATAATGATACATTAGTTGTAATCAATTTAACTAATTTTTTCAAATTTTTATTTTTCTTCTTGAGTTTTTCATTTTCTTTTATTAATTTTTTTACAATAGGAATTTCTTGAACGTAGTAAAAATTCTCTAAATAATCACTCTTTTTAATATGCATTTTGTAGTAGGTTAATTATAATAATAAAAATTCTTTAACCTATTTTTATAATTATTTTATCATACAACTATCTTTATCCATGAATCTGGATACATATCACTTACATCATTTTGTATAGAAGGACCAAACCATACGCTCGGATAAAATACAATTTTACCGTCATTTATATTAAAATAAGCTCCCCACCAACTAAATGAGCTATTTGCAATAATGTTTATCTTACAACAACTCATTATTATCAACTGTTTCCAATCATCAATTGTATCATCTACTTTTATAAATTCTTTCACTTGGAATTTTAATTTTAATTTATCAATTACACCATTAACATATTCATTATCTTCTTCTTCACAAAAATATAAAACATTATATTTCGATAATTCTTCAGTCGGTATCATTTCTAATGATTTCTCGTAATATTCGTATGGCAATATTGGATGACAATCTTGTTTCGTTTTATAATCACCTAATCTAAAATGCATACTAATTGTATTTTTTTCATTAAATAATTCGGGATATTCATTTAATATATCTAATTGTATTCCATAAATACCAATCAAATCAAATATTTTATCTTGTACTTCTTGAAAATATTTATAACTTTGGAAATAACCATTAAACATTACATTATCGATTTTTGGAATTTCTGTATAATTAAAACGCGGTTCATTATACACGGGGTGTTTATATAATAAATTATTTATAAAAATATTACTATTATTAAAGTTTTGAGGATTTGCTGTGTACATTCTTATATTTTTAAAAAAAGTATCCCAATAAGTTGGTCTTTCTACGCCAGTAGTTAATTTATCTGAATATGGAAATATAAATGGTATTTCATTTTTAATAGCTACAGCCATTACCATCATTATTTGAAATAATTGATTGCCCAATCCGCCCATTAAATTGCATGTAATCATTTTATTTTATACTTATATAATTAGTATAGTGTTTATATATAATATATTTTATAATAAATAAATATAAAATATATTTTATGAATTTAACCCAAATTTATCTCGCATTATACTGTTTTTACTAGGTCCCTGCTGTTTTTCACTTTGTCGTTTTACTTTATAAACACTATTTGAATTGGATTGTGTATTATTTGCCGTTCCATAAATACTCATTATAAAATTATCATTATCTTCAAATAATTCTGGTAAAATCCGTGTCATTGGTTTTTCAACAACCAATAATAAATGTTCAGTTTTCAATAATCTTCTATATTCTTGAATAGATAAATTTCCATAAAACTTTTCTAACAAATAATATGGATTTGGTGCAGGTTTTATATTTTTTTTATATTCATAAACTTTACCATAGATCTGATTTAATAAATGATATCTTTCAAATTTGGTCGAATCATCTAAGTTCTCTTTCATCAAATATGCAACCGCACATTCGGGTCTACAAAAAGATCCATATCCATATAGTTTATCATCGATTTCATGTTTTGGTATATAACATGGCGGATTGTCATATTCGTATGTACACCAAAAGCAAGCAGATTTTTTATCTTGTAGAGTATTCTTATATAAATTAAGTTTGACTTGCTTCAATTTCATATTAATATCTTTCATATTTATTTCAGAATCGTCATTGTTCTCAAGTTCATTCATATTTGCTGTACACAATTGACATACATTGGTTGATGTAAGATGCTTATTTAATTCCGAATATGCATATTTTGCATTAACTGTTTTTCCACTATTTTCTTCATATGTAGTAAATATATTACCAACTTCATTACTATTATATGTTTGTATTTCTGGTGGTATCTCCGGATTATAATTAAATTCGTTATTCATTGCCTTACTTGTTTTATAATAAACATCTAATTCAGTAAGAGAACATTTTAAATGCAAAATAATATTCGCTACAGCATCTGGTTTATTATCAGATTCACTAGTTTTTAAAATTAATTTGCCGCCCTTCGGTTTTCTACCGCGTTTCTTTACCGTTTTATCTTGAACATTTTCGTCGTCATTAATTGAAATTGTTATATTATTATTAGTTTCATTTTGCGGTGTATCTGATATTTCTATCAAAGTAGGTTGTACTCGCTTTTTACGACCACGTTTTTTCTTTTCCATTTCCATTTTAATTATAACATGTTCTCCATTTTATATTATTTTCAAAAACTATTTATGGCAATTTTATGTATTTTATGTAGTTATAATTGCACATTTTATATTTTTAGCCCTACTTGTAAATACCAGTTGGATAAATAACTTTAATTTCATATTATTGGCATCATATATAAAAGTATAAAAAGTAGGGGTCTATTATTAATAGTTTTTTTTTGAAAATGGACATACTTTTTTATGTCCATTTTTTTTTTTATAAAAAAAGTTTTTCAAGGACTTTTTTCAAAAAATCGATATTTTGAGTTTCTTAGCATAATGCTGTAAATTCGGTTTTTCTAAAAATAGCATGACTGCATACTTTTTTTTTGAAAAAAATGGTGCAACTTTTTGGTCCCCGCGAACATCTGAAGCCCCTTTGTTATTTTTCCGTTTTTTTATTTTATTATTGAAAATGCAGTAAAAAATATAATATATTTACAAATGGCTGCATAAAATTGGCTGCATAGCCCTTTTTGATGTCTGAAGGCTTCAGATGTCAAAAAGGACCAAAAATGCAACTTTTTTGTCATTTATGTATATTAGCATGTATGCAGTGAAAAAAATATAATAAATATTAATTTTTTTAAAAAATTAATGTGCAACTTTTTGGTCCTTAAAAATATCTGAATAATTTAGAAAAACTTCAGATGTCAAAAAGGACCAAAAAGTTGCAACTTGAGGCATCCGCGAATTATATTTGTAATCCATGCAGCTACATATGTGATAAAAAATTTACATTTTGTAAGCATTTACACACTGCTAAACATTTAAAAAATGTTAACTTACAACCTACCGAAGAAATTATTGTTAATAATGTTAATGTCATTATAACGAATGATGCTGCTGAAATATATGATTGTAGTTATTGCAACTTTACGTGCAATAAGAAATCGCACTATGATAGGCATTTAGATACAAAGAAACATTTATTTAATGTAGGATATATAAAAACTACTGCATATAAGGAGTTATTATATGAATGTATTAAGTGTAAAAAAAATTATTCTAATTATAAATCGTTTTATAGTCATAAAATAAAATGTAAAAATGAAATAACCTTACCAGAAACGATACAACGAGACAATAAAATAGAAGATACAACAAATTCATCAAATTATATTGAAATAATTAATAAATTATTAGTGGATAACCAAGAACTTAGAACTTTTGTAGTAGGCCAGAGTCAAGAGATGATGAAAATTATGTCTGAACAAAATTCAAAATTAATTGAAATGTCTAAGTCCAATATTACAAATAATAATACTATCAATGCTAATATTAATAACCATAAATTTAATATAAACGTATTCTTGAATGATCATTGTAAAGATGCCATGAATTTTCCAGATTTCATAGAAAGTATTGATATAACGCACGCCGATTTGGAGAACAATGCACAATTGGGGTTTGTTAATGGAATATCCAAAATTATACTCGACAATTTGAAGCAATTAAGTATTTATGAGAGACCAATACATTGTACGGATGTTAAACGCGAAACAATGTATATAAAATATGACGATAGATGGAATAAAGAAGATAATTTAGATAAATTGAATAGTGCAATTCGAGATGTATCCTATAAAAGTATTTCGACATTAAATCAATGGAAAGAGGCGAATCCAGAATACCAAGATATTAATTCTGATTTTTCGAATAAATGCATGGTTATATCACAAAATACATTGGCTGGTTATAACAGAGATTCATATTACCCAAAAGTAATTAAATTAATTTCAAAGGAAGTCGCTCTTGGTAAAAATATTATACCGACAAATGAATAATATATTATACAATGAAATGAATGTGTAATATATTATTTTACATAAGAAATGGATAAACTAACCATTGTTTGTTTATATAAGTATTATCAATTATATATTCTTGTAAATTATGCAATATGTATCTATAAAAATACGACTTATGAACAATAAATGCACGTTTTGAACTGTTATTTATTGGAATATCCTCATCAAGTGTAAATTGATTTGATATATTACATTTCGAATGGTTCGCACGATAATGATATTTACAATAATAGAGATATGCGTCATATATAGAAATGTCAATATTACAGTTTTGTTTATCAGTATGCAATTCTTTTAATGCAATTTTGATATCCTTCTTTTTATCCCATAAGGTACATCTTGTTGATTGTATATATTTTTCAGATTCAATTACTATATCTGGATAATAATAACAGATTATGTCAATTATTCTTTCATCATTAATTCCGAGTATTTTTTCGTTTTGATTATTTCGCCATTTATTAAATAAATATTTAATTTCTTCTATTTCTAATCCTTGTTCAGATTCGTCGCATACCATTGTACTATCCCAAAATGTTAAAAATCGTTGTATTTCTGGTAAAAAATTACTAAAAATATTTTGGAATGAATCAGTATCTGCTACATATCTATCGTTCATTTTTTCAATTAGGATATTCTTTAACGGGGTTTGAAAAACAACAGTCGGCAATTTTTTTGCATTTAAAAAATGTTTCCATAAATATTGTAAGTTTTTCCAAGATACTTGAGAACTTTTATCGCCGTTGTTATCAAGATTATCAAATCGAATATATTCATTGATAAAAATCGTAATCAAATTCTCTATATTCAGATTTTTTAAATAAAACACATAGGATTGCAATGCACTATCTTGTGAGGAATGTACATATTCATCAGAGTTAGTATAACGTATAGAATAATGACACGCTACACACAACATATCTAATCCAATTTCTCTTATAATGTTCTCGAATATAGATAAATATTTGATACTCTCGTGGAAATTTAATAAACGACTATTGTAATACTCGTGTCCGTGATATTTAAATTTTAAAGTATGTAATAGATTAATACCAAGATATTCGATACACATTGCATTTACCATCTTTATAAAATTTTTAGTGTAAGGTTGTAAGAAATGGTTCAAGTGTGAATTTTTCTTAAATATGTTGTCTCCTAATACAGTAAGAAAATATTTTGTTTCAGTTTTAGTTGAAAAAAACGAAGGGTATAATGACATAATTACACGTTGAATCGTTTCAGATTCAGGAACAGATTTTATTAACAAGTTTTCTTTTATGCGTTTCATAATCGATGTTTTCGTTTTATATTTCCATGAAATCAGATTGCGGTCTTTTGTAATTGTACTTAATATATTATGTAGGATTTCATCTTCACTATATACTTTGTACTTTACACCATCATAATAAAAAAATTTATCTGTGGATGGCACATAAAAATATTTATTATTTGTTAAAAAAGTTTCTATAAATGATTCTTGCTCTGTTGTTAATTCTTCTGTTCGAGTAATTCTTAGTTGTCTATTAACGAATGTATTTTGGAGAACATTCGGTAATTGATTGCATATATAATTATGTGTTTTCAACGCCATATATGGGTCGTCTGCATATCTTGTATATAGTTCTTGTACAATAAATATTGCGTAGGATACATCAATTACAGTGTTGGTTTTCTTATTTTCTTCTTGTGTAATTTCATGATTTATTGAATTTTCTAAAAAATTGGGAGAACATCCTAATAAAGGAGAATCTATACTACTCATATTATCGATTATTTGTAAAAAATAATATTAAAGATTTATATTGTTTTTTACATTGTAAATTTATAGTGTAATTACGCTTTTTATTGTCGTTGATTTATAGTATTCATCATTAGCATCAACCATAGAAGATTTCATATATTTTACAATCGCAATGTTTGAATTCATCATTTCTGATTTATCCAATACAGCAAACCATTGATACTTAGTTCGTTTTAATACTTCATCTGCTGGAATGTAAATACCATAACAATTTTGTTCCAAATCCAAATATTGTTCTTCCATTAAATTTTCTAAAAGTATTTGTTTGCGTTTAGTATTTTTGATACCAATGTTTTCTCCACCGATTAAATTCATTTTTTGATTATTAATTGCTTTAATACACCACTGACTTGTATCTCCTAAAAATTCATTTTGACTTGTAAAATGTGGACTTTGATTACGTTGTTTTAAATATTTAATTAATTCTAAAACGGTATCATCATTTTTATTGGAACCCATAAAATAAACATTTGGCATAAATAATAAACGTTGTTTTTGTTCTACTAAATTGCTTGTACGGTTAATGGATTCTGATACAAATGGACGCCCGCCAAATAATCCTTCGTTGTATAATTCACGTAAATTTTTTAAACATAAAAATGAATCTGGAACTACCATACCTCCATAATAATATATTAACTGCAATAATCCTAATTCGCGAAAATGAGATTTCATTGGTTCAGCTATTGTGGATACATCAATATCCCAATTTGGGATAAGCTTACTAAATGTTTCATCATCGATTAAGCAAATATGGAAATCATCTCCACAATGATCAATAATAGATTGTATTGTTATATGAAGATATGGTTGGTTTAAATTTGTGGTGTTTCGTGAGTGAAAATCTTTCCATTTACGCGCATTAATTTCATATTTAGAATGTATCCAAATCTTGGGTTTATTGAATCCGTATAGTGGCGAATCATTTAATAGATATTTTTTGATCAATTCATATTCGTCATCTTTGTTGTTAAAATTTTGTTTAAACTTGTTTCCTACATAACTAGCTACCATAATTAAGCTAAATGCAAATAAATAATGGTATGCATTTTTACTATTAAACATCATATTGTATAGTATATATATAATATATTATACATTTGTATTTTATTTATTGAATTATCTAAAAATAAATATGATATTCAATATCATACTTTGATTCAATGTATTTAACATTAGAATTGAACAGAATGCAATTATTTTTACATATTTGTCTTATAATTGTAGTGAAAGTATTATATGTATGTTTGCGTGTAATGTAAAATTGTTTGGAATTATGATAATAGTTTATTATTGTATTTAAAAATGGCTCGTTTAGATTATGAAATATCATTATTTTGTAAGCATTTACATCGAATACATAATATTTATCTTTTTTTAAACATATTTTTTCCAGCAATTCAAATAAAATTTCATTCGGTAATAATTTACAAAATAATTGATTACTCATTATCTATTTTTACAATGGAATATCTATTTATATTATATATTATATATTTATAAAGACATGCCAAAAAACATCGAAAATTGTTGTAAATATTCAGTAAAGAATAAAAAAAATAAATTATGTATTCGTAAAAGTGATAAAAAAATATTCAAATTGCCAAGAAGATTCACGCGAAAAAATTGTATTACAAAACCGATACGCGGGTATAGTATGCGTTCTTCGTGTTCTCCTTATAAAGATTGCGTAATAAAATTATAATTCATAGATTACAATATCGTGTAATTCGTTCGTAAATAACGCTAATTCTATGACATCCTCATGTATATTATGAAAAATAGTAATATATTTACAAATGATTGGTATGATTTTGTATTTTTGCGTTTCGTTTAATAATTGAGTTTTTTTTATAAATACAAAAAAATAATCTAATATATCAATTACAGAGTATCCATAGTCATAAATATCATATAAGATTTTGATAGGATTATTGAGTGAATCATTTGAACGAAATGCTAATATATAGTCTTGAAATTTTTGAAATGAAATGTTAGAACACATTTTCTTAAATGTATCCAATGATATTTGTTTTTCGATTATATATAATTTTTCAAGGTTATTAATTACATTTCTTATAGAATTTTCAGAAATATCCAATATATAATCTTTTATACTATTATCAACTTTAATATTCTCATTTATAATAATATTATCCATTATATCTTTTACTGCTTTATTTGATAATGAATTTATTTTTAATATATGAGTTCGAGATTGAATACTTTCAATTATTTTTTGTATATTCGAACAAGCTGAAATAAAATTAACATTATTATTGTATTTGTCAATATAATTTCGAAATATTTGCTGACATTGTTCATTAATTGTATCTATATCGTCAATTATAATCATTTTTTTCTTTCCATGTATCGATGAATGCGATTGACAGAATGTTTTCATTTCATTTCTATAAAAATTAATGCCTTGTTCTTTGAGATTATTAATAAACATAATATTTGTTTCGGGTAGTGTATCAGTTGTTTTCAATCCATAATATTCACGAATTAATGCATATAAAAATGAGGTTTTTCCACTACTTGGCCCTCCGATTAGCAGTAAATTTAAATCATCAATATTAATTAATACTTTTAAAATTGTACAAAAATCTTCATTCATATGAAAATCTTTAATATAATATGGTTTATACTTGTTAATTATAGTATCCATTTTGATAATAAATATAAAAATTATATTTTTATTTAGTTTTTTCAATAAAAATATATAGAAATATCGTTTTTACTATTATTATATATGTATAAATAATGCCTAGAAATTTTTACGATGTTTTAGGTGTATCCAAAGATGCTACAGATGAGGATATTAAGAAAGCATATAGAAAGTTATCATTACAGTATCATCCGGATAGAAACAATAATCCAGATGCTCTTGAAAAGTTTAAAGAAATTAATGAAGCAAATGAACATTTAAGTGATCGTAATAAAAGACAGCAATATGATTTGGAACAAAGTGGTGGATTTCCAGGTGGATTTCCAGGTGGATTTCCGGGTGGATTTCCGGGTAATGAATTTCATGATATAAATCAGTTATTCAGTGCTTTTTTTGGAGGTGGAGGAGGAGGATTTCCTGGAATGAATGATGATATGGGAATGCCAGGAATGCCAGGAATACGAATATTTCACCAAGGAGGAGGAAATCCAATGCCATCTCAGTTTTTTCAACAATTGAATAAGCCGCCGCCTATTATAAAAAATATACAAATTACATTAGAACAAATATATTTTGGTGGGTCAGTTCCAATTGAAATTGAAAAGTGGAATGTAATTAATAATTTAAGAGAAGATGAGAAACAAGTAATTCATATAACTATACCAGCAGGAATTGACGACAATGAAGTAATCGTTTTAAGAGAATGTGGTAATACCATAAATGGTACATTGAAAGGAGATATTAAAATTTGTATTAAAACATTAAACGATACTGAATTCAAGCGAAACGGGTTGGATTTATCTATTACTAAAAATATAACATTAAAAGAGGCATTGTGTGGGTTTAAGTTTGATATTCAACATATTAATAGAAAAACATTCTCCTTTAATAATTTGAACGAGCCAATTGTAGTTAAGCCTGGGTTTAAGAAAACTATACCTGGTCTTGGCATGAAGCGAGAAAACGCTACAGGTAATTTAATAATCGATTTTAATATTACTTTTCCAGATAAATTAACGGAAGAACAACGTACTGCAATTGAAAATTTATTATAAATAACTAATCATTTTACGTATTACATGTATATCTACATTGTACTATACATGTAATTTATGATGAAATACGTTTTGTTGGGATAGATACATCCACTAAATAAATGGAATTTTCTGTTAAAATAATATATTCTTTACCTACCTTATAAATTTTTGAAATAGGACTTGTATATTCTTCCTCACTTTTAACTAATAGTTTTTCATTGTCTTCTTTAACCCCAATTAAAACGGTTTTGTCTAAGGAATTGGTCCAATAGTCCATTAGTATTGGTTTGTCTTCGACAATTGCAAGCTTAGTAGCATGTAAAAGGGTATTGACTTCGGGTAATCTATACCCATTATGTGTAGTATTTGAATCGGGAGTACTCATTGTTTATATTATAATAAATTATAGAAAATAATTCTTTTTAATCTTTATATTAATTAATTTATATATAATAAAAATGAAAGAGGGTATTATTTATAAATATTTGGATATTTGTATAAATTATTTTAATTTTATGGAAAAATCGTTGTTTTTAACTTCATTATACAACTCTAATTTTTTATTATTAATTGGATTTCGTGCAATAAATCATGTATTTTTATTTAATTCAAATTATATAGATTCTGCTGTAGAAAATACAGAAAAAGCGTACATTTATTATTTAGAATATTTGGAACAATTAAATAAAACAAATATGATGAATGAATTGAATCATATGGATGCCATATTATTTTTATATAATAAAACTATACCGAATTATACCAGTAATTCTAGTGAATCTACGGAAATAGTAAATAAAATAGATACAGTAGATTATGAAATCTATAATCAAATTATGTTAATTTTTCATTTTATAAACAGTCTTTTATTTTGGGAAAACCAAAATATTAAAAGATATGAAATTGTCAAAGAATATATATTTGATTATATTAAATTATTTTTATTATTACCCGAAACCGATATATTGAATTTATATTTTGAATTAGCTCAAAAAAATATTTTATTATTAAATAACGATAATTATGTTTATTTTTTAAAAGAGTCGCATAAACAAATTCGAAAAAAAATAAATAAGAATAAAAACTATTGTATTGAATGGGAAAAAAAATATATACAAAAATTATCAGATATAGATATTAAATGTAATACCATAAAAGATCTTATACACAATTTACTAGATTGATTTGCAATTTTCATTGTAATATTCATTTGTCATAAATATAGTTTTTTTACGCAATTTTATATTTTTATTTTTTATTACTTGTACCTCATTTTCAACATGAATATTATTGTACTCTGTTTCTAGTATATTTTTTATAAAATTATAAATAAAACGCAGTATTTTTTCAGAGCAATTTCCAACAATTAAACAACTACCTGTTCTAAAAATCATAAATGATACCTCTGTATATTTTTTATTTTCAATTAATTCGCTCATTTTCATATTACGGTCTTCTATTAATATTTTACCGTTTTGTTTGACTTCATCAAATCCAATATCGTTGTTAAAATAAAATTTACATTTTACTCCTGGATAACTACATGGTTCATATGCTGTTTCAATTCCATATTTTTCACTTCTTAAAATTGCATATAATTTATCACGATTAATAAAATATCCACAATTGAAATTCGAATTTATAAGTACATTATCATTGTCCTCATTGTCTATGAATTCGATTTGTTTAGGCAAATATGATTGCAAAACTTCCAAAATCATTAATTTCACTGTATCTAATAACTCAGAATTTAGAATACCAGGTATTTCTAATTTTCCAGTATTGAAAACCTTAACGTGAATTTCTTTAAACGTTCCTTTACAATCAAACCGTAATATCATAGCAAAACAATTATAAAATGCGTTTTTTATTTTACCGCGCGAATTTATAATATCTTTTTTCGATAATCCAATTGTAATTTTTCGTTCATCTTTAAATTTTATACGCCTAGCTTCTGGGTTATTAATTTGCTTTATTATATTTTCAGTATAGTAAGATACCTTTTTTAAACGTTCTTGTATTTCTTCATATTCTTCTGGTGTTTTAGAAACAATTTTCATTTGTTTTTTTATAACTCCAGAATTTGGTTTCCAATATTCTATAATTGGAATATTCCAAAAAACGTTATTTATATCAATCTCTTGGTTTAAAAATAAGACCTTGGTTTTTGTTGAAATATATAATTCGTCGCATTTAGGAACAATGTTATTACTTATAATATTTGGTTTTTCTTCAATTATTTTTAGTTTTACTGAGTTAGAACTTTTATTTAATAATCCTCCAACACAAGAACTTGTATTTTGTGTTGATAAATACTGCATCCATTCATCATCAATCGAAAATGACATTCTATTTGTTATAATACATATAAAGAGAATATAAAGTCTTTATATTATTTCAATTTTTTATATTATTTATTGTATTATATTTTTTACATATGAAATGTCTCGATGTATATAATAATTTATTTGTAATAAATTATTCTATATATAATATTTATATTAAAATGGAGGAGCGTGTGCAATCTATATCACTACCGTCATATAAGATAGAGAATAATTCAAAAAAATTAAAACAAAATACGAATTCTATTAAAATTATGAAATGTGATATTAATAATAAATTCGAACCTGAATTTATATCAGGAACGCCGCCTACTCATTTTATCGAGATATTGAAAAAAAGAATCGATGTATATTCTTCAATTCGAGCGTAATTACAATAACAATATCATATATTTTTAGTATAATATTCGTGTAATTGATAACAGAAGTAATTTAAAGATTGTTCTATTTTAACATCAGTATTATGTATTAAATTGGTTATTATATTTAATATATCTTTTTGTATTATTGTTGGTTTATTACGTATAATATAGTTAAAATAATTGATAATAATTGTTTTTTTATCAATATTATATTCATTACTTAGTTCATGCATATATAGTACAATATCAGTTGGATTCGATTTCTTATTTATCAGCATTTTATGTATATTTTCAAAATTATTATTATTGATTATTTTTATATGTAATTCATTTGATTTGAGGGTTTGATTCAATTGAATAAAATTAACCATACTTCTAATGTCAGAATGATACATATTTTGGATTGTATAAATTGAATCGTCGTTTATATTTAATTTTTCATTGATTGAAATGTTCTTTATAAAGTTATGAATATCTGATTTGGGTAATTGATTAAAACGAATGCAAATAAATTCATTTTGTAATGATTCTTCAATTTTACTTATGTAATTACATATCAAACAAAATTTAATATTATTTGAGCACGTTTGTAGTAAATATTTTAAAGCCTGTTGTGCATTTTTAGTCATATAATCAACTTCATCCAATATTACAAACTTTAAACCAGTATCAAATAAATTTTTAGTTTTAACAAATGTTTGGATTTGGTTTCTTATAATATCAATTCCTCTTTCATCGGATGCGTTCAAATGTATTACAAGATTTTTATTTATCTTATAATGTTTTGCCTGAAATTCATTGATTAAATTGATAATAGTAGTTGTTTTACCAGTTCCAGGTGGGCCATAAAAAAGTAGATTTGGAAAATAATTTTTTTCTAATATATTTTGGAATAATTCGCGATTTAATGGATCAAGGACGATATTATCAAATTCAGTCGGTCTATATTTCTCAACCCAAGGAATCGTATTCGATTTTTCCATGTGGAATACATAATGTAATTTTTATGTTTTATATTTATTTTACTTTTGTAAATATAATACGCTATATAAAATAATTATTTTCTTGTAAAATTCGTGTATAATTGTAAAAATCGTCTATGCTCATATAATGACATGCTATTATATTTTGAATGTTAACCATATTTAAATGACAAGGATATCCAATGTAATTACATGTTAAAAATGTTAAATCATCCGCGTAAATAATTGTCGCGTTTATATTCTCCTGTTGAACATAATAACTAACTGCTACATCACATGCAGGTATTAAATGTTGAATATTATTTTGAATGCATATATTTATCCAGTCTGACATCAATTTATTTAATTGTGGATATATTTTTTCCAAACAATTATATGTAATAATAAATCCTGGACCTCCTGCATGAAAATAATAATTCTTATCGCCAATTTTACGACTACATCCATGACCTCCAATATATGAGGACTCGAGTGGGTTAAATTTATTTATATAATACAGTAATTTTGGTATATTTAAATATGTATCAGTACCACAGCATATAACAAATTCTGGTTTGTAATTTTCATATATATATTTTAATCCCAAAAATTGCTTATACGATGCAGATAGATAATCATCTTTAACAGTTGGTAAATTTATATAGTTAGGACCAACAAATTCAGGATTAACCTCTTCACCTAAAAAAAATAATAGTTTTACTTCATTTGTACATAATTTCCCCCAAGTTGCATTTATAGCGTTGATTTCATTTATATATTTGTCAATTTTATCACAAGCGTAAACACATATAATTAATTTGTATTCTTTTTTATGTTCTTGCATTTGTCTTTTATCGTAATTATATGTTTATATTATTTATTTATTTATTATTTATATCAAATATTTTAGGCCATTGTATTGGAATACAAAATAAACAACACGTTGATGATCTATCTGTATTATATGTATTTGGCGTAGAATCAATTGGCATTATATAAAAACTAGGATCAGATTCTATATTTAATTTACATTTTTTCGATTTTTTATAAAATATTTTATTCATTTTCTTATCTTTAATGTTTTCTCCAGTATCTACCTTGTGCATGTAATAATCAATCATTTCTTGATTTGTTAATGGAGTGGTTGTTGATTGCATTCTTTTATACTTCTTTAACATAATAAAATAAACGATAACAAATATTTCAATTTTATAGAATAAAATTGAAATAAATAACATAAGTTAAATAATAACAAATAAATTCTCTAAATAAATCTAAATAATAAGATGGAAAATGGCTTTTTAGAAATAGTTTTAGGACCAATGTTTTCAGGAAAAACTAGCGCATTAATAAAAAAATATAATGAACTGAAAAGCCAGACAGAAAAAGTAATTGCCGTTAATTTTATTGCAGATAAACGATATCATGATACACTATTGTCTTCCCATGATAAAGTAATGATCCCTTGTATAATGATTGAAGATATTCATGATTCGTGGTATAATACAAATAATGAATATTATTCGATATTGCACGGATGTGAATATATATTGATAAACGAAGCGCAATTTTTCAATAAATTATATGAGGTCGTAATTAGTATGTTAGATCATAGTAAAAAAGTATATTTGTATGGATTAGATGGAGATTTTAACAGAAATAAATTTGGACAAATGTTAGATTTGATTCCATTATGCGATAATGTTCAAAAATTACATGCAAAATGCGATAAATGTAATTTACATGCAATATTTTCACATAGAATTACGAATGAATCTTCTCAAGTAGTAATTGGTTCCGATAATTACATTCCATTATGTAGAAATTGTTATGTTAATAAAAAGAAATAATTTCAAATAAATTGGTATTTGTAATATAGAGTATTTTTTTATAGTATAATAATATATAATTTATTATACTATGAGTGATGTTTTAGATAATACAGATCCAGTGGTATCAGACCCAGTGGTATCAGACCCAGTGGTATCAGACCCAGTGGTATCAGACCCAGTATCAGACCCAGTATCAGACCCAGTATCAGACCCAGTATCAGACCCAAACGTTCATATAGTTGCAGATCCATTTAGCTATATGATTGCGACACCGACTGCAGAACCAACACCAACACTAGAACCAGTGATTGTTCTAACGCCTGCTGAAATAAGCGCACAAAAATGTACGTACATAAATAATATACAAATTGTTCCGACTATCTTGAATGAAAATGAATTGCATATTGAACCAATTGTATTTGAAAATTACGTAGCAATGGAACAACTATCGAATGATAATATAGATGGTATTGTGTATAAGTATTCTGTATATGGCAATCCAGCAATGAATTTATTATCTAGACCATTTCATACTACAGAACAAATGTATGAAGATGTAGGCTTAACCGAAAGAACCAAAAGTATATTACAGCAATATTTAAATTCATTATTAGAAAAAAAAGAAAAAATTAATATTCTTGAATTAGGAGTAGCCGATAATGGTAATACAAATTCTACAACACAGATATTGATATCAAATAAACGACCCCAAGATGTTTATTGTGGTATTGATATCATTCAAAAAAATGCATGGAATGGTGAAAATATAAATATTATTCATTCACCATCAGAATATATTGATATTAACATAGATAGATTAAATAGTTTAAATGTGAATGAAATTGATATGTTAGTTATTGATGGCTGGCACAGTATGGAACAATTATATAAAGAATGGCAATATACTCGAATCTTATCCAGTGTAGGAGTAGTATTTATAAACAGTGTTAATTTATATCCAGGTCCTTATTATATTACTAAAAGTATTGATGATACAAAATATGATATATATAGATATTTATCTGATGTGAAAGACAATGGCATTTGTGTAGCAGTTCGTAAATAATTTTATACTAAATAAATTACTATAAAATTATTATTTAACAAAATTAAACTGTGCGATTTTTACGAGTGCCAATTTTAACATATCCGAATTTGCCTTTTTTGTATCCATATCCGGCTTTCTCTAAACGTTTCTCTTTTTTAGCAGTCTTGTGTTTCTTTAATGATACAACTCTACCGTGTTTATTCATTACTAAATCTTTTGCAGTTAGCCCACCACTGGTTTTGTATGCATTACCTCTTAAAACTTGGATTCTTGAACCGACTAATTCAGGATAAGTTTTACCGTGAACGTGATATAATCCGTCTTCGTGTCTGTCTGGTCTTTTCATTCTGTTATATAATATAATATAATATAAGAAAATATTATGTTATGCTAAAATAAAATTAGGATGAAGTATTGTTATTGGTTATAGAATTCGCACTATATTGTCTTATATATTGAGAACACCGCATTGCCTTGCTTTGCTGTGTTGAATTTGTCGCAGTATTAAATTTTTTTAGATTTTTTTGCGTATCCGCTTTTTCACAGTTTGATGCAGCACAATATTTAAATATATCATTTGAACGTTTCCATTTCATCAACATGGTTTATATATATTATTATATAATAATATATTATATTTTATTAACAAAAATTGAAACACTAAATAAAGATATAAATATAGGTATATTATTTGCTTATTCTTATAAATCATGACAACCGAAACTAAACTTGCACAACAATATCAACGTAAAACAGACCGACAACATATCTTGGATAATCCAGATACATACATTGGTTCCGTTGAAAATGTCGATGCTAATATGTGGATATATGAAGAAGATACTAAAAAAATCAGTTTAAAAAACATCGAATACGTTCCAGGATTATACAAACTATTTGATGAAGGTATTGTTAACTGCAGAGATCATGTAATTCGTATGATTCAATCTCCTATCCTAGATAAAAAATTTGTTTCAGAAATTGCGGTGTCTGTTGGCGAGGATGGAATCATAACCATGACGAATGATGGTAATGGTATTGATGTAGCAAAACATCCAGAATACAACATTTGGATTCCTGAACTCATTTTCGGTCATTTACGAACATCTACAAATTATAACACAGAAGAGAAAAAAATCGTAGGTGGTAAGAATGGATTTGGATTTAAACTAGTACTTATATGGTCAACATATGGTAGAATCGAGACAATCGACCATATCAGAGGGCTAAAATACGTACAAGAATTTAAAAACAATTTAACTGAAATTTGCCCGCCTATAATTACAAAAGTAAAAACTAGCAAACCTTATACAACAATTACATTTAAACCGGATTATGTAAGATTTGGAATGCCCGGTGGAATTACATCGGATATGTTTTCACTTATGAAAAAACGTGCTTTTGATATAGCCGCGGTAACTGACCATTCAGTTAAAAAAATCAAGGTTAAATTCAACGATGAATTGGTACCCGTTAAAAACTTTCAACAATATATTGATATGTATATTGGTGCGAAAGATGCTTCTCCAAGAGTGTATGAATCAAATGATGATCGATGGGAATATGCAGTCGCACTTTCACCTACTCATGAATTTACACAAGTATCATTTGTGAATGGTATATGTACATTTAAAGGAGGTAAGCATGTAGATTATATTATGGGACAAATTACCAGAAAATTGGCAGCATATATTGAAAAGAAGAAAAAGATAAACGTTAATCAAAATTCAATCAAAGAACAATTGATCTTGTTTTTAAGATGCGATGTTGAAAATCCAGCGTTTGATAGTCAAACAAAAGATTTCATGAATACACCTTCTACAAAGTTCGGTTCAAGTTGTATTGTATCAGATAATTTCATTGAAAAAGTAGCAAAAATGGGTGTCATGGATGTAGCGTGTTCTCTTACAGAAGCAAAAGAAAACCGTGCTGTAGCAAAAAAAACGGACGGGTCTAAAACAAAAACCATTCGCGGAATTCAAAATTTCATTGATGCCAATTATAGTGGAACTGAAAAATCAAATGAATGTATTTTAATTTTATGTGAGGGATTAAGTGCATTGTCTGGTATTGTTTCAGGATTATCCAGTAATGATCGTAATACAATTGGTATTTATCCACTAAAAGGTAAGTTGCTGAATGTACGCGGTGAAACGGTTAAAAAAGTATCCGAAAATAAAGAGATTACAGATTTAAAGAAAATTTTAGGCTTAGAAAATGGTAGAGAATACAAAACAATGACAGATGTTCATCGTAATTTACGATATGGTAAAATCATGATTCTTTGTGATCAAGATACAGATGGTTCTCATATAAAAGGTTTATGTATTAACTTGTTTCACAGTGAATGGGCGTCTTTAATCAAGATACCTGGATTCTTATCATTTATGAATACCCCTATTTTGAGAGCAAAGAAAGGAAGCCAAACGTTGTTGTTTTACAATGATGGTGAGTATCAAAGATGGAAAGATTCTATTGGACAACACATTGCAAATACATGGACGATTAAATATTTTAAAGGGTTGGGTACTTCAACGTCATCGGAATTCAAAGAATATTTTGCGAATAAGAAGATAGTTGATTTCGTGTATAGTGAAAATAGTGATGATACCATTGATAAAATTTTCAATAAAAAAAGAGCAGATGATCGTAAGACATGGCTTGAATCATATGATAAAACCAGTTATTTAGATACAACGAGACTAAGTGTTCAATATGAAGAATTTATCAATAATGAAATGATCCATTTTAGTACATATGATTGTGCGAGGTCAATCCCAAATATGGTAGATGGGTTAAAAATATCTCTTCGAAAAATATTGTATTCTGCGTTTAAACGCAAATTAACATCTGAAATTAAAGTAGCTCAATTTTCAGGGTATGTATCAGAACATAGCGCATACCATCACGGCGAAGCTTCATTAAATGGTGCTATTGTTAATATGGCACAAAATTTCGTAGGTTCAAATAACATAAATCTATTACAACCTAACGGACAATTTGGTACTAGATTACATGGCGGTGATGATAGTGCAAGTGAAAGATATATTTTCACTATGTTAAATAATTTAACTCGTTGTATTTTCCCAGACGCAGATGATTCTGTATTGAATTATTTGAATGACGACGGAACAATGGTTGAACCTGAATATTATGTTCCGATTATTCCATTTGTATTAATCAATGGTATTTCCGGTATTGGAACAGGATTCTCATCGAGTATTCCTTCATACAATCCAAAACAAATTATTGATTATTTGAAATCGAAATTATCCAATACTCTATATTCTATTCCATTCGTTCCATATTATGAAGGGTTTAAAGGAACGATTTCTGATATAGATAAAGATGGTTCATCGAAACCAACCAAGTATCTAATCAAAGGTGTATATGAAAAAATTAGCGAAGATAAAATACGTATTACAGAATTACCAGTTGGTACATGGACGATGCCATACACTACCTTTTTAGAGTCATTGATGGATGGTTCGACTGTAGATAAATCAGGTAAGAAAATACCACCACAAATTAAAGATTTTGTATCAGTTTGTACAGAAGTAGCCGTCGATTTTACAGTTGTATTTCCAAAAGGTAATTTGGTTGTACTAGAAAAAACAGTGGATGCTAACGGTATCAACGGAGTTGAAAAATTATTAAAATTAACAACTACCGTAAGTACTACGAATATGCATTTGTTTGATTCAAATTGTAGATTACATAAATATACTTGTGTAGAAGAAATTATAGATTCATTTTATACAATTAGAATGGGTCTATATGAAAAACGCAAAGCTTATTTGGTAGATGATTTACGTAAAAAACTGGTGAAATTAACAAATAAAGCAAGATATATCCAAGAGACGTTATCGGGAGTGGTTGATTTGCGTAAGAAGAATGCTGGTCAAGTAATAGAGTTGATGAATTCGCGCAAATTTGATATGATTGATGGAGAATTCAAATACTTGATTAAAATGCCGATGGATTCAGTGACGGAAGAAAATGTAGCCCATATTATGCGTGAAAGAGATGACGCACAAAAGGAATTGGAAATATTAATTTCGACCACACTAGAACAGATGTGGATGAAAGAATTGTTGCATTTGGAAAGTGAATATACTGCATATAAGAAGAAGCGTCAGGATATTCAATGTGGAGAAAAATCTACTACGTCTATTAAAAAGAAGGTTAAAATTGTAAATAAATAAAAATAATATACTTAATAAAAAAACATATTTTATATAGTATAATTTTTTATTGATTTATCTTAGTCGTGATTGACCAGTTCGGTTTCGCGTAATATTTATGGCAAATACATCAAGTGATACATTATTACTCTAAACCCAAGGTTTGAGTTCAAGTTGTTTGTATTCGCGATCATGATGTTGAGGTAATACTAAAGGTACTACTAATGAGCTCTGGTCTTGACAATAACGTTCATATCCAACTGCTTCATTGTATACAGAAGGAATGCAGTAATCTAATACTATTTTATTTAGTCGTTCAACTTGTTTTGTTATATCAGTAGCATAATGTTCAGCGTATTGTAAATATGTACTACGCATTATGATCTTTAAGTTATTAATGTTTTGGTTTGGAATAATATACTTCTTATTGGACATTTCATATACACCTGCACGTAATCCATTTTGAATGATTTGAATGTTCTCTTTGCAAAAGAAAACTTGTGCTAGAACATTGTCCTCAAAATTACCAGTAAGCGATTCGCGATAGTCAGTAGCACGATTTGTAATAGATATTTTTTCGGCCATTTGAAACTGAATATCTGGATTCGGTGGTTGAATAATATTAACACGTCCATTATATCTTTCTAAATCTAATATCTTATTAACATAATTAACTGATTCTGGATTTAATTTTGTATGATTTGAAAACATTAGTAGTAATAATAAATATGTATATATTTATTCTATATATTTTTCATATATTTAGGATAACAAAATATAAACTATATATATATATATATATATATATAGTATAACAGAATGTCATTTTACACGATTGTTGTTATTATAGCGATTATAATACTTATACTAACATTAACCAGTGTAGGTTTATTAATTAGACGTTTAAATACATCTAAAAAAACGTTTCCGCCATCTGCATCAGACTGTCCTGATTATTGGGTTGCAACAAACGATGGTTCATGTGCAATTCCAACTGTAACAAATGTTCCAACAACTGGATACGCTAATACTGGTCAAACACCAGGTTTGGCTTCTGGTTCTATTAATTTTACCAATGCAGCATGGAAAAATCAAGGAATAAGTGAATTGTGTGCTAAAAAAAAGTGGGCGAATAAGTATAGCGTTCTTTGGAGCGGAGTATCCAATTATAATTCTTGTGATGCATAACATAATCATATTATTCCATTTTCTTATTATTTGTTTTTGTTATGCTATTATTACCTAAATAAAAAATCAATTTTTCAAATAACTCTCAACTCACTATAAATAATATAATTTTTGTATATAGAATTATATTATAATATTTTACTAAAATGGAAAACGATAAGTTATGGAAAATAACAAAACAAATAAAAAAAGTAAAACAAATCGATCAAGATCTATTGAATGCGGCTTATTTTGGAAATGAACGATTGGTGCGAAAATATATAAAAATGGGCGGTAATGTAAATTTTATGGAGGAAAGAGATGGTTGGCAAGGTATTCATTACGCAGCAAGATGGGGTATTGTTCCAATGTTATTATCATATTTATATGCAGGTGTAGATCCGAATACAAAAACAAAAAACAGAGAGACGTCTTTACATAAATGTGCGAGATGGTGTACAAAGGATTGCGCACTTATATTATTGGATAGAGGCGCTGATTCCAAAATAAAAAACTCGGATGGAAATATTGCATCGGAATTAACAAATGATCCAGAGATGAAATTTTTATTAGATAATTATGAGGAATATAGAAAAATTCAACTGGAAAGAGGAATTGAAGAACTGAAATTGATTTTTACTAAACATAAAAAAGAAATTAAATCGCCTGTTTTGCAATATATTATGCGGAAGGGTTAGTTTTTACCTTTTATTTTAGTAGATGATTTGACTGATTTAGCTTTATTTTTTGGTTGTGTATTGAATTGTTTAAATAATTTTAAAGCATCATCCTGCATTTCTGTATTTAATTCAATTATGTTAAATATATCTTGTTTTAATTTTAATATTTTTTTGTTTGATTCTGATATTTCTTGTTCTAATTTTGATATTTTTTCTTTTAATGTCATTTCATTCGTTTTTAATGTGATTTCAGGTAAAGGAGCGTCCATCCAATCATCATCACTATCATCCTTACCGCCGCCATCTTTTTCATTTGGTTGTAATTTTTCTAATTTTGCTAATTCTGCTTCTAATTCTGCTAATTTCAATTCTTCTAATTCTAATTCTATTTGTTTATCTTTTAATATTTTAAAAAAATGATCTTGTTGATTTTCAGTAAATGATACTTTATTTAAACTTTCTGTTAATGTATCTTTTTGTGATTTTTTTTCATTGTATTTTTTTACGTCTGGATTATCTTTGCTTTCTTGAATTAACCGCTCAATTATAGCCTTATATTCTGCAGTTGCGGTTTCTACTGCCTGATTAAAACGAGGTAAGTTGCTATGAAGTCCTCCTGCATTTAATATCTTGTTCATATGTCTTTCGTGCATTGTATGTTTTGTGCTGGTATCGCCTATTAGTTCAGATACACTTTTAACATTGTGTTTCTCTAATATTATCATATATTTACTGTCATTTTTATACATATCATCTCTATTTATATTAACCGCTGATATTCTATTTTCTGGAGAATTTAAAGCTTCATTTATGTATTGTATAATTTCTAGAGCAATATATTGATCAATTGAGTAATTTCTCTTAGGGTTAAGTAATTCACATCGTAAATAAAAATTATTCTTGTTTGTATCCAACTCTATATGCCATTCTAAATTAAAATGTTGTTTATTACTTGGGTCTTTGTCTTCTGTTATATGATATCTTGTATCATGTCCATTATTTGTTGATTGTAAAAGAAAATTTGGATCTGTACTTTCCATAAACATTGAAATATGTATTGGGTATTCACTTTGTTTTTGAAAATCTTTAAATTGTATAAAAGTATCTCCGTTGTTGGTGGTTTTTGATGTTAACATATACTCTTTTGGCCCTTCTCCTGTTGGAAGATATTTGGTAATAAAAAAACTATTGCGATCTTTTGATATATTTGAATTATTTAATTTTTCTTGTATATTTCTTACAATAGATTGTGTAGCATAACTCATAACATCATTAACCAATTGTATCGAATCGGATGATTCCATTAATTTAGCTCCTCCGCGAATTTTTTTTACTAAATCAAAAATAAAATCAAATCCATTATTATCACTTCTTCTATTTATTTGAATAGAACCAAAATATCCTAAAGGAATACTTAGGCGTTTCGTTGAGTTCAGTGGTCTCATCGGTATTGTCAGTATCATAGTTCTCATAGAACGGTGTGTTTTTCGATTACGTATAGTATTTTTACTACGTTTTCTCGTTGGCATTTAGTTATATTTTATATATTATATAAATAAATAAATAGCTAATTCACTTGGAATTTTGATACACTTGGATGTTCTCCATAAGTATATTCGAACTTAGATAATGCTACCTCTCGTTGATATAATACATCATTTCTTTCATGATCTTCAATCATTTCATTGATTTCATATTTTAATCTACGTAAATTATCAATTTCAGGAGTCAAATCTCGAATATATATATCAATTGCAGTTTTCAATGTCTCTTTATGTTCTGTTTTTTTATAGTCATCAATCATTTTTCGTATTTTTTTATGAATATCGTGAATAATCGTATTTTTCTTTTGTATCATTTCTGTTTTATGCTGGTTATTATACAAATCATTATACAAACTAAGATTATTCGCGAATAATTTACTATCGTTGTTATATTCTTGTATTTTTTTTGTAAATAGTTGTGCAGATTGGTTTTCCGATATATAACTAAATAGTGTATCCATTTTTTGACGTATAATTTCATTTTTGGTATCATCAATGCTTTCTTTAAATAAATTAACTAAAACTTCAATTGGTTTTGAATCTCCCCTTGATAATTTAATATTCAATTCACATGGGTTATTTTTATCTCCACAAATCGCAGAATATCCACTGGAAGAACACGAAAAGATTGAACCCACTGGACGGCGACATTTAATACATTTGGGTTTAACTAATGCTGCTTTTTTACTGGCCATTTTCTTGTTTTCATATTTTTCAAATACTTTATGTTTTGCACTATTCAAAGTTTTCTCATAATTAGATTTTAATTCGAAATATTTATGTAGCGCTTCTATGTAATTGACTTTCTTTTCAATTTGTTTTTTTGTTTTATTTTCATCTTCATCGTTTTCATTATCAACCAGTTCCATTTCTATTGGATTGTTTTCTGATACAAACTCGAGAACGGTTTCAGGTAAGTTTTCAACAATAATTAGTGGATTGTTGGATATATGTAATGTTTTCAGATTAACCAAATTTTTTAAATCTAAATGTTTTAATTTATTTTGTTCGCAATACAAAGATACTATACTCTTTGGTATATTACTCAACTTTTCTATCTTATTATCATTACAATGAAATTCTTCTAACATAGATAATTTAGAAAAATCGAAGGATACTAAATAATTATGATCGCAGTCCAAATATGTTATCGAAGACGGCAAATCTTCAAGTTCAACGAGTAAATTTTTAGCACAAATTAATTTATTAACTCCTTCGGGAACGTGGTATATATTCGTAATTTCACCTTCACCGAATATAATTGTTTTAATATTATCAAATCCCTTTTCGGAAAGAATCGATAAATCCAAAACACCGTGCAACGGTGAGTTTATATTTAATTCACTAACGTTTGTATTCAAATTGCTTATAATATTCGAAAATTCAGATTGTGCAGTATTATTATCTTTAATAATAGATTCTCGTTTAACATGAATAATATTCATAATTAACTATAAATTAGCTATATATAATTATGTAATATACAAAGTTCTCCATACAAACATAAATATCTTCTAAATATTTTCTTGTATTGTTGTTGGTAAATTTGTAATTGAAGATGTAGAATTATACTGGGGTTGTGTAGGTTGATTTCGACGGTCTGTTTGATATTGACGTATTTTTGATAATATATAATCTTGTTCGTTTCTCATTTTTATATGTTGTTCATATGGTGTAAGTTTTCGTTTTCTACAAAAATATAGTACAATTCCTATGACAATTACTATGATTATAAATAAACCGACATTGAAAACCCAACCATATAAAACATCTTTATGTTGATGACATTTATGCAATGTATCGTATAAGTAATTTTTAACATTCGGTTCAATCAGTCTAGGAAAATCCATTTTAGTTTTGGTATTATATTTCTTAATGGGAAAAAATTAGTAAGACTTTAACAAATTATTGTCAATAGAATATATAAGTAATGAATTCTGTATTACCGAATCCATTTGAATTATTTAAAAAAAAAGAAAAGGAGAACTTAGAAAATAAAGATGCAAATAACGATAAAATAAATAAAGATAATTTTAAACGAAAGCCGAAATATTTTGTATTACCATTAACAATCGCATTTAGCATTTTATTTTTTATATCAGTATTTATTTACTATGTAATGAATACATTTTTGTATAAAAATATTTCAACTGAACGATATACGAATGTTCCAACAAAAGATGGCGAAAAAAATGATTTCTGGTATTTATTTCGGTCGAAAGTACTTGAAAACAGATTTTGGACTTTTGTCATACTATGGGGAGTAGTGGTTTTTATTAATATATTTATGCTCAGTGAAGTATTTAAAATAAAAGAACCAGTTAATATTTTAACAATTACAAGTATTTTATTTATAACCATTGTTGGTTCTACATTTTTCATTATAGGAAATATACCTAGTTTAGTAGAAGTATTTGAAAATACATTCGGGTATTTTATAATAAATAAATTTTTTGGGTTGAAAGATACTATGAAAAACATATTTAAAACGAAACAATTTGATAAGACAGTCGACGGCGAAGATTCCAAATTTGAAATGCCATTCAATATATTAATTACGCCATTTGATATTCCAAAATTCAATGATATGTTTGATGCATTACCTAAAGAGTCAGACGGCGAAACCGATTTTTATTTGAATCCAGATTTAAAAGAAGATGAATTAGAAGATGTTCGTAAAAATATTTTGAAATTGGTTTTTATAAAAAATAATGTAGGTCATTTCACGTGGATATATGTAGCATCCATAATAACAATATTAGCTACTATTAATACTATGCTATAATATAAAAAATATATAAAAAATCTATTTAAAAACATTTTTATATTATTAAATATAAAAATGTTAAGACGTGGATTTTCTACAGTGAACACACTATTCAAGCCATCTGCTTTAACCGTATTTGAGAAATCGTGTTATTATAAAGTAGATTTCAAGATTAGCGAAGATGTTTCTGTTCGCGAAGCAATTAATCGTTTTTCTGCTTTCAAAATCGGTTGTCTTGCAGTAACAAATAAAGAAAATAAAGTAGTAGGAGTTTGCTCCGAACGTGATTTTATTACAAAAGTTCCATTTGATAAAAATATTACAGAAACTAAAGTGAAAGACATATGCACATACGAACCGATTATAATTGCAAGAAAAAATGATTCTCTCGAAAAATGCATGAGTAAGATGATGTTCAAAGATATTCGTCATTTGTTAGTAATTGATGATAAAAATGAAGAGTTCATTGGAATGATATCAATCAAAGATTTAATTCGCGAAATTATTAATAAAAATAATGATACAATTACTCGTTTAAGTGATTTCAAGATGGGTAAAGGTGCTTATTTTGGAAGTGAATAGATTATTGATTTTACTGATAAATAATTTATTTATGATAGTATATATTATTTATCCAAACATGATATAACTTAGTACTGCTAAATAAGAGAAAATAGCTACAATAATCGAAATTACCCAAATTGGTATAACAGTTTTATGTTTATATCCTAAACCAAATGGACGAAACCCGCCTTCTTTATTATATATTAATGACGGTTTTATAATATGTACTAAAGTGAAAGACAATAAAAATAAAAAAATAGCTATATTCACTTTATGAATTCTTACAAACTTTTTTGTTAAAAACATTTTACGGTTGTTTCTATAATCTAATATACTAGTATAAAATTATAATGAAAATTATAACTATAATTTTATTTTTTTACCAATCTCCAAAATCGTTTTCATCTTCACGATGATCTCCGTAAAAATCACCATCTTGATAATCTTCGCCAAATTGCTGTATTTCCAACCCTTCATTATCATATTCATTTGATATTTCTCGATTTTCTGCATTTTCTAATTCATTTGCGTCCATACCATTCTCTCCATTGTCAGCATATTCTTCTATAATATTTTCCATGATTTCGCGGTCATATGTTTTTGGATCATATTTAACTAAGCCTTTTTGTAAGCCGACATTCCATTTACCAATCTTATATTTCATCAACATTTCTTCAATTTTACGTTCATCATTGTCTTTAATATCACCTAAACCTTTCACTAACTTTTCTTTTTCCTTGCTCTTTGATTTACGTATTTTTTTGGATATTTCTGAATAAGATAATACGAGTGATTTATTTTCTTGTTCAATATCTAAAAATGTAATTAACAATTTTGCAACTCTCGTTTGTAATTCCTTCATATTACCAATAATTATGTCAATTTCTTGACCATAATCATATTCTTCATTTGTTTCTTCGTTTCCAATTCCAATTAATTGATCGGCCTCATTCTTCGTTTTAGCAATTTCTGCTTTGTATTGACTCTTAATTTCTTCTATATCAGTTCTCAATAATTCAGAATCTTCCGCACAAACAACGTAATTATATAAACAAGAATACCAAAAAAAAATGTAGATCATATTAATGGATTCGTTATCAAATATCGAATAAAAAATATCATTGTTCTTTTCAATTGGAGAATGAACTGGAAATTCATTCACTAATAAAAATAAATCGTTTAATCGATTTTGAGATTCTTCTAATAATTTACTTAGTACTTTATCTCCATGGAATTCTTTTATATTACTCCAGAAATCAGATATAGTTTTTTCTAGATTTCTTACATGAATTCCGGATAATTGCCAATGTTTTGGTATAGTTTCAAATATAGTTCCTGTTAAAATCATTTGTGGAAATACTTTTGACATAGAATAAATAGAATTTCGTACGAATGTAGTCATAGTATACATAGTATCACGACTCGATAAATTAGTATCTGTTATTTCTAATAAAAAATCTTGCATTTGTTCATACCGTGTATTAGATAAATTTCCAGATTTATCTAAAAATTGCACGATCGAATAGAACATCCGCTGATTTGCATTCGCTAAATAATTTTTCATTTTTTTTAGTTCATCGCGTTCTTCTGCTACCATTGCATTCGGTTTATACGATGTTAAAACATTCCGTAAATGTTCTCTAAATTTAGCATCGATTATATCAGATTCTTTTGCATCAAATGTTTGTAATAAATTAAGCAATGTATCAACTTGTGTATATTTTAACAAAGATTTGGTTGTTAACCTATTATTATTACGTATAATCGTCATAAGTTGTTGTAAATCGTCTAATTTATAACGTTTACCATTTTGTTTTAAAAATTCAATCTTATCTATCAAAGATGATTTTATTGGATAACCCGCTGGTTTTTCCGAAACAACCGGTAATAATTCATCTGGTATTGGAATATCTTTATCAAAATGACAATAGTGAATAAACGCAGCGTATATATCAGGTTCAGTTATATCTTGAGAAATAACTGGATAATTTATTCTTGTAATTTCTTTATGGTATAGTAAAGATGGTTTCGCAAGTTGTCTAAATTCATATAGAAATTCAGATATGTTATCTGATATTTGAATATAATCGTTAATAGTATTATCGTTTGCTATGAAATAATCCATTGGTCTTGATATGGAAGATTCAGTACAACATGCATTTTCCAAGAATGGTTCTTTGCTGGAAGTTTTTAGTATTGGATCTATTTTTTTTATGATTTTATTTATTAATTCGATTAATCCATAACCGTAATAAATACCCTTGGTTTTAATAATATTTAAATATTTACGTTGATCCTTATGCCCTTTTTTAACCATTTCAAAAAGATCCTTCTCAAAATCACGAGATACTGGGTTTAGCGCACCCATGGTAAATTTAACTACTGGAGGTAAAAAAGAACGCCATTTATCGATACTATGTTCTTCTGGAACAACTTCATCCGGATGAAGAATCGAATACTCACGTTTAGTTGCATACATATCCATAATGTCATTTCGCGATGGAATTAAAAAAGTTTCTATTGTTTCTCGAATTTTTTTTACATAATCTTCTAATTTTAATCGTTCAATTGCATTCCATGGTTCAATAGCGGTTTTTGTCTTAGGAGCATTTCTATCAGAAGGGTTTGTCATTTTAAACATTATACATGCAATATATTCAATACCAGTAATATCTTCAACACCGCCTGACAGTGGATACCCGCTAAACGATCGAATACATCCCGGAAAAGTTTTTTTAACACGAAATGATGGTATTGCAGTTTGTATAGATATTAGTATACATGCTGCTATAATCCAAAACATCAATCGATTTTTATATATTTCATATGGTATTGGACGCACGCCTCGTTTTTTCTCCATTTTTTTTGCATTTTCTTCATACAATTCTGGTGGTTGAATATTTTTATTCATAATTTCATTTGTTGTTCTTATAACAAAATCTTCTATGGAATCTGTTGGTATTCCTATATTAGAACATATACTATCTGTAATATTGTATATCATTTTGTTAAGGTTGTCCTCAAACAATATTGTTTTATCTATTTTTGTGAAATCTGAACCAGAAAATATTTCTGTAAGTTTTCCATCCAAATCTTTTTCAATAATACTGTGAGTAATCATACGAAATCCTTCTTCAGTATATTCATCTTCTGTAATAAAATCTATTTTTCTCAGTATATAACCAGTGTATTTATCTACAATTGAATCGCTGTCATCGCTTAGTGTCCCTTGACCTGCACACAATTCTTTTAATATCCGCGTGTATTCATCACTTGAATGTAAAAATGCGTTTGCTAATTTATTTAAACTGTTTGGTAATAGTTTCGTATTTGTATCTTTGCAATATAACCAGTGCATATCTTCTTTTAATTCATTTATCATTGGTTCTCGACAAAACATATCAACGAATTTGCATATATCTTCTTGTTTTTTTGAAAAATCATCTTGAGCAAGTATCAAATCGCGTAATTTATTATGAGGAGATGTTATAATTTCTTCTGAAATAGTCATTTTACCTAATTCGAAGACATAATTATTATATTTTGTCATTCGTATTTCGCGCAACATTGTTTCGCTATGGATTTTTTTGAAATCGTCGGTAAGGCGTTTCTTAACTACTTCTTCTAATTGTTCTAATGACATGGTTATACGATTTTCAAATTCTTTGACCATACGCGTTTTTGTTAAATCCTCTAAACGGTGTTGTGTTGTCTTTTTGGATTCACAAACATTATTGGATTGATTTTTATAACAATCTTCGCGTATATTACAAAATAATGTGTTTGTATCGATAAACGCTTCTGAATCAATATTCGAATCATGTACCCATTGGTCTTTAAGTCGATAGTAATATCCGTTCTTTTCGCGCATTTTTGCTTCCAAATCTACTTCTTTTTTTTCTTTTTCTGTTAATTTATCGTAATCGATATCAGGAGATAATTTTGGTTGTAAAGTTAAAACTGCATACTCACCATCTTTAACTGTTTTTTTACCTGCAATTAAAGTTGTAGCTAATTCTTTCGCGTAGTTCGGTTCAACATTATGTTTTGAAATCAATGTCTCTGTTAAAAATTCTAGATAAGTAGATGCTGACATTGTTTTCTTTTCAGTAGAATATTTATCCACTATAGAATATGGGGTATCATCTAATTCTTTATCGTAATATACGTCATCATTATTATTGTCGGATTTCAAATCTTTAATATTGGTGTATCGTTTAGCTAAGTATCGTCGAACACAATCTTTTGGTTTAATCTTTTCGATGTTTGACATATCATCTAATTTGGCAGGTTCAAATGCATCTAATAAATTGTTTGGACTGGTTAGATTTTTCATTGTCATTACAGTAATTAAATCAGAAAATAGATTATTTTGGTCCATTTTTATCAATTTTGCCAAAACCTCACTATTTGCGATTTTGGCAAAATCAATATTTTTTAATTTGTACCCATCTTTAAACATTTCTAACAGTTCTTGTTGATTAAATAATACATTTTCAATATCATTCATTTTTGCAGATACATTTATTCGAATATCACGCAATGCATTGAATTCTTTTAATTTTTTCAAATATTCTATATTGAATTCTTTGATTTTTTCTTTTATTAAATATCGTATATCATTATATTGCTGATACGTTATATTTTCGCTGTAAACCATAAAAGGTTCTAATTCTTTAACAATTTCTACAAATGATAGTTTATCTTTTATGTATTTGCGAACCAATCGAATAATCGAACGAGTTTTTGGAACAATTACATTTAAAAATTTTTCGAATTTATCGGATTCATTTTCAAACTCTGGATCTAATAAATATTCTTTAATGTTCGATAAAAAACTATTGTTTTCATCATTTTCCATACCTTCATAATCAATTTCTTTATCTAAATTCTCTACAATGTGTGATGTTATATCGGCATTTTTACCTAATAAACGAAATAATGAAATATATCGATTATTTTCATGAATATTAACACGTTTTAAAATATTCGTTCCGGGTAATTCAATTTGTGAAAATTTCATTACTGGTTCAGGCAACATGATTAACGATTTAATTGTCATATTATCGTTAGGTGTCATATTACTATTAAGGTAAACCGTTCTACCGGACTTCATTACTTTTAATTCTTTTTTCTTTAATCCTAAGTTATAACGCTGTATTAAATATTTAGTTTGACTCATGAAATTTATTTTCTTTTCTGTTTTGGATACTGTACTATAAAAATTACCCAAATTATTAACAATCGCATCTATATTAGTTAATACCTCTTGTTTGTTAACGAGATCATCATTTTGTATTGATTCTGATACAATTGGAGTATTGTATTTATCCATACTTGAATAAAGCTGACTATATTTATTCATTGACCCATTATGTGCATTGGCAGAACTACTATTTTTATATTCTTTTAATAACTGTTCTTGGCTACTTAGTTCTGTAGCTAGATTTGTAGGAATTATATCACTATACTCTTCGTTTTCATCCGCTTCCATATATAATTTACGCTTTTGAGCTACAACTGGAACTAACCATTGCAGTTTGGTATCTAAATTGCGAATACGTTCAATTAATGGTTTATGTGAAGCTCCTAATTGAATTTCTTCTATTACGTTATTATTTTCATCAAATTTCGAAAATTTGTTTCGCAGTTGTTTAAATCGTTCAATTAAATTATGAATATTATCCATAACAGATTTGCTTCTTTTTGAATTTGGAATTGTAGATAATAGTTCATCTAATAAATCATTCGCTTGAATTTCTATGCCATATCTTTTTTCACTCTCAGGTAATTCAACTAATTGTTGAATTTCTTCTAATTCTTCGCCAAAAACAATATCATTTGCATCTAAATACATGGAATGCAGAGTTTCGCGAATATTTTCATCAGGCATTGCAGATGCTGGAATATTAATTATAAATTCACCGGTTTCAGTATATTCGATTGTAGCCTTTTCATCAAAGGGTTCGCATATTTCTCCCTCTTCGAGTGCTTTCAGATTATTCGGAGCACTGGATGGTTTTTCTCTTATAACAAATTTTTCGAATGGTTCAAGAATGCCTTTATATTCAAAATCAATATAAAATGTAATTAATTCAGGAAAACTAGTAATTTCAATCATATCTTCTTCCAAATTTGTAATTTCACCTGTAATAATTTTTGGGGTATCTCCACCAATATGAATATCTACCCATGTGTGAGGTAAAAGATTATTTTGTAATGCATAACCAGCGTTTTCATCTCTATCCAATAAATAGATAGATAGAATTGATTCATCATTTAGCTTACCATCTTCAGATAAGGTAAGAATTTGTTTTTTTAAATTCGATACATTAATTAATTTAATTCTTGTTTCATCAATGTATTCAATATAATAAGTATTTTCATGATAATCCAAATTTGTAGGGGATTGTATTTCAATTATATCTCCTAATCTTAATTCTATTCCGTTTTGTTCTATATCTGTATTTTGTTTTTCATTCTTCTCTTTTACACTTGTAATTTCAATGTCCATATTACTATTTTATAGTGTATATATATCTAATTCTAAATTTATTTTTGTCTTGTAATTTTGTTAAAAATTGATTTAAATTTTTAACAAAAATTATTAATGCATCTTTTTTCAGCAATTATAATTTATCGTTTCGCTTCTTAATAAAGTTATCTTATATAAGTTCAAATTCAAAGTCCAACTAATATAAATTAAAGTACTTCTAAAATCATTTAAAATGAACTCTACACAAATACAAAATATGCAAATCTCATTCTCAGTTAATCCTGTTAACTATGATGAAAACAAAATTAAATCAAAAACATATAAAACAAATGAAGGTACCAATTACACTATTTTAAATTACGACAAAGATATTGTATGCAATGATGACATAATAAATGGTTGCTATCGTTCTGTAGTAATCGACCCAGATACTAATAATATTCTAAGTTTTGCACCACCTAAATCTCTTCCAGTTGAATTATTTAAAGAACGATTTCCTAAAGTTGGTGAAGAAAACATATACATTAATGAAATTATCGAGGGAACAATGATTAATTTATTTTGGGATAGTCGTTTAGATAGATGGGAAATTGCTACAAAATCAGCAGTGGGTGGAAATTACTGGTTTTTCAGAACTCAGTATGACGTATATGAAACGCAACAAGAACAATTAACGTTTCGTAAAATGTTTATTGAAGCGTGTGGTGAAGATAGTTCGATTTGTCTGAATGATGTCGTGCTACTACAATCATTACCCAAAAATTACTCGTACAGTTTTGTAATGCAACACCCTAAAAATCATATTGTTTTAAAAATTGCCAGACCGACTCTATATCTTGTAGCAGTTTATGATAACAATTCAGGATTATCTCTTCATAATGTATACAGTTTCCCTGTATCTGAATTCATGGAATGGCCTGAAATCAAAGCATTCAATGGATTAATTCGATTTCCACGAGTTTTAAAAACCAATGCAAATGATACATACGAATCTTTAGAACATCAATATTGCAGTCATTTTGGAAAAACATCGAATTTGGTTGGATTAATGATTACTGACTTAGAGTTAGGTATGCGCACATCTATAATGAATAAATCGTACGAACATTTAAGAGAAATTCGAGGTAATAATCCAAACTTGCAATATCATTTCTTATCACTATACAAAGCTGGTAAAATAAATGAATTTCTGTTCTATTTTCCGACTTACAAAAAGGTATTCTATAAATTTCGCGAACAATCTGCATCATTTATCGGTAATGTTCATGACGCTTATGTAATTTATTATGTTAAAAAACAAGGTAAAGAAATTCGTATTCCAAAACCGATTTTCAGACATATTTTCAAATTACATCATGAAATTCATCTTCAATCAATTCAAACCGAAACACCCGTAATTATTACTCATAAAGTTGTAGCAGATTGGTTTAATTCTATGGAACCAAAAGAGCAATTGTATCATTTGAATTATAAAAATCGTGAATATCAACAACAACAATCAACAACTGAAACTGGAATCGTGAATGAAAATTTAGAATAAAGTGTATTTAGCGTATTATATATTTTGTAAAAAAAATTAAAAATTAAAAATTAAAAAATATGCACACTGTGTGCATATTTTTTTTCAGATGTAAAATTACATAGACATAGAATTATAAACTGCAGAAAGTTTACACAAATTTTGTATATATTTTAAACAATGTGTTTTATTTGTTTCACTCATGTTTCTGATAGGATCACGAAGTGAATCAATGGCTTTTAATATTTCTTTTGAATTTTGCATAGTAGATAAATCTTCTGCGTAGTTTTTATTTATAAAGAATTCTAAATCACCGGAATCGATTATTGTAGCGTAAGGTGAATAAATTAAATTAAACCATATTTTTATAATAATAGTAGGGTTAGCTTTCTTTGTAATTTCAAAAAAAGATTTTGCTGCTAAAATATCTGAATTTTCTGGAATTACTTTAATGATATCATCAATAAAATCAACAAAATGTGTATTAAATGTTCTTAAAATAGTAGTTTTATTTGACATTTCACGTATTAATATTATATATAATTTTTTTTTATATAGATGTTAAATATTATTTATTATTATTTATATTTATTAGTATTGAAATTGTGGTTGCGTTTGTGGTTGTTGCGGTGGTTGAATATCCATATTGCGTTGTTGTTGCAAGGATTCAATCGTTATACCATTCGATAATTTATTTGGCTTGTACGTATCAGGCGGTGTTTGTATATAATTTGAATCATTTCCAACAGTAACATAGTTATACATTTGTCTATTTCCTCCACGTCCTTTTGCACTTAATTCTTCCGGCGACATATTAAAATAAGTAAATTGTTCGGATATAATATTAGAACCCCCTGAACCGGACATTACGCTCATCGAATATCCTAAAGGTTCCCCATTACCAAAATTAACACTTGCCAATTTTTCTTTGATTTTTGGTTCATAATGATGAATAATATCATTTCCTAAAACAAGTTGGAAATTTTTATTAACTAATAAAAGAGCAGGAACAGAATGAATATTTGGAGGCAAATGCACAGTTTGGCCACTCTCTAAAACAATTAGTATTTGATTTGTTCTCGGATCACGTTTTCGTTTATCAATACAGATTGCATTGATTTCATTCATTAAATTGCCTTTCACTAAAAATTGTAATATTTTTGCGCTATTTGGGTCATAATTAGAATAGTATAAAATATCCATTATGATAGTGTTAAGAAAAAGATTCTATTATATTTTTGAAAAATATAAAAATATAATTGTTTAACCGCTATTCTTTACAATTTATAGAGAATTAACACACATTGAATATAAAAGACGTATTACAAAGTAAACTACAAAGTTATAAATTACAATAAATAGATGGAAGCCGTATACTGTTAAAGGAACTGATTTTTTTGCGAAAAATAATCCAATGAAACTAAATATTGAAAATAAAAATACTATGTACGTAAAAACGGATACGAAATAAAAGTAATTGCAATATTTCTTTGGTAAAGGACTAAACAAGTATTCCATGATATCTGCCATTTTGGACTTTTATATTATAATACAATATTTTTTTTTGAATTTCGATGTTTTTGTAATGTAATAATATACAGACAAAACAACGTAGAAATAAATATAGCTAAATATTATATTAGTAAAACATATGGACGAATCTATTATTTGGAATTTAATTGATAAATATTTTAAAGAAAATCCAAATTGTTTAGTAGAGCATCATCTTGAATCATTTAACGATTTCTATAAAAATCAAATATTTAAAATTTTTAAGGAGAATAATCCACTCCGTATTAATTCAAATTATGATGAAGAGATTGATGATTATAGAAACCAATGTTTAATGTATTTTGGAGGAAAAGATGGTGATAAAATATATTTTGGAAAACCAATTATATATGACGATAATGATAATGTTCATTATATGTACCCAAATGAAGCAAGATTGAGAAATATGACATATGGTATGACTATTCACTATGATATTGATGTAGAGTACATTGATATATTGAAACCAGGCGAAACACCGACTGTAATTGGCGGAGGTAATCATTTTTTAGAATTATACGAAGAAAGTTATGAAGATTACATTGATAGTGATGACAATTCAGATAAATTAACGACTGGAGGAGCTCCTAAAAAAATTACAAGAAAACGTACTCAACGTGATTATAAAATTACTTCAGCAATGGCTACTGAAATGCGCGAAGCTACTGAAAAATCAATGATTTCACCAAATACACAACGTAGAATAATTACAATTGAAAAAGTCTATCTAGGTAAATTTCCAATAATGGTTCAATCTGATTTTTGCATTTTACATGGTCTCAATCCAGATATTCGTCATACTATGGGGGAGTGTAGGCAAGATTTAGGTGGGTATTTTATAATTCAAGGCAAGGAAAAAACCGTTGTTCCACAAGAAGTATTTGCAGACAACATGCTTTACATTAGAAAAATGATAAAACCAGAAGAAGACGAAGAAGATGTTGAATCGGAATATTTGTATTCAGCTGAAATACGAAGTGTATCAGAGAATGCAGCTAAACCAATCAGAACTCTTTCAGTAAAAATTGTAGCCCCTAGTAAAACTTTCACATTTAAAAATATTGTAGTGAATATTCCAAATGTTCGTAAGCCAGTTCCGCTGTTTATTGTTTTTCGTGCTTTGGGAATATTATCGGATAAATCGATCATTGAGACGTGTTTGTTAGATTTAGAAAAATATGAACATATGATTGATTTATTTATTCCAAGCGTACATGATACTGGAGCTATACTTACACAGCGTTTGGCATTAGAATATATTGCATCATTAACAAAAGGTAAGCGAGTAGAACACGCTTTGGGAATTTTATCTGATTACTTTTTACCACATATTGGCGAAGTTAACTTTATGGAAAAAGCCTATTATCTAGGACATATCGTTTTTCGATTATTGTGTGTTTATACTGGATTAGAACAGCCAACTGATCGTGATAATTTTAAATATAAACGGGTAGAATTGGTAGGAACATTAATGTATCAATTATTTCGCGAATACTATAATATAGAGCAAAAATTTATATGGACCGAATTCGATAAACGTTTAACATTAAACCAAAATTTATATGCAAATAAATTACCTACATTAATTGAAACATTTCAGAACGAAATATTAAAAAAAAGGTTATTAGAAAACGGCTTTAAGAAAGCATTCAAAGGTAATTGGGGTGCGAAAGAACACACAAAACGCGTTGGAGTTGTCCAAGACCTGAACCGTTTATCTTTCAACAGTTATTTAAGTCATTTGCGTAAAACGAATTTACCATTGGATTCAAGTGTTAAATTAGTTGGTCCGCGTGTGCTGCATTGTTCTCAATGGGGATTTATTGATCCAATCGATACACCGGATGGTGGTAATATTGGCTTACATAAATCATTGGCGATTACAACTTATATTACTCGTGGTGGAAGTGGATACAGAGAACCATTTATACGTTGGTTGCGTGAAAATATATCACTTAAATATGTCCAAGAATGTTCTCCGAAAATGTTATCAAATATGACAAAAGTAATGGTTAATGGATATTGGGCAGGTTCTATTTTAGATCCATTTGATTGTGTAAGAAAAATGAAATTATTCAGAAGAAATGCGCTCCTACCAATTTATACAAGCATTACATTCGACATTAAAACAAACACGGTTTATATTTATACGGATGGTGGTCGTTTATGTCGCCCAATTTTCTATAAAGATGAAGAGAGTGGTAAATTATCATACGAATATGATGAAATTCAAAAATTATTGAAATCAGGTGAATTTTATTGGAAAGATTTGATTTCGGGTTTCAATAATAAACGCGATACATCAAAATTCAACATAAATAACAATACTATATATGAATTACATGAATTATATGAAGGAATCAATTCAGAAACAAACCCTGCAAAATTAGAACGATTTATTAATAAGAAAGCGATTATTGATTATATCGATAGTAGTGAAAGTGAAAATATATTAATTGCTATCAATCCAGAAGAATATCCTAAGAAAAATTATACCCACTTGGAAATTCACGAATCGTTGATTTTCGGTAATATGTGTAATTTAATTACTTTTCCAGAGAACAATCCACCAACACGTAATTCATTTTCTTGTGGGCAAAGTAAGCAAGCTTGTTCTATGTATCATACCAATTTTCAAGTAAGAATGGATAAAACCGCAGTAGTGTTAAATAATGGCCAAATACCACTTGTTAAATCCAGATTTATGGAACATATTAATCATGAAGAAAATCCATACGGTGAGAACCTGATGGTAGCAATTATGTGTTATACTGGATATAATATGGAAGATTCTATATTAGTGAATGAAGGTGCATTGAAACGTGGTATGTTTAATACTACATATTATACTACATATGAATCACACGAAGAAATTAATAAAACTGGTGATGTTATCGTTGAATCCAAATTTACAAATATTGAATCGGAATCAAATGTCGTGGGTACTAAACCAGGGTATGATTATAATCGTCTTGATAAATATGGATTAATAAGAGAAGGCACCGAAGTCGATGACAAAACTGTTTTAATTGGTATTACTAGTAAGGCTGGAAATGGAAATAAAGTAGATGGTTCTAAAACACCGAAAAAAGGACAACTTGGTATTGTTGATAAAACATTCATGTCGGAAGGTGAAGAAGGAGAACGTATATCCAAAGTTCGTATCAGAGAAATTCGTATTCCTAATCTTGGTGATAAAATTGCTTCTCGTGCTGGTCAAAAAGGTACTGTCGGATTGGTAATACCAGAATGTGATATGCCATTTACAAGAGATGGATTACGACCTGATATTATTATTAATCCTCACGCTATACCGTCTCGTATGACCATAGGGCAATTAATTGAATGTATTACAGGAAAAGCATGTTCTATGTATGGAGGTTTTGGTGATTGCACTGCGTTTATCAACAAAGGTTCTAAAATCGGAATATTCGGTGAAATGCTTACCCAAGTTGGGTTTCATTCAAGTGGTAATGAAATTTTATATAATGGAATGACTGGACATCAATTAGAAAGCGAGATTTTTATAGGCCCAACTTATTATATGCGTTTGAAACACATGGTTAAAGATAAAATTAATTATCGTGCACGTGGTCCAAATGCTGCATTAACACGACAACCCGTAAGCGGACGTGCAAATGACGGTGGTCTAAGAATTGGTGAAATGGAACGTGATTCTGTAATATCACATGGAACGGTTAACGTTTTAACAGAATCTATGATGGAAAGAGGAGATAAGTATTATATGGCTATATGTAATACAACCGGTTTATTGGCAGTATATAATCCATCTAAAAATATATTTATTAGTCCAATGGCAGATGGGCCACTTCGATTTATTGGTTCATTAGATGGAAAAGATATGAATATAGAGAACATAACAAGATTTGGACGCGATTTTAGTATAGTAGCAATACCTTATAGTTTGAAACTATTAATCCAAGAATTACAAACAATAAATGTTCAAATGAGAATTATTACAGAAGATAATATTCAACAGTTGGAGAACATGTCGTTCTCCAAAAATATAGAAAAACTTACAGGATTTTCTACAATAAATCAAGTAGCCGATGATATTAAACTGCGTTTAAGAAATACAAAACAACCACTTGGCATGGATACACCAGAAAGTATTGTATTACCACAAATACCAAAGGACGCATCAGAATCATGGGAGTTTGAAGGAAAACCACTTGATGTATCACCTGATTATCCAAATGTATCACCTGCATATGAACCCGAGTCTGGAGAACTAGATTCGAATATAAAGACCAATAGTTCTCCTCCATATAATCCGTTCGCATCAAGTGAAAATACCACCGAATCTCTTCCAGAAGCGGTAGATTACAGTGAAGGCGAAATTGTATTTTATAGAGGAGATAAACAACCACAAGAATGGTTTATAAGAAAAATTGGTAATAATACCATAACTATTCAAAAAAGAATAGAAGGCGAAATAGACCCAGAAACCGACGTTAAGGTAGTAGAGAAAAAGGATATTTATAGACAGAGTGATATTGTATATGCTCCAAGAACTGCATCAATTAATCCTGAAAATATAGTTAAGGGAGGTGAATTATATGATAATATGCAAATGAGTTCCTTATATCCACAAAATCTACCATCCAGTATTAATTTTGCACCAGTTATTACTGTTGTTGGTAATGACAATAAAGGCGATATAGTTCCTCCTGCTAATAATACTAGTAGTGTTCCAGATTTTAATGAATTATTGATAAATAAAAATTCAAAAGAAAATGTAGAATCAGTAAATGAAGATACGAACAATAATAAAAATCTAAATAATAATGCTCCACAAAATATCGATTTCAGTAATTTAGTTATAAAAAAAAGTGATTCATAAAAATTGAATTAAATAATTAAATAATATAATATCATACAAATATACATATATTATATTATAAATGGCATCTAGTAATAAAGTATTACGTATTTATAAATCCAGGAAAACAATGTTAGATTTATTAGAAACTTACCAAAACTATGATGTATCTGATTATAACGATTTTAGTATCAATGAGATCGATGCAATGCTTTCGAATGAACAATTGGATATGTTAGTCCAGCGTAAATCAGAAGATTCTCTTGGAAAAGAACAAAAAACGTATATTAAATATTATTTACAATCAAAACAAATTCGTCCTCAAACATTAGATGATATTATTGAAGATTTATATTTAGTTGAAAATGTATTAACAAAAGACGATACATTAATAATCATAATCGATGATGAGCCAAATGATACAATTATTGCGAAATTAAATTATTTATACAATACAAGTGGTATATTTATAGTAATTCATAATATAAAACGATTACAATTCAATATCCTTGAACATAAATTAGTTCCAAATATGTCAATTCTATCAAAAAAGGAGGTTGAAGAATTAATGCAAAAATTTAATTTGAAATCAGTAAATCAGTTGCCCGAAATTGGTAGATTTGATCCACAAGCATTGGCATTATCCATGCGACCAGGTGATGTATGTCAAATAAATAGAGATAGTGTTACTTCGATTGAATATGATTATTATAGAGTTTGTGTATAAAAATAATATTATGTATTTTATATATTATTATTTTTTATCGAAATGTCTAATGTTGATATAGCTTATTCAGATAGTGATTTTTTTTATAAAAATAATGATATATGTACTAAAACCCGTAATATATATAATGATATAAAATGTACTGAAAATAGTGAGAAAGCAAACATTTTGATGAATATAGCAAAAACTCATACTGTATCCAATGAACGTTTGTATAATATGCAAAATAATTACAATAATACGATATTATTTACCATTAATTTAGGAATAGGTATTATTATTATGGGTCCTATAGTGTTTTATTATATTACAAAATTAAAGTAATATTTTGATGTGTATTGTTGTATATAAATAAATTATAGATATATATTTTCTTGAATTATATATATATTTTCTTGAATTATATATATAATATATATCTACAATTCACATGAAATTGAAAGTATCAACAACTAATATAGTAAGTCTAACAATAATAGTTATATTATTAGTTGGTATTTTAATGTTGATAAAATGCAATGGAACTATAAAGGAAGGAGCTCGAGGCAAAAGAGCACCTCCAATACGCCGACCACCTCCACCACCTCCACCGCGTAAAGTAGCATCGCAAATTAGAAATTTTTTTAGACCACCAAAACCAAAACCAAAACCAAAACCAATAGTAATACCAACTCCAATACCAATACCTCCTCCTCCTCCTCCTCCACCAAAACCACCAAGGTCCAATCCTAACTTTAAATACATTGGCTGTTATAAAGATACTGGAAATAGAGCTATTCCAAGATTCATGGGAAAAGTATCAAGTAATGAACAATGTAAAGAAATTGCAGTATCGAACAATTCAAATATTTATGGACTTCAGTTTAATGGTGAATGTTGGATCGGAAATGACTTATCAAAAGCTCTAAACTACGGCGAAACTGGAAACTGTCCTGCATTAGGGGGTGGATTGACAAACCAAGTTTATACAAATATTACTCTTCCGCCAATTAACCCAAATTTTAAACATATTGGATGTTATAAAGATACGGGAGATAGGGCTATTCCAAGATACATGGGAAATGTATCATCTCATGAAAAATGTAAAGAAATTGCACTGTCAAATAATTCAAACATTTATGGCGTTCAAAGCAATGGTCAGTGTTTTATTGGAAATGATATAAACAATGCTATGAAGTATGGTGAAACGGGTAATTGTCCTGCGTTAGGTGGTGCATGGACAAACCAAGTTTATACAAATATTTCTCTGCCAGATAAACTACCAACTATTAATACAAATGAATTAAAAAAAGATTCATTTTTGAATATAGGAAGCTCTATGGAAAAAGGCGAATCGCTGATATCAAGTAATGGTAATTATATCTTGTTTTTTAGTTTAGAAGGAGTTTTAACAATTCGCAAATTGAAAAAAAATCCAGACAATTCACCCATTATTGAATATTATAACGATTTTAATGGATTAAAACAGACTCGATTTGCATCAGATGAAACATGGAATGCAGGAGTAGAATCCAAATCGAATGCAACAACATTAAAATTTGGAAAAAATGGTAATTTAGAACTACAAGATGCAGCAGGTAAGAGTTTATGGAGTACAAACACTGGATGTATGGATGGTACTAAATTAGCAATTCATGATGATGGATATTTAGCAATTCATAAAAGTGATGGAATACCTATATGGGCTACAAAATTAAATCCATATAGTTCAAAAAATGTGTTACAACAATGTAAAGGATTAGAAAGTATGCAAAACATACAATTTGAAGGTTTTAGTGAAGGATATAAAGCTGGCGATTTTTACAATTCAAACAATTATCCCAAACAGGCAGATATAGACGAAGAAAAAGCATTATTTGAAACGGAGATTGCACTTTTAAAGAAAATTAACGATTTTAATGGTGCTTATGCAAAATTTAGGAGATGTAGATATAATGCGGATTATCCAACAAATCCACAATTGAATCAAATGGATTGTACCCCGGGGGATATAAATGGTACAATTTATTTATCGAAATTAGCTACAGATTCTTCAAATTCAGGTTTATTAAAAGATATTGACGCTTATATTGACCTATTAGAAGAATATCCAAAAGACGGCAGTCCAACAGTTGACTTTTTATCAACAAAACACAAGGATATTCTTACAAAGCGTAGTGAATTAGATAATAAATTAAATGAGTTAAATAATGGTACCAATTCGATAAGTATGATGAGGCGCCTAGAAACCGATTCTACTATTTATGCTACATTATTATGGACTACTCTAGCTACTTCACTAATTTATTATACATTCCGACATATGTAAATCATAAAATTAGAAAAAATATAAAATATCATATAATATAATTATAATATCACAATAAATTATATTATGTCAGGTTTAGAACAAAAGTTAGCATCAGTTAACAAACATTATGGTGAAATAAATGAATTATCCAAGAATAATACATATAAATATATACAAATTGCGGATAACGAAAACGATCCAATAGATATTGGATCTATGTGTAATGATGAAAATTATGTTAATAGTGGATATTTAGATACAACTAAGCAATGGGATATTGAAGATAATATTGAAATGTGTTTTATGAACGCTAAAACTATTTGGTCTAATATGAAATTTGAGGAAGATAAGTTTATTAATAGTAATTCTGTTGTAAAACAACCCGGGTTATCTATTATTGAAAAGAGTTCTAATGGACATTTTGAAGATGAAGTTCAATTTTTCAAAGATACAGCCGCATCTACAACTTATATAAATGAATTTAATACAGGTATTAAAGCAAATTCATCAGTTGATTTATTCGGATATTTTGTTCCAAACATTAGCGGTACATGGACATTTTCTATATTAAATACAGATATAGCTTTATTTTGGATAAAAAACGATCATGCATTATATGATTACACAATTAATAATGCAGATATTAGTAGTCGCACAATATCAAATGACGGTAGTCGTAAATTTACCATTAGTTTAAAAAAAAATGAATATTATCCTATTCGTATCCAACTTGCAAATTTAACTTCAGTTCCTAATACAAATTCACTGTTAAGTGTAATATCACCAAAACAAGATCTTATTGCTTCAAATGCTCCAAATCATAATTACTTTGTTTCATTGTTATATGCTGACAACCTATATATGAAAAAACTATTGTACTTTGGTTTAGTTAGATCTACAAGAACGATGCAAGGAAAACCATTGTTTCATTGTTTCTTTGTTAATTCAAATTCACAAAATTATGATACAATTAAAAAATTAAAAGTAAATCCACCTAGATTATTTAGAACCTCTGAAATTCCGACTACAATTACATATGAAAGTGCTAAGTATAATGTATCTTCGTCAGCTGATGATATGGCTCCAATTAATATATTGTCTCCAGAAGGCTCTAATTTACATATACTCAATTCGAAATATGGATTGCCAAAAGATAGATTAGAAAATCGACCTATTGCATCAAGCGTACCTGAGACAGATCCAGAAAAAACAATAAAAAAAGAGAATATACCGTATCTTTACAGACAATTATATGATAATAACCAATATAGAGATGCAAATAGTGAGCGTTTAAAGTCATCGTTTGTCGATCCTAAACCATATAAAACCATTTATACTGACAATTGGGTTTCAGTACCGTCATCATTTGATACAACCAAGGTTAATCAATCTCTTGTCAGTACGAACAAATTGAATATTGATGGTTTGTATAATAATACATATGGTGATCCAGCCCCAGGATATGCTGGAAAAATAGCAACAATTGATTATAGATATAGTCAAACATTTGATGCAAATGACCCAACAAAAAATATTACAAATAAAACAATATATTTAGATGCTACCGGTCAATTAGTAATTGGATATTTTTATAAGGGGACAACGAATAGTTCTGTAATTTCATTTTTAAGTAATGCGGATAAATGTACAGACCCAAATGTTTGCAATTATGTATTAAAATTAAAAGATAACGGTGATCTCGCAATATATAACAATGTAAAAGCTGAAATATGGAATATGAAATTAACCAATTTACGAGCACCACGTAAAATAGTTGCAGTTGATTCGTGGTTAAAAAATCCACAACGACGCAGTATTTTAAATCGTGGTGAAAAATTATCACCGACTGACGTTCCTGAGCTGATATCAGATAATGGTAAATTTAAATTAAAATTTGAAAATGGAAAATTAATAGTAAGATACGCGTTTTTACCATATAATACAATAGACTACAATAATTTTAAAATTAAGCATACTAATTTACATATATCAGATAACGGTAGACAACTATATTATTTATATCGTGTTAATGCTTCCGGATTAAATGGTAAAAAATTTCTAGCAAAAACTAGTAAAAGTGGGAATAATGATGATAATTCATTGTGGCATTTACAAAATAATACAGATAAAATTCTAAAATTTAGTTCATATAGTAATAGTATGGATAGATTCCCACTTTTATTAGCAACTGATTATGATAATATAATTAGTACAACAACTCAATCTAATATTGGTAATAAATACAAAATAACTAATATAACAGAAGACAATTGTAAAACAAGTTGTCAAAATGATTTGAACTGCGAACATTTTTTTTACATGAACACTAGTACTGGTGGGAAATGTCTTCAAGATACACTTTCAACCTCAACACCAATGTTTACTTACAACAATCCCAGAAAAGAATTTAAAAGTTCATATTTAGGAAACAAACAATACAATATATATACAACGTGTGGATACAATCCTCAATCTCAACCATTAAATAATGTGAAATTCAATGCATATGCCGATTACAACATGATGTATAATACCTTACGTAATGATAGTCAAAGTACTTATTATTGTGCAGATGATAAATATATCGATAACAATGAAAAAATATTAGATATATATAATAATAGAAGCGCATTTACTACAATGGAAGGTATGACTACAGTAGAAGGTGCACGTAATATGTTTAGCGATTCTATAGATAAACTTCGATCAAATGCATCTATATTGCAGGAAAAACAAAGAGATGTAAGTAATAATTATATTACAACAATGAACAGAATTAATCAACATAAAAATTTAAGTAGTGAATTAGATAGACTTTTAGGAAGTGATTTATACAAAGCGAATAATTCTGATAGAATTGCATTGAATACATTCCATCCAGAAATTGACAGCTATAAACCAGAAACTAGTATTCAAGAAGCAGTAAAAAAAGATACAAATGTAATGATTTTACAACAAAATACCTTGTATACTATCGGAACTATTACTGCGGCTACATTACTTATTTTTTCAATTATTTTAGCAAGAGATTAAAAAAATATATGGTGGTAATTTGAAATTTGGGTTTATTATAAATAATATGTATAGTTTTATATATATTATATTATTTGGGATATCATGGCTCAACCATTTGATCTAAAAACATTTATAGACCTTCAAGACCAGTATGCGTCTGATTTAGCAGGTATTTCTATAAGTGATACGACAGCCGCTGCAGCTGCAACTAGTGCAATAGGTAATCTCGGAACAAAGTTGTCGTCATTAGATCTCGCATTAAATGCATCAAACGCTGATACAAACTCGTTGCTTTTACAACAAAACACCATTAATCGAATTTTGGGTACTGAAGAAGAAAGACTTGCTGAAAAGCGTGCAAACATCGATAATGCAATTATGGGACAACAGCGTCTTATTCAATTAAATGATACATATCGTAAAAGATACTCAGCGTATATAAAAGTGGTTTTAATTATTGTTTTAGCTTTAGTAATTATTATAGCACTAATTTTTATAAATAAGATCTTTCCTTTTATTCCTGAGGCGGTATACACTCTATTATATATTATAATTTTATCGGGGTCTATTATTTATGCTTCGATCATATTAATTGATATACAAAGCCGAGATAAATTTGAATATGATAAACGAACACGCCCTCCACCAGTATCACCGGAAGAGATTAAAAAAAATGCAGAAGCAGCAGCCAAGGCTGGAAATTTATTAGCATCAATCAATGCCAGTAGTGGATGTAAATCTGAAGGTTGTTGCATGGTAGGTACAAAATGGAGTGCGGCTGACAATAAATGCATCCCCGATTGCCCTACTGGAAAAATATGGGATAGTGTTAATAAAGCGTGTGTATCAACTTGTCCTACAGGAACAAGAAATGTTAATAACATATGTGTTTCTGCAACAAATGCATTTACAACAATTGAACAAGCATACTCACAAGAACCAGAATTACGAAAAATAGTAGAACCATATACACCGAATGAATTTGAAGGTTATTCAAAACTATAAATTATATTATTATTATATTATAAGTACTGTTATAATATAATGTCCGCTGTATCAATACAAAATACTATTTTAGACAATCAAATTAATAAATTAAACGAAATATATTCAACTGATGAAAAACGGGCATATTATATTGATCAAAAAATTCAAACTTTGAATAAAGTTAACTATTTTTTCTTCATTCTGTATTATATTTTAGTAATATTGGTATCAATATTTCTGATATTAACCAATAAAACACTATCATATAAGATAAAAATAGGTATTATTCTTTTGTTAGGCATTTATCCAATTGTTATTGGCTTTATAGAAAGACAAATTTTTGGATATCTACGTTTTCTATATTTTTTAATAAAGGGAGAACCTTACCGATATGAACGTAAATAAAAAATAATTTTATTTTTGATTATTTTTTATTTTTTGTGGGTTTTGTGGTATAATGCCTATAGATCGCTTTCATCAATATCATCAACTTCATCATCTGAATCATTCACTTCATCTAAGTTAATTTTAACCTCATCTCGCTCATATCGTATTCTTGCACCGATCCATACGTTCAATTTTATATTAAACCTACCTAACCGTTTATCCAAATATTCATGAACTTCTTTTGTACTTGGACCACCTCGTCCATATGTATTACTGAACCAATGATTAAATTCAGTAGTAACTTCGGTCTTAGTAATACCTTTTGCATTTGGATCAATAACGATTTTATCACGAATAAATTCAGCAATATGATCTTCTCTTTCTTTATATTTTAAACTGGATTCATCGATCATTTTGCATGGATCGACACGTCCTTGGGTTTCCAAAACAATTTCGACTAACATTGCCATAAATACTTCTCTCCATAGAGGAAATTTTTCTTTGAATGATTCATCTTTTTTGAATTGAAATGGTTTATCTTGATCGCCTTCTTGAGGTGTATCGGTAAATAATGACATAAAATCTACGACTGCAATACGTCTCCACGTTCCATGATCCTGACTATTTACTTTCATAAAATTGTTAGTACATACAACAATTTTAAACTGTGGAATAAAACTTATAGGAGCACTAAATAAATTACGCCCTTTTATTGGTTCTACGCCACTGGTTAATTCTTTCATTGCACCATCATTTATTTTATCATCTTTGGAAGGTTCTTGCATTACTGCATACCGAACACCTTTTAATCCTACTATATCAGGAGACGCTTGACCTTGTTTTTGTCTGGCTTGTGTAATTAATGATAGAACAGCCTCACATTTATAATCTCCTAAAACTTGGGATAACAGATCAGTTAATACCGATTTACCATTTTCACCTTTACCTACATACATATGTAATTTCTGATTTAGATTGACACCAACTAATACCGATGCTAAATGCTGCCACATGTATTTTCTTAAAGGTTCTAATGGAAACAATTTCTCCATAAAATCATTAATTTCGTCAATAATCTTGGCATCGCGAACGCGGTCTAATTTTTTATAATCAATATTGGTACATTTTGAAAGGTAATCTTCTGCTCGTCCATTTCGAAATACCTTTTCTTTAATATCCAATACGCCGTTTTTGAAACACAATAAATACGGATTACTGTCTAATAAATCTAAAAACTTGATTTCAGGATCAAAGAAGAGTTCGCGAGCCTCTTTCATTACGTGATCTTTGTTTGTCGTTCCGGATAATTTAACACAGATTTCTAATACTTTATTTGTTAAATTTTCGTACTTCTTAAATCCATCATCTTGAGGATGCTTATCGGATAAAATTTTGGTAAAATCATCGCATTTTAATCTATATCTTGTTCTCAATTCATCTGATATATGTCTTCTCAACGATGTTCCACATTCATCTTCAACCCATCTGTGTTTTGCGAATCTATACCATTTGTCTGCTTTGAGGCCAGCACAAACATATGAATCTTTAAACATCATATGCAGAATTTTAGCTAAATCCGCATCACCACAACCATAATTCTTATCACTTTTGTTGAATGCGACTGAAGCAAGACTCTTAATCGATTGATCGATATAATAATCAATGCCACTATTATAAATGCGATAAAATTCTGTTGGATTTGATTCTCGTGCCCAATAGATAAGCGAACGCTTTGTTAATCCCCTATCATTATTTGTATCAAATGTCATCCATTTTTCGCATAAATCTGGAATTGTATCATATGTGAATGTAGAAGATTTCGCACTAAAAGCAATCCATACAATTAACAATTTCTTCGATATATTGGAAAGAGCCCAACCGACTTTCATCCAATTCTCATAACTTCCAAGACCATAATATGATTCTGGTAAAATCATTGCAATTTCATATGCTTCGCGCAAATTATATTCTGTTGGATTTAAACTCTCCAAAAATTGCAATACAGCATCATCGAGTTCAGTTTTATTTTGTATCGAAAGAATATCTCCACCTAATTTATTTGAAGATGCGTTAGTTCTTCGAATAACTGAACGATTTGGTTCATTTGTTTTATGTTGTTCATGAATTGGTATAAAATCCGCCTTAAAGAAGAAATATGGATTTCCGGTATATCTTACAGAGAGTTTCTTGAAATCTTTTTCAAAATCAAATTTCTTGATATTGATTTTTGTATCTATAAATTCTCCGTCAATTGAATCATATTCATATTCATACCAACGAGTTAAAACATACTTATCATGATTTGGTTTTCGGGATCCGTACATTTGCCAGCCAGTACTACCCTCACAAACACCCTTATCAAATACATCCTCCCAAGTATTTTTTAATGGCAAATCGCCCCATTCTTTTTCTTCTTCAATACTTTCTAACACCATTTTTCGTAATAATGATCGTGTTGTTCGATCTGCTTGAATACCAATTATAATATGAATCCCATCTTTTGTAATTTGTTTTTCTTCAATACGATTAACCTTTGGTTTTTCAAATATATATACTTGAAACGGCGATTTATCTTGAAATTGAAATATTTTTTTTAAGTTTTCTAAATATAATGATAATAAACTAGCTATATGTTTATCGGTATATTGTCTTTCTGTTATATTATAATCATGTTTGAAGTCAATATCAATTGCAATAGGTCCGTCATTATCTCGCTGCTTCTCAGTTAAATATTCATCCGCATTTTTTGATACAATATCTCTATAATATGCATCTAAAAACGCTTCATATACATCATCTGGAATGTGAAATTTACCACCGGTTATTCTATTATTTGTTGGAGGACGAGTATCATCCTTTGATACAAAACATCCTCCGACATAATCTTGATAACTTTTGTACTTTTTATTTTCATTACCGGTGTTTGCTCTCGATTTTGAATCATTTGATGACCTTGACCTATCCGTCATGTCTTAATAAGTATAATATATCTATACTTTTATTTCTTTTTTTTAATTGATTCAATTTTTAGAATTTATATTTTTATAATAAAAATATAAAATTTACTGCATATAACTGTGTTATGTTATTCATTTGTAGTAAATGCTTGTTTGTATTCTAAATATCGCATAAAACTAGCAAATAATGTATCATAATCCAAATTCCGCAAATTTCCACCATTTTCAGGCATTGTTATCGAGCAACCACCAGTATGTAATATCGATACATCAAATTTATTAATTCCGTTGGAAAAACAATACCATAATATCTTATTAACATTATCCAAATTAGAATCATTATAATGCAAATGAATTGATATTTTTTCTTTGGGTATTCCAAAAAACATAATGTTATCAACAATATATTCAAAATCATCGAATTTCAATGTTCCGCAAGTATCCGAAATGCAAAATGTATCAAATGGATAATCTTTGTGATAATTCAATATTTCATGAACTATAAAATCATTATCAATATTCCCAATAATTGGACATTCATTAATACAAGATATATACAATTTTGTTTTGTAATTTTTTTTGTTTTTCAATAAATCAAAAATAGTATAAAATTCTTTTTTTGTATCTTGTAGTGTACGGTTCGTATTTTTTTTCTGAAATTCATTTGATACCGATGTAATAAAAGAAAAATTATACACACCTGTGTCCAATGCTATCTGTAATTTATTGAAAGATGGAATTAAAACATATATATGAGAACGTTCAGTTTCACTATTTTTTTGTTGTATTCCTTTCGCATATGCATGTAAATCAAGTGTATCTTTCATAATAGGTAAAAGTTTTGGAGAAGTTAATGAGCCAACTTCAATACTTTCTGGGTTATATTCGCGTATTATTTTATCATAAATCGACTGTTTTATACCAAAAGACATATTGTTTGGATTAATATATTGAATACCATCTCTTAATGAAGTATCGAATGTTTGTGGTATCTTAATTTGCGACATTACCGTTTGGTTTAAGATACGTTTGCAAGCATCATTCAACAAATTTCGAGATAAAACGCGAGATATCATAGTATTTTATATTATGTTCTAAATTGTCTATATATAATTTATTTTGTAAAAATTGAAAATAATAGAATACAATCTTTACTTAGAAACAAATCTTATTATTTCTATATACGAACCATGAAATTTTGTGATAAATGCGACAACATGTTTTATATTGGTATTGATGCCGAAGATAATAATAAACTTACTTATTATTGTCGAAGTTGTGGAAACGTAGATACAAATATACCGAATGAAGGTGTATGTGTATTAAACACGAATTTAAAAAAAAATGATCAAAAATTTAATCATATTATCAATGAATATACTAAATTAGATCCAACGCTCCCTAGAATTTACAATGTTCGTTGTCCAAATGGAAAATGTTCTACCAATGCAGAAAATTCAAACAAACCAGCTGAAGTAATATATATGCGTTATGATGATGCTAATCTAAAATATATTTATATTTGTTCTAGTTGTGGTACTACATGGAAAACAGCGGAAGCTGTATAAAATTGAAATGTTATAAATATAATAATAAATTTAGAAATATAAGCCTATTATTATATATTACAATGGATAAAGAAATCGAAATTGAAGATAGTGAAACTGAGAGTGAAACTGAAAGCGAAAGTGGTTCAGATAACGATTCAGTTGTCAATGAAAATAAAACAAAATTAAACAAAGATATTGATTTTGGTTCAGATGACGAAGAAGAAGACGAAGAAGAAGAAGACGAAGATGCCGAAGAAGATGATGAAGAAGGAGATTTAGGAATATCTAAAAATAAAGATGATATTGTTAATACTATATTAAAAAGCACTCAAAATAAAAATTTAATTAACCGTGATGATTTTAGTGAAGATGACGAAGAAGACGATGATGAAGAGATTGATGAAAACTATCTTCAAAAATTAGATAAAGGCATAAAAAATAACATTATTTCTGAATATCACCCAGAATTAATGGTTCATAATATGGACGAAGTTGAAGCGGCGTGTGTAATAGTTCGCGATTCAAATGGAGTTATTGTAGACCGTATGCACAAAACATTGCCATTTGTTACCCGTTATGAAAAAGCGCGAGTTCTCGGTGAAAGGGCCAAACAAATTAATGCCGGTGCAAAACCATTTATCGAAATAAGTGATTCATTAATTGATGGATACTTGATTGCATTGAAAGAGTTTGAACAAAAAAAAATACCATTCATTATAAGACGTCCTCTACCAAATGGCGGTTCAGAATATTGGAAATTACGTGATTTGGAGATACTGGAGTAAGCTACGCTACCCTTACCCTACCCTGCCCTACCCTACCCTGCCCTACCCTGCCCTACCCTGCCATTCTTATATAATTTAATGAAACTATATAAAAATTTTTAATGATAAACTCATATACGGTAATGTTCGATACAGATACATACATAAAATTAATACCAGAAAATATTCTTAATATGGTTATATTTGATAAATTGAAAACTGGCAAACCGTTAATGGATACGTTTTTAACAACGATTTTTTTAACGATTGCTACAATATTGTTTAAATATATGAATAATCAAATCGCAATATTTAAAGATTTTTTAAGAAATTATGATTATAGTTTTGAAGGTTGGTTTTATAAAAAAAATATAGTGGAATACGAAGGTAAAATTGCGCTAACTACAACGTTTTACGATCATAATATAAGTCAGACAAATTCATTCAGTGATCGATTTAAAGCATTATGGTTCAACATTGTTGACAATATTAACAATAACGATACAATTAAACATATCAAAGAATATTCCTTTGATAATTATTCAAATAATAATAATAAACGGAATAGTGATATTTATATGGTAATTCAAAATACAAAATTCTTAATATCAAAAAAACACGAAATATATGCTTACACTATAATTTATAATGAAGAAAAAGAAGATAATAATAATAGTAAAAGTAAAAGTTCTAAATACATAAATAAAGTTGAAAAAATAACTATTCAACTTTTTTCGTATAAGAGTGATATAAATACGATAAAAGAATTGGTTGAAGATATTACAAAAAAATATTTATCATCGATTGACGATTTACGTGAGAATAAGCGATTCATTTATACATTAACCAAAACAAAATATGAAGAAAGTCGTTATGAAATGTGGGATGAAAATTTGTTTTCAAGTACGCGACAATTCAATAATATTTTTTTCGATAATAAAGAGATAATAATGAATAAAATAGATTTTTTTATTAACAATAAAGATTGGTATTTTGAGAAAGGAATACCATATTCACTTGGGATTGGCATGCATGGACCTCCAGGAACAGGGAAAACGTCGTTAATCAAAGCAATTGCAAATTATACAAACCGCAACATTGTCGTTATTTCACTTAAACTGATTAAAACCAAAAAGCAACTTGATAGTATATTCTTTGAAGAACGATATAATCAAGATAATAAGAAAGGTAGTATAGCATTTGATAAAAAAATTATTGTTTTTGAAGACATTGATTGTGTTGGCGATATTGTGTTAGATAGAGAAAAACTAAAACAGAAAAAAATGAACGGTAGTAAAAAAATGAATTGTGAAGAATTATCAAATACATCCATATCAAATGTTAATGTTGGAGATTTACTTGAGACTATTGTAGCTACTGAAAAAATAAATGAAATACCCAAAATATTGTTAGATGACGAACCGATAACGTTAGATGACATTTTGAATCTATGGGATGGTATTCGTGAAACTCCTGGTAGAATAATGATTATTTCTTCAAATCATTATAATGAATTAGACCCAGCACTGATACGACCCGGTAGAATAGACATAACACTTAAATTGTCATACGTATCACATGAAATAATAAAACAGATGTATACCCATTTATTTGGTGAGAATATAGAACCAAAAAAATTAAAAAAGATTACAGAATATTTTTATTCACCGGCTGAAATCATAAATATTTATATGAATGAAGAACGCAACAAGGAAAAATTTATAAATAGACTGTGTAAAAACGAACATGTATAGGTTTTATATCGTATAATTATATAAACTATAACTAATTTTTCTTCCAATGTCTTCCACAATTACAACATGTAATAAATATGGTTTCACTTTCATCCGCGCTTCTTGTTTGTAATGAATAATATGTACATTGTTTTGATTTGCATTTTGAACATGTAAACATATCTGTATTTGCGACAACATTATTATTATATTTATTCGCATCAATAATACTTTTTTTATCAATTAATTCTTTCCAACGATTCGGATTCATTTCTTGATGAGTCATGAATACAAATGCATGTGGAGCTAATTCTTTTGATTTTATTTGTGATAAAAGATTCGGATTTTTGAGATTTAAATAAATAGTTCGCAACCGATCAATATACAATTGAACAAATGGTCCATTATCCCACTTTTTTATTATTTTTTTAAATCCAGCTTCTTGAATTGCATAATTGAATACAGCCTTTTCTATATTTATAGATACATTATCATCTTCTATAATTAGTATTAGTTTATTACGAATATTTTCACGAAATTGTTCTGGATTTGAAATCTTACGCGACATTAGAATTATATTAACTATATGATATGATTTATATACATAGAAATGTTTATATTTATATAAATCAATTTTATTATACATATTCCTCTTCTTCTAATTCACTTTCGCAATTTAAAAAAACGCTTTCAACAACAACTTCTGTTTGTTCAGTTCCTGTTTTTTTTGTAGGTTTACTAGGTTTACTAGGCTTACTCGACTTTTTATTATCTTTAATCGTTTTTTTAACTTTACGTTTTGGTTTTGCGTATTCTGATGATTCATCATCGTCTATTTCCTCCGAATCATCTTCATCTTCAAAATCATCATCGTCATCATCATCATCATCATCGTCTACTATAAATCCATCTTTTTTATAACCTTGTTTTGTAAGTACTACACCGTCCATATCTTCAGATTCCTCTTCAGAATCTTCTGAAACAATATCTTCAAATCCGCCATACAAATGTTCATAAATTAAAGCCCAATCATTTATTTTTAGGTCATTGCCTACATTCACTAATAAACAATTTCCAAAAAACAGAGTACTATCAACTGGTGGTGGAAATTCATACTTGTTTTCTTGTCCTGCACGTCCAGTTTTCTTTGCATATAATTGAATATTAAATTTACGACCACTTTTTAATTCAACTACCCAAGTAGTCTGAATTGCAAAACCTTCTGCATTTTTAAATCCAGCCTTTTTGTATAATTCACTTTCTTCACATGTTTTTACGAGAATTTCTTTAATATTACCAGTTTTTTCTACAACTAGAAAAGAAGGCATTTTACTATTTGTATATAATTGTAATTTTTTATATTTATTTCATTTATATTTCATTTATTTTATTTTGTATTTCTTCTACGTTAAAAAATACATAGTTAAATATTAAAAATGTATATAAACGCTAATAAAATAATTAGATTATGTGGTTTAATATAATACAAACTATTATATTTTCATTAATTATTATTATTATTATACATTCATTATATCAACATATAAAAGACATACTAGTTCCAAGAAAAACAAGGAATTTAGTTGAATTACAAGTTCAAAAATACAAAGATATATTATCTGAATTACAAGAAAAACAATTTATAAAAGAAGAAGAACAACAACAACAACAAGAAGAAGAATACCCCATGGTCGAAATAGATTACAATAATATGGAAAATGATTTAATACAATTTGCAAATTCACAAATTGCAATATCGAATGATGATTTGTTGTAATACAACAAAATAAAATTGATATAAAAATATAAATTGTACACTATTAGTAATAGACTATAAATAATATGCAAGTTGAAAAAGTGTTATCACAATTTGAGGTTGAGTGTTTAGTCGAACGATTCCCTGATTTTGAACTTTCTTATGAAACCATTTCCCATAAAAAAGTTCCGCCAAATTATAATTTGGCGTATGCAATTCCAAATGGACATAAATATTACGCATGGTTTTCTTTCTATGAAGATAAAGACGTTTTATACTTGTTTAATTTAAATAAAGACAAAAAAATTACAAAAATAAGCATTGTGCCATGTAAATTCAATTCTAAATTAGCTTTAGGGACAATTGTCTATGGTGTTTTATTACAAGATACAAATACGTTTTTAATTGAAGATATATATTATTTTAAAGGAATTCCATTAAAACGATTAAACACTCGTGAAAAATTACATTATATACACGAATTATTTGAAGAAGGTATTATACACGATTCAAATTATATAGTGTTTGTATTACCAGTGTTTTGGGTTTATACTGAAAATATGGATTTCGAAAAAATACCCGAAGAAATACAACAGAAAATATCTTATACCATTCACCATATTCAATATCGATCATTCATTGATATTGTGCCGTTTCTAAACATACCATTAAACCGTAAAATTATTACTGATCGTAATAAAAACATCGAATTTGTTAAAATGCAAGAGAAGAAAAAGAACTTCCCAAAAATGGAACAATTAATACCAGATTATCATAAACCACAATATCGACAAAATGCGGTATTTTTAGTATCCGCTGATATTCAATATGATATTTATCATTTATTTGCATATGGCAAAAATAAATCTTCAGTTTATTATGACGTAGCTTATATACCGAATTATAAAACAAGTACATTTATGAATGGTTTATTTAGGACAATAAAAGAAAATGAAAATTTAGATTATATTGAAGAAAGTGATGATGAAACAGATTTTGAAGATATGCGCGAAGATAAATATGTTGATTTGCAAAAACAATTATTTATGGAATGTCAATTTATACCCAAATTTAAACGATGGGTTCCGAAGCGCGTAGTAGATCCATCGTTCAAAGTAGTCCATATTATGAATTTAGTGCGTAATTACAACCAACAATAAACTATTAATTCGTATTTAATTTTGTATAGAATATATTATATATCTATATTCTATATATATATCTATTATCGAATGTCCAATGTATTACCAACACCACTTGATAGTGGTTCAAATAAATACCCATGGGGATATGCATCAAAATTAGTTGGAGGCAAGCGCAAAACAACTACATACAAGAAAAAAACCAGTAAAAAATCACGAAAAATGAGAAAAACTAGAAAGTCATGGAATAAATCTAAAAAATAATCATTGATGATATTATACATACATACACACACACAGCAAAAAATACAATACAAACCATGTATTGTATTTTTTTCTTTTTTCTTTTTTCTTTTTTCTTTTTTCTTTTTTCTTTTTTCTTTTTGTCTAATTTTTTATACTATTCTATGTTTTCAATATATTCACCCATATTTCGTTTAAAATCGGATACCATAAAATAACAACGAAGTAGTGTATGCTCATCAATATTTTGTCTTTTATTATGAATATTTTGTGAAATTATTGATAAAAATTCATCCGATGTTTTGAATATAGCTTTTATAAATCCATGAAATTCTGGACTTTTTAACTCTTCTAACATTTTATTCATATATTCATACAAAATAGAAAGATTCACAACTTTCAAAAAGAATTGTTCTTCGTCTTCAAATTTACGCACTTTATTTTGTATATTCTTTATAATTTCTTCTTTTGTTGGTTTTTCTAGTGATTCGTTTATATTTTCTCTTCTAAAATGTTTTTGATGTGATCTTAATGTTATATTTTCTGATAAATTATTTAATTCGTTCATCTGTATTAATGATTTTGATTTCCTTATTGTAATATTTTCATGGATTTTTTCTTCTTTTTTGACTGAATTTGTTATATTATCCGAATGATCCATATTATATATTGTAGATGCATCTTTTCTTGTCCTACGCGGCATTTCTACTAAAATGTTAAATTAGATTATAGTTATTTGTAATTTGTTATTTACTAACTTTTTTATTTCAATTTTCTTTATTTTGTTGAGATAATATTGGAAACGGTATTGGAACTATATAACTTAATAACCATACACCCATAACAACCCACATGGACGTTATACTATTACCTCCATTATATATTGCCCAGCGTAATGCTGAACAATGCGGCGATGCTGCTAAAAATGGAGATGCAATAAATCCTACAAAACTTGGATATGCACATAGTCTTACATACAAATTTGCTGAAACATAATGTAATAAAATCCAAACACCATATATACCAAATGCCCGAATAAATGGGTTTATAATACGGATTCCATTTTCAATAACTTCGCGATAATTCATTTTCAAATAATATTCAGATTCCCAAAACATAACTTATGATACAATATAAAAAAATTATATAATAGATAATTTCAATTTTTTACAGGTTATCTATATGAATAAAACATTTACCTTTGAATATAGTAGCAGTATCTTTTATATTTTCCTCTGGGTCGGAAACGACATCTTGTTTACACGTAATCGATGACGACGACGTATATTCATTCTTCGGTTCAAAAACCCATGTCCAAGTTTTATCAGTATTCCAATCTAAACACATTCCTGAATAACGTTTATTATCAATCGACCTAATTCTATAATTGCACTTTTTATAAAACCGCTTTCGCTGTTTCCATTGATTTTGGAATAATTCATGCATATCTACAATATCTACTACAACTGGATTGTCGTGTTTCATTCTCAATATTCTACCTACGGATTGTGTTATATCTGTTTTTGGTGTAGCCATTATCATCATACTCAATGTTTTTATATCCAATGCTTCCGCAGCCATTGCATATGTAGCCAACACTATTTGTTTTGTTTCAGATGCTTGTAAATCGGTTTGTTTCATTCCTCCTACATAATATCCAACTGTAGCTATTTGTTTATGAGTAATTGAATCATACAGATATTTTAACATAGAACGGTTATGTCCTAAAATCATTATTTGACCTTCTGGATTTTCGTCTAATAAATCATGCGCTACACGAACAATAAAATCATTTCGTGGACCATAATCGCTTAATTTACTTATCATTGTACTGAATTTAGGTTGTCCGCGAAAATCACATTCGACTGCATTGAATTCTTCATCATTTGAATGATATTCTATTCCACGAACACATACTTCATCACCTTTCTTTCTTTCTTCCGAATAAATTTTTTCACCAATAAACATATACAACAATTTTGTAAGCTTATCTTTACGTTCTACTGTAGCAGAAATACCTAACATATATGGCGTAATCGTTTTCAATAATGTTTTCGAAAACTCTTCACTACCAATACGATGAACTTCATCAATGACAGTTAGTCCAAATTGAGAATATACTTCTTGTGGAAATGTTTTATTATACATGGTTTGAATCATTCCTATAACAATGTCTTTGTCATGATAATCACAAACATTGGCTTGAATTTTACCTATAGTAGCCGTTGGTAGAAACTCATTGATTCTTTCTATCCATTGATTCATTAAAAACTCTTTATGGACCAATATTAACGTCTTCTTTTGTAATAATGATATTATTTTTAATCCCATTACTGTGTTATGTGTAACTGTAAAATCACCTAATACAAAACGATGATTACCATCTATTTCAAAACCATAATAATCTCCTATTCCTATATTTTCTAATTTGATTCGATATTTTAAACAATCTCTCAGTAATTTTCTTTTGTGTGCTTTTTTACGCATACATTTCACTGGTATTTCTTCCAATCCTTCGCCGCAAATATTTGTAATATAATAAATTCCTTCTTTTCTTCCATTGACTGAATTCGTGCAAGTTTTTTTTACTTGTTTTTTATAAGCCGAAAACCCTAAAGATTTTGCCAAAAATACAATATCATCTAATAAATTTTCATTCTTTTGAACTATTTCATAGCAATTTGTATGATAATATCCATCGGAATCGATCAATCCAGCTAATATTTCTAATTGATTTTTTCTGGAATTACATTTATATTGCAAAGGAATATGTTTATTATTAATCAAATTATTTCCTCGTAGGAAATCCATGAATATATTATTTTTGTTGATAGAATTAATCCTATAATCATATTGTTGTCCAGTGTATTTGAAATATAATGAAGTATGTTTTGTTTTAAAGCAATCTACGAGATATTTGATGACACTAGATTCTTGTGTAGTTATACCGGTTCCATTTGAGGAACCATCGCCTAACCAATAACCGAGTAAATAAGGGTCTATTTCAACCGGGGTTTCTTTAAATAAAATAGGGACGCGATATCCTAATAATACTCCTCCCCTACCATGATAACTTTTTGGTAAATTTAAATAATCTAACACTGGAATATCAATAACTGAATTTTTTGGTGTATGTTTATTTACTTTTGAACTATATTTCAATGATAATATATGACTTTCATTCACTATATACCCATTTCCTTTTTTTGTATTCACTTTATACATAGTTTCTTTACCTCGCGCTAGCGATAATACATTTCTAGGAGTTGAATCATCTCCCATTAAAACGTCGCCAACTTTTATATCCTGAACCAATTTAATTGTTCCATCATACATTAGGATTGGAGTATCTATTCCCAAACACTTACCTGCACCACATGGAACCTGCAGTATTCCTCCACTGCCTTGTCCGTGTGTATTTGGATTATTAACATATTTCATATAAATATCGATAATGTTTTCCTGATAATCGCGTAATTCTTTCGCAAATGGTACGTTGATATCAAGGCCTGGATCCAATTCACATTTTGTTGGACTACCATATCGTTGTATTCCGTAAAATCTGGGAATATATATTTTCTTATCGTTTTCTCTATAAACTGGAAATGCGGTATTTTCTTGTGAATTCGGAGCAAATCTTGCCCCCATAACTTCGGGTTTTAAATAAAGATCTTTTGTTAAAAATTCCAATTCTTCGTTTGGTAAAATCGATTTTGGAATCGTATATCCTTTTTTACCAATATATGATTGAGATAATATCGTTTGTTTAATCTCATTTGATAACGTATATACTGTAGGTTGTTGTAATGATGATTTTGGGTTTTTATCTATGATTTTCTTTTTACGATACATAATACAATAGAAATAGAAATAGAAATAGAAATAGAAAATAATACTGTTAGTCTATCTAATTATATAACTTGTTTTCTAATTTATTTACACAAATATATAACGTACAAATAAATTCAATTTTATTCTTATGCAAAATATTGGTTCATAAATTCATCTATTTCCATGATCGATATACCTAATTTTTTGGCTTGTTCTATTTTTACAGTTGTTTCTGTTTTATCTTTAACTATAACAACAAACGTATTCTTATTAACAGCTGCACCAACCTTTGCACCTACTTCATTTAATTTACTTTCCATACTTTTATCTCTAAAACCAGTCATAACAATAATTTTATCATATAATGGATGCGTGTTATCAATTTCTGTTTTTGTAGAAGGTGGTTCAATATTCAATTTATATTCTAATCCACATTCTTTCATAAATTCTAAAAACATAGATATATGTTCTACAAATGACTCAGCTGTTTTTATAGCCATACCCTTTATTTCTGCCAATTTCTTAACATTACGTTCTCCTTCTTTTAATACATTCGGATATTCTTTTAAAATCAATTCCATTTTTATATCACTAAAACCACGACCAAACATATTGGATGCTGCCATAATTTTCGCCAAAGATGCTTTTTCTAATTTTGCACGAATACCTTCTGATAATTTTGTCGCAGTAGCTTCTTGAAAACCATCCACTTTCAAGAAATCCGATTTTTTCATATGTATTATTTTTGGTATTGTATTATAGCCAGCTTTCACCAGTTTGGATACATTACCTGGACCCAAGCCATCCACTTCAATACCTTTGAAAAATCCAGCAATATTTTTTTCCAAAACTGTTTCATCTTGTGATAGGTCTTTTAATAGAATATCAATATGTGTATCATTCCATACATATTCTACATCTGGCATTTTCGGTTCTCTCGCTGGTGTAATTACTGATTTTATATACGGTATAACATCTCCACTTCGTATCAATTGAATAATTGCTCCTACTCCGATTTTATTTTCATTAATAAACGCACCATTGAATCCTGTAGCATATTGAATTGTAACACCTCCTAATTTGATAGGTAATATCTGAACTCTTGGTTTCAAATAACCATCTTTGGATGCAGTCCATATTACATCCACTACGTGAGCTTCTGCTACTTGGTCGGATAATACCATTTTAAATGCAAATGCATGTTTCGGATTTCCAGATGCACGTGGGTATACTTTATCGTCAATTACAATTACACCATCGATTTCGTATAAATACGTTTTACGCCAATCTTGGAGAACTTCCGACAAAGATTCATTACTAATTGAAGACAATGTTGTATTTTGTACAACTTCTACATCCATTTTAGATAATCGCTCCATTTGTTGAGAAGGAGTTAAATTCTCCGGAACAATTACTTCATAAGCTACAAAATGAATGTCTTCTACCTTTTCGCCAACTGTTTTTTGATTAACAATACCAGCTACTAAATTACGTGGATTTGCAAATTTTTCTTCGTATTTAATCTTAAATATCTGTTTCGGTATTATAAATTCACCTCGGATAACAATGTTTTTATTTTTTGGTAATCTCAAATACGGTATCATATGACTAATATCTTGGCCTACTTTACCATCCCCTCGAGTATACAGCTTGGGTGTATCTCCTTCCGTTGAATACAATCCACTTACTCCATCTAGTTTACAAGATAACGTATATGGTCCCGTATATTTTTTCATCCAATTTGGTAAAATTCCCGCGTCTGGTTTTATTTTGTCCATGGACGCCATCTCATACGGCAATTTCACTTTATTTTTTTCTACGATTCCTCCGACATTCTGGAGAACTTGATTCTTAGGATACTTTTTTTGTGTGAATTCATACAAAATATCATATTCGTTGTCTAACATAATAGGTTTACCTTCGCAATGGAATGCATTGTTTGCTGCATCAATCATTGCATTTAATTGTTTTTCTGAAAGAGATTCAAGTGTTTTAATACCATCTTTTTTGAATGATTCTACCAAATTGAAAACGGTCGGATTTGATATATTTTTACACACGGTTGTTGTATCGACGCGGTCATCTGACGGTTTTATAACAATTCTTTTCTTCACTGTTTTACGAATCTTGATCGGAGAACTTGATTCTTCGCGTTCTGATTTTTCTTGTATTTTTTCTTTTTCCTCGGTTTTTTTTATAATTATATCACGACCATCAATTCGTTTTTCTGGTTTCTTGTATTCTAATCCCAAAAAATCGAATATCGATTTTTCATCTGTAAATTTGTGGTCAACTAACCCTCCTTTCTTTTTTCCTTCCATAACTGACATTCCATGCTCATTTAATGTATATTTCATAGAAAGAGCATGTTCTCTCATCGTTGTATTAAATCCTTTACTTCCAGTGAAATACAATATGGAAAACGGGAATTCTTCGGGAGTTGTATATAAAAAGTCTACTCGTCGAGCATATTCTCTACCCGATAATTTAGCGACAACCAGACATTTTGAATTTCCTCTTGAGAGAACTTCCAATATAACACCTTTTTCTATCAAATTATCAATAAATACTTTAAATACAGTTGGGTCATTGGATGTAATTATTACATCAATGTCTCCAGAACTAGATAATCCACGTCGATAACTACCGACAATTTCGAATTTTGCATTTTCGTCCGTTTTAGGAAATATGTTCTCAAATACCTTTTTATAATCTTCTATTTCAGAACGAGGAATACGTTGTAGAATATCGTTATAATACTTTAATCCAATAATTTGTTTATCATTGAGAACATCTGATTTACGATTTTCTAATTCAGATAATGTGGTTATACCCTTTTCTATTAATTCTTCTGCCTTTTTTTCACCTACGCCGTAAATGTCTTTGAACACGTCCATTGCCTTCTTTTTGGCAATTAATTCTTTTTCTTCTTCTAATATACGCAATGTTCCGTTTTTTTCATAATCAATTAATTTGCTATAGATTGCACTACCAATTCCCTTTTGACCGTTCAATTGTTCTGGTGATGTTATATCACCTACAAAATTACTTATAGTATCGCGTGCATTATCATATGCTTTCATTCTCATAAAGTCCTTTCGCGTTCTCATTATATAAGACAATACTGTCATTAATTCAATGAATTTCTCATTCAATCTAGGTAGTGAGGAATTGGGTAGCTTGTATGACATGGGTTCTATTATTATTTTGTTTTTAATTGGTTGTTTTTTCTTATAAGTTCTCCGTGATTTCACTGATTTTAGTATTTCTGAAACAGTAGGTTCTCCATTCATAGTATATATTTCAAATATATATTATGAAAAAATAAAAATAACTTATTATTTTCTTTACATACAATATACTGTATTCATGCGTCTAAAATTAAATGCATCCCCTTTAGAAGTAATTCTATTTATTTTATTTGTATTTTATTTAGTTTTCCAAGTTAAAACTCCCGCATTTTTGGCTGAGTTAATTAGTTCACCTGTTGGTATGGTTGTAGTTTTTGTTCTTGCTGTATATATGTTTTTATATACTCATCCAATTTTAGGTATTTTATCTATTTTTGTAGCATATGAAGTTATTCGCAGAAGTTCTCTTATAACTGGCAAAGTAGTATTAGCACAATACACTCCTACACAACCTAAAATTGATGCAGAACTCAAAGCAATGAACCCTCCAAAAGAAAGAACTTTGGAAGAAGATGTAGTAGATCAAATGGCCCCTATCGGTAAAAGCGAACCTGCTGGGTATGTAATGACATCATTTAAACCAGTATCAGAACATGTTCATAGTGCAGCCAATATATAAATATACAAAGGTTTTATTTTTAGCATATATTTATGTTTTTTCATATCATAAATATATTTATTACTCATAAATCTTCAAGGGTGTAAATTACATTCATAATTTTTTGACGAATTTCATGTACCCGGTTATGCCAGTGTTCGATAATCGTAATTTGTCTTTGTATTAATTCATCCGGTGAATCGTATAAACGCTCGCATTCTTCCAATGCCAATTTCCAAGTTTTCGCGAACACCCATGGTGGGTTATTTTCGAATAAAAAGCAGTTGTAAATTTCTTCAGGCTCTCCAACTATTACCGGGATCGCTCCCGAGATAATCGCTTCATATATTCTGAAACAGTCCAGAACCTTGTTGCCTCTGCCAATCGGCACAAAAGTAGTATTTTTGTAGGTTTCGTATAAATCTACTTTCGTCGCATTGTTTTTAACCACGCTATTACCAAAAGTAGAATTCTTAAAGACATCCATTAATTCGTGGCGATAAACATTAACATTTCCGATAAATGACCATTTATAAAATCGCTCATATGGACCTTTTGGCATATCTAACGAAACCGAACTTTGTGTTATCATTCCGTTTGTGTATCCTAGTGGTATACACTCGATATTTTTAAATTGCGATAGATTATGTTCGAGATGATGATAATTACGCAGCAATAACTTCGTATATTTCGATAATTCTATGTTATATGCTTCTTTATAACCTGGCGAATAGCTTAACCCCCATTCATCTGATAAATGGACTGTGATTAATGGTCGCAATAATTTACATAAATCAATCAGCGACCACACACATACTTTATTCGATGAAAAAATCAGAACACAATAACCATTTCTAATTTTATTTTCAATTAAAAACTCGTTAAAGCCTTTCGCATCTTGTGCGTATTTATCATACATACAAGTGGAAACGTTCAATATTGGGAATTTAGGGAATAAATCATAGTGTATAAAATCATTTTCCCAGCAAATGTCCGCATGTAAAATAATTACAGTTGGTAGAGTTTTATCAACCTCTTCCATTGCCTATATATGTATTAAATAAAATAATAAACATGTATTATTTAATATATTTTTTACACATTTTAATATAATTAAGGAGCACGAGGTAGAGTATTTGTATAACTATCCCACGGGTTTTGCTGTGAAAAAGGACCTACTCCAAACATATAAATAAAACCAAATAAAGTAGTAAAAACCCGAAGTGGGTTATTGCTTACAAATTTATCTGTTTTAAACGTTTCATTAATACCCGTGTTAAAATCAAATTGTTTATCACTACCAGTTCCGTCTTTAAATTCTTTATATTTTAATCCTGTAAATGTAGGTTCAACTGATTTTTTGAATTGAATAATTACAATGTTAATGATTAAAAATATAAAAATATTTATAGAAGTTCCAATAAATCCGTATCCAATTGTATTATCTTTTGTTGTGTTATTATTTAAAAGACCTATACCAATAAAAAATAGAATAAACGTAATCCAAAAAGTTATGCTAACTATTCCCCATTCTGTCATAAATATTTTTTTAAATATCTCCATAGGATCTTGATTATTAAAAAAACGCATTATGAAAGAATATATTGCAGGGGTACATAAATAACTTACTGCTATAACCAAAAAAACTGAAATAAAATATGTAGCAGTTGTAAATTGTGTAATATAGTTTTTCGGCACTTGTTGATTTATGGCTACATCATAAGTTGATATATCGTTTCCATCAATGTCAGCAACACTACATTCCAGAAAATCACCATTGTTAATTAAAATATTACCAGACGAATCAGTTGTAGGACTACTATTATCAAGCCCTTCTATTATGTTCGGATTCATTTGACCTATCATATTTTCCACATAAGCGTTTGAAAAAAACGGATTGGTTATTTTTTGTAATATCTCGAAATTCGATTTACATAAAATAGGATTTTTAAATATAATAATAGTAGCATCTTCTAATTTCGGACCAAATTCTGTATTTGGTTCGTGATAAATATATTCGTCATTTTGCGGAACTATATCATTTAATTCTATTTCTAAATTTGTATTTATTTTTGATTCCATGACCGTATCAATCAGATTTGAATTTGATTTTGCATTGGTTTTCAATAAAAAGCATAATAAAACCTTATTGTTCGATTTTGAATTTGTAATTGAATTATTTTCAACTACTAATTCTGCATCAAAATCAGAAGTAATTCCAGAACCAAATCCAAACAATGAGTTCTTGTCAATATATTTACTTGAGATTGACTTAGTTTTACTAAACAAATATAATTTGGATGATGTATATTTTGTATCATGAGAACCATTAGTAATTATCAAATTCGGATTGTTCGGTTTTCCTATAAAAGACAATTCATTTTCAGTTATTTTTTTTGTTAAAATATTATAATAATTGTATTGTAATTCTGGCTTAGTTTCTTTTTTATCAAAAAATGACATTTGTTTTATATCTTATAAATAGAAAACAATTATTATAGGTTATTATTTTTACCTTATTACAATTGTATTACCTATAATTGTATTTCCATTCGTATCTTTCTCCAATTTCAATTCTTTGTTAAATCTCAAATTTGGTATATGAATATTTAATACATTTTTATTTATATTTTTATCACTTGGTTCATACCATTTTGGTGGTTCTGGTGGTGGAGTATATTTCATTACAGCAGATGGTTGTATTTGGGAAATCAATTCAGTTGCGTTATCCAAAATGGAAGTAATGTCGTCGGAAGATCCCATAGTAGCCGTTGTTGATGCCGTTGGAGTATATTTTATAGATGCAGCAGCGGCAGCAGATGGTTGTATTTGGGAAATCAGTCCAGCTGCATTATCTAAAATGGAACTAATGTCGGCAGAAGATCCCATAGTAGCAGATGTTGATGCAGTTGGAGTATATTTTATAGATGCAGCAGCAGCAGCAGCAGATGGTTGTATTTGGGAAATCAAACCAGCTGCGTTATCCAAAATGGAAGTAATGTCGTCGGAAGATCCCATAGTAGCTTTTGTTGATGCCGTTGGAGTATATTTTATAGATGCAGCAGCGGGATCGGATGGTTGTATTTGGGAAATCAATTCAGTTGCGTTATCCAAAATGGAAGTAATGTCGTCGGAAGATCCCATAGTAGCCGCAGTTGATGCCGTTGGAGTATATTTTATAGATGCAGCAGCAGCAGATGGTTGTATTTGGGAAATCAATCCAGCTGCGTTATCTAAAATAGAACTAATATCAGCGGAAGATCCCATAGCAGCAGATGTTGATGCCGTTGGAGTATATTTTATAGATGCAGCAGCGGGATCGGATGGTTGTATTTGGGAAATCAATTCAGTTGCGTTATCCAAAATGGAAGTAATGTCGTCGGAAGATCCCATAGTAGCAGATGTTGATACCGTTGGAGTATATTTTATAGATGCAGCAGCGGGATCGGATGGTTGTATTTGGGAAATCAAACCAGCTGCATTATCCAAAATGGAAGTAATGTCGGAAGAAGATCCCATAGTAGCAGATGTTGATGCCGTTGGAGTATATTTCATCGCGGCATCGGATGGTTGTATTTGGGAAATCAATCCAGCTGCATTATCTAAAATAGAACTAATATCAACGGAAGATCCCATAGTAGCCGATGTTGATGCCGTTGGAGTATATTTCATTGCGGGATCGGATGGTTGTATTTGGGAAATCAATCCAGCTGCGTTATCTAAAATAGAACTAATATCAACGGAAGATCCCATAGTAGCGGTTGTTGATGCCGTTGGAGTATATTTCAACGCGGCTGCAGCGGGATCAGATGGTTGTATTTGGGAAATCAATTCAGCTGCATTATCTAAAATAGAACTAATATCAACGGAAGATCCCATAGTAGCGGTTGTTGATGCCGTTGGAGTATATTTCATCGATGAGGATGTTGCATGAGAAGGTTGTATTTGGGAAATCAATCCAGCTGCATTATCCAAAATGGAACTAATGTCGGCAGAAGATCCCATAGTAGCCGCTGTTGATGCCGTTGGAGTATATTTTATAGATGCAGCAGCAGCAGATGGTTGTATTTGGGAAATCAATTCGTTAGCATTATCTAAAACAGAACTAATATCAACAGAAGATCCCATAGTAGCCGATGTTGATGCCGTTGGAGTATATTTCATCGCGGCATCAGATGGTTGTATTTGGGAAATCAATCCAGCTGCATTATCTAAAATAGAACTAATATCAACGGAAGATCCCATAGTAGCCGTTGTTGATGCCGTTGGAGTATATTTCATCGCGGCATCGGATGGTTGTATTTGGGAAATCAATCCAGCTGCATTATCTAAAATAGAACTAATATCAACGGAAGATCCCATAGTAGCCGATGTTGATGCCGTTGGAGTATATTTCAT